>WBZS01002340.1_pt1 | contig 12038 bp, 13 predicted proteins | sample 5204201 | NCBI WGS metagenome assembly WBZS01 (sample SAMN12344357, study PRJNA552823) | activated sludge metagenome | biome: Activated sludge suspended growth; feature: Nitrification reactor; material: Wastewater; isolation source: activated sludge from nitrification reactor of wastewater...
AGTGGGCGGCTCTCCTGACCCGCAAGCAGTTCGATGCCTTTGTAAGCAGGCTCGGCCTGTTTGCCGAATCGACCGAGACGATGGGTTCGCTCGGCGCTCCTGGCTTCGCCTTTGGATGGTCCCCGGCGATCAGCTTCACTGCCGATCACGAGGACGCCATCGTGTCGGCCTACGTCACGCCGATCCCGGAGACGAGTAAGGCCGGTGGCGACGAGCGTGACTGGCAACGTGTTCGAGATGCGGTCCTGTCGGTGTACGGGACCGCAGCGTGAGGGTCTGACCGTGAACATCGAAGACTTCAAGGAAGCGGTCGAACGCAACTGGCGATACCACGCCCGGTCGCACTCGCTTCTGTGGCGAACTCACGAGAAGGATGGCGAGTGGCAGATCGAAGTCGCCCCTGTCCTCCAGGAAGTCTACGGCGGCGATGACGACGGGAAGCGTGTATGGGCAGGGTTCCTGTTCGATACGGGCGACTTCAGCCGAGCAGAGGGCGTGTGGGTCCAAGAGCAGGCCGTGGCTTCCTACTGCCAGGAATGCACGGAACACCCGAAGCTGATGTTGAAGGGCATGTACCGAGGGCATCCGTTCATGCTCCATATTTTCCTGGAGCCGATTGCGGGGACTGAGCCAGTTGAACTGATCGACACCATCAAGAACGAAGTCCGAGAACTGCGGGAGACGCAACCATGAGCGAAGTGATTTATCTCAACGAAGACGACTTCAAAGCGGAAGTCCTCGATTCGCCCGTGCCGGTCCTGGTCGAGTTCTCAAGCGTCCTCTGCCGCCCCTGCAACGCCATGCGGCCAGTCCTGGACGATCTCGCCGCCGCCTTGGGCGACAGCGGGAAAGTTGTTGTGATCGAGATCACGATCAATCAGCAGTTGGCCGAGGCGTACAGGATCACCGGCGTCCCGACCTTCATTGCCTTCCGAGACGGACAGCAGTGGAAACGAATGGTCGGCTTGCAGTCGAAGGCGACGTTGCTGGAAGCATTGGCGGCGTGAGGAGGCCACGATGAACGACAAACAACTTGCCGAACGATTCGTGGCCTCGCTTCGGGCCGGGAATCCACCGTGGCGATTCCCGCACAATCTTCACCCCGACTTCGAGCCGCTGTTCGGCAGGTTCTACGGCGGCGCACCACGAAGCGTGGCCAATGCCGACTTCTCCGTGGTGGACACGATCATCAGAGCAGTTGGTGTGAAGGTCCGTCACCACTGGAATTGCCGAAGGCCGCAGTTCAACCGTGGCCGGGACAGCATCGTGCTGCCGATAAAGGCCGACTTCCAGGACGAACGCCAATATCAGACAACCCGCCTGCACGAAGTCTTTCATGCTCTCGAACAGCCGAATCGTCTGAACCTGGACCTCCGAGGGCATCAGGCCGAACTGATCGCCGAGGCCGGGGCCGGAATGTTGATGAGCCATCTGCGGCTGCCGCACGACACCGATAACACTCACGTCCTTCGCTGGGTTGCATGGTGGGCGCTGGAGATCGCCATCGACTCGGACTACCTTTTTGAGTCGCTGGCTATGGCCCAGGAAGGCGTCGAGTACCTGCTCGGCCTGCTTCGCCGGAGGGCAGCGGCATGACAGAAAAGGGCGACGAGAAAACACCCGACCAGAAACGTGGGCCACAGAAAAGATTCAACACCGAGCGGCTATCGAAAGAGGAGATCGACAGACTTGTGCAGGGAGTGGACGACATCTACTTCGGTGGGCTGGGTCAGCAGGACGACGAGAAGAAGCCGTCACCGGAGAAGTCAACGGATGAGTCTGTGAAGCATGAGGACGAAGGCGAGTGACGCCGTTGCTGCCTGAAGCAGCGATCTCGCCAACAACTTCTTCAAAGTCCCGAATCGAAAATCTCGAAGCAAAAAAGCTGAGAGCTTAGGAGTCCCAACCCGGCTCCATACACGCAGGCGAACTCCTCGTTATTGAACGTGGGCTGAAAAAAGTCCCAGAAGGCCCGCCGAAAAAATCCGCCGCCCTGGAAAATTGCCGGGCGGCAGGGGATTTTCACCGGAAGACAGCTTTCAAGGGAAAGCTACGCTTGCGAGCTACGTTCTTCCACGATTTCCCATTCGTGCTTGCAGCTATCGCAGTGGAATGACTCCAGGACATCGTACACGTTCACAATCACTTGTCGGTATTGGAAAGACGGGCTGTTCCGATCCGGCCTCGATTCTACACGCTGCTGGACTTCACCGATTCGCTTCGAGCTTGTTCTCTCGGCAGCACGCTGACCGCACTTCGGACATTTCCATTTGGTGAAGTAGGAAAACAAGCCTCCAAAAATCCCTTGAGAACCTTCAGAACCACCAGAAGCCGCCGACCCAACAGTACCGCCTGCCGCCCCTTGGTCGCTTCTTTTGGCAGCCTTCCCCGGACGACGAAACGTCGTGGACTCATTGCCCTCTGCGATCACCAATTGCGTTGGGGTCAACGACACGACTTTGAACTGCCGGGTCTGGCCATTGACCATTTCCATTTCGATGAGTTCATTCGGTTCCTCTCCAACGACGGAGAACTTCCCCGCAGAGCCATCCGAGAAGACAATCGCTCCATCCCTGGTGAACTCCATCCACTCGTTCGCCTCGGTGATCGGCTGCCATGCGCCAGTCAGGTGGGCGGTTCTTGCCGTGCTGAACAGGCTTGAAGTCTTGTAGACGCCAATCTTCGCCCGCTTGAAGCTGTGCGTTTTCCCAGCCATGTCGAGGACTTCTAGGTGCGTCGAATGCTCGAAGGATAACACTTTCCAGGACTCCACCAGTTTGCCGCCTTCGAGGAAGTCAATGAACTGCTGGTTGGCGAGCAGAGCAAACGTCCCGGTGGAACCGTCCTCCCGCTTGACGACATGGCCGGGCAAGAACTCGACCCAGCCCTTGCCGCTGGCAGGAATCCATCGCCCGTGGAAGAGTCTCCGGTTAAGTCCGAAGACATAGAGCAAGATTGCCGCCGAGAAGAAGGGGAGGCAAAAGATTGCCCCGACAATACTCAGGAGGCAGATCACACCGATGGCAATACAGGCTCCGATGCCAACACGCACCCAAAGATGCTTTGGGTTTGGTGCTGTCCGCTCATCTTTCGTCCAAGGGTAGTTCGGCGGCAATTCCGGCCCACCCTGGTCGTACATCTTGTCGATGGCCGTGGAGTAGAAGCGGCGGTAGGCGACGAAGCCGATGAGCGTGAGAAGTCCGAGGTCGAGCAGGACGAACGCAAACGCTGCCGCTCCTGAACTCATTGAGCGTTCGTGGTAATTCCGGCTCTGTTCCAAATGCGCATCGAATGCTTCCTGGCCTGCTTCCGTGTCCACACTACCGTTGAAAGTCTTGGGCGGAGGTCCGCTTGGATACATCAGCGACGGAACCACGAAAGTCAGCAGGATCGACAAGCCGAGACAACAGCCGAGAAGGAGCAGCTTGTCCGACAGAATCTTCTGAACCAACGGATGCGATTGGACGTTCGATAATGCACCAGTCGATGACGCTGCGGGCAACGGTGGCGGGGCCGGTCGGAAACCTGTCGCATCAGCCGACGTAGTAGCAGGCGGAAACAGCCCCTTGATGCTCTTGGCTGGCTTCCACTCGGCCATGCCTTCTTGCCACACCAAGTCGGTCGGCAATAGCTCGCCCGAACGTACCAGGGCTTTAAGTTGAGCATCGGTCACGGGACCAAGCTGTTTGCCGTTCCTGCTGTAATGCCATTCACCTGCCATCGCCAGCCCTCGCTTTACTTGGATTCCTTTGATGTGTGTTCTTTGAGCGCCTTCTCGACCGCTGCATCGACATCAAGCGGCGTGACCGGCAGCGAAGTCCCATTGGTGCGTTCTTCTGCCTCTCGAAGTTGTTGCGACAGACTCCGCATCTCGGCTTCGGAGAGTCCGGCTTCTTCCCGTTCCATGCGACGGACAATCGACTTGGCTTTGAGCAGTTCGGTGTCGATTACCGCCAACTGCCGCTCCAGTCCTTCGATCTCCGTGGTGAGATTGACCAAGTTCTCGGCCAGCCGTTGTCCTCGGATGTTGCCCTTCAGATCGGCAGGCGAGTTTACTCCCACCGCACGCAGTCTTGCCGCCAAGTCGTCTCGGTCGGCAAGAGCCGCTTTCTGAATCGCTTCGAGTTTTGAGAGCTTGGCTTCGATCTTCTGAACCTGCTTCCTGGCCTCGGCGATGGGACCGGAGATGGTCCGAAACTGCTCTCGGTTATCCGGCAGCGAAACCCGTTTCCATCGTCCAGCGAGTTGGAACCAGTCGAAGCCTTCGCCGCTGCGATCCAATCGCAGAGAGATTTCCCCATCCGACAAGAACTCCACGGCGTAGACGTACTCGTTCGGCGTGTTGCCCTTGGCCGTGGGCCTCAGTGCGGCTCCCGCTCGCCGAATTCCATCCCACTCCGTCGTGATGGTCAGCACGCCTTCGGTGAAGTCATATTTGGCGACCTTCTCTGAGCCGTATCGCTTCAGAAAGACGGTGTAGCCGCTTGTAAAATCAAGGCTGTGGTTCTCGGTATACTCCTGCTTCAACTCCCACTTCCCGCTGAGGACGCCACGCAGTCCAGAGAAATCCAATCCGCCTTCCGATTCTGCATGACTCTCGACGTTGCTCGGTGTGGAAGTGAGCTTTGGAGCATCGAACGACGGAGGCGGCGCAACAATCACTCTCGGTTGCTGGTCGTTCTTGGACCCACAGCCGGAAAGTGACAGGCCGATCAACGCCAGCACAATGCACCGATGTTTGTATGTGAGTCCCATTGACCTTGCCCTCGGCTTCACTTCGCCGGTCCCAGAATCCGGTCGATCTCGGCAATGGGATCGCTCGGCGTTTGAGCCGACTTGATGAAGGCGTCCACGTCGCTGATGGCCTTGTCCGCTCCCTCCGACGACCACTTCTCCGACTCGCCGGACAACTCGGCTCGCACGTCCGCCGAAAGAACGGCAACCTTCTGTTCGAGTTCGTCCAGATTGCTGGACAACGTGCTGTTGCCGTCCCCCATCGTTGCCGATGCTTGCTTCATTGCTCGTGCCGCCGCCATCTCCGCATCGAGCTTCGAGTTGGCCGCTTGCAGCTTGGCGATCCGGGTTTCGAGTTCCTGCTGTTGCTTCGCAATCGTCGTTACGACCTTCTGCATATTCTCACGGGCGGTGTCGAATCCCTTCACCTGCTCCTCGGCCTCTTTGCGAGCCTGGATGACCTTTCCGGCCATCTCCTTGAGTTCGGCAACGGTGTAGGTCTTGCCGCCGAAATCGGCGGGCTTGTCCGCCTTGAGTGCGTCCCGCAACTTGGCGAGCGTTTCATCGCACTTGGCGATCTTTTCCTGGTGTGGACGGACTTTCTCATCAAGTTGATCGAGGCTGACCTGGGCCTTGATTTTCGCCTTCCGCACTCCGTCCGCCGCCTGCTTCGCCGACTTGATGCCGTTGTCGATCTCGGCTTTCTGCACATCCATCTTGCCGAGGGCATCGTCAATTTGTTCGACCAGCTTCTTCTTGGCGACATCGACCCGTGCCTTGCCCGCATCGCTACAGCCAGGGAGGAAATACACGCCAAGAAGCCCGAATATCGCCAAACCACAGATCAACCGTTTCATGAAGTCCCCCTTCGGATGTCGTCCCACTTCGCACGCCCGCACCTTTCTCAAATCAGCCGTGCGACAGCGAATGCCGGGATGGGCCAAAAATCTTCGGGAATCTTTTCTGGCCCTTTCCGTCTCTCCCCGTCGCATAGCCGATAGGAGGCGGAAAAAGTCATGAATCCCTTGTAAAATGAGCGAATCTGAACGATTCGAGCATCACGCAGGGAACCGTCATGACGCAGCCTCCGGCAGTTGGGGGCGACACCCAACTGCAAAACCTGATCGACCGGGGATTGAACGGGGATGCTGCTGCGCATGAGGCTCTGCTCCACCACGCCTGCGACCGGCTGCTGCGGCTCACTCGCAAGATGTTCCACGGCTACCCGAACTTGCGGCGGTGGGAACAGACAGACGACGTGTTCCAGAATGCGATGCTCCGGCTGCATCGGGCCTTGTCCGAGGTCCGGGTGGAGTCCGTGCGGCACTTCTTCAACTTGGCGGCGGTGCAAGTCCGGCGAGAACTGCTCGATCTGGCGAAGCACCACTTCGGCCCGGAAGGAGCCGGAGCCAACCACCACACCGATGGCCAACCTGCCGACGAAGAGGGCGGATCGCTTCACGACAACGCCGAGGAGCCGGAAGACCTGTCGTCCTGGAGCGAGTTTCACGCCCAGGTGGAAAAGCTGCCCGAAGACGAACTCGAAGTGGTCAACTTGCTCTATTACGAGGGACTGACTCAGGAAGAAGCGGCGAAGGTGCTGGGCATTTCGTTCCGTACTCTGAAACGCCGCTGGCAGTCGGCGAAGGTCAAACTGCACGAGGTCTTGAACCGTGACGGACAAGGATGACGAACTGCTGGCCGACTTACTGCTCCAGTGGGAGGAGTTGCGGGAACGTGGCCAGGACACACCGGCCAGCGTGCTGTGCAAAGATCATCCTCATCTGACCGATGAATTCGCCCGCCGCATCCAGGCCCTCAAGGTCACGTCCTGGATGGACAAGCCGCTCCCGACCGGCGACGACGCTCTTGGAATCTCTTCGCCTACCGGCGAACCTCGAACGCTGATCGGTCGCTACCGGCTCGACAATTTGATCGCCGAGGGCGGCTTCGCCCAGGTGTGGCGTGGCTACGATCTGGAACTTCAGCGGGTGGTGGCAGTCAAAGTGCCGAAGCCGAGCCGCCTGCAATCCGCCGATGCGTTCATGGCCGAGGCTCGGCGAGTCGCACGGCTGAAGCATCCGGGGATCGTGCCGGTCTTCGACGTGGGACGAGAGGGAGATTTCTGCTTCATCGTTTCGGAGTTCGTGGAGGGGGGGAGCCTGGGCGAGCATCTGGTGAACAGTCCGCCGGCGCAACAGCAGGCGATCCGCTGGATAATCGAGATCGCCGACGCCCTGGAGTACGCCCACCTGCACGGGGTCGTCCACCGGGACATCAAGCCCGCCAACATTCTGATCGACCACCACAACCGGGCTTTGCTCGCAGACTTCGGGATCGCACAGTCGGCGAACAAGGCCGGACAGCAGGCACTTTCACTCGGCACGCTGCGGTATATGTCGCCGGAGCAGCTTGAGGGAAAGGTGGTCGATCCCCGTGCCGACATCTTCAGCCTCGGCGTGGTGCTGCACGAGGCGTTGACCGGGAAGTTGCCGTACTCGTCCGCCGAACCGAACGTGCTGCGTCGGGAGATCGTGGCCGGAGTGAAGAACGTCACGGCCCCGGACATGCCAGCCGAGTTGAAGCACATCTGCCAGAAGTCCCTTCAACGTGATCCGCAGCAGCGGCACACGTCAGCGGCTCACTTCGCCGCCGATCTGCGGCGGTATCTGGGAACGCCTGGTTCATCACGATGGCCGTGGGTTTTGCTCGTCGTGATCGTCGCCCTGGCCGTGGGAGCGTTCCTCTGGTGGAAGTCGCAGCAGCCCGTCACGGTCGAGCAAGGCAGCAACGGTGAGCCTCTTCCCGCTCCGAACGACAAGCCCGACGTTGCGAAGAAACCAGCATTGCCCGCTGACCGGCTGATGCTGCTGGCCAAGCAGGACTTCGAGCAGCGATTCTTCGAGCGGGCTATCGAGCGGTTCACCGAGGTCATCGGCCAGGAGCCGAAGAACGTCGAAGCATACATCATGCGGGGGCGCTGCAAGACCGACAGCGGCGACTTCAAAGGCGGTGTCGCCGACTACACCGCCGCCATCGACCTGGACCCGAAGATTGCAGAAGTCTGGTTTCACCGGGCCTACGTCAACGGCGGGCTGCGGCAGTTCGACGCCGCCATCAGTGACGGCGAGGAAGCCTTGAAGCTCGGCCCCGCCAATCCTGCTCCTGTGAAGGACTTGCTGGCCCGGTTGTACTCGAATCGTGCCGCCGATCACGCCAGGGGAAACCGATTCGCCGAAGCTGCCGAGGACGTGACGCAGGCGATGAAGCACGACCCGAACGCTGCGGTCTTTCACCACCAGCGGGGCAGTTGCTACTTCAATCTGAAGCAATACGACAAAGCCGCTGCCGACTTCACCGTGGCCATCGACCGAGAGCCGACGAAGGCCAGCCACTACAGGAACCGGGGCATGTGCTGGCAGGCGCTCGGTGACAAACAGAAGGCGATGGCGGACTTTGACATGGCGAAGAAGTTGGAGAATACCCAATGACTACTGCATTGAAGACGAACATGGAAGCCATTGAACTGACAGACGGCGGATTGCTTCTTTACGCCCCGGACTTCCTGCCGCCCGAAATCGCTGATCGCTACTTTGCGGAGTTGCGGGACCACTCTGAGTGGGAGCAGAAGCCAGCGAGATTCGGCTACATGCAGCCCCGCTTGACGGCCTCCTACGGCGATGTAGGCGTTACCTATCGGTATTCCGGCACGGTGAACGTGGCGCTCCCCTGGACGCCGACTCTGATGGAGATCAAGCAAAAGGTCGAGGCCGTCCAGGGCCGGTACAATTACTGCCTACTGAATCGTTATCGGTCAGGGAAAGACAGTGTGGATTGGCACGCTGATGATGAACCGGACATCGGTAGCGTGATCGGTTCGATATCGTTGGGGGCGACCCGGACGTTTCGGATCAAGCACAACAAGACGAAAGAGACGATGAACTTCCCGGTCGGAAACGGCACGCTCATCATCATGGCCGGGACGATGCAGCAGTTCTGGAAGCACGAGATTCCGAAGACCAAGGAGCATGTCGGTGAGCGGATCAACCTGACCTTTCGGCAGATCATCGAGGCGCAATCATGCCACACTTCCTGATCCCCGGCTTGCTCGTCCTGACCGTCGCCGTGACGAGCGCCGCCGCCGCTGACGGTACGATCCTTCGCAGGTGACGGACTGGAAGTCAGCGGCGAAGGCGGTCGCCGTGAGAAGGAGGATGGTCGTCGGGAATGCGAGTATGGTCTTCATCGTCAGCCTTTCGGTCCTCGTCGGAAGAGTCGAGGAACGAATCTCCCGGTTTTCGTCATGTAGTCACGGTATTGGTCCCCGAATCGCTCGATCAGCATCGCTTCTTCCTTCGGAGTCCGCACGGCGAGCAGCACCAGAACGATCAGGCTCGTCAACCCGATCAACCAGTTCGCCGCCAGGACCGTCACCGAAGACATCAGCAACGCTGCCGTGACATAAAAGGGATGCCGGACCCAGCGGTACGGGCCAACAGTCACCAGTGTCGCTTCTTTCCGAGTCACGACTGTATCCGTCAGGTTCTTGCCCAGGCTTGAAAGAGTCCAGTACATCAGTAACGAGCAGAATACCCCGGCGACGACACCGAACCATCGCACCCATTCCGGCAGCGGAACCGATGCCCATTGAAAGAAGTCAGGGAACACCAGATAACCGAACGTGGCGATCCAGAGGCAAAGCCCAGCAAGTCGGAGCATGACGGCGAAGGCGTATCCCTCTTCTTTTCGAGAGATCGTCTCTCCTGACTTTGCGGCTTGCAGCCGGTGGTACACCGTGACCGACATCGTGAGTGCGATGACGAAGACCAGGGCGACACGGTATGGAATCTCCGAGTACATCACTTTGCCTGGATTTCCGCCCGTAGTTCTTCTTCAAGGATCGCAGCGAGTTGTCGCAGCAAGGCCGCACCATCGCCTCGGTAGGCGCTCCCGTGCTGACAGGCGAGGGTCGTAGGATTGAGCGATGCCAGCCGCTCCAGGATCGTGGCGGTCTTGGTGGAATGGGCGTAGTAATCCATTGGCTTGCGCATCGCTTCGCTGGCTGTGAGGATTTCTGATTCGGTGACGGGCGGCGTCTCTGCACCGGGCTGGGTGAAGAGATCACCGCACAACAACGTGCCGGTCGTCTGATCGAATAACACGCCACAGTCCCAGCCGTGGGGAACATGCGGCGTGTCGATCCACTGCCACGTCTTCTTCCCAGTCGAAAACGTCTGGCCATCGGCCAAGCCTCGGCCTGGGCGGTCAGCTTGATCGTTGAGGGATGTCATCACGCTGACGTGACTGGCGAACGGGACGGCGTGCGGTGCAGCAGCCAGAAACTCGTTCATCGCACCTGCTTCATCACCCTCGAAGTGCGAGTAGCCGATATGCCGAATGCGGTCGAGCGGAATGACCTTCGAGATCGCCTCCGACACGAACGGGAACCACTTCTTCCAGCCCGTGTGGAAGACCATCGGCTCATCGTCAACGATGAGGTATTGGCTCAGGTTGAACCCGCCAGGAATTGCGTCGATCCGCAGCGGAGTATTGATCCGGTAGATGCCCGCCGCAACCTCGTTAATTCGGGTTCCGGTATGGGAATTGGTCAGCATGATGTATCTCCTGAGAAAGTCAGCGGTCTGTGGCTTGCCACCACAGCTTTTTGAATGCCGGCTGCGGGCCTGCCCAATTCTTGCTGCCGATCAGCTTCTCGCCCTTGTCGTAATATGCCCGGAACGAGAGCAGATCGACGTTCTTCCACGACGACAACGCTTCACCGTCGCTGGTCTTGAAATCCTTCGGTTCCAGCGTAACCGTCTGCGTGTCATTGCCGCCGTTGAGCTTCACGACCGCAACGAATTCCTTCTGCTTGCCCCGGTATTGCCGGAAGAAGTTCTCAGTCAGCACGATCACGAGTTCGTTCGGCTTCTCGGCCTGGACCTCGACCGTGAGCCGCTGGCCATCTTGTCCTTGCCACTTCGGATCGGTCAGTTTCCGAGTTGAGAACTCCCAATGGTGCGGGTTGTCTGGCGACAACGTGTACCAATCCCGCCAGCCATGCGTGAAGTCGTCAATCACCGGGTCGGCCTTGTCGGTGGCGCTCACGCCGTTGGCGGCAATATCCTTCGGAGCAACCGTGTGGAGCATTGAACTCATGGCAAACCGCTCGGTTGCTTTTCCGTGAGGTTCCGACTCGGACTTCTTCAGCTTGTAAACCACGTTGGCGAAGGCAAAGAGCGGCTGCTCCACACTCATGATCGGCAGTCTGCCAGTCCAGGTGTCGCCCGACTTCATGACCTCCGCAGATCGCCAGAATCTCGCTCTCGGATCGGGATCGACCGAGTAGTAGATGTTGACTTCGGCCACTTCCTGCGATGTATCCGGCTTGACCTCCAATATCGGAACGTGATCCTTCGTCTCAAAGATCAGGTGCGAGTCCGGGGTCGTCGGAAAGGTGAAGCTGCCTTTGAGATATTGATCGAACCACAACGGCCTCGTGACGGCGAACTCCGGCGTGAAGCGGTGGTTCATGTGAGGAGTGAAGGAGTACCGCACGTTCTTGTGCGGGATCAACTCGCCGGTTCGATAGGTGTCATCCATGATCCCGTGGAAGTCGTTTGTTGCGCCGAGCCAAAGCAGCGGAGCCGTGATGTGCGGGGCATACGACTCGAAGCCGATGGTCGCATCGAACAACTTCACGTCGCCGTTCGGAGTCTGTGGCCTGTGCTGTGGCAGCAGTGGCCACGGTTGAGTGCGAAATCCCGATCCACCGACCGATGGGGCAGCAGCTTTCACCCGGTTGTCGCTCCCGGCGACGTAGACAGTGAGGTTGCCGCCCATCGAATGCCCGTACACGCCCAGCTTTTCGGGATCGACTTCCGGTTGCTGCTCCAAGAACGTCAGGCCACGTCTGGCTCCCAGCGTGAGGAAGTACCAGTTGTTGTTGCGGGGCGAGTCGAAGGGATCGAGGTACTTTTCGCCGGGCTTGAGATTGAAGTAGCCCGGCACGTTCGTCTGCGTCGGATCGACGGCTCCCCAATCGGTGTTCGGATCGCCGTCCCTTGCTTCTTCCATCTCACGACCGCCCCAATTGATCGAGAGGCAGGGGTAGCCACGCTTGGCGTAGAACTCGACCTCGTGCAGAAAAGCCCGCTGACCGCCGCCGTGGAGATGCAGCAGAGCCGCCGTCTTCTTCGCCCCCTTGGGGAAGGCGTAGAACGCTGCCATGCGAGCCGGTTTGCCCTTGAACGTGCCGATGTGGAAGGTGACGTAGCGGTAAACGATCCCGTCCTTCTCCCACT
>WBZS01001312.1_pt1 | contig 12036 bp, 10 predicted proteins | sample 5204201 | NCBI WGS metagenome assembly WBZS01 (sample SAMN12344357, study PRJNA552823) | activated sludge metagenome | biome: Activated sludge suspended growth; feature: Nitrification reactor; material: Wastewater; isolation source: activated sludge from nitrification reactor of wastewater...
AGTAGTTGCCGCCGCCACCGCCGGAACTGCGGGTGACCTTCGCCGTGGCGTACCGCAGCGACGGGCCGACCTCTTCGACCTCGACCTCGAAGACGGTGCGACGCTCGCCCTCGCGGGTCTCGTAGGAACGCGACTTCAGCCGGCCCTGAACAACGACGCGCATGCCCTTGGTGAGCGATTCGGCGACGTTCTCGGCCGCCTGCCGCCATACCGAGCAGTTGAGGAACATGGCGTCGCCGTCGCGCCACTCGCCGGACTGCCGATCGAACGTCCGAGGGGTGGAAGCGACGGTGAAGTTGGCCACGGCCGCACCGGACGGGGTGAAGCGCAGCTCGGGGTCGGCCGTCAGGTTCCCGATGAGCGTGATGGGGGTTTCGCCTGCCATGAGTGTTGTCTTTCGATCGAGGTGCTGTGTCACTCAGAGCCTGCCAGCTGCTGCTGACAGAATCTCTAGCGGGTGTCGGGCCGGATGACCTTGGTGCGCATGATCTGCTCGTTCAGGGTGAACTGGCGGTCCAGTTCCTTCACGTCGGTAGGATCAGCGGTGAGGTTGATGACGGCGTAGATGCCTTCGGACTTCTTGCGAATCTCGTAGGCGAGCCGGCGACGGCCCCAGATGTCCAGGTTGTCGACGGTGCCACCGGCCTTGGTCAGGCCCGCGAGCGGCTTCTCCAGCAGGCCATTCACCTGACGGTCGTCCACGTCGGGATCGATGATGACCATGACTTCGTATTGACGCATACGCGAACTCCACCTCCTCTGGTCTCGAGCGGCCATGAGCATTTCTCATGGCAGGAGGGCGTGTGCAAACGGTGCCGGAAGGCACCAAGGGTCGACTTTAGCGGTCGGACCGCCCCTCGGGCCAATCGTCGGCACCGGTCAACGGCCGAACCGTCCCCGCGGAACAAGAGAACCGTCCCCGGTCGACGAGCGAACCGTCCGTGGGGTCGTCAGGCGAGGCCGAGGTATTCCTCGAGGGTGACATCGGCGCCCAGGGCCCGGATCGCCTTGGCCCGGGCCACCCCGACGTAGCGCCAGTGCCAGGGCTCGTAGCCGATGCCGGTGACCTTCGTCTTGCCCTTCGGGTAGCGCAGCACGAAGCCGTAGTCCTGGGCGTGGGCGCGCAGCCAGCGCCACTCCTTGGTCCGGTCGAAGCCGGTGCCGCGTCCGGACGGGCTGCGCAGATCCAGCGCCAGCCCGGTCTGGTGCTCGCTGGTGCCCGGGACGGCGACGTACTTCACCGTGTAGGCGCGCCCGAACCGGCGCAGCGAGCTGGCGTAGAGCGCGCGCTGGGAGGCGTAGGAGCGGTAGCCGGAGACGACCTGGAAGCGCAGTCCCTTCGTGCCGGCGGCCCGGACCAGCCGGGCGAACGCGGCCCGCGCCTCGGGCGCCAGCGGCGCCGAACCGGTCACCGTGGGCCGATAGGCCGCCGACGTCCGGTGCTTCGCCGACACCACGATGATGCCGTCCACCACGAAGGGACGCGCGAGCGCCGCGCCCCGCCGGCTGTCCCGGGGCGGCACGGACGGCGTGGCCGTCGGCGCCGACGACGATGGTGCGGCCGAGGGGGTGGCGGACGGTGGCGCGGGGGACGCAACGGGTCTCGCCGAGGCGGTCGGCACGGAGGCGACCCCGCCGGCCGGGGCGGTCGCCGCGGGAGCCGTGGTCACCAGCTGGGGCACCAGCACCGCACCGGCACCGACCGCGATCACGGCGCAGCCGGTCACCAGCCACCGGGCTCCGATCACCGCCACGGCGTTCCCCCGTCCGAGGCCCGCACCGACGAGGCCCGCACCGACGCGGCCCTCAAGCGGCCGCCTCGCGGCCGCGCAGCAGCGCCTTCGCGCCCTCCATCAGCAGGAAGATCAGCACCGCGAAACCCAGCGGCACCAGCCAGCCGAGCACGCCCACCGGGGCCGAACCGAACCAGGTGTTCAACAACGGCAGGTAGCTGAACACCACCTGCAACACGATCAGGATGCCGACCACGCCGAGGGCGATCGGGTTGCCGCCGATCGCCTCGCGGCGCAGGCTCGACTCGCGCAGGAAGCGGGAGTTGAACAGGTAGGCGGCCTGGCCCAGGGCGAGGGTGTTGACCGCCCAGGTCTGGGCGACCTCGCGGTCGGCCCCGAGCGCGCCGGCGATGACGAAGGTGGCCAGCGTCGCGGCCGCGATCGCCACCGAGGCGACCGCCAGCCGGGGCAGGTAGGTCAGGCTGACCAGCGGCGCGTTCGGCGGCCGGGGCGGACGCCGCATGATGTCGGGCTCGGCCGGCTCGTAGGCCAGCGCCAGCGACAAGGTGACGGCCGTGACCATGTTCACCCACAGGATCTGCACCGGTTCGAGCGGCATCACCAGGCCGAACAGCACCGCCACCAACACCACCAGCGACTGGGCGCCGTTGGTCGGCAGCAGGAACAGCACCGACTTGTGCAGGTTGTCGTTGATCCGGCGGCCCTCTTCGATGGCGTACTCGATGGTGGCGAAGTTGTCGTCGGCCAGCACGATGTCGGCGGCCTCCTTGGTGGCCTCGGTGCCCTTGATGCCCATCGCGACGCCGACGTCGGCCCGCTTCAGGGCGGGCGCGTCGTTGACCCCGTCGCCGGTCATCGCGACGATCTCGCCGTTGGCCTGCAGCGCCTTCACCAGCCGCAGCTTGTGCTCGGGGCTGGTCCGGGCGAAGGTCTCGGTGCGGTCGACGATGGTGCGCAGCTCGTCATCCGTGGCGGCCTCCAGCTCGGCGCCGGTCACCGCCTGCTCGGTGTCCTCGTCGAAGATGCCCATCTCGCGGCTGATCGCGGTCGCGGTGCCGGCGTGGTCGCCGGTGATCATGGTCACCTTGATGCCGGCGGTGTGGCAGGTGGCGATCGCGGTGATCGCCTCGGGACGCGGCGGATCGACGATGCCCGTCAACCCCAGCAGCACCAGGTCGGCCAGGTCGTCGTGGTCGACGCCGCCCGAGGCACCCGCCGGACGACTGGCCGCCGCCAGCACCCGCAGCCCCTGGGCGGACAGCTCGTCGACCCGGGCGTCCCACCAGGCCCGGTCGAGCGGCTCGGTGCCGCCGGTGGCCGACAGCTGGCTGGTGGCCCGGTCGAGCAGCCGGTCGGGCGCACCCTTCACCATCAGCACCGCGTGCCCCTCGGGGGTGGTGTTCGCGGTCGCCATGTACTTGTGTTCGGAGTCGAACGGCAGCACCGCCGTCCGCGGGTAGGCGGACGGGTCGAACCCCGCCTTCAGCCCCAGCGTGGCCAGCGCCCCCTCGGTCGGCTCGCCGACCAGGCCCCAGCGTCCGTCGGTCGGCGCGACCACGGCGTCGTTGGCCACGGCCATCACCATCACCACGGCCTTCAGGTCGCCGCGGGCCGCCAGTGCCACCGGCTGCCCGTCCAACCGGACGTCGCCCGCCGGGTCGTAGCCCAGCCCGGTCACCTCGTAGTCGGACGCCCGGGTCACCACGGTGCGCACGGTCATCTCGTTGGTGGTCAGGGTGCCGGTCTTGTCGGAGCAGATCCGGGTCACCGAACCGAGCGTCTCGACGGCCGGCAGCTTGCGGATGATCGCGTTGCGCTTCGCCATCTGCTGGACGCCGAGCGCCAGCGTGATGGTGACCAGCGCCGGCAGCCCCTCGGGGATCGCGGCCACCGCGAAGCCGATGGTGGCCGAGATCAGCTCGCCGGCCGGCATGCCGTGCAGCAGCTTGCCGATCGCCACCATGACCACGGCCATCACCGCGATGATCAGCGACAGCTTCTTGCCGAAGGCGGCGATCTGCCTGGTCAGCGGGGTGTCGAAGGCCTCGATCTCGGCCAGCATCGTGGTGATCCGGCCGATCTCGGCCTGCGCGCCGGTCGCGGTCACCACGCCGATGCCCTGCCCGGCCGAGACCAGCGACGATGAGAACAGCATCGACGAACGGTCGCCGATGCCCGCCCCGGCGGCCACGGCGCCGACCTGCTTGCTGGACGGCACCGCCTCGCCGGTCAGCGCCGCCTCTTCGACGCGCAGGTTGCTGGCCTCGAGCAGCCGGATGTCGGCCGGCACCTTCGAGCCCGCCGAGACCCGGACCAGGTCGCCCGGCACCAGCTCTTCCGTCGGCACCTGCACCCATTCGCCGTCGCGGCGCACCTGCGCCTCGGCGGACAGCATGTTCTTGATGCCGGCCAGCGCCTGCTCGGCCCGGCCCTCCTGGACGAAGCCGATTACCGCGTTGATCACGGCGACGGCGAGGATCACCCAGAAGTCGATCCACTCGCCCAGCGCCGCCTTCAGCGTGGCGGCCGCGAGCAGGATGTAGATCAGCACGTCGTCGAAGTGCCGCAGGAACCGCCGCACCGCTCCCTCGCGTGGCGGTTCGGGCAGCCGGTTGGGTCCGTACCGCTGCCGCCGGGCCGCCGCCTCGGCCGAGCCGAGCCCCGCGTCGGTGACCTCCAGCGCGGCCAGGGTCTCGTCGGGGCTCAACGCGTGCGCGGCCGTCACCGGTTCGGTCGAGGTCAGGGTCATCGGGGCTCCCTCATGCTCATGCGTCGCTCGGGCGGTGTGCGCCCGGGTTCAGTCTGGCCCAACCCGCCGACAAGATCCGGCCGACGCTCTCCATCGCGTCCACATACCCCGAGCAATGGGGGCACGGCGGCCCTGCGGGCGTCCGAAAGTGTCCGGGCGCCCGGTTAGGCTCGGCGCCATGATCGCGATGGGTGCACACGTCGACTCCACCGACCCGATCGCCGAGGCAAGGGCGCGCGGGGCACGGCTCAGCCAGTTCTTCCTGGGCGACCCCCAGGGCTGGAAGGGCCCGCAGGTCGCCTACGCCGGCGGCGCCGCCGCGCTGAAGGCGGACGCCGAGGCCGCCGGCATCGCGCTCTACGTGCACGCGCCCTACGTGCTCAACGTGGCCAGTGCCAACAACCGCATCCGCATTCCGTCCCGGCAGCACCTGCAGAAGCAGCTCAACGCCGCCGCCGAGATCGGGGCCGCCGGCGTCATCGTGCACGGCGGCCACCTGACCGCCAAGGACGATCCGGCCGTCGGCTTCAGCAACTGGTTCAAGGCGGTCGACGGGCTCGACATCGGCGTCCCGCTGCTGATCGAGAACACCGCCGGCGGCACCAACGCGATGGCCCGGCACCTGGAACGCATCGACCGGCTCTGGGACGCCATCGGCGCCTCCGCCAACGCCGACAAGGTCGGCTTCTGCCTCGACACCTGCCATGCCCACGCGGGCGGCAACGAACTGTTCGGCCTGGTCGACCGGGTCCGCGCGATCACCGGCCGGATCGACCTGATCCACGCCAACGACTCCCGCGACGCGTTCGACTCCGGCGCCGACCGGCACGCCAACTGGGGCACCGGGCAGTGCGATCCCGAGGGTGCGCGCGACGTGATCCGCTCGGCGGGTGCGCCGGTGGTGGTCGAGACCCCCGGCGACGCCGCCGAACACCGCGCCGACCTGGCCTGGCTGGCCGGGGCGCTGTGACCGGCGTCCGGGCGGCGGCCGCCCGCCCAGGGTGCGAACCAGACGCAGACAGGCAAGTCGTCGCGGCGTTAGCCTGTCGCCCGTGACCCGAAGCATTTACGTCGCGGCCCCCGAGGGCCAGACCGGAAAATCCGTCATCGCCCTGGGCCTGCTCGACACCCTGCTCCGAGAGGTCGAATCGGTCGGCGTGTTCCGCCCGCTGGTTCGGTCGGGGCATCACGACGACATCCTCGAGATGCTGCTCAGCCAGCCGGGCGTGAACCTGTCCTACGACGAGGCCGTCGGCATCACCTACGACGAGATGCGCTCCGACCCGGAGAGCGCGCTCGAGACCATCGTCGAGAAGTTCGGCCGGATCAGCCCGCGCTGCAACGCCGTCGTCGTGCTCGGCTCCGACTACGCCGACGTCACCAGCCCGACCGAACTGTCCTTCAACGCCGACATCGCGGCCAACCTGAACTCGTCGCTGCTGCTGGTGGTCAGCGGCCACGACCGCAACGTCCGCGAGATCCGCGACGCCGCCGAGGCCGCCATCAACGAGTTCAGCGCGCACCACGTCCAGACCATCGGCGTGATCGCCAACCGGGTCGTCCCCGAGCTGCTCGCCGAGACCTCCGCGGCGCTGCGCGACCTGACCCACCTCGTGGTCGGCGCGCTGCCGGCCGACAAGATCCTGGTCGCTCCCACCCTGCGCACCCAGTTCGAGGCGGTCGGCGCGACCCAGGTGCTGGGCAACCCCGACCTGCTCGATCGCGAGTCCCAGGACGCCATCGTGGCCGCCATGACGCTGCCCAACGTGCTCTCCCGGCTGGTCACCGAGGCGACCGTGATCATGCCCGGCGACCGCTGCGGCGACCTGCTGCCCGGCCTCATCCTGGCCCACCATTCCGGGTCGTTCCCGCAGCTCACCGGCGTGATCCTGACCGGCGGCTACCCGATTCCGCCCGACGTCCTCAAGCTCTTCGACGGCATGCACCTCGACCTGCCCGTCGGCATGACCGAGCGCGGCACCTACACCACCGCCAACGGCGTGTTCAGCGCCGAGGGGCATTTCACCTCCTCGCCCCGCAAGGTCGAGATCGCCCGCCGCATCTTCGCCGAGCAGGTGGACGCCGGCGCGCTGATCAACGCCCTCGAGGTACCGCCGTCGCACGTGGTCACCCCGCTGATGTTCGGCTACCAGCTCAACGAGCTGGCCCGCCGCGACCGGCGCCGGATCGTGATGCCCGAGTCGTCCGACGACCGCATCCTCGAGTCGGCGTCCATCCTGCTGCAGCGCGGCGTCGCCGACCTGATCCTGTTGGGCGACCCGGTCGAGATCAAGACCCGCGCCTCGGCGATGGGCTGGGTGCTCGACGGCGTCGAGATCGTCAACCCGACCGACCCCGAGCTGGTCGAGCGGTTCGCCGCGGAATACGCCCGGGTGCGCGCCCACAAGGGCGTCACCGTCGAGCAGGCCCGCGAGAAGATGAAGGACCTGTCCTACTTCGGCACCATGATGGTGCACCTGGGCATGGCCGACGGCATGGTGTCGGGCGCCATCAACACCACCGCCAACACCATCCGGCCGTCGCTCGAGTTCATCAAGACCAAGCCGGGCGTGAAGGTGGTGTCGGGCTCGTTCCTGATGTGCATGCCCGACCGGGTGCACGTCTACGCCGACTGCGCGGTGAACCCCGACCCGACCGCCGAGCAGCTCGCCGACATCGCGATCAGCTCGGCCGAGACCGCGGTGGCCTTCGGCATCGAGCCGCGGGTCGCGATGCTGTCGTACTCCACCGGCACCTCCGGTTTCGGCGCCGACGTCGACAAGGTGCGGCAGGCCACCGAGATCGTCCGCGAGCGGCGTCCCGACCTGGCGCTGGAGGGGCCGATCCAGTTCGACGCGGCCGTCGACCCCGACGTGGCGAAGACCAAGCTGCCGAACTCGGCGGTGGCCGGCCAGGCGACCGTCTTCATCTTCCCCGACCTGAACACCGGCAACAACACCTACAAGGCGGTGCAGCGGTCGTCCGGGGCGGTCGCGATCGGCCCGATCCTGCAGGGCCTGAAGAAGGCGGTCAACGACCTGTCCCGCGGCGCCCTGGTCGAAGACATCGTGAACACCGTGGTGATCACCGCCATCCAGGCCCAAGCCGACGCCAACTGACCGCAACGACGCGCACGAGAATCTAGGAGCCTTCCATGAGCACGCCCATTCTGCTGTTGAACGCCGGTTCGTCCTCGATCAAGTACCAGGTGATCGACGCCGACGACGAGGCTGTGCTGGCGTCCGGTCTGATCCAGCGGATCGGGGACGAGTCCGGCACCATCGACCACACGGTCGGCGGCCAGACCTACCACCAGGAGCGCGGCTTCCCGAACCACGGCCGCGCCCTGAAGGTGATGACCCAGCTGTTCGAGGAGCACGGCCCCGCCCTCTCCGACGTCGTCGCGGTCGGCCACCGGACGGTGCACGGTGGCGCCGCCTTCCGCGAGACCACGCTGGTCACCGACGAGATGCTCGACCACCTGCGCGAGCTGTCGCCGCTGGCCCCGCTGCACAACCCGCCGGCCATCGCCGGCATCGAGGCGGCCCGCGCGGCGCTGCCCGACGTGCCGCATGTGGCCATCTTCGACACCGCGTTCTTCTCCAGCCTGCCGATCGAGGCCTACACCTACGCGGTGGCGAAGGACGTCGCCGAGCAGCACGGCATCCGCCGCTACGGCTTCCACGGCACCTCGCACAGCTACGTGTCGAAGAAGGTCGCCGAGGTGCTCGGCCGGCCCTACTCGGAGCTCAACCAGATCGTCTGCCACCTCGGCAACGGAGCCTCGATCTCGGCGATCCGGGGCGGCGTGGCCGTCGACACCTCGATGGGCCTGACCCCGCTCGAGGGTCTGGTGATGGGCACCCGCAGCGGCGACGTCGACCCGGGCCTGCACGCCTACCTGGCTCGCCAGGTCGGCATGAGCATCGACGACATCGACACCCTGCTGAACAAGAAGTCGGGGGTGCTCGGCCTGTGCGGGGTGACCGACTGGCGCGACATCAACGACCTGATCGCCGAGGGCAACCCGGACGCCAAGCTGGCCTTCGACGTCTACGTGCACCGGCTGCTGCACTACATCGGCTCGTACCTGGCGGTGCTGGGCAGCCTGGACGCGATCACCTTCACCGCGGGTGTCGGCGAGAACAACCCGGCGCTGCGCAAGGCGATCATCGACCGGCTCGCCGGCCTCGGCTTCAGCCTGGACGACGAGGCGAACGCCGTCCGCTCGAAGGAGCCGCGGGTAATCTCGTCGCCGGACTCGAAGGTGACCGTGCTGGTGGTGCCGACCAACGAGGAGCTCGCCATGGCCCGCGAGACCAAGGCGGCCGTCGGCGCCTGAGCGCCTGAGGAGGAGTCAGCGGCCGGCCCCGGCGATCACCGCCCGGACGCCGAGGTGATCGGTGCCCGGGACTCGGAAGGTGCCGAAGGCGGTCGCGGTCAGATCCGGCGTCACCAGCACGTGGTCGATGCCGATCAGGGGCGGGAACCAGCGGTCCGCCGGCCAGGTGCGGACGAAGCCGGCACCCGCCAGGTCGGCGGCGCTGAGGAAGCCGTCCGCGTAGAGCTCTCGCATCGTGAGGTGATCGTCCACGGCGTTGAAGTCGCCCGCCACGATCGTCGGCGTGTCCCGGTGGGCCGCCAGCCAGCCGCGCAGCTGGGCGGCGTCCTGGATCCAGAGACCCGGCCGGCAGTAGGGGTTGCAGGGGTGCGCGGCCACCACCCGCACCGGCCCCAGCTGCGGGGTGCGGACGACCGCCGACCACTGCTGGTAGTTGCTCGGGGGCAGGGCCGTCGCCGAGAACCAGCGGATGCCGGGAGAAGACCACGGTGTCGGCGTCGCGGTCGTCCGAGTCGTCCGCCGGGGCCAGGTAGGGGAACTCGGCGCGGAAGCTGCGCGGCAGGGTGCCCACCCAGCCGCGGTGCGCCTCGACGAAGACCGCCACGTCGGCACCGGCGGCGGCCCGGGCCGCCGCCGCGGGGTCGGCCGTGCCGGCCACGTTCAGGCTGACCACGGTCAGCGTGCCGCTGGTGACCGGACGCCTGTCGGCGACGAAGGCGGGCGCCTCCCAGGCCACGGACGCCGCCAGGCCGGCCGCGCAGAGCAGGGCGAGCAGGCTGAGCGCGGCGCGTCCGGGGGTGCGATGCCGCAGCGCCCGGACGCCGGCGATCCCCAGCAGGACGAGCGCGGGCAGCCAGAACACCAGGCCGTAGGGAAGGAACGCCGCCACCTTGGCCAACCGGTCGGTCGCCGGCGGCACGACCCGTAGCCAGGTCGCCACGACGGCCGGCGCCGCCGCCAGCAGGCCGAGGACGACCAGCGGGCCCTGCCCGCGCACTCGGCGCGAAACGGGCGGTTCATCGGCCGCCGTCGGGCGGACCGTGGTCGGCGGCGTCGAAGTCACGGGGACAAGCGTGCCGGATCGGAGCAAATGACAGCGGAGATCCCGGCGTCGGCGGGATGACGGGGCCTCCCGGGCCCCGCTGCGGGCCCCCTACAGCAGTTCGAACGCCGAGCCGTCCCGCGCGCTCAACTGCCGCACCGCCGCCAGCCCGCGGCCGTTCAGCATCGCGGCGTCGCAGATGATGTGCAGCACCCGGGCGACCGCGGCGGCCGGCAGCCGCGGTTCGCGTCCCACGGCCAGGGCGAGGTCCGAGGTGTGCACGACCAGCTCGACGGTGCGGGTCTCCAGGTAGTCCGAATACCGCATCCCGCCCAGCAGGGTCATGATCATCGGGTCGCCCTCGGTCGCCGCGATGGAGGCGCGCAGGCGTCCGATCAGGGTCTCGACGACCTCCCCCGGCTCATCGCCGAGGTCATGGCCGGCGGCCACGCCCCGCTCGGCGACCGCCTCGTGGATCGACCGATCCACCAGGTAGCCGGCCGCCAGATACTCGGCGGCCGATCGCAGTTCGACGGCGGTGGCGGGTCGGTGAAGGTAGTCCAGGGCGGTGGTGACGGCCCGCGCGGTGTGCCCGGTCAGGGACCGGACGTCCCACACTCCCAGCGCCGGACGATCCCAGGCGTCCTGCGGTATCTCGCTGACCAGTGCGACGAAGGCCTCGGCTGCGTCCAGCATCGTCTTCGCGGTGTCCATGTCTGACAGTACCGGCCCGGCCGCCGCGCCGGACAGGGCCGGGGACAACTCCACGTCGTCGGTCCCGGACTCGACGTGGGTGGTTTTCGACAGAGTTGCCGCGAGCGCTTTGGGGGATGCCGACAAGAAGCGGGTCCTTTCGGTGCCCCCGAAGCGCTGGAAGCTACAGAAAGTGCTAGCCAGGCTCGTGCCGCGTTCCGGAGTCGGATCGGCCTCCCGTATCTTGAGCAGAAGCCGTCAGTGCGCCCGGTCCCCTAGGGTTTACTGCGCGACAATTGCATGATCCGATCCGGCGGAAGGGACGAGGTGGCTGACGACGACACCGGCAAGTACTCCTCCGCCGGCGGCGCTACCGGTCGCTTCGTCGCGCAGCAGCTCGTGATGAAGCCGTACATCTGGTCGGCACTGCACGTCCACGAGCACGGACGCCGCAACCTGGACAACCTCAAGCCGCCATTCATCGCCGTGGCCAACCACTCCAGCCACCTGGACGCCCCGCTGATCATGGGCTCGCTGCCCCGCCGGCTGAGCCGCAACCTGGCCGCCGGCGCGGCCGCCGACTACTTCTTCGACAAGTGGTACACCGCCGCCGCCACCCGGTTGTTCTTCAACACGTTCCCGGTCGACCGGAAGGGCCTGCGGAACCGCAAGGGCGTGGCCGGCGTGCTGCTCAGCGAGGGCGTCCCGCTGCTGCTGTTCCCCGAGGGCACCCGGTCGCGGACCGGCGCGATGAAGAACTTCACGCCCGGGCATGCCGCGCTGTCGATCAGCCGCAACGTGCCGGTGCTGCCGATCGCCCTGGTCGGCGCCTTCGCCGCGATGCCGTACGGGACGACCCGGCCGCCGTCGGGGCGTCCGCATGTGCACGTCGTGTTCGGCCGGCCGCTGAAGGCCGCCCCCGGCGAGATCGCCCACCAATTCTCGGAGCGGATCTACCGCTACGTGGTCGAACTGCACGACTCGACGGCACGCGCCTACGGCATGCCCACGCAGGCCGACTTCCATCGGGCCGTCGCGTTGCGCAAGGCGGCCACCGAGCAGGCCCAGCTGGCCCAGGCCGAGGCCGCCAAGGACGCCGAGCCGCCGACGGACAGTTAGGCCCCGGCGGGGTCGATGGGCCGACCGGCGATCCGACACCGAGGTTTCGACAAGCTCAACCAGCGAGCCGGCGCGGGGTTCGACACGCTCAACCGGCGATGGGGTCGGGGGCCGTGTCGACCTCGTCCGCGGGCGGCGCGTCCCTCCAGTCGAGCTGCTGACGGGACATGAACCGGAACCTGTCGCCGCGGAACTTCGACTCCGACCACTCCACCACCTTGCCCTCGGGATCCCAGCCGGTGCGGTGCACGAGCAGCATCGGCAGGCCGGTGTCGACGCCCAGCAGGTCGGCGGTGACCGGGTCGGCCAGGGCCGTCTCTACGACGTCCTCGGCGGA
>WBZS01001594.1_pt2 | contig 12032 bp, 4 predicted proteins | sample 5204201 | NCBI WGS metagenome assembly WBZS01 (sample SAMN12344357, study PRJNA552823) | activated sludge metagenome | biome: Activated sludge suspended growth; feature: Nitrification reactor; material: Wastewater; isolation source: activated sludge from nitrification reactor of wastewater treatment...
GCCACGCCGAGCAAAGGCGGATCTTTCTGATGGCTCGAGAACGCGAGTGCCGAAATCGAACCATCGAAACTTGGAAGCGTGGCCAGGAGTTTTCCTGCTTTGGGATCCCATAGCTTGACGGTGCCATCTTTGCTTCCTGACGCGAGGAGTTGGTTCTTGGGACCGAACGCAACCGCCTGGACCCAATCGGCATGCCCGCTTAGAACATCGCTCGCCTTGCCGGCTCCCACGGGCCAGGCTTTCACCATCTGGTCGAAGCTACCGGAAAGGAGAAGGTTGGTGGATTTCGCAAACGCCACGGCCCGCACCCAGCCATAATGAGCATGGATCGTTTCCGCCTTCTTGCCCGTGCTTGCATCCCAGAGATAGACATGGTGGTCTTTGCCGCCCGTCGCAATCACTTTACCATCTGGCGAAAAAGCGATCCCGAACACTCCCTGGGAATGCTGGATGGGGGCTTCCCATTTGTCCTCGGCCTTTTCGCCAAGCTTCCAGCGGCGAACGGTGCCGAGTTCGACGCCTGGCTGATTTTCGATGCCGCCGGCGACTAGGGTTTTGCCCTCGGGATCGATCGCCAAGCAGAGCACCGCCGCCCAAGGCGTGTCGATGGCGAGCGCTTCCTTACCGCTCGCCCAATCCCAGAGGTGGATTTTGCCGTCGGCCCCCGCGGAAACGAGCGTCTTGCCATCCGGCGAGAGTGCCAGCGTTAAAACCGCGCTGCCGTTCGCGGAGAACTTTTCTTTTTCTTTTCCCGATTCCGGGTCGAAGGTTTTGATGGTCCCGTCGATGCTGCCGGCGAAAAGTGCCTTGGGACCATACCAAAGGCTGCTGAGGGTTTGCGGTTGCGCGGGTGACTCGAACGCCGGCTTTGCGAGATCGACATACGCATCCGAAGCGGCATCAAGCTTTTCGACGTCCCAAAAACGAATCGTGCGATCGTTGCCAGCGGTCGCAAGCTTTTTCCCATCGGCGGAAAACGCGATCGCCTGGATTTCCTTATCCGACTTGGGTGTCTGGGCGAGGATGAGTCCCGTGGTCAGACTCCAGATTTTGACCGCGCCATCCACACTTGCCGACGCGGCGAGTTTGCCGTCGGGCGTGACCGCGAGTGACGTGATCGCGCCAGCGTGTCCCTGAAAGTTCCATTTTTCGGGATGGATCTTGTTCCAGAGATAATGCCATTCGAAACCACGCATCGATTTTGGATCTTTGCCGAACGCTGGCTCGGCGACGAGTGCCTGGCGTGCGTTGAGGGCATTGCCGGCGGCCCAAGCGGTTTCCGCGAGGGCGAGTTGAAGGCGATACTCGCGAGGTTGAAGCAGTTCGCGTTGCTTGCGGATCTGAGCCTTGAATTCCTCGATTTGCGTGGCCGGTTTCTCTTCGCGTTCCGCCGCCGGGGTGTTTCGGTAGTACATCGACATGCCGGCGAACGTGAGAGCGACGCAGAAAAATCCAATCGGTACGGCCAACCAAAGAACGTCCGCGGTGGCGGCCGAGGCGATCTTTTTCTTCTCTTGTTTAGCCTGAACGTTCGCCAGTGCTGATTGACTCAAACTGACGAAAAGCTCCTGGTTGCCGTCTTCGTACAGTGGTTCGATCTGGAACAGGTTCAGCCTTTCCGTAGCTGAATTGACCGCGGCTTCGGGGGAACCCGGCGCCGTCCATTGTTCTTTTAATTTCCGAGCCGGAATGATGCGAGGAACAGGACTGCCGTCAGGGCCCGACGCGATCATGTTGGGAAGCAGTCGCCGAATTCCTTCCCGATCGGAGCCCGTGAGCGGAAGTTGTCGTAATCCCGTTTCGACATAGTTGAGAAGGGCTTCCGAAAACTTGCCGACGCGTTTGAGGTCATCCAGCTCGATCGCACCCCGTTTCCCGGCAAGCCTGACACGTTCCAAAAGCTGTTGGCCGACGACGTGAAAGAGGGATAAGGGCGGGATTTTTTCCGCGCCCGCATTCTCCAAGACGCGGGTGACGATCGTGTCTGCCACGTCCGTAGGCAACACGTACTGGTACTTTTGGCGTGGAATATCATCCGTCTTGGGAATTTCACCTTGCTGCGTTGGCAGGAGCAAGAATTCGGTAAGGGTGTTTTTGGCCGGCGTGAGAACTAGGTACTCTTCCCAGCCGAACCCCGTCGTTGCGGCTCGCTGGCGAAACGCCGCCAAGAAATCCGAACGGACCGCGAAGATGGTCTTCCAGGGAAAACGAGCGTCCACGAGTTGGCTTAGGATTTTCCACGTGGAACCGTCCACGCGGCTGGAATCGCGAGCGGTGAAAAGGTCTTCGCCATGATCGATGGCAAGAACTAGCTCGAACGGCAGATGCTTCGCGATCGCTTCGCAGATTCCGAAAAGTGCGTCTGGATTTTCCTTGAGGAAACGCCAGACCGATTCGACATCGGTTTTCGCCAGCGGTGGCGGGGCTTCGCCGGCGCGCGTGGCGAGGTTCGGCTCGGCCTGGATCGCGGTCGTGACGCGAGGATCTTCACGAAGCGTTCGAGCCAAGATCGCGGGTAGATCCACCTTCACTTCCACATCGGTCGGTGTGGTGTAATCCCATGAGCGTGCACAGAACGTCGCCACGCTGGCGGCGAGCTGGCTCACCAGGTCGCGAGCCGGGCGGATCGCGGTGTCGAGATTTTTCCCTTCCGCATCCTCTTCGCGATCGCACACCAACTGAAATCCAATGCTTTCTCGCGCGAGCTTGGGAAGAATGCCGGCCTGCAAAAGAGAGGTTTTCCCGACCGAAGCCGACCCTGTCAACATCAGGCCTGAGCTGCCCGCACGGTCCACAAGTAGGCAGCAATGCAGGGTCTCATCATCTCGCCCGTAGAAGAGAGGCTGCTCTTCCGCGGTAAAGGGACGGAGCGGAAGGAACGGCGATTCCGGTAGCGGAAATGCCATCGGCGTGATGTTGTAGTCCGCCAGTGGTGCTGCCAACGTGTCGTTGGCGGTGAGATGGCCCGGAGCCAAGCTCACCAAGGAACTCGCCATGGCGCCATGCCGGCGGCGAAGTTCACGGACCGTTTCACCCAACGACGACTCCCCACGCGTTAATGTCTTCAGGAAATCGGCTGCCAACTTCAACGTCTCGTCTACCGGCAGCGAGGTTTGATTGGCGAGGACCCCAAACAATTCGTTAGAAAAGGATCTTAAGATATTTCTCCAGGAGTCCGTGGGGCCATCCGGCGTGGCCAAAAAGATCAACGGATCGGGGCTTCCATCCTGGGCGCCTTTCACCCAGGCCGCAATTTCTTGGGGCGAAATCGCCTCGCCATCCAACGTCAATTCACCCCTATTTGCCGAGCCCACCAACACCAAAAGATCCGGAGAGGCGGCGAGGATTTGCTTCGCCAACTCGCTTTTGCTCGTGACGGACCGTTCTTCGCTCCTCCACGGTCGAAACTCCGCACGGGCCGATTCGTCCGCTCTCGACCAAAGCGTGTCGTCGACCGCGACCAGCACGGAAAGCGTTTTGGGAAGTTGCACCCCAAGGAGCGGATTCACTCGATGGATCTGCGCCAGCGAGAATCGCTCGCCCCAAGGCTCGCGCGGCCCCTGCGGATCGATGAATGCATGGAAAGGGATTTTCAACGGGTCGTCGCTCGCGATCAAAAGATCGACGAATTCCTGCGACTGGGTCCGATTCCGAAACCAGGCCAGGATGTCGTTGACGCCCGGCTCGGTTTGGTCGGCGGCTGAGGAAAAGAACGCTTGGAAGAGCTGTTGGCCCGACTCGAAGGGGTTATGCGCCAACTGGCCTAGGTTTTGCGTGCTTTGTTCCGAGGCTTCGTAAAGGCGGTCTCGCGCGACACCTTCAAGATGGTAGGGCGGAAAGGTCTTCTTTCCTTCCGACCAAACGACCGTGACCCGATTCCGTTTGTGAAGGACCTGACAAACAATACGAGCCACCGGCGATCCTCCGAGGTTAAGATCGATTCGTGTCCATCATGCCGAGAATGTTAAGCACAACTATATCGGCGGGGTGGAGCGATTGCCAGTTTTGAATTGGTCCCACGTTTTGGTTTAATTTGGAAAAATACGAGCTCGCAGATCCGCGTTTCGTGCGTTGCTTGTCCTCAACCCCAGGACAAAGGGAACGTAAACCTCGGATTTCACCGAGAACACGAAATTTCCCATACGTTCTTTCAAGATCCATGGAATTTGTGAAACCCGCGGTTCAAAATTTGCAGAGTGTGTTACGACTGGCGCGTTCAACAAGGGAAAGTGGAAACGGGCGTTGACGAAAACGATTCTCCGGATTGTGTAAATTACGCCGTTGGTATCGATTTTTCGCGCTTTCGCCGCTTTTTACCCTGGCTTGATTTGTTCTTTTTGCGGGCATAGAATGCCAATGAAGTCTTGATGAAGCCGATCAGAAACCCGAGGTTCGCCGCTGGCGTAACGCCGCTCGCTCCACGGGAATCCATCCGAAGACGCGGCACCTCGTCGACAGTTCTTTATTTCGACCGATCGAACGCATCCGATCGAGCCTCCACTCGATCCAAGGAACAGGGGGAATCACCTGGGCATGTATGAACGATTCACCGACCGAGCCCGTAAGGTCATGCAACTCGCCAACCAAGAGGCTCAGCGTTTCAACCACGAGTACATCGGTACTGAGCATATTCTCTTAGGTTTGGTGAAAGAAGGAACGGGCGTTGCCGCCAACGTGCTGAAGAATCTGGACGTCGACCTCCGCAAGATCCGCATGGAAGTGGAGAAGATCGTCCAGGCTGGGCCCGACATGGTCACCATGGGGAAACTCCCCCAGACTCCCAGGGCCAAGAAAGTCATCGAGTATTCCATCGAGGAAGCTCGCAACCTGAATCACAACTACGTTGGAACCGAACATCTTTTGCTTGGGTTGCTCCGCGAGCAGGAAGGCGTGGCGGCTCAAGTCCTCATGAACCTCGGCCTCAAGCTCGAAGATGTGCGCGAGGAAGTCCTCAACTTGTTGGGTCACAATAATATGGAAGCAGGCGAAAGCGGCGGCGGCGGTGGGGGCAGCAGTGGGGGGAGCGAACGAGCCGCCAGCAAAGGAAAATCCAAAACTCCCGCGCTCGATTCCTTCGGCCGAGACCTCACCGAACTCGCGCGCCAAAGCAAACTCGACCCCGTCATTGGGCGTCAAAACGAAATCGAACGGGTCATCCAGGTCCTCAGCCGACGCACCAAGAACAACCCCGTGCTCTTGGGCGAAGCAGGTGTGGGCAAGACCGCGATTGTCGAAGGCCTGGCGCAACTCATCGTCGATAACGGCGTGCCCGAGCTTCTCCGTGAAAAACGCATCGTCGTGCTCGATTTGGCCATGATGGTCGCCGGCACGAAGTATCGAGGCCAATTCGAAGAACGCATCAAGGCCGTCATGAACGAAGTTCGTCGTGCCAAAAACACGATCTTGTTCATCGACGAACTCCACACTCTCGTGGGTGCCGGTGGTGCCGAGGGAGCGATCGACGCTTCTAACGTGCTCAAGCCGGCTCTCGCGCGTGGCGAAATCCAATGCATTGGCGCCACCACGCTCGATGAATACCGGAAGTACATCGAGAAAGACGGCGCCTTGGAACGCCGCTTCCAGCAAGTGATCGTCAATCCGCCTTCGAAAGACGAAGCGATCGAGATTCTCAAAGGCTTGCGTGACCGATATGAGGCACACCACCGCGTTCAAATCAAGGACGAGGCGTTGATGTCGGCGGTTGAACTGTCGGACCGCTACATTTCAGGCCGATGCTTGCCGGATAAGGCGATTGACGTGATCGACGAAGCCGGGGCACGCGTGCGCCTCAAGGCGACCACTCGGCCGCCTGACTTGAAGGAGCTCGACGTCGAGATCGAACGGCTCAATCAAGAGAAGGAAGCTGCGGTCGCTGAGCAGGATTTCGAGAAAGCCGCTCACTTGCGTGATCAAGCGGACAAGCTCAAGAAGAAGAAGGATTCGATTCAGCGTGATTGGCGAGAAAAGTCGAAGGAAATCGACGGCATCGTGGATGAGGAAATCATTCGCGAGGTCGTGAACAAGATGACGGGCGTACCACTCACTCGCATCAACGCGGACGAAACCAAGCGTCTGCTCACGATGGAAGATGAGTTGCACAAGACGGTCATCAGCCAACACGAAGCGATCACCGCGATCGCGAAAGCCGTTCGCAAGAGCCGAGCGGGTCTGAAGGATCCGAAACGTCCGATCGGCAGTTTCATCTTTGCTGGACCCACCGGGGTCGGCAAAACGCTTTTGGCGAAACGGCTCGCCCAGTTCATGTTCGGCGACGAAAACGCCATGGTGCAGATCGACATGTCCGAGTACATGGAAAAGCACACGGTGAGCCGACTCACCGGTGCCCCTCCAGGTTACATCGGATACGAAGAAGGCGGCCAGCTCACGGAAAAGATTCGTCGTCGGCCCTATAGCGTGGTGCTGCTCGACGAAATTGAAAAGGCCCATCCGGACGTCTGGAACATTCTGCTCCAGATCATGGAAGAAGGCCGACTCACCGACAACGTGGGCCGAACCGTCGACTTCAAGAACGCGATCTTGATCATGACGACGAACATCGGCGCCGAGCAGATCACAGGCCGTCGACAGATGACGGACGTGTTCGCACCGAAGTCCGCCGACACGTCGTATGACAAGATGAAGCAAATGCTCAAGACCGAGATGGAACGGAATTTCCGTCCCGAATTTTTAAACCGCGTCGATGACATCATCGTCTTCCGCAGCTTGACCCGGCCCGATCTCCAGCAAATCATCGATATCGAGTTGGGCAAGGTTTCGAAACGGCTCAAGGAGAAGAAAATCGAACTCATCCTGACCGACGAAGCCAAGGACTTGATCATCGAGAAGGGTTCGAGCCTGGAATACGGTGCCCGGCCATTACGCCGAGCCATCGAAAGCATGCTCGAAGATCCGTTGGCGGAGGAACTGCTCAAGGGCGGTTTCGACGGCAAGAACAAAGTGACGGTCCGCGTGAAGGAAGTCGAAGGCGAAAAGAAGGTCTACTTCGATACCGCCGACACCGAAATCATGGACCTGGCCCGCGCGGGGACATGATCCTAGTCGATGGCAATTTCAGAAGTGATAGCGAAGCCCAGGGACTGCCGTCCCTGGGCTTTGTTATTGCGCCCGCTTCCCGTTTCGCGCTCAAGGGTTACTCACAAAGGCGACTGCTACGGATCCCCAAGTGATCCAGGACCTTACCGGGAACGGACCCAACTTCGGTAAAGGGTGCATCCTAGAGCATTTTTTATGAGCTTTGCATAAGACTTTTGTTGTATAAACGCCACCCCGTACGGGGTGAAACTCCTCAGCCCAGGGTCGCGAGTACGCGAGCGCACCCTGGGAAGCGAAACAAACAAGCAGCACGAACCCTGTAGGGGTTCTACTCGAAACCGATCCCTGTTTGGTGTTCGCGAGAGGTCGAAGCTGAGTAGTACCCTTTCAGGGTACAAAATCCATGGTTTCATTCCGTGACCCAGGGTGCGCTCGCGTACTCGCGACCCTGGGCTACGGAATAGAACCCCTACCGGGGTTCATTCGTTCCCGCGTATGCAACCGAATCGGTAACCGCTCTAGGGGAAGCGAGGTCGCCATCATCAAGGCAACCCATCCCGGAATGAATCGGAGGTGACGGGTAGGCCTCATCTGAAATTCAAGGGGCTGGTCCGGCGATCGAACAAACATCTGCTCGCCATCCCGACTAACGTCGCTCAACAACCACTATTCACGTGCTTCCTCCTAGCCATTTGGTAAAATTCCTCAGATCCACAGAGGTCCAGTCAGACGCGACCTCGGAAACACCGTGACTCGAGACATGGCCCGAGATCGATAATCCACGGCAATGGTGACGTAGGATCCCGTACCTTGAAGCGATTGATGGAGGTCAGGGAGATGGCAAACGCGGAAAAGGAACCAGGTTCCGATTGGGAAGGTTTCGTTCGTGATGCCGGCGAACGAGACCGTTTGGATCGCGCTATCCGAGTGAACCTGAGCAAAAAGCCTCTCACGTTTTGGCAACATTTCTCTTGGGCGTTGCTGACTTTGATCCCGATTTTTTTCGTCCTTGGCGTGGTTTCGGGATGGGTTCGAGGGGAAATCTTGGGGGCTTGGACGCATCATCGGTACACGGCAATTTGGAACTCCGTGGTCGTTGCCGTTTCTGTTTATCTGCCATGTGCCACAGTCTTGGCCTTCATCACTGCTGTTGTCGGCGTTCTTCGTTCGAACAAAAAGCTGGAGACGCAAGACGCCAACTTCCAATCCGTAACACCACCGATACCCACTCCTTCGATACCGATCGCAACGCCGGTTGCTCAATCGGCCGGTAGTAGCGCGGCGGAACTGGCCAAACCAACGGAAACGATCCAGGCTCCGAGCGTACCGCTCGCATCTCCGACGCAACCCGCCATCTCAATACCTGCAGGCCAATTTGGAGATTCTTCGACCAGCATGGCAGCGGAGCTGGCGAAACTTACGGAACTTTATCGGGTTGGTGGCCTGACGGAGAACGAATTCGCGAAGGCCAAGGCGGCCGTCATTTCAGGAAATACCGCAAGCCGAGAACAGCTTACGCTCGCACCCTTAGGGCCTTCCCGCGGATGGACCGTTCCTTGGAAACTCATTTTGACCATCGGGTTTTTCGCCGCTGCCTATTTCACGAATCCCGACCAAGCTTCCTTGGAAAAAGTTTGCCGCGAAACCATGGAGAAGAATAAAGCAAAGGCCGGAATGTTGGAGAACCTTGCTGCGAATGCGTTCCTGGATGTCTCTTTCGAGCGAAAGAATTACTATCTTTTCAGCGTCGGCACAATCCGTTCGCGAGTTCATTTGGTCAGAACTCAGGTAGACATTGAAGTGTTGGGCGCATTTGGCCGCTGGTGGTTCGAACTCTTGGAAACACCCCTTTATCAGAAGAAATAGGTCCTGCGGCTTGCCCTTGGTTCCACGTGGGCATTTAGTTCTTCTTCGCTCGAACGGCGTTTTCGATTCTTTTCAAGGCTTTCGTGGCGGCTTCTTGAACGTTTGTGTCCACGTCCTTGAGCGCGGCTCGGAGGGCGGCGCTGCACCCAGGTGGATCTTCGCCCATTTCGCCCAACACTTCAGCCGCGGCACTTTTTACCAGGGGGTTGTCATGCTTTAACGCGGTGATGAGCGATGGTACAAGTTGCGGCCCAATCAGTAAAAGTTGGGATTTCACCTCAAGCCCCACGGTAGACGTCGCCGCGTCAGGGCCGACTATAAACCTGCCTGGGTCGTGCGTCGCCTGAAGCAAAGCAGGTAATATCAAAGGCGAATCGGATCGGTAGATGCACAGAAACCTCGCTGCGTCCGCTCGAAAATATTTTGGTTCCGCGGACTTTAACAGGTCTAAAAAGATGGGAATCGCGGTGGCTCGATTCTCTGCGGAGAGTTGGAGACCGATCAGGGAACGTATTGCATCCGCCATGACGTTTCGGTCTTTCAGCGCGGACACGAGCGACCGAAACGCGAACGCTTCATGCTTAGAGCCTGCCATACCCAACGCTCGGACTGCGTCCCGTCGAACGATCCAATTCGGATCTTTCAGCATGGAAGTAAGGACGGGATACGATGGCTCGCCGAACTTCAACAAGGAATCCACGGCATGGATTTTCGCGAGTGCGGGTATCGTAGTCTCGGCGTCTGCCCCGATGCTGCCGAGCGCCTCGGCTGCGGCGTCGCGGACGACGGGATCGGCATCGCTTAGCGCCAGAATCAACGCCCCGACGGCGAGCTTCGCCTTGGGGCCGATACGCCCGAGCGCCGTCGCTGAACGAACCCGAATTCCCCCGTCATCCCATCGCCCTTGGTTCTGACCCAATCCTTCGATCAATGTCTGAAGGGCGACCGTCGTTGCTGGCTCGTCGCGCAATGTTTCTGGGTGGTCCATCGCGAGTTCGAAAGCGGCTTGGCGGCGCATGGCATGGTCGCCGTGTGAGAAAACCTTTTGCACCGCGGCAAGTCGAGCCTTCCCATCCGGATCAACTTTCGAGATCGCACGATCGATGGAACTATCTGGCATTCGATATTTCGCTTCGATCAACACCGGCAGGAAGGAGGCAGCTTGAGGTCCGATGGCTGCGAGCGCGAAGGCGGCAGGATCTCGCACGTCCTTCAATTCGGAAAGGACTAATTTCGCCAATAGCGGCGCGGCGTCGCTCGCGTCCGCGCCCATTTCTCTCACGGCGATTGCCGCGTCCCGTTGAATGCCCGGATTTTCGTGTTCTAAAAGGCGAATCAGATTTGGCAAAACCTTCTTCGCTTCCTCCCGGTTGATACGAACCAGCGTTTCGAAAGCTGCACAACGATGGGACGGATCGGAATTCTCAACCGCTTTTTTCAACGCGGGGACAGCGGAAATCGCATCTTTCTCGGCGAATCCTAATCCCCGCGCGGCGGCAACGCGCGCTTTGGTGGATTCGCTTTCCATGGCTTCCGTCAGCGCTCGTATCCCTGCCGCTCCGTCGAAAGCCAAGGCGTATGAAGCGCCGATTCGAACATCTGGATCGAGATCCTTGAGGAATCCGTCTAATTCGGCGATGGAAATCGTGCCAAATGGTTCGAACCACTTCGCGACCATCCCACGATCAACGGATTCGCGTAGCGGGATTTTTCTTAATGCTTCCCGTAGGGATTCATGCCTGCGAGCGGAAGTGTCCCACGCAACGTACGTCGCGATGATTGTGAATACGATTCCAATCCCGACGAATATGCGTTTCACGATGAACTCCTATGCTGGCGACCTACGAGCCCAAAGAAGTCGAATAGATTCTTGCCTCGGAACTTCTCCGCAGCTTGCGGAGAAGTTTCAAGAACCAAGATTCCAAGAACCAGACAAGATGCAAGTACGAAAAAACCAAAGACAAGGGTCGATTGGATTTTTTGAAGTTGTCTCTTTTTCGGTTCTTGTTGTCTTGGTTCTTGTGGGTTGCGGCTCTGCCGCGTTAGGCACCATGCAACGGTAATTGTACCTAGCGGCACCAGACAGACCAACTAGAAGTATTTGAAATTGTTGAAAGTAGCGAAAAGGCACGTGGGCCAAACGAACACACCTGCGGTGGCAGCATGCAGACCATCAGAAATGACGCGCCGAACTTTCGAAAACTCACGATTAAGTCGAATGAAGCATTTACTGAGGGAATCGCTCGTTGAATTCAAGCGTTTTCCTGAATTGATCGCCGGCAAAAAAATAAACTCAAACTTTATGCGCTCGCTTCTACGATCGGCCCTGAACGCGATAGTCCCAGCCGACGCATTCGAATGATCGTGAAGTCAAAGAGGATCACGATTCCCATGAAAGCGTTGAAAATGAACGTGTAGAAGCTTTCCGTCCATGCGTCGCTCGTCCAGACCAGGGTGCCGTCCGTGGTGTAAAGTTGGCAGGAAACATCATAGTCCTGGTTTTTGATGCCGACCCAACTTCCGACCTTCCTTGTGAGATCGAGCCAGGTTTTTCCCAAGTTGGAGGCGGAATGAAATTCGCATACACGAATGCGAATTTCCTTGCCATCGCGAACGATCTCGGCTCCTTGTACCTGATTGGGCGGGAGGATTTGTTTTCCATCGCGGTCGATGAACGCGTATTTGGCGGTTGCGCCTCGGCCTTGAACCACCGTGGTGAAGCCGGCTGGATCGAAAATGTTGGCGTCATCCCATTCGGCTGGAATCACGAGCTTACCTTGTCGATCGATGAAGCCCCATTTCTGACCGCGTTTCACCCTCGCACGGTCCGTCGAATGGAAGCCCTTCGCGTCGTCCCATTCGCAGGGTAAAACCCAATTACCTTTGGCGTCGACATAGCCCCATTTTCCATTCTGCCGAACGGGAATCCAGTCGTCCGCGAAAACGCTGTTGGCATCTTCCCATTGCAGCGGAGTGATCAAGTTTCCTTTCTGATCGATCAGGCCCCATTTGCCGGCCTTTTTCACAGGGGCAACGCCGGCCGCGATGAACGGGCGAGCGTCGTCCCATTCAAGCGGAATGGCGAGCTTTCCTCTCTCGTTAACGAAACCGGC
>WBZS01002343.1_pt1 | contig 12028 bp, 14 predicted proteins | sample 5204201 | NCBI WGS metagenome assembly WBZS01 (sample SAMN12344357, study PRJNA552823) | activated sludge metagenome | biome: Activated sludge suspended growth; feature: Nitrification reactor; material: Wastewater; isolation source: activated sludge from nitrification reactor of wastewater...
GGACGTCGCGTTCTACGTCGGCGTCGCGGCGAAGCTCGCGCCGAAGGGACCGGTGCTCGAGTACGGCGTCGGCAATGGCCGAATTGCGCTGCCGCTCGCGCGCCACGGGATCGACGTCGTCGGGATCGATCACTCGAAGCCGATGGTCGACGATCTCAAGCGCCGCCTCCTCGCCGAGCCGCGCGAGGTCCAGCGCCGCGTGCATCCGCGCGTCGGCGACATGCGGCGCGTCGCGCTGAAGAAGAAGTTCCCCCTCGTCATCGCGCCGTTCAACGTCTGCCTCCATCTCTACGAGCGCGAAGACGTCGAGCAGTTCCTCGCGCACGTCCGCGCGCACCTCGCGCCGGGCGGGACCTTCGTCGCCGATCTCTACTCGAACAATGGGCACCAAGGTCATTCTATCATCACCATCAACGACCATGCGCTTGCTGAAAACAACACGCTTGATCTTGCTGGTTGACTCCATGGTGGTGACCAATGCATTGATCGCATGGTATTCTTCTATCAAGTAGATCCTGATGAAGTCCTGCACATGGAAGAACACGTTCATCAACTCCCCCATTCTTATGCCGTTGGTTCTGCATGGTTCACTCAAGCTGGCCATGATGAACTCCTTCATGTCATCCATCGCAAGAGAGACCTTGGTCCCATCCAGGATCAGAGTGCCGTTACTTTCTAGTTGTAACATTCAGGGTCACTTTATCTTTCTTCTGGTCATAACCAACAGAGAAGTCATCTCCAGCAACAAGTGTTTCATCCAGCATGTGTTGAGCCACTTCGTTCTCAACGACCGATACGATCAAACGCTTCAGCGGTCTAGCGCCATACAGTTCATCGAACCCGTTCTCTGAAAGATACTTGACCAACGTCGGCTTATACGACATGTTCAATCCTTTTTCTTTCAGACGTCCTTTCAATGTTTCAAGCTCAAGCACAACGATCTTTTCTGAGTCGGTTTCTGTAAGGCTTCTGAACACCAGCTTCTCATCGAACCTGTTTATCAACTCTGGAGGAAAGCACTTCTTCAATTCCTTGAAAACGCGTTCCTCAGTGTCATTATCGACATCGCCACCGATATCGAATCCGACATCTTCATTCATCAGATCTCTGGTCCCAATGTTACTGGTCATGATGATGATCGTGTTCCTGAAATTCACGACCGTGCCATGACTATCGGTCAATATGCCGTCGTCGAATACCTGCAAGAACAGATTGAATACATCTGGATGCGCCTTCTCGATCTCATCAAGAAGGATCAATGAATAAGGATTCTGCTTGACGGCTTCCGTCAGCGCTCCCTTATCTTCATGACCGACATAGCCAGGAGGACTTCCGATAAGCTTCGCGATGTTGAACTTCTCCATGTATTCGCTCATGTCGATGCGTATGAAGGAGCTTTCCAGATCGAACAGATACTTCGCGATCGTCTTTGCCAAGAACGTCTTACCCGTGCCTGTCTTACCAAGAAACAACATTACGAACGGCTTGCTCGGATCATGGATCCCCATCCTGTTCCTCTTGATGGCCTGTGCCACTTTCTTCACCACGTGGTCCTGTCCGATAATGCGCTTGTTAAGTTCTTCTTCGATAGCTCGGATCTTGTTGAGTTCACCCATTGTGATGCTTTCGACAGGCACACCGCTGTGCTTGCTTATGACAGCGGCGATGTTGCTGATCTTCACTGGGGTCTTGTTCTTCTGACGATCCTCCTTCCATTTCTTATAGTGGATGTCAAGCTCAGATTTCACATTCCTTTCTTCATCGCGCATTTTGGCGGCATCCTCATACTTCTGCTGTGCCGCGAATGCCATCTTCTGCCCCGTGATTTCACGCAACTTGGCCTCCAATTGCTTGCAGGCCTCTGGCTCCTCGACGCCCTTGATCTTGGTCAATGCACCAGATTCATCCATGATGTCGATGGCTTTATCTGGGAAGTTCCTGTACGGGATGTAGCGATCGCACAACTTGATGATGTTCCGCAGTGATTCATCATCGTACGTGACGCTATGGAAATCCTCGTATTTGTCCTTGATGGAATTTAATATCATGAACATTTGTTCCATGGACGGCGGATGCAGACGGACCTTCTGGAATCTCCGATCGAAAGCCTGATCGTCTTCGAGGTATTTCTTATAATCTTCGGTGGTTGTCGCTCCTATGCAACGGATCTCTCCTCTTGCCAATGTGGGCTTCAATATGTTGGATGCGTCCAAGCCGCCAGAGGCTCCACCAGCACCCACGACCGTATGGATCTCATCAATGAATACGATGACGTTCGGATTGTCTTTCAATTCATTGACAATAGCCACCATACGCTCCTCGAACTGACCTCTATATTTCGTGCCTGACACGATCAACGTCATGTTCAGATCGATAATCTTCTTGTCCCACAAGCTTCGGTCCGTCTGCTTGTTCTGGATCTTCATGGCGAGCCCTTCAGCCAGACATGTTTTTCCGACACCTGGATCACCTATGATCAATGCATTGTTCTTCTTCCTCTTATTGAGGATGTGCTCGATCTGCTCGATCTCTTCCTCGCGTCCTATTACAGGATCGAGTTTTCCTTGACGGGCAAGATCGTTCAGGTTCCTACCGAACGAATCAAGAACTGGATGCGGGCTACGGGGCTTGTTGGTATTGTCAAGCCTTTTCTTCTCATCATCGTCTTCCTTCTCAAAAGCTCTTTCTGACATAATGTTGTGACGTTTCCTAAAATGTAAGCGTGTACCAGTCGCAATTCAAATAGCAGACTTGGGAACAAGCTCAAAGAACATCACATCATCCAGAGAAATCCGCTCTATTGTGAAAATGTCGTAGTTGTTTTCAGGATAGTCTTTTCTGATCGTGTCCCATACCTCATCGAATCCACGTTGTTCCAATTCCGACTTCGAAACTTCCAACACCACCTTTTTCAAGGTTTTGATAGCTACCTTCATGCTCGTTCATATTAACGTGTATCATAGTCCTCCTCTCCTGTTCATTTTACTGTAGAACTGCGGGTCCTGCTTCAATTGCTCAATGACCTTTGCGGCCAGATCGAGCAATTGAGCTTTGCTATCCTTATTTCTTTCTATGCGAAGTCCAGATTCGAACTCATCCCTTGGGAATTCGAAGACGGAGTTGTTGGTGGACAATTTGTTCCAATCAAGCACATAGTCCGTCAATGGATCTATTTGCTGTGGCTCATTGATCGTGTCCGTGTCATATGGAAAGGTGTTCTGAGGCAAAACCCATTCCGTCATCAAAGGCACGCTTTCCAAGAGTATCCTTCTTATCTCATCCCTTAGTTCCATCGTTCATAAATAGCAGGAACCACCGCTTGATGGATCGTTACTGAACCGAGACCATCAGGCTATACGACCCTCTACTTCGAGCATCGCATCCTCATATGACTTGAGCGCCACACGTTGTGTATTCCCGATCTTGATGATCTTCCACATCACACATTTCTTCAGGAACTCATCGATCTGCTCCGATGTGCAATTCACACCAGAATGCACAACGCTTCCTGTGAACCTGTCATAGGCCTCAATATGATCATGTTGCCTCAACTTGCCATCTTGATAAAGCACTCTAAGCAAGGCAAGGAATAGGTGCTTGCTCAAAGACTTCGCTTTCTTCGTCTCTGCTTTCTTGACCTCTTTTTCCGCTGGTGGGACAGGTTCATCCACTTTCACAAACTCACCGCTGGGATCCGTCTCGTACTTCACTGGGTCCTCGACCTTTTGTTCTTCCACAGGAACCGAGACCGTGACAGGCTCTTCAACGGATGCAGCGACTGTATCGACCAGAGGCTTCGTCACGACCTCTTCTTCCTTCTTTTGCGCTTTATCCCAGGCAATGTTGAACACGATCACGAATATGATGGCCAACGGATCGAAGACAGCAATGATGCACAACATGAAAAGATTAGCCACATTGTCCATCGACATTCCAGTCACGCGTGAAATGTACTTGAGCGATCCAGTCTCCCCCTTTCCCATTTCATCGTTCATCACGATGATGGTGCTGTCCATGGCTGCGATCTTCATGTGTGCGTTCTCTATCAACACATTCAGACTGTCTGATTCCTTGTTCAGTTTGGATATCTCTTGATCGGTCTGGACTATGGAAGCTTGTACGCTCTTGGCAGAGCGTATCTGGTTCTTCGCATACAACGAGTCCATTCTGTTCTCCTGCTGCGCACGCAATCCTGCCAATGAAAGCGACCGCTGCTGCTTTCTGTCTATCGACTCTTGGTAGAACTTTATGTTGCTCTCTACGCTGACCTTCCTTTTCTCTTCAAGCTCTATGCGTGAGCCGCCAGTGCGCATTCCGCTTGCCGTGTGTTCATAGGCTGAACTGAGATATCCATATATCCCAGCGCTTGTAAGCATCATGATGATCAAGGTCATCGGCACAAGTATCCACCTCCACCATTTCAGTTGGCTCCACAATCTGTACAGGACACTAACCGCTACCAATTTGCCCAATTCGATCGCAGAGGTCATTATCAAAATGGGCCATCCAACAAAGATCTTGCCCATGCCTGTAATCGAGAACAACGCGGCTACTGCCGCCAACAATAAAGCTGTAAACCCTATGGAAACAGGGAATATGTATTTCTTCATTCTCCTACAAAAATAGATCACACTTCACTTCTCCCCAGGAGCAAGATCAGTGTGGGTGTTATCCAAGGTAGCTATTCCGTGATTGGTTTTGAACTGCTTGATCTTCTCTTTCAAGAATCTACCAGGCCTTCCCTGAACATCAACTGATGGTCGCAGGTCTCTCAAGTGCTTTCGGGTCCAAATGTTGGCGGTCCCGTCTGGAAGAATGTATTCATCATGATTGTAATACCATGAATCCGTTTCCCCATCCCACAGATACAACGGATGCTGCTCACCATAGGAGTAAGCAACATACAGCTTTCCCAGATCACCTATATCCTCGCCATAAGTGTGGGAGCCCACGAAATTCTTCTTGGCCTTCACCTCTTCAGCAGCAGCCTTGTTCGTTATGCGCTCCTCATCGAGTATTTCGAGGATGACGTTCTTGATGTATGCGGACATACCCTTCATGGTAATAAATATGGAACAAACGCGTCAAGAACCACGTATAATGGAATACCAAGCCTTCTATACACATGAATCAGGGTCTCAAGCAATTGGCTCGAACTGCCTTGGTCTCTTCCGTGCTATACGTGACTTCACTATTCACCTCAACCGATGCAGGAACTTCAATAGGACTATTTTTCGATAGCAGCGTGCAAAAGGAGAGGGAGCAGGCGAAATTGGCAAAAGCCTTCTTCTTGCACTACAATCATGACGTGAAGGACATGACGGTAGCTCGGTTCATGAACGTCAGTGACGCCTATGAATTCACGAAAAATGATACCCTGTTCCTGCATTGTATTCATCAGATATGTCTTGAATCAAGGGCCGATCAGTCCGCTCAGAGCGGAGGCGGGGCAATAGGCATGGCGCAGATCGTTCCCACCACCGCATTTGACGTGCTGCATAAGATCAGCGACGAGGATTGGGCCACAATGGAGTCTCTAGGCGCTCAGAGCATTGCATGGGCGAAGAATGGCGAATACTCGTATCATGTCGTGGACAGCGTGAAGAAGGCTTATATCGCTTACCCATTGCGCAAGAAGGCCAAGAAGTGGCTAAGCAATGAGAACAACAACCTCATTCTCTGGGGTCACATCATGCGAAAGAATCTGGCTGTAATGCCAACGATGGAGTCAGCATTCCTACGCTATCATCTTGGCTGTGGTGGTGTTGAAAAGTTCAAGCATTCGGCCAAAAGCCATGAGTATCTCAAGCTGATGGGTCGCATCGGCTTGCCTTCCAAGAAAAGGAAAAGGGGCGCCGCATGACGCCCCTTCTCGTAAAGCACTACCGCTTAGAACGGGAGGTCATCCTCGTCCGATCCTGAGCCGTTCATCACATCAGCGCTGGAAGCTGTGCGTGTCGGTGCAGAAGCAGTAGGTGCAGATGCTTGTGCGAATTTCTTCACATCTTCTTGGGCCGCTTCTTCTGAAACAGTGGCCTTTGCTTCTCCGTTGGTCTCCTTGTCCAAGGCCCTGAATGCAGTGGCCATGATGACGGTGGACCATCTTTTTTGTCCGTCCTTCTCATATTCATTGTAGCGGATCTCGCCTTCAATGTAAGCGTTCTTGCCCTTCCTGACCCTCTTGGCCATGAAGTCAGCAAGCGAACCCCATGCTTCGATGCTGTGCCATTGGACTTGCTTGGTCCATTCGTTCGACCCTTTCTCCTTATATGACCTGTTGGTCGCCAGTGAGAATTTGATCAGGGTCTGACCATTGATATTCTTCACCTCAGGGTCTTTTCCTACGGTCCCGATAAGGGTTGCTTTGTTTACTCCTTCCATTGTTGTTTGATTTTGGTTGTTTGTACCGAGTACAAATATAAGCAATACCGTCAGAAAAACAAAAAATATGACCAAAGAGCCTTTCAAGCTTATTTATGAGAAACTTGTCCTATCATGCTAAATTCCAAGCGTATTGTTGAAGGGATCATCGGAAAACTCAAGAACATTCTCTTGGAAGAAGACGATCTGGACATGGAGCCCGAAGAGGCTCCAAATTCTCAGGAGGCAATACCTGCCGCTCAGATATCCGCCAACTCCAAGCATAAGGCCAATCAATACGGCGATAAGCTAAGTGCAACGGACAAGATCAAGGCTAACAACATCGTGAAGAACACGCTGTTGAAGGGTGCTGCTGGCGCAGTGGATGCGACCTTCATTGATGACTTGGATACACGCTTTACGAACAACCAGAGAACGAGTCTTGACACGCCTAAAACGCTGTCATATGACTACATTCTTCATATGCTGGTCCACTTGTACCAAGCCGCAGATGGCGAAGTGGTTGATGTCGGAGGTCAGACATTCCCTTTGACCGCGAACATGAAGAGGAACGTTTATGAAGGTCTACTGAAAATGTTCGACCTTCAGGACAGAGCGAACCGCTGGAAGTGGTTCATTTTCGGATCCAACATCCCAGGTGTGTCCTTGGTAAAGCCCATCTATAGGCCCAAGATCTCTCTGAAGAGGGATGGAACGTATGACTTTGAGGAAGTGGACCATTACATCGAGTACTTGAATTTCTGGCTAAAGAACGGCCAATTGATCCACATGCTCAACCGCATGATGGGCAATCCGAAGGACAACCACAATGCATTCGCATACGTGATCACAGCGTTGAGGAACAAGTATATCAGTCTGAAGCGATATGAGGGAAGTGCCAAGCGTCAGTCTGCTGACTATGATGCCTACACGGACCCTAACTATCAAGCGAACCTGACCGATCCACGGGCATTGGGCGCCAAGAAGGACCTTGGAGGCAAGATCGATACGACCATGGACCTCAGGAACCTAGGCGCGAAGGACAGAGGCGAGGACCCTGCTCACCACACATTGCAACGCTTTGTGAACGCGCTGAAGGTGGACATCGAGGGCAATGATGGCATGGAAGACTCAGAAAGAGAAAGCATGGCCAAGACCATAGGCGCTCAATTGCTGGCTTACGTCGAGAACAAGTTCACGAACATGCCGAAAATGGAATGGCTTCCTGATGTGTTCAAAGCCAAACTATCGGGGAACCCTCCGTCCCTGAACCATATTTCAAGGCCTGAATATCAGCAAATGTATCCTACGGCGTATGCTGCATTCCATGGTAAGCCTGTTAACTACCCCATGGTTTACTTCCGCAATGCATACAAGAAGTACATCAAGCCAGAAGCTGATCGCCTCGAAAAGCAGTACATCGACCAGATGGATCTTGATATGAGGCCACAAGGTGCTCATGACGACTGGCAGGAAAAGGGCGATAAAGACAAGGGAGAAGAAAAGCTGTCATACGGCGACTACGCCAATCCTCTTACAATGACCAAGCGTACCAATGCTCTCACTGGAGAACCAGAAACCTACTCAAGCTACGATGATCTATGGCAGAGTCTTGAGGAAGGCGGCGACAAAAAAGGCGATCTAGCTGCTGCGGTAAGTTCAGCAGTTGACAACTTCTTCCTCAACGACTGACCACAACGGCCTTGAAGTTCGGATCTGATATCTGCGTCAGAACTCCGTTGTCTTCGCGCTTGTAGATGTTGAGTTCACTATCGAAGAGAACCTTCTTGTAGTTCATCTTCGTAATGACTTTACCGTCCTTCATGATCCTGATGACAGGTGTTTCGTCCTGTTTCAGGTAGGATTCGAATATCACATCGATATCTGAATGGAATTGCTCATTCTGTTTTGCCATTACTCTCTCTGCTTTTGCATATTGATTCTGTCATTTCCTTGATCCTTTCAAGTTCAACATCCAACATGATCTTGAATTCTGGCATGAGCTTTTCTGGGAAGCCATCGAGGGGAAACCATTGCTGGTCCGCTAATCCGCCTTCCGTCGCAATGTCAGCCTCCACTTCTTTTTCAAAGAACCCAATGAATGTATAGTACGTGACGCGTTCATCTTCATAAACATGAACAGGGTCTTGAACCAAGAGGTAATGTTCATCGATCCGAGTTTCTTCCCAAAACTCACGTACAGCACAATCCTGTGGTGTCTCATCGCCAAGTTCTTCCTCAAACTTTCCTCCCCATGAAGCCCATGTATCGCCATACATCACATGCGGATGGCGCTTTGAAAGGAGGGCGCGTTTGGTCGTATAGCAGATGGGAAGCACACCAGCCGCCACTATTTTCTTGTTCTCGTTTTCCATGCCCTTTATACGTGCAAAGTTAATCAAGGGTTTCCGAACAACATGAAATAAACTTTGTGCTTGGCACGGGAAACGGCTACATAGTGAACGTTCTTTTCTTCGATGTCCTTATCGTCGTGACTGAAGCTTACTTTTTTGAAGTGCTTGTCAGGTAGAACGAATCCATTGTCATCCAACACCTCGGGCGCTATGGAATTGACCACCACACAAACGTCAAACTCTCTACCCTTGCTCTTGTGGATCTAAGTGATGAACTTGTTGGCGTCCTTGTTGTCCTCAATGAACTGAATGATCGAAGCGTGGTCTCCGTACACGCCCACCAATGAATCCAACTTTCTCTTGAGCATGGGGTTCACCTTCCCTTCCTTGAAGCTCTCAATGTCCTTCTTGGTGATGAAGTTGAAATAGCGCAAAGGATATTTGATGCCAAGAAATACCTGCTCCATGTACTTGATCACCTTGTTCGACCTGACCAATACGGCCACTTCCGAATAGGTGTTCAGTATCTCGCGCAGTTGTTCGGTCTTGGTAATGATGGTATAATCCACCTCTCCAACCTTAACACTGTTGGCACGAGCCTTCAAGTTAGAGTATTGATTGGAGTTCTCCACAATGGATATGTCGCTTCTGAAGTTCACTGACAACGACATTTCCTCCACCTCTCTTCGCTCCTTGAGCATTTCCGTCAGCTTCTTGCAATTCGAGCCACTATATCCGAAGATCGACTGGTTCGGGTCCCCTATCAAGTAGTAATACCGTGCATTAAGGGCAAGCAGCGTCTTCAACTGGATGGTGCTGGTATCCTGAAACTCATCGACAAAAATGTAATCATACTTGCCTTTCCACATACTAAGCCACTTGTCCTCCTTGAACATTTCATGGACCTCGATCAACATGTCAGCAAAATCGCGTGCTCTACGTTCTTTTTGATACTTCTCATAGTCCATGAAGTACTCTGGCAACTTGGCTTTGATGCCATCGGCACGTTGCAGCTTGAACGAGCTGATCTGACTGGACAGCATATCTGCCGTCTCATACATGTCGGCTATATTGTTGTAGAACTCATCTTTGTCCTGCCATGATGCCTGAGCATGCGGTTTATACGCTGTTTTGTACCAATCAATGAAGTCGAAGAAGTTTGTGATCTCCTTCTTTCTTCCAGCCCGCATCAAGACCGCAAGGCAGAAAGCATGGATCGTAGTGACCTTTATATCGCTGTTGTTGATGCGCTTGATGAGTTCATCCGTCGCAGCCTTGGTGAAAGAAAAGAATATGATCTTCTTCGGATCCACGCCGCGCTTCATCAAGCTCTTCAGTCGCTCTACAGTGCTGCGAGTCTTCCCGCTTCCCGCAGTAGCAGATAGTATGATGCTCTTCTTGCCATCATATTCGGTGAAAGCCAATTGTTCTTCCGTACTGGATTGGACCTCGATGAGGTCCATGAGGTCCAGTTGCGCCGTAGGCGCAGCCTTCTTTCTCTTTGCCATGTTCAGGCCGTTGCCTTGCTCTTCGCTTTCTTCAGAATGCGCTCAGCCATGTCCAAAGTGTCCTTTGACAGACCTGCCTTGTCAGACCTCATCCATTCATAGTAACCAGAGTCTGACAGCAACACATCGGATACTATCTTGTCCTTGTGCTTGCCGAAGGCGAATATCGGCCTGTTCTCCGCATTGAGAACGAACCAGCCCTTCACATCCAGCATTTTGGTGTTCACTCCAGCCTTCGCCAGCACCGTACCCACATCGTCCTGTTCGTTCATCACAGGAGACAGCATGCTCTCCATCATCTTGTCACACAGCCCAGCGTAAACCTCTGTGGTGATGGGTCCTTTTTCTTGGAACGTTTGATCCACATATTGTGAGACAGCAGAACTGAATGTCCGTGGATTGTACTTGACATAAGCCTCGTAAAGATCGAACACAGACCTGTTGTAAACGGTGAAGTTCAATCCATTGCGGGAGAATTCGCTGGCAAGGATGTCCAGATCGAACTTGACATTGAAGCCCGCAATGTCCGCATCATCCAGGAATGCGAAAAGGTTCTTGGCCACTTGATCGAAGGTCTTCTCCTGTTCGACCATTTCATTCGTGATGCCGTGGATGTCGATGGCTTCCTGTGGAATGAGGCATTCTGGATTGATTAGACGCGTACCTGTCCTTGACTTACCATCAGGTTCATGCCGCACAATTGTGATGCCGACTATTCTGTCCGTATTCGTGTTCAAGCCAGTGGTGTGGACCTTCAGAATGGCCAATGGCTTCTTGAGCTTCAGTTTCATGACAATAGGGATTGGGTGCCTGTGACAGGCAAATGTACATCTTAAATTGAGATAGTACTACTTCAAATGCCGAATAGCACTTGACTTCAGAACGACATCTTCAGAAACTCTCTGAGCTTCACGCTTTTGTCAAAGACACGCATGCGCTTGATAGCCTCGATCATGATCTGCCGTACTCTTTCGTTGGTCAGACCGAACGCCTGTCCGATCTCCTTCAATTTCATGGGTTCGGTATCGTTCAAGCCATAATACATGGAAATGATGCTGGCTTCCCGTTCAGAAAGTCCACGCATCGCTTTTTGCAACTCACTTCTCAATGACTCGAAGTTCAGCCTGTTCTCCATTTCATCGTAATCCGTGCCGCTGAGCTTGTCTTCATACTTGAGCCCATCCGAGTTCGCAATAGGCTCATCAAGATTGAATTCGAAATTCCCTTCGAGCATATAACTCTTGACTTCGCTCAGGGAGACATCGACAGCATCCATGATCTCGGATTCTGACGGTGGTCTCTCCAGTTTCTGGACAAGCTTTTCCTTCACCTTCGTGATCTTGTTGATCGAATTGATCTTATTGATCGGAAGGCGTATGTTGCTCTTGTTGTCGTTGATGGATTTGATGATGGCTTGTCGGACCCACCATACCGCATAGCTTATGAACCTGAAGCCCTTGGTTTCATCGAACCTGTTCACCGCCTCCATGAGACCGATGTTCCCCTCGCTGATCAGGTCCTCCAACGGAATACCACTATTGGTATACTCTTTAGCTATGGAAATGACGAAACGCAAATTGCACTTGATGAGTTCATCAAATGCCTTCTTATCTCCTGCTTTTGCTCTTACCGCTAGATCGATCTGTGCATCACCGCTAAGTACGTTCGTCTTCTTTACGTCCTTGTAGTAATTCTTGATAGCGACATTCTCCTTTTGTATTTCTACTTCGTTCATTTATTACAACTATATCAATCTTCCCACTTCAGTGCGGCGAAGAAGTTTTTCACTCTCTCAAGCTCTTCCTT
>WBZS01002345.1_pt1 | contig 12014 bp, 12 predicted proteins | sample 5204201 | NCBI WGS metagenome assembly WBZS01 (sample SAMN12344357, study PRJNA552823) | activated sludge metagenome | biome: Activated sludge suspended growth; feature: Nitrification reactor; material: Wastewater; isolation source: activated sludge from nitrification reactor of wastewater...
CCTATCCGCCGTATACCAGCGCCTCGGGGATCTCGAAGTGCTCCTCGCCGTCGAAGCTCACCCGCCAGCCGCGCTCGTTGCGCGTGGAGGTCAGCCGCTGCGCCGAGTCCGCGGCCTTCGGCTCGCCCTTGATGAAGAGGATGCGCCGCTTGCGCTCGCCGTTCCAGCGCAGTTCCACGGTCGCGGTGCCGTCGATGCCGCGACGCACGACCAGCGCCTCGCACTCGCGCGCCTTCGAGTACAGCGGTTCGCATGGCGTCGTTGCGCTGGCGTGAAAGCGGGTGCCGGGCAGCACGGCATCGACGCCGGCCGGCAGCGGTTTGAGCGGCGAGCCGGTGATGCCGATCGACAGCGTGAAGTCGCCCGCCTCGTTGCGGCGGGCGGCCGCGCGCAAGAGGAAGACGCGAATCGTGTAGAGCCCGTCATCGGCCAGCACGCCGTCATAGCGGTTGCCGATCAGCTCGCCGATCGCCATCGCGGCGTCGGGCGAGTCCGGCGGCAGCAGGTTGAAGTAGTTGGCGCCGTTGCGGCCCGCCAGGCGCACCGTCATGCGCTGGCCGGCGCCGGCCTGCAGCTGGTAGTCGATGGTCTGGCGACCGACGATACGGTCGCGGATCAGCGTCGAACGCCTGCCTTTGCCGAACTGCACCGGCTTGATGATGCGATCCTTGTCCGCGGCAGCCGCAGCTTCGCGCACCGGCGCCCATTCGTAGATGCCGCCGTCGGCCAGCAGCGAGAGGTAGAGCTTGCCGTCCTTGAGCAGGTAGGAGCGTACCTGCGCCATGTCGCGCGCAATGCGTTCGTCCAGATGCGGCGGCGGGCACAGCGCGCGCGTCGCGGCAATCGGGCCGAAGCTGAGCGAGCCGGACGAACCGTCGCCGGCCGGCACGGCGCGGTAATCGCCCGTGCCGCGATTGCAATCGAGGCGCAGCGAGGCGCGGCCGTCGGGTCCGAATTCGAGCGTGAAACGGCTCGGCTCATTCACTTTGGCGGTGCCCTGCGCGTCGTCCATCGACTGGATGGCCAGCAACTGCCAGGAAGTGCCCGCCAGTTCCTGACCGGCCGAACAGGCGCCGCTCAAGGCAAAGGCTGCGGCAATGGACGTCAACAACTTGTTCATGGTCTCTCCGTCGAGAAAGGGGCGTCGGCCGCCGCAACGAATGCCCGATGCGCGGCGCGCGCAGTGGCAAGGTCAGATCGTGGCTGCGCGCGATCGTGTCTTGTTCGCTTTGCTGTCTATCCTACGTTTCCTCGAGGAACATCGTTTCTTCGAGCACGACGATGGCCTGGCTCCTGATTACCAGCCGGCCGTCACGCAGTTCGACTTCCATAAACCCGGAACGCTTCGAAGACTGATAGGACTTCATCTTCGTCTTTTCCAGCCTTTGCGCCCAATACTTGGCCAAAAACGTGTGCGTTCCGCCTGTTACCGGGTCTTCGTTCGTGCCGCTCCACGGCCAGAAGTATCGGGAATGAAAATCGTAGTGGTCGGTCGCGGACGGTGCCGTTACCAGCACACCATTGATCGAACGGTGCGAATCGACCAGCGCCAGGAAATCGGGCGCCAGGTCCGCCAGCGCCTGAGCGTCGGCGATTTCGAGCAAGAGAATTCGGGTCTCTGCGTTATAGGCGGCATTCACGATCGACTCGATTCCCAACGCCCTCAGGAGCGCGGGAGGCGCTTCGGCGGGCAGGGTTTCATACACCGGGAAGACCATCGATATGGCATCGGCGGACATTTCGACCGTCAAATCGACGCCACTGCCTGTGATGAAATGGGCGTCCCGGAATCCGAACGACGCATGGACGACTCGTGCAGCGGCAAGCGTCGCGTGGCCGCACAAGGCAATCTCCATCTTGGGCGAAAAGTAGCGGATTCCAAATCGATTGTCGTCGCCGTCAGAACGAATGAATGCGGTCTCCGACAGGCCAAGCTCCTGTGCGATGTTCAGCATGAACTGGTCGGATAGTCTGTGTTCCGGCATGCACACGCCGGCTGGATTGCCGCGGAATGCCTTGTCCGTGAAGGCGTCGACGATGAATGTTTTCATTTGAAGCATGTCGGTTGAACCTGTGCCTCGGTATGGCGCCCGCGCAGCTCGGTGGTGCAGGGAGGGGAAGTTCGGATTCTCTTCCACGCACCCGAAATGGGGAAGGCCATGACTAGCGTTGCCGTCGGCATCGATCCGGCCAACCCCGCGCTTGTGCTATTTGCGCTGCGCCAAAGTCGCTTGAACCGTCACGCTCACCTTCTTTTTGCTGACCACGCACTCAACGTCGCCGTGCGCAGGCGCGTACTCCCCATCGAGGTGGCTGCGAACTTTGATGATCGAGTCGTACTTGCGCGCCCTTGCCTCGTCGGCGATCTGCCTCAGCACGTTGAGCACGGCCGCATTGCAGGCCGCTTCCGGACCGGCGCTCGTCAGCTCGGCCTGATCGGCGTAGTCGTCCGGTCCGTATCGGAAGTTGTATGGGGGCGCTTGCGGACCCCAATGAAGCGTTAGCCCATCGGTGAAAATCTGTTTGGTTTCGGTTGATTCGAGGATCGGTCCGATCGGCAGGAATATTGCCCCGTCTGCGGGCTTCCGGTTGGGAACGTTGAGACTGCTCAACTCCGCGTCGACTTGCCTTTGTTTGGCCGCAACCGACATCGCCAGCGAGCCGGAAACCGAAACCGAGGTGACCTTGTAACCTGGCGTGCACTTGAAGCTTGCCGGATCTTTCGAGGGTCCGCTCTCAGGTACTGCGCGGATGTTTACGACCGCGTCGTAGCCATGAGCAACTGCGGCGTCCACGATGGACTTCATAGCCTTCCGAAATGCGTCCAGGCAGTGCCGGCGACCACCACCGAAGGGGCTTGGGCTGAGGCTCCAGCCAAGGTAAGTCTCTGTCCGCCCAACCTCGGCAAATTCCGGCGTGGGCGCCTCAGCCAGGTAAAGCGATACGTCTGTGCCAAGCCAATCCCGAAGGTAGGCGGACGCCAGTTCCTGCTTCACATCGAAGTGCTCCTCGCCAGCCGTGGCCGTCACTGCCACGAACGCAGCCAGAAGTGCAACCCAAGCTCCCTTCCTCATCGGAATTCCTCTCCTTGAAGGCGTGGTGATGCGATGCCGGATCGTGGAACTGTCAGGAACATCATCCTGACCCCAACGCGAATCGCACGACCCTATCCAATTGCTGTTGACCCGCCATACGATCTCGCCCCCTGCAACGCGCTGTGTCTTATGGGCGTGTTGTCGAACAGATCGCTGGCTCCTCAGACTGCATCTGAGGCGTTTCGGCAATGCCGTTGGGGTCAAGCATACCCCGCCCGTCGATGGCAATGCCAGCGCGATGCGATCTGCCGCGTCGTGCGCGGCACGTGTCGGGAGTCTGCGGGTCGCCCGGCTTGGCGCTGCACCGCATGCCTTGCCGCGAACCGCATGGATAGGCGATCTTCAGGCATGCCGAGCCACAACGGCCTGGTCATGCGGCTCTCGGGGCAGGCATGCCGCAGAAGGCTAGCCGGTGAGGCTCGCAGGGCGTGCGGCCCGAGATCGGCGAGCAGGCTCGAACACTCCGGTTCGAGTGTGCGGCCGGCGTATCGATTGTGGATTACGCGGCAGCCAGGTCGCGTTTGTCGCCGGCTTCCACAACTGACATCGGCCGACACAGGCGGAAAGACCACGCGTTGCCCCAGCCCGGATGCGGACAGCGAACCAGTTCCCCGCTGCGGCGCATCGCGCTTAGCTGACGCGATACTGTCTCGATGGTCAGCCCGGTGATTTCGGCGATGTCGCGGCCAGGAGGCAGCGCCACCATTCGCCGCCGGCAGGTCGAGCTTGCGATCATCGACAGCAGGGCGCGCACACGCTGCTCCGCACCGCCTCGCGTCATGGCAAGCAGATCGGCGGTTCGCCGCTGGCTCGCCGCGAGCAAGCGCGAGACGGCGACCGCATCGCAGTTCCCCGCAACATCGATCGACTCGACGATCACGGGTGTCAACGCGCTGGCGCTGCAGTTGTATTCGGGCTGCGATAGCAACTCGTATCCAATGACGTCGCCAGCCAGCGCCAGACCGCCGAACCCGCTCTTGCCATTGGCATAGAGAAAGTCCAGCCGCACCGCGCCAAACCCAATGCGGAGCACCGCGCCAGATTCTCCGCGCTTGCATAGCAGCTCGCCGCGGCCGAAATGGACCGTGTGCGCTCTGGCTTCATCCTGCCCCTGCCCGATCTGCGCTTCACGCAGGGGGCTCATTGCCCGCGCTCCGGGCTTGCGACGAAATCTCTGGCGTTCATGTCGCCGCCGCTGTGGGGTGCCAAGGCCACGGCCGGCTCGAGCCGAATCAATGAACCGAGGTGGCTGGCAGCCAGCAGATACGTGGTTGCACCACCGATGGTGATTGCGGCCATCACGTATAGGCCGAGCGACACGCGTTTCATCCGTAAACCTCCTGAATGGCGCCTCCGCCTCGAGGCGGAAAAGGGGCGGCCGCCGGTTGGCGCCGGCGCAACAACAACGGCTCAGGCGAGGCGCGGTGGGGGGCGGGCGGCAAGCAGCCGCAAGGTGCGGCGATCGGGTGCCAGTGCCGTCCGGCCGGGTCGCTGCGGCCCGCCTATGCGCGCGTGCAGGAAAAGCAACGCAACGAACAGCAACGGCGGCAGGGCGAATCCCGCGGCGCCACCGCATGCCGGGCAGTGGCCGGCCTCAGCAATGCCGGTGGTGTCGGTTCCCGCTGCGAGCGGCGAACCCGGCGAGGCGCAAATTGATCCCATTCCCGCAAAGCCGCTCTTGCTCAGCCGGTAGGCAGCGTGCGACGAACTCGCCGCGTGCTCGAGCAAATGGCAAGCGAGCCCGACCATGCCCAGCCAGAAGCCGAGCAACAGCAAGTGGTGTCGAAATGCCCGAGTCATGCTGTTCCAGGCGGTTCTGGCCGATCGAATTCGGGGGCCGCCGGCAGGAAGACTTGTTCCGCATCCTGGCCGCCGCGGTTCGGACCGCAACTATCGCATGAACCATGCCGCGGATGAGGGGTTTCGGAAAGGGTGCGACCTTATGCCGCATCGCTTTCTCGTCGGCCGATGCATAGACTCCCGCTCCGGGGGCGAGCGGACTACCGCAACGGCACCGCACTCGGCCTGCTAACGGTCGCAAGAATGCCGTGCGGTCATCCGGAGTTTGAACCCGAATTGCAGGCGTCTGCGGCTGTGCTGGCGCGCAAACCGAACAAGGAAACGTGAGAACACTATGCGAGCAAGGAACAAGAACCCGAACCGTCAGGCGCTGACCTCAATCGCGGCCTCGCTTGCGGCAATTGCGGCGATGCCGGCGATGGCGCAACCGAGCGCCGAGTCGGCGACGCAGCTTGAAACGATGACAGTCAGGTCGAGCCAGGATGCGCCCAATTCCCGGCTGCCGCTCGACACGCCTTCGCAGACCGGCAGCCGGCTCGGACTTACGCCGCGGGAGACGGCGGCCACCATCAACATCGTCGACCGCGAAACCATCGACGTTCGCGGCGCGCGCGATACGATCGAAGCGGTGACCAGTGCGCCGGGTGTGACCGAGCACGGCTCACCGGGTTCGGGTGGCGTGCTCTCGCTGCGCGGATTCACCAGCTCGCAGATCACCCAGCTGTTCAACGGCATCGATGTCGGTTACATCATCGCCACTTCCCCGGTCGACTCGTGGCTGCTCGACCGCGTAGAAGTGCTCGGCGGCGCATCGAGCTTTCTCTATGGTTCCGGCGCGGTCGGCGGCGCGGTCAATTACGTCAGCAAGCTGGTATCGCGTCAGCCGCTGCAGCAGGACGCCTTGCTGCGCGCTGGCAGCTACCACACTCATCAGGTGGCCTACGGCATCAACGGCGCGATCGGCGGTGCCGACGCGCGCAACTTCGTTCGCGCCGACATCAGCTTTCAGGGCACGGACGGCTATGTCGATCGAACCGATGGACGCTCGAAACTGTTCTCCGGCTCATGGCTGGCGGACCTGACGCCGAAGCTGTCGCACACCCTGGCCTACGAATTCCAGGCGAAGGACCTGCAACCCTACTGGGGTACGCCGTTGCTCAATCCGACCGTCGACGCACGCTACGACCCGGCGATTCGCTTCAAGAACTACAACGCGGCAGACGGCAGCTACGACCAGACCGTGCAGTGGTATCGCTCGATCCTCGAGTATCGGTTCTCGGAGCAGACGCAGCTCAAGAACACGATCTATCATTACGATGCCGACCGCGAATACCGCAACGTCGAAAGCTACCGTTACAACGCGGCCAATACGCTGGTCACGCGTAATTCCGCGTTTCCGACCGCACATGGCCAGAGCCTGATCGGCGACAAGCTCGAACTGCTGCACAAAGGCGCGCTGGCCGCCATGCCATCGGTCTGGTCGGCCGGCGTGGACGTGAGCCGCAACAAGCAGACGCGCTACCCGTCGCCGACGATTTCGCCGGTGAGCACGGTGGATCCATTGGCGTTCACGGTCGAGAACTTCTACGACACGCCGGGCGTGCTGCCGCCCACCAATCCGGATCGCACCAACCGCGTTTATACCAAGGCGATCTATGCCGAGAACCACACCCGCTTCGCGCCCGCCTGGAGCCTGATTTCCGGATTGCGCTGGGAGCACATCAAGCTCGCGGTGCGCAACTTTCGTGCGGTGAATGCGGCCAATCCGGCGTATTTCGAAACCACCTATACGCCGTTTACCGGCCGTCTTGGCCTGATGTACGACATCACGCCCACGGCGAATCTGTACGTCACTTACAGTACCGCCGCCGATCCGCCGGCGGGTATCCTCAGCACCACCAACTACGGTCCCATCCTCGACTGGGATCTGACGACCGGCAAGCAACTGGAGGTCGGCAGCAAGTTCGATTTTCTCGATGGCCGCGGCAACGCCACGCTGGCTGCCTACAAGATCATTCGCAAAAACCTGTCGACACCCGACCCGGACAACCCCAACGTCAGCCTGCCGGTCGGCGAGCAGTCGTCGCGTGGCCTCGAAGCGCAGGCCGGCATCAAGTTCTCGCCGCAGTGGCATGCGCAGGCCAATCTCGCGCTGGTCTCCGCGCAGTACGACAGATTCATTCAGAACGTGAACGGCGTCGCGGTATCACGCGCGGGCAACCGGCCAACCAACATTCCGAACCGGGTGGCCAACGTCTGGCTCACCTGGGAGCCCGATGCGCGCTGGTCCGCCACGCTGGGCGGACGTTACGTCGCCGAACGCTACGGCAATGTCGAGAACACGCAACGCTTTGCGGCCTACACGCTGTGGGATGCGAGCGTCTCGTTCAGGATCGATCAGCGCAACACAGTCACGTTGCGCGGGCGCAACCTAACCGACGAGGACTACATCGTCTCCGGCGGTACGCAGGTGCGCATCGGCGAGCCGCGCACTTTCGAAGTCAGTCTGCGCAGCACTTTCTGACCGACCGTGGCGGTGCGACTGCGCAAACGCTGGCTGTTCATCGCGCATCGCTGGATGGGCATCGTGCTGTGTCTGTTCATGGTGCTTTGGTTCCTGTCAGGGGTGGTGATGATGTATGTCGGTTACCCGAAGCTCACCCCGCTCGAGCGCCTCGACCATCTGCCCGATCTCGTTTTGCCGCGGGCCTGCTGCGTGTTGCCGCAGCGTGCGTTCGATGCGGCACGAGAGAAGGCGCATAGCGAACCTGCCGGCGAGGCGCGCAGCATGCGCAGCGATGCCGGGCAGCCCGAGATAAAGCTCGCCATGATCGGCGCGCGACCGTACTGGCTGGTGGCGGAGGGTCGCCGCGCCCAGACCGCTATCGACGCGACTACCGGCGAAGTGGCCACCCATTTCGACGAGGCGCATGTGCTCGATGTGTCATCGCGCTTCGCTCCGGGCACTGCACCGCGCCTGATGGACACGGTGCAACAGGACATCTTCACCGTGTCGCGCGCGCTCGATCCCCACCGTCCTCTCCATCTCGTCGCACTGGACGACGATGACGGAACCGAGTTGTACGTGTCGTCGCGGACCGGCGAAGTGGTGCGCGAATCCACGCGCATGGAGCGTGGCTGGAACTACCTCGGCTCCATTCTCCACTGGCTCTATCCGCTGAAGGGCGATCTGTTCGACAAGTGGCGCGCCGACATCATCATCTACCTGTCGCTCGCCGGCACCGTGCTGTCGCTAGTCGGCATCTGGGTCGGCGTGCTGCGCTGGCGTTTCAGCGGCCGTTTTGCCAGCGACTCGCACAGTCCTTATCGCACCGGCTGGATGCGCTGGCATCACCTGACCGGCCTTGCATTCGGCCTCGTCACCCTGTTGTGGATTTTCAGCGGATTGATGTCGATGAACCCGTGGAAGATCTTCGAGTCGCGCGGCGCGCGGCCCGACGCACGCGCCTTCGCCGGCCTGACGCTCGAGCGCGCGCAGTTCTCGCTCACGCCGCAGGAAGCCATCGCACGAGCCGGTTTTCCGGTGCGCGAACTCGCGGTGAGATTGTTCGATGGCCGGCCCTACTACACCCTGCATGCCGGTAACGGCATCACCCGCGCGATCGCTGCAGACCACGCCGACAGCCTGCCCTTCGAGCGCTTTGCCGAGGCCGCGCTTGTCGCTGCCGCCGCGCGCCTGATGCCCGGCCACGGCGTCGCGCGCGCCACGCGGCTGGACCAGTACGACAACTACTACTATGACCGCCGCCCGCATACGATGGGCGGCCACATCGAGCGCCGCCTACCGGTGCTGCGCATCGAGTACGAAGACCCCGGCCACACCTGGGTGTATCTCGATCCCTATACCGCCGGCATCCACAGCCGGACCGACGACCTGGGCCGCATCAAGCGCTGGTTGTTCAACTTCCTGCACAGCTGGGATCTGCGCGGTTTCATTGACCGGCGGCCGCTGTGGGATGTTTCATTGGTCCTGCTCAGTCTCGGCGGATTCGTCCTCTGCGTCAGCGGAACGGTGATCGGCTGGCGCAGGCTGCGCCGTGACGGCCGCGCCGGCGCTCGTCTGCCTGTCGTGGGCAAACGGCCGTGGAGCGTCACGCAGGGTGGGCAGGACCCACCGCACCGCGTTGCCCGGCCATTCTGATCAGGGATGGGTTTGGCTCGTTCCAGACAGCAGAGTTGGCTTGGTCGGCTGCCCTGCAAGCCGCATGGAAAGGGCGTCTTCAGCAACCCAAGCCGGGGGTCGCCATTCCACGCGGTCCTCAGGGCATTGCCCCCCGAAATGCCCATGCCTGCCTGCTCCTGGAGGGATGCTTGGGCAGCGTTGCCGCCGCGTACCGGCCGCCGACGATCTGAAGATTGCCGCGGGCGGTGCATCCGTGACCGTGCGCGGCCGCGTATCGGCAATGTCGGCCACCGCCGATGTTGGGGTTCTTGCCCGATTACCCGAAACGAGAATGCGCTGTCCAATGGAATCGACGCTTCGGTTGAATGTGCAGAGCGGCCGTGCGCGGTCACGCGGCGGATCGGCCGCGCCATTGCCTTGAACATCGCCCGTTCGTCCAAACGCGGTTCAGGTTGCCGCGTCCGAGCATCATGTCAAGCGTCCATCCGAAACTAACGCCGGATCGTATGATCGGCCTCGCCTTCGCGCTGGCCATACATGCCGCGGCCCTGTACGGGCTGTGGAGCTACCGGCTGTTGCCGACGCGCGACGAGGTGACGACCCTGTTCGTCAATCTGATCTCGCCGCCCAAGCCGCAGCCGAAGGTTGAGGAACCACCCAAGCCGCCGCCGCGCCAGGTCAAACTCGAGCGGCCCAAGCCGATCGAGCGGCCGCGTCCGCAGCAACTGGTGGTCGAGGCGCCGGTCACATCGCCCAGCGAGCCTGTCGCCCCGCCGCCTCCGAAGCTCGAACCGCTGCCGCCGATCGAGGCGCCCCCGGCTCCGGCGCCTGCACCACCGAAGCCGTCCGGACCCGTGCAACTGGGCAGCGAGTTGTCGGTTTCCTGTCCCGACCGCAATCCGCCCGCCTACCCTGCGCAGGCCAAGCGCATGGGCGAGCAAGGCAGGGTCGTACTGCGGGTCGAGCTCGACGAAACCGGCAAGGTCAGCGCGGCGCGCGTGACCGCCAGCAGCGGGTCTGCGCGTCTCGACGAAGCCAGCCTCAACGCCGTCAGGCAGTGGCACTGCAATCCGGCGCGGCGCGACGGCGAACCCGTCAGGGCGGTCGCGCTGCAGCCGTTCGATTTCATTCTGGAAGGACGTTGAACATGGAAGAAGGACTCGGCTTTGCACATTTTCTTGCCCAATCCGATGTGCTGGGCAAAGGGGTGCTGGCAATCCTGCTGCTGCTGTCGGTGGCGAGCTGGTACCTGATCGTCACCAAGGCAGTGGCAAATCTGCTCGAGCAGCGGCGCGCCGATACGTTTCTCAAGCGATTCTGGGAGGCGGGGTCGCTGCAACAGGTGAGCGCCACGCTGCATGCGCAGCCAGTCGACAATGCCTTTGCGCGCCTTGCGCTGGACGGTTTGCATGCCGCGGACGATTCGCACAAACAGGGATTGCAGAAGCTTGCCGCAGCGGGCGGGTTGGGCGAGTTTCTGACGCGGGTGCTGCGCAACGGCATCGAGCAGGAAGCGGCGCGGGTCGAGAACGGGCTTACCGTCATGGCGTCCGCTGGCTCAGCCGCACCGTACATCGGCCTCTTCGGCACGGTGTGGGGCATCTACCATGCGCTGGTGCAAATCGGGCTTTCCGGTCAGGGCACGCTGGACAAGGTGGCCGGGCCGGTCGGCGAGGCGCTGATCATGACCGCCCTCGGTCTGGCAGTAGCGATTCCCGCGGTCCTGGCTTACAACGCGTTCAACCGGCGCAATCGCATGTGGCTGGCGCGGCTCGATGCCTTCGCGCACGATCTCTACGCTGTGATCACGCTCGGCGAGAAGGCCAACAGCTCGGCCGGCGAAGTGCGCGTGTTGCGCGCCGTGTCGTCGAGCTGAGGGGCGCGCCATGGCATTCGGAGGCTTCGACAACAGCCGGCGCAGCGGCCCGATGGCGGACATCAATGTGGTGCCGCTGGTCGACGTAATGTTGGTGCTGCTGGTGATATTCATCATCACCGCGCCGTTGCTGACCAACGCGGTAAAGATCGATCTGCCCAAGGCGTCGAGCAGTGCCAATCTGACGCAGCCGGACCATATCGAATTCGGCATCCGTGAGGACGGCGCGATGTTCTGGAACGGCGAACAGGTAAGCTTCGTCGATCTACCCTCGCGCTTTGCGGCCGAGGCCAGGAGGCAGCCGCAGCCCGAAGTTCACATCCGTGCCGACCGGCGGGCGCATTACGAAGGCGTCGCAATAGTCATGTCGGCTGCGGCCAGGGCGGGGCTGACGCGCATCGGCTTCGTCACCGATCCGTCGCTGGCGAACTAGGCGACATCGCCGCACCCTCGCGGCGGAACACGCCGGCTTCGGTGATCAGCCAGTCGAGCGGCGCGTCGTGGGGCTGCGGGTGAATGCTCGGGCAGCGCAGGCATTCGAAGCCGAGGCCGATCACGCTCGGCCGCTGGCCGGCCGCGACCAGCGCGGCGATCGTGCGGTCGAAGTAGCCGGCGCCGTAACCGAGGCGGTGGCCGGCATCGTCGAAGGCCACCAGCGGCAGCAGCAGGCAGTCGGGCTGCAGGCGCTCGTCGCGCGCCGGAATCGCAATGCCGTAGGCATCGTCGATCATTGGCGCGCCGGGCGCCCAGCGGCGGAACGCCATCGGCGTGCGCGGGGCAATCACCACCGGCAATCCCGCTTGGCGCGAGGCGTCCTGCGCCAGCCACGCGCCGACCGTCTCGCGCACGTCCACTTCGCCGCGGAACGGCCAGCAAAAGCCCAGCCGGCGCGGCCCGATATCGGCGAGCAAGCCGGCCAGCGCGGCGCGGATGCGCGCCGCGTGTTGCGCGCGCACATGCTCGTCCATCGCCGCGCGCTTGGCGAGGCTGTGTTCGCGCAGGCGCTTGCGCAATGCGTTCAGCGCTTGCTCATCGATGGCGGGCCGGCGACTCACCTGTGCTAATCTCGAAACGAATTTGCTGGTCACTCCAAGGGATG
>WBZS01002346.1_pt1 | contig 11990 bp, 10 predicted proteins | sample 5204201 | NCBI WGS metagenome assembly WBZS01 (sample SAMN12344357, study PRJNA552823) | activated sludge metagenome | biome: Activated sludge suspended growth; feature: Nitrification reactor; material: Wastewater; isolation source: activated sludge from nitrification reactor of wastewater...
GACCGCGGGCACACCGGCCTGGCGCTGACGCACATAGTCCTGCACCCGGTGCCGGTAGTAGTTGTGGCACCAGTTGTGGTTCCACACATAGGCATGGCTGTTCCAGCCCGGTGGATGGTCCGGCAGTACCGAGCAGTTGGCCGATGCGGTGGCCAGTTGCCCGCAGATGCGCGCCCAGGGGTCGATGTACGAGCCTGGATGGGGTCCGCGGGTGCAACGCTCGACCTGGCGCAACCACTCGTCGATCAGGCCGCGTACGGCCGGGTCCTGCCACGGTTCCGGTCCGGACGGTGGGCCGCCGGGCTGCAGGTTGGTGGCATAGATCGAGTTGGCCATCCCGCCGCCGCAGATCTGGCAGCGGTCGCCATTGCAGGGCATGTCACAGCGGTCGGCCCGGCCGTAGCGCCCGAAACGGTTGCCGCAGAAGCACCAGGCGCCGAACTGCGCGCCGGCAAAGGCAAAGCCACGGCCTGCGCATGTCGAAACGCAAGTCTGCAGCGTCATGTTGCCGCTGGTCATTGAGTAGCCGTCCAGATCGCGCACAGACTCATCCTTGTAGCAGCCCAGGCTGCCCGCTGGCGCTGTGGACGGCGCCTGTACCGAAGAGCCTGGCGCGACAGGCGTGCCCAGCGCAACGCTGTACACCGAGTTGGCCCAGCTGCCACCGCAGATCTGGTTCGGGTCGCCGCTGCACTTCATGTCGCAGTTGTCGGCCGGCCCATATCGACCGTAGCCGTTGGCGCAAAAGCACCAGGCCGCAAACTGCGCGCCGGCATAGGCGAAGCCCTGGCTGCGGCAGATCGCGATGCAGGTTTGTGGTGTCATGTCGCCTCGGGTCACCGCGTGGCCGTCGAGGTCGCGCGTCGCCTGGTCCTTGAAACAGGCGGCTGCGGCAACAACGCTGGCGCCAGATCTGACGCCCGAGATGCAGCAAGCGTTGGCACGCGCAGCTGGCACGCCGGACTTGAGCCAGCAGCGCGGCCGCGAGCCTTGCACGGTATTGGGCTTGACGTAAGTCCAGGCCCGGCACGCCGGGTTGGCGTTGCATGCGCTCTGGCACAGGCCAGCGTCGGGCGCTGCGAGGTCGAAACCTGAGTAGTCCTGGCCGGGGCGATCTGTGTCGGCCTCCCAGCTGCCCTGCGCCAAGGCCCCGCCCAATACAAACAAGGCGCCAGACACCACAAGCGCGATGCCGACGAACGGTCTCCACCAGCCGGTGCCGCCGGCGGTGGCTCGATCAATGCGGCTCATTCCCTGCTCCCAAACGGCATCCGTCTGCCGCAGGGGCCAAGCGCCTCGGTCGCATACACCGCCGGCCATGGACCGAGAGCTGCCACCAGGGCAGGCAGGCCAGTCTGGCGCCGTGAGTCTCGACGCGCGGTGAGCATACGCAACGCGTGGCGCAACGCTTCCCCTCCGGCCCGCTGGCTGCCGAAGGTGCGCTCATTGGCCGCGTGGTGCAGCAGGTGCACGCGGATGAAGCCCAGAAAGGTCTCGCGGAGAGTGTCTCTCATACCGCCTCGACTGCTGCATCGCCTGATGCTCCGACATGACGACGGCCTGCCGGAGGTCGCCAAGGCCAACAGGCGCGCCGGTCGATTGACGACGCAGTGTTCGGACGGTGCCGCGGGTCAGGGCCGCACCTGGCTGTCTGATCCTGCCGCGGCGCCAACGACCATCGTGCATGAGGCACCGGGGCGGCGCCAGGCACCAAGGATCGCCCGATTCACGTCGCCACCCATCGAAACCCGGCGGCACAAGTCAGCGCCGTGATGGCCGCCGCAGAAAAGGCCACGGCAGGCCCAAGCCAGTGCCACAGGCCGCCGAATACCAGGCCCGCAGCAAGGGCTGCCAGGCCTGTCAGCAGGTAGTACCAGCCGAAGACCATGCCCTTGCCTGCAGGGCCTGCCCGCTCACTGATCAGGGCCCGCTCGACGCCTTCGCTGATGCCGCTGAGCAGGCCATACAGCGAGACGGCGAGCCACAAGCCAGCACTGCCTGTCACGCTGGCCAGTGCCGCATAAGCCAGCGCCAGGCTGGTCCAGTGCCGGGGCACCAGACGCTGCTTGGCGACAAGGTCGGTCCAGGGCGCGGCGAGGAGGGCGGCGCCTGACTGCAGCGCCGCCAGCCAGGCCCACAGCAGGAGCAGTTCCACGACGCTCAAACCGAGTTCGTGGCCGCGAAGCACGATGAATGCCTCCGACGCGCGGGCCAGGCTGAACAGCGTGACCATGGTCAGCAAGGCCCGCAGGCCTGCCGGCGACGCGTGCCACCGCAAAGGCTGGTGTACTGCTGGCGACTGAGCGGCTGGCCCCCTGCCGGCAAGGCCCTCGGCACCCGGCACCGGCAGCAGCGCCAACAGCGCCAGCACCGCCAGGCCCGGCAGCGCCGACATCAGCATCACCTCGTCGATGGCAAGGCTGCCCCAGGCCAGGCACGCGGCCGCGATCAGGATACCGATCACTGCGCCGGCGTAGTCCATGCCCCGGTTCAGCCCTTAGGTGCGACCCTGCATGTCGCGCGGCGTGGTGTCCGCCAGGATCGCATCGCAAGGTGCATTGCGAATGCCTTTGCCCAAGCGGTCGCTCGCTCGCAGGCCGGCGACCGCAATCCAGTGCGTCGCCAGCCCGATCAGCAGGCGCGATGCCAGCGCCAGGCCATAGCCGAGTACGACGAGTGCCTTGCGGCGATGCGGTTGCAGATCGGCGTGACGCCCGGACCACAACTTGACAAAGGCGGCGACGCCATCCGCAGCGCCCTCGACCAGGCCGATCGCCACCGGACCTGCGGCCAGCACCGTGGCCAGCAGCACCGGGATCAGGGGTGCGACCATCTGCGCCGAGACTTCGTTGAACAGGCTGACCCAGGCAAACATCAGCACAGGCAGCGGCAGCCGCTGGCGGGTGGCATGTGAGGTGGACACGTTGTCGGCGCGCATGGAATCGAACAGCGGTATCGTATACCGATATCAGAGATCCAGTCGTGCGGCAAGCATGCCCGGACGAACGATTCAGCGGCCGGACGGACCCGCGTTCAACGCGCTTCACCCTGGATAGTCCGGAACATCCTGCGGAGCCCGGGACTGACGTCTCTCGGCGCTCCGGTGAGACAGCGCTTGCGTGGGCGCCTCTTGTGCGGCCCACAACGTGCGGCCCTCAACGTGCGGGCCCGAGTGCCGCTTGGTCCAACCACTTGGCGAATGTCGCGGCTCGCCGCGCGTCGCGCCGTTTGGCCAAGGCATAGGCGTACGAGCCGGTATGAACGGTCGTTGGATCCAGGGGTACCAGGATCCGGCTGTCGAGAAGGCTGGTGATGAACAGTGTCGGCAAGACCATCACGCCCAGGCCCCTGCTCACGGCCTGGATGGCCAGCACGGTGTTGTCGAACTCCTGCGCCGGGTGGTAGTCGGCCTCGTCCAGGCCGCGCTGCGCGCACCACTGTGGCCAAAGGTCCGGCCGCGAACGCGCCGCGATGCGCAGCATGCGTGCCACTTCGCGTGGCTTGAGGGCTGACTTACGCCTGAGCAGCATCGGGCTTCCGACCAGCATCGAGACCTCCTGGAGGAATACGTTCGATGGCAGCCCCCGGAGTTCGGCCGGATCGCGACGCAGGAACACATCGGTCGGCTGCGACAGATCGACCGGGCCGTCGGATGTGGCGAGCTGGATCTGCAGGCCCGGGTTCCGTTCGGTGAAGTCAGCCAGCCGGGGGATGAGCCAGTGCATGGCGAGCGTCACGCCGGCATCGACCCGTATCACGGCCTTGCGCCCGCCGGTGCGCAGCTGCTCGGCCTCCGACTGGATGGATGCCATCTTCGTTGCCACGCGGTCGTACAGCCGCTGGCCCATGCCGGTGACACGGATCCCCGGCTTGCAGCGGTCGAACAGCGCCATGCCGAGATGTTCCTCCAGCGCCCGGATCTGCCGGCTCACGGCCCCCGGCGTGACGCAGAGGTTCAGCGCAGCGAGCCTGACGCTGCTGCATCTGGCCACCTCGCAGAACACGAAGATGGCGTTCAAAGGTGGGCGGGTTGCCATGGCGCTGGAACGTGGAAGGAACGAGCTCCCTGGAGATGAGTTTTTCTCAACCGGGGGCGTCGACATTCTCGCTTGAGCCGCGCCGACGCCGGCTGGATACTGCGCGGCTTCATCACCCTCCCGGATGCCGTGCAATCCTTGCGCATGCTGCTGCCCGCGCTTTGTCTGACCCTGTTGCTGTCATGGGGCAGCCTGTACTACGCGTTTGCCATGCTGGCTGGCCCGATCCAGGCGGAGATGAAGTGGAGCGCCTCCGCAACGATGGGCGGCTACTCGGCAGCTCTGCTGGCATGGGGTGTGTGCGCCTACCTGGCGGGTCGTTGGGTGGACCGGGGCAGTGGGCGCCAGGCGATGACCTTTGGATCGTGCCTGTGCGCGTTGCTGTTCCTGGCGCTGAGCCGTACGCAGTCGCTGTGGGCGTTCTACCTGATCTGGGTGGGGCTCGGGGCGGGCATGGCGCTGACCTTGTACGAGCCGGCGTTTGCCGTTGTTGTCCAGGCATGGCCGCACGACTACCGGCGTCGCATGGGTCTGCTGACACTGGCTGGCGGACTGGCGAGCACCGTGTTCTGGCCCCTGACCTTCGTGCTGGAGCAAGGTCTTGGCTGGCGCAGCACGGTCCAGGTCTATGCCGCGCTTCATCTGTTCGTCTGCGCGCCGCTGCATGCGGTCGCTCTTTCGGCGCTGCCACGCAGCCGGCGCACAACTGTCCGGAGCGAAGCATCACCCGTACCGGCGCCGCACAAGCCCACGCGGGCGCTCGTGCGCCACCCGGCGTTCTGGATGTTGGTGCTGTCGTTCACCACGCTCGGTTTCGTGACTTCGGCGATGTCCACGCATGTGGTGCAGATGCTCGTGACCGCTGGCGCGACGACAGCCTCGGCCTTGACGATGGCCGCATTGATCGGGCCGATGCAGGTGACCGGGCGGTCCGCCGAGATGCTGCTGAGCGGACGGCTGCCCCCGCTCTTCGTGGGCCGGGTCGCGGCCGGGTTGATTCCGTTCGCACTGGTCGCGCTGTGGGCTGCGATGTGGGCTGTACCAGGCGAACATGGGTTGATGTACACATTCGCTCTGGCCTACGGCTTGGGCCTTGGCCTGCTGACCATCGTGCGCGCGAGCACAGCTGCCGAACTCTTTGGCGTGCAAGGCTACGCCGCGGTCAGCGGCGCGTTGAGCGCTCCTTCGGTCATGGCCCGGGCCGCCGGGCCCTTGGCCGCAAGCTGGATCCTCGGCCATCTGCAGTCGTACATGGCGGTCGTGCTGGTCCTGCTGGCCTGCGCGCTGGTCGGCGCAGCCGCCTATGCGCGCGCCACACGAAACGCCGGACGCTGAATGCCACTCTGCGACGTTTCGGCTACCCCGGCTCGTTTGTTCACGAGCACCCGCGCCGGGTGGTGAAGATCCGGTCTTCGCAGGCCACGCCGATGCTGGCCGACACCTGTCCGCTAGTTCGCTGCGCGACATCGACAGGCTCGCCAGAACGCACAGTACAAGGGCGTCCTTCTTTGGCAGCGGGGCAACAAGCCTGGCGACAGCGTATTCCCGGTGGTGCTGCCAGGCAAGGGTGACGCCATCGTGCTGCTGACCAACCGCGACTGCGGCACGAAGCTGGCGGAGCCTGTCGCGTGGGCCACCTTGCGCTGGGCAGCACAAGGTCTTCCGGCTGCCCTTCTTGCCGAATGAAGTGACAGGCGTGTTCCGCGACCTATCGCGTGCTTGCCTCCGACGGACCTCTGCAGGCTTACCGAGGGTTCTGAATCGGACGAATGCCAGGTTTGTGGAGTGGCCGTTGCGACTGAGACCGCTCGTTCGATTTGCCAGGGTGGCGTCTGCGAAGCGCTCGTCGCCGCACAATGGCTCGCAAGCATGTTTGCCAAGGTGGCGAGCTCGGAAGGACTGAAACTCCCGCTGCCGAGTCGACAAGCTGGAGTGTGACTTGAACAACGAGGGCACACTCAGGCGCACGCCGCGTGTGCCGAGAACTGCGTCGAAGCTTTCGGACAGCCTCCCCCCGCCACATGGCGCCCGCCGCGAGCCACGATGGTGACTGCGCGCGGCGCTTGCGGCCAGCGCAGCGGCATGGACGACCCTGCCCAGGGCGTCGTGCTTGTTCAGCGATCACGAACCACGGCTGGGGTCCCCGGCTTGCCGCCACGCAATCCGGTGGCCACAATCCGCCGGCGCGTGGACTGCGCGACGCTGACGATTGGGGGGCTGCCCGATGGCCGAGTTGACCGTGCTGCTGGCCGCCGCGCGCCAGGGCGACCAGGACGCCGCGGGCAAGGCCTTCAGCCTGCTGTACGCCGACCTGCGCCGCCTGGCGCGCTCACGGCTGCGCCAGCACCAGACGATGACGCTGCTTGACACCACCTCGCTGGTGCACGAGTCCTTTCTCAAACTGGTCGGCGCGCAGTCGCTGCCGGTGGAAGACCGCCAGCACTTCTTCGCCTATGCCGCGCATGTGATGCGTTCGGTGATAGTCGACTTTGCGCGCGCCCGCCTGGCCGAGCGGCGCGGCGGTGACGCGGAGCACGTGGTGCTCGACACCGCAATGGGTGACGGCATCGCGGCGCCCGAGAACGACGTGCTGCGCGTGCACGAGGCGCTCGACGTGCTGGCCCAGGCCGATGCGCGGCTGGCTCAGGTGGTGGAGATGCGTTACTTTCGGCGGCATGACCGAGCTGGAGATCGCCGATGCGCTGGGCTTGTCCGAGCGCACGGTGCGGCGCTCGTGGGAGAAGGCACGGCTGCTTCTGTTTGCAGCGCTTGAGTAGCCGGGGCGGTAGGGCTCGGCAGAGTCTGTCCACGACCGCAAAGGGGGCGACATGGCCGATGGCCGGCTTCGTGAGGTCTGTCCGTCCTTCCGTGGGAGGGGCCACGACCGGCCCGGTCAGAACCCCAAGGGAACGCCCATGAACACCACCGCGCTGCTGCCGCAAGCCCTGGAACTGACGATGCTGCTGTGCCTGGCCGCCCCCTGGCTGATGAACCTGTGCCGCATGCTGCGTGGCCGCCAGGCCGAAGGGCGCGCGCTGTCTGCCATGCTGATCATCCTGGCCGGCTACTGCGCCGGGGTGCTGGCCAAGGCCCTGTCCGCCGCCCCGGGAACACTACCTCCGATCGCCCTCTGGTTCTGCTTGCTGAACACGCTGACCGTCAGCGCCAACGTGGCCCCGACCTGGCACTACCGGCGCCTGGCGCTGCGCGCTGCGCGCGGCGCGCAGCGCCGAGTCGCGCCAGAGCTGGGTCTGAGCGCAGCCGTCGCCAGCCGCTGATGCGCTCGCCCGCCGAACTCAATCGCCTGTCGGCGCTGCTCGACCAGGCGCTGGACCTCGACGGCCCAGCGCGTGAGGCCTGGCTGGCGGGGCTGGGCGGTGACGACGCCACGCTGTCGACGGCGCTGCGTGAGTTGCTGGCCCGCCACGCCGGCCTTGAGACCGCCGACCTGCTTGACAGTGGCCCGGCCTTCACGCTGCCGGCGCAGACCGGCGCTGGCGACGAGTTCCATGCTGATGACCGCGTCGGCCCGTTCCGTCTGATCGAGTTGCTGGGCCGCGGCGGCATGGGCGAGGTCTGGCGCGCCAAGCGCGACGATGGCCAGCTCAAGCGCCAGGTGGCGTTGAAGCTGCCGATGCTGACGGCCAGGCGCAGCGTGCTGGCGCAGCGCTTCGCCCGCGAACGCGACATCCTCGGCGCGCTGGCTCATCCGCACATCGCCCGGCTCTACGACGCTGGCTCCGCCGAAGACGGTCAGCCCTGGCTGGCGCTGGAGTTGGTTGGTGGCCAGCCCATCGACAGGTGGTGCGATGTGCAGGACCTCGACGCCCCTGCCCGTGTCAAACTGCTGCAGCAGGTGCTGCAGGCGGTGCAGCACGCGCACGCCAACCTCGTGATCCACCGCGACCTCAAGCCCGGCAATGTGCTGGTCACGCCGCAGGGCCAGGCGATGCTGCTGGACTTCGGCATCGCCAAGCTGCTGGCCGAGGACGAATCCGAAGGCGAGGAGACCGAGCTCACCCGCATTGGCGGCCGTGCGATGTCGCTGCAGCATGCCGCGCCCGAGCAGATCAGCGGCGCGCCGATCAGCATCGCCACCGACGTCTGGGCGCTTGGCGTGCTCCTGTACGGTCTGCTGGCCGGCCGCCTGCCCTTTGTGCAGGGCGCGCGCAGTGTTCTCGAACAACAGATCCTGCACGAAGACCCGCCGCGGCCCAGCGTGCACGGCGGTGCGCTGCACGCGCTTGGCCACGGCCGCGCCGGCGAACTCGACACCATCGTGCTGAAGGCGCTGAAGAAGGCGCCGGCCGACCGCTACGCCACCGTCATCGCGCTGGCTGACGACCTGCAGCGCTGGCTGGACCACGAACCGGTGCTGGCGCAACCCGACAGCCGCTGGTACCGCACCAGCCGGTTCGTGGCCAGGAACAAGGTCGCGGTGGCCACCACCGCAGTCGTGACGGCCGTGATCATCGCCGCCAGCGCTGTCGCGATCCACCAGGCCCTGGTGGCGCAGCAGCAGACCCGCATCGTGCAGACCGAAGCACGCACCGCGTTGACGGTGCAGCAGTTCCTCGAAGGCCTCTTCAAGGCCAACAGCGGCGACCAGGCCGACCCGATCAGGGCGCGCCAGCGCACCGCCAAGGAGCTGCTCGACGAAGGCGCGGTGCGCATCGACCAGGGGCTGGCCGACGCGCCCGAGGCCAGGGCGCGCGTACTCGATACACTCGCTGCGATGTACGACGACCTGGGTCAGCTCGCTCTTGCGGTGACCTTGCGTGAGCGTCGTCTTGCATTGATCGAAGGCCTGGCGGGTGCCGCCAGCCCGCGGCACATCCTGGCTCTCGCAGAGCTTGCGGAGGCCTGGGCAAAGGCAGGGAGGTTGGACCATGCCGAAACGGTTCTCGACCGGGCCGAGAAGGGCCTGCGGGCGCGGGGGCCCGGCCACGCCGATGCTCGCGCCAGGGTCGACTTTGTTCAGGCCTACGTGATGGGTCAGAAAGAGCAGCCGCAGGCCCTGGCATTCGCCCAGCGGGCGGTCGACGCCTTGCGCAGCAAAGGCGCAGTGGGGGACCTGATGACGGCCTGCAGTGGAAGGGCGTGGCCTTGCGATCCGCAGGTCGCTACGACGAAGCGCGCCAGGCCCTGCTGGAAGCCGTCGCTCTGTCGGCCAGTTCGCCCGGCGTCGGTGCGACGCGGCTCAGCGACATCCATGTCAGCCTGGGCCTGGTGGAGTCATGGCGCTCGGACCATGTCGCTGCCGAGGCCGCCTACCGGCGTGCCGTCGAGCTGGCAGACGCCAACGTCGGCGCGAACAGCCCTTCGGCTGCATACAAGCGCCTGGCGCTGGGGCAGTATCTGGCCAATTCCTGCTCACCGGGCGAAGGTATCGAGTGGATCAGTCAGGCTCGCAGGACCATAGAGAGCTGGCCCGAAGAATCGCCGGAACGCCAGAGGGAGTGGCTGCCTGCAGCGGTTCTGGAGGCCAGAACGCTCCGCCAGTTCGGTCGCCTGGAGGCATCGTTGGCACTGCTCGATCGATCGCGGAGCATCGTCGACCAGGCCGAACGCGCGCCGACATTCTCCGTGTTGTGGCATACCGCCCGAGCGGAGACGCTCACCGAATTGGGTCGATTCGGCGAAGCAAGCCAGGCGCTCGAACAGGCACGCGCGCTGGCAAGGCAGCATGGCATGACAACGTCTACTCGGGCCCGGGAGATCGACCGCCAGCAGATGCGCCTGGATCTAGCAAGCGGGCGCCTGGACGAAGCCGGCCGGGCCATTGAGGCGATGGCGACTTCAAGCGCTGCGCGGGCGCTCTGGACGACTCTGACGGGCACGCGGGCCCAATTGATGTTGGCGCGAGGCCAGTGCACTGACGCAGAAGCGCAGCTGGGCGAAGCCATGCAAGGCGCTACGCTTTCCACTCGCAGGCAACGTCTGGTCCAGGCCAGGTTCCTGTGGATGCTGGGACGCGCGCGGCTGTGCCTTGGCCGCTCCAGCGAGGCTGTCGCTCCACTGCGCCAGGCGTCGGACATAGCAGATCAGAGCCTGGACCCCGGCCTGAGTCTCGACATCGCAGCCATCTGCCTTGCGCTTTCGGACGCTTTGAAACGCGACGGCGCGAATCGGGAAGCTCGCGACCTGTTGGTGCGTGCCGAACAGATCCTGGCGGCGCAGTCACATCAACGCGTAGCCCTGCTCGCCGAGGCGAGTCGGCTGCGCCGGTTGGCGAGCCGCAGAGCCGATTGATCTCAGCGCTCGTCAAGCCTTCATCGCTTTACGACTGCGGCGCAGCGGCATGGCCTGCTGCTGGCGCGGTCGGGGCCGCCGGCCACAGCGGTGCTCATCATGGCCTTGCAGGGTTCGCTCACCGCCCTCTTGGTGTCCTCGAAGTCGACGTCCACCAGGCCCCGGATGCGGATGGTGTCGCTGATGCCGCCCATCGTGTTCCTCGGCACGTCGGTGGCGTGTGCAAAGGCCTGCTCCTGGGTCACGTCGTCCACCATTTCCCCCGAGCCGCCTTTCGTTGAGCACGACGATCAGGCGAAGCGGAAAGCTGAACGGCAGCCGCAAGCTGGCCGGTCGAGCGCTGGGCCGAGCTTGACCAGAACTGCAGTCAGGGGCCGGTCAGTCTGCGCAATGCAGGTGCAAGACGCACCGCGCCATTCTGAAGCGCCGTTGTGCCATATGCCTGGCTCTTCAAAGGCGAAAACCCTCAGCCAAGTGCCCGGTCGAAGCTGCAAATGGCGTTCCACGCCCGTGTTCACTGCAAGAGAAGGTCCTTCAGCGCGTTTGGCACGCCGCGTGGCGCTCGAAGCAGGTGCATTGCTCAAGTTCCGGCGGCCTTCCATCCAACCCGCAATGTGCAGGAGCGAGACAACATGCAATACGCAGCCCCCAACACCAATGGCGCAAAAGTCGAGTACCGCAAGCAGTACGACAATTTCATCAACGGCCAGTTCGTGCCGCCGAGAAAGGGCCAGTACTTCGACGTCGTGACGCCCATCACCGGCAAGGTCTACACCCAGGCCGCGCGCTCCACGGCCGAGGACATCGAACTGGCGCTGGACGCCGCTCACGCCGCAGCCCCCAAGTGGGCCGCCACTGCGCCGGCCGACCGCGCGAACATCCTGCTGAAGATCGCCGACTGCCTGGAGGCCAACCTCGAGAAGCTGGCATATGCCGAGACGGTGGACAACGGCAAGCCCATGCGCGAGACGCTCAACGCCGACATTCCGCTGACCGTCGACCACTTCCGCTACTTCGCTGGCTGCGTGCGTGCGCAAGAGGGCGCGCTGAGCCAGATCGATAGCCACACCGTGGCCTACCACTTCCACGAGCCTCTGGGCGTGGTCGGCCAGATCATCCCCTGGAACTTCCCCATCCTGATGGCCGCCTGGAAGCTGGCACCGGCACTCGGGGCGGGCAACTGCGTGGTGCTCAAGCCGGCGGAGAGCACGCCTATCAGCATCCTGGTGCTGGTGGAGCTGATCGCCGACCTGCTGCCCCCGGGTGTGCTGAACATCGTCAACGGCTACGGACGCGAGGCCGGCATGCCGCTGGCCAACAGCAAGCGCATCAACAAGATTGCCTTCACCGGCTCCACCGCGACCGGCAAGGTCATTGCCCAGGCCGCCGCCGCCAACTTGATTCCCGCCACGCTGGAACTGGGCGGCAAGAGCCCCAACGTCTTCTTCGACGATGTGATGGCCGAGGACGATGCCTTCCTGGACAAGGCTATCGAAGGTCTGGCGCTGTTCGCCTTCAACCAGGGTGAGGTCTGCACCTGCCCCAGCCGTGCGCTGATTCAGGAAAGCATCTACGACCGCTTCATCGAGCGCGCGCTCCGGCGCGTGATTGCCATCAGGCAGGGCAACCCGCTGGACACCGACACGATGATGGGCGCACAGGCCTCGTCCATGCAGATGGACAAGATCTTGAGCTACCTGG
>WBZS01002347.1_pt1 | contig 11982 bp, 12 predicted proteins | sample 5204201 | NCBI WGS metagenome assembly WBZS01 (sample SAMN12344357, study PRJNA552823) | activated sludge metagenome | biome: Activated sludge suspended growth; feature: Nitrification reactor; material: Wastewater; isolation source: activated sludge from nitrification reactor of wastewater...
ATGTCTTAAACACAATTGGGTCGTGTTCGATGCTTTGCATTATTTCTTCTACGCTGGCATCCGATGAGAATCGTTTCTTTGGATAGACACTGAACCGGACTACTGATTTCTGTGCTGAGTGCGTGACTAGCCCCCCAGCAAAAACTCCATTTGCCAGGGGGATCAAGTACACAGTACCCTTTCGAGCTATACTTCGCTTGTCAATCTTCATCCGCTAGAGTCCATTTGGCACTAACTTTATGAGTGGATTTTTGGGGCCTATTGCATTTATCTTGTTAAGAAGCTGACCTCCTTTAGGTCCTCCGTACAAGTTAATAAGCCGCTGCTCCTCTACAAGCCTTGTCGCTTTGTCCGCTGACTTCATACCTCTCACGAAAGTCAGCTTATTCTTAACTGGATCGTCAAAATGCTCCCCTAGCCGTCTTATAAAGTCCTTTGTCTGACCAACATACCTCACGATTCCCTTTTCATCTACCAGAGTGTAGACGCCCCCAATCACGTCGTCTGCTTCATTTACTACTAAGGTCCTCGTTTCTTTCGCGGCAAGCCTTCCAGCGACCCTGGTTGAGACTGCTGTAACACCGGATACCGCTAGTTTTGCGATTCCCAGAGCACCGACAGCCTGGGCGACCAAGGAACCTGCTAGCAGCACAGATCGTCCAGCTACTTCCCACCCGTTGCTTTCCCCGCAAATATAGCGACCGTATGCATCGCCAAGACCAGCGGCCTGTCCAAAGATCAAAGCTATCGGTCGTCGCATTGGGATAGGTAATCCCAGTTAGGCGTGAAGCATGGTCATACGAATAGGTGGTCGTACCCCCTGCGTTGACCTCCGATATGCGCCTTCGTGCATTGTCGTAGTCGAATGTTCTAAGCGTAGAGACTCCATCGTTGATCTCAAGCAGCAGGTCTTCGTTCTCTGTGTCGTAAACATAGTTTAGCGTCGTAACCTACAAGCCAACGGTTGTTTTCTTCTCAGTACGATTCCCAGATAGATCGTAGTCATACTCGATCAAGGGCCCGCCAGTGTGGTCCTCGCTGATTAAGGCTCCGCCATCGTCGTAGAGGTACGCAACGTCCTCAAGCGTGGAAGTCCCATCGGTCACCACGGACTGCGTTATCTGCGATCCAGCATTGTAGGTGTAGTCCTGGGTGCGAAGGACTGTACTCCCGTCCTTAAGACCAACACTAAGCTCCCTGTTCCGAGTGTCATAAGCCATGACCTCTTTCGGGCCTGAGTTGTATAGCTTTTCGTCCAATCTGCCTACAGGTTCTCGGCCCCCCGCAGTCTCCGGGTTGCTAGTTAAAGCGAACGGAGCGCAGTATGCCAGTGCCGATGATAGGAACAGAAGAATACACGTGGCCAGGAGAATCAAGAACCGACTCATCGCAAGTCCCCGGCCCTACCGACATAAGCGCGTTGAAAGATGTTCATTTCTAAGTTGCGATGCATGAATGAGTGGCCCACCCCGATCCAATTGTGGTGGGAAGGCTCAGGCGAGCCGCAGATCATTTCATTTGACTTCTTGGGCGGCTCAGCATAGAATTGCCCACAACAATGCAATTAGGGAGGGCATGATAACCATGAAGTGGATTCCAAATGTGTGACCAGATATCAGACTCATTCCTTGGACTCCATTCTTGAAAAAGTAAAGGACTTCGACATAAGAATGACATGGAGCGTTGTTTGAGGACTTATGTACTCATAAGGCAAATATACATAACGTGGTGTCGTCGATCCCGGGGTGTCGAAGTACAAGACATTACGAGTTCCGTCTTCGTTAAATTCTGCCTGAATTTGAAGATTGAGTCGATATGCTTCTTTCGGCGCAACTCTACGCACATGCCGTGTTGAACAGTATATGGTGCGGATCTCTTCGGTTGCATTCGTTTGGTTCTCGATAAGGACGCTAAACTTGGGTGCGTCTTGAACTTCAATGCCATATGCCCGATTTACAGGAGAGACTGTTACCGAGACGACATAGTCAGCGAAGGCAACCAGTTCATCAATTCCTTCTTCGATCATCCATTCCTCGGTCATGGCGGGGGTAATTATTGGCTTATACTTCGGGTCAGGTACAAAGAATGTCTCGAACGCAACATAGGAGGGCCTGACATCGCGAACACTCGTTGGCTCTTCTTTCAGAAAAGCTACAGCCGTCATGTACGGGAAGTAACCTTCAAGTATTTCGTCCGGCATTTCTTCGAGCCACTGGAGTAGTTCCTCTGCCTTAAGAAGAGGCAAAGTGTTAGAGCTAAGTTTCGCGAAAAATTCCGATGCTGGCTCTCTCTTGGATGATGCCTTATAGCCTTCGGAAATTTGCAATAGGTCGCTTTCACCATCAATACTGCACACCAATGCAAATCCCTCTATGTTTCTCCGACACGCTTTGCGAAGCTCTTCTACAAGGGAACTATTAATTTGTCGATTAATGCATAACATCTATTTGAAAAATATGGCAGGGCCGCGCTCCGTTCCATCCCAAAGATGGTAATGAGGGTCATGATGATGTGTAGCGTGCCCGCTATCAATGTCAACAATCGGCCCGCCATCCTCCTTCCAAAGGCGAATTTGATCCAGTCCACGCTCGTTGAATCGTAGCCCTACACCGTTGCTTGGACCTGTCATTGGCAGACCATTGTGTCCATTTTCAATAACTGGGGCTTGCTCTGCCACCCTAGCTAAAATCGGACTTCTTGTGGCAGCAGTAGATTCAGCTACTACAGCGACTCGGCCACACAATTTTGAGGCTGCGATCGGCGTTGCTGTGAGAAGCACTGAGCCAAATCGCCCGCCAAAGTCGCGACCGTCCTCAGCTTCCCATAGTGCAATGCTATGCCAAAGCCCCTTACCAATTTCCGCAATTGCCGCAAAAGGCCCCTGGTCTGCGCAAACATCCAGCACACGAACAATGCCATGGTACCAGTTCACTGGATTTATAGCATCGCCGTATCCCTTGAAGACCTCCCACACATCGCCCCAATAAGATCCTGTAGCCCAAAGGCCAAGCGGGTCAGCCTTTGACAGCGGATTATTTCCGCAGTAATTGAACCAGTTATCACCGCTCTTAATCGGATCAGAGGTGATGAACTTGCCGGTACCGGGATCGTAATATCTATGACCAAGGAGCATTAGGCCGGAGCGGTCTCCGGATTGATAGCCCATGGCTCCTGCGTAGCCGAAGGGGCTTTGCCAGGTTCCGGTTGAGGCTAGCTCTTGGCCGAAGGCATCGTAGGTCCGGGTTGCGGTTACGGCTTTCGACGTGTTGGTCTGGGTGTTTTCGTTCTTTAACCCCGGGTGGGAGAACGTGGTTGTCGAACCTCGTCGCTCACTAATGCCAGGCGTGTAACGCGCCCCAGAATCTGAAAGGACTGGATCGGTTACATACGAGCCGGCCCGGTTGTAAGTAGTCGTTGTCGAGCCCTCGGTTTTCGAAAGCCGAGTGTCAAGACCGTTGTAGCCGAAACTATCGGTCGATGCACTGGGGTAAGTAATCCCCGTTAGCCGGCCCGCGTGGTCATAGCCATAGCTCGTCGTGTTCGAGCCGACTGTCTGCGTGATCCTGCGATTCGCATTGTCGTAGGTGAAGCTCTTGAGAACTGAAGAACCGTCTGTGACTTGCACCAGCAAGTCCTCATGGTTCGAGTCGTAAATGTAGTAATCGGTCGACGCACCAACTTTGCGCGTCAGACGGTTGCCAGAAAGATCGTATGTGTACTCAATTGTCGGTCCACCGGCATGAGTCTCCTTCTTTATCGAGCCGTCGTCTTCATACTCGTAGTCAACAACTTCTAGCGGGGTAACAGTGGCGTCGCCAAGCTTAAACTGCTCTACGCGTGATGCAGCATCAAGAACATAAGATTGCTTGCGGATAACTGTTGATCCGTCCTGAAGCGAAACGCTCTTCGGCCGGTGCCGACCGTCGTATTCGATGACTTCCTTGTGCCCAGCGCTAAACAACTTCTCATGCACCCGGCCAAGGCTGTCGTAACCAAAGGTCGTAACTTCGCTATAAGGATTCGTGATTGTTTCTAATCGATCCGTAAGCGCCTCGTACCCGTAGTTGTACTCTTTGGTGAAGCCAGTGTTCGAAGCATCGTCGATGATCTTGTCGACTTCACCGACTGAGTTGTACTGGTATTCAACATCGATTCCAGATGGGGGTCTGAAAGCGATTACGTCGTCTGCCCGGTTGTACTCATAGCTCGTCGTGCCTGTGCTGTCGACCATATCAGTCTGCCGCCCATCGTCATCGTAGGTGAAGGCGACATCCGACGTGCCGGAAGGATAGTCAACGTAGGTGAGTTGATTGCGCCCGTCATACGTGTAATCGATGTTGTAATAACTTGACGATGCGTAAGTGCCCGATGGTGAGCTATAAGTCCCAATCTGCCCAGACCCAGTGTAAGACCATTCCTCCCCGATCGTGTGACCGTGAAGCAACATTTCGATAACCTCTCCACGGACGTTGTAATCGAGGGTGTATTTGCTGACCAAGCCACCGCTCGTGTGCTGCTTTACTTCTTCAACCCACCCATTAAAGTTGTAGCAATACTTCAGCCCAACGGGAGCGGTACCCGCCAGAATATTCTCAAATCGATAATTGGCATCGTACAGCGCCGTAATCGACTTTGACAGTTCGTTGGTGATAGTCGTCGGATAGCTCTCGTCGTTGTACTGAATCGAAACAGTCGTCGTATCTGAAGTCCCTGGAACAACATCGGGATGCTCAATCAGAATTGGCCTCGACCATGAATCGTAAGTAGTTTTCGCCGTATCGCTTGTCCCAAGCCCAACCGACTTTCGACGCCCAGCTGCGTCATAGCCAAAGTTCGTCTCCACTGTTGCGGGGTCGGTTATTCTGGTCAGGTTCCCGCAACTATCGTAGGTGAAGGAGGTCTCCATGCCTCGCTCGTCAATCACCTTATCAATAGTGCCGTCGACGTTCTGCGTGACCTCGGTGATTCGCCAGTCGCTTACCCCTACTTCCTGCTCAATGCGGTCAAGCAGGAGGCCGTCGTAAACGATGACCTTTTCGTTGCCAAGCGGAGTCGTGGCTGAGGTCAGGTCGTTGTTTGCGTTGTAAGTGTAGTCCCAAGTGTTAGCGGCTACGGGATCGAGGACGTGGATTAGGTTGCCGTCGGTGTCGTAATCGTAGCCCCAGTTGTTGGAGTCTTTGTCGGTCTTGACGGTGACTTGACGCTGGCTGTTGTAGCTGTAGCCATTGCCAAAGCTAGCAGCGTCTTGGGTGAGAACTAGCAGATCGGAGGTGTAGGTATGGCTCGAAGTTTCCCCCAGCGGCATTTCCATAGTGGTGGTTCCACTCGAATATGCGTAGGTGAATGTGTCGTTATCTGGATTCTCGAAGGTGAGCAGGCGATTGCTGCCATCGTAGGTGAATGCCCAAGCCTTGCCCTCAAGATCGACTTCGGAAGCAATCTTGTTACCCGAGTAAGTGAAGAGCCGCTGTCCATACCCGAGCCCATAGGTCGCCGTGCCAGAGGGATAAGTAACTGAATCTAACTTGCCAGAGGTGTAATCAAAAGACCAGGTGCGATCGGTGTAGCTAACATCATTAAAGTCCTCTGTTATCGAAGTTAACTTGCCGCTGGTGTAGGCGAAGTCATATTCCCGACCATCGGGCAGCTCGACAGAAGCCACCTTGCCGATCAACCCGATTCCCGAACTAATCCGGTGAATATCCAAAGTGTTGTTATATCTATCCTTTAATCTGGACTAGATTGCCATTGGAATCAAATTCGTACTTGCTTTGGTTCTTGAACGTAAGCGTCCATGACCCGCCGCCGTTTTGAACAAGCTTGTGGAACCAGCCCGCTGGCGGCACATAGACTCCGCCGGTCAAGGTGTAAGGAACATACAGCCCGTCGGGCATGATGACAAATGCCGTGGAGCCATGAGCCGTAACCGTGACATCGTACGAATGCCGCCAACTCGGACCCATCGACCCTGTGAAACTGCCGATGCTGTTGTGATAGAGCGTTACGCCCATCGTAAGATCGCCGATTCCGCTTACGCTCGTGATAGGTAGAACGGAGAGCTTGTTGCCGGTGTTGGTATTGACCACGCCGGTGAGGCCGCTTCCACCAGGGGTGCCCAGAATTTGGGAACCTGCCGAGCCACCACCAGGACCTGTGCCTTCGCCCGGAATGCCTGCACCTTGCTGGTTCGAATTCCAAGTTGATGCTAGGCCGAGCGCGTTTAGCGCAAAAACTGATGGGTCGCCTTGTCCTGTTTCAAGCTCGGCGAGCATGGCATCCTGCACTTTCGCCGCTGTCCACCAGCTAGAACGCGACGCATCGCGATGATTGCCAGGCGGGAGGGTGAAGACATGCGGCTGGGCCGAGTAATGCGGCAACCGATGCCCTTCCTTCTTAGAAAAGTGAATCGAGCCCAGCGCTTTGTAAGCCTCAGTCAACCCAGTAGCCATGCTCGTATACGCCATGAGCATGGCAGTCCCAACTGCAACAAACCTAAACCAACTACGATCTCCCATCCTTGCTCCCTAGGTGACAACGTCAAATACATGACACTGCACCCGCAATCCTGCCATTATAACGCAGTTTCCAGAATTCTGATTAATTCTTATGCATGAAACAAAAATTCAGGCGGTTAACCGAACAAGCCATCAGTCACTTGCAACGTGGTTTTGAAGTGGAGCTTGGCCACCTCGCCAAGCTTCTCCCGACCGTGCTTGGCAATGAACTGTTTGCCTGCTACCAGTACCGGGGGGCCGGCGCCTTTTGGGATGGTCATTCCGAAGTTCTCGCCTAGCCGTTTCAGCCGCCGCAAGAATTCGGCTCGCGCGAGGATTGAGGCGGCGGCTACTGCTATGTCGCTTTCGGCTCTAACCCTGGACTCCAGAACGACCTGCTTGCCCTTCTCGAACAGCTTGCTCTTGACGAGCTGGGGGTCGGCGAATTGGTCGCTGATTACTAGCCGGGCGGGGTGCTTTTCTAGGACCTCTTCGATCGCCCGGGCGTGGCCCCATGCGAGGAGCTTGTTGAGGTTGCCGATCTTGGCGTATAGCTCGTTGTATTTCAGCGGGTTGATGGTGATGACCGCGCATGGACAAACCCGGGCGATGTCACCTGCCAGCCTCAGAGCGATTGGATCGGTGAGCTTCTTGGAGTCTTTGACCCCATCTAGCTCGGCGAGATGCTCGGGGCCGACATAGCATGCCGCGATGACCAGGGGACCAAAGTAGTCGCCCTTGCCGCTTTCGTCAACCCCAATCCGCCCCTCATCCATAGGTTAGCCGGGGGGCCAGGTGAATTTTCTGCCGCCCAACAGATGGGCGTGAAGGTGGGAGACGCTTTGGCCAGCGTCGTCGCCGTCGTTAATCACGAGCCGATAGCCGCTCGTGAGCCCGTATTCCTCGGCGATCTTTTTGGCGGCGTTCAAGATGTGTTCGTGATCGCCTGTCTCGGGCAGTTCGCTCAGTCCCGGAATCTCTGCGCGGGTCACGATCACGATGTGTATTGGGGCCTGGGGGGAGATGTCCTTGAACGCAACAACAAATCGGTCCTGATAAACGATGTCGCCAGGGATTTCGCCGTTGATGATCTTGGTGAAGAGCGTAGGCATTCGATCTGCGGATACCGTACCAGATTCGCTGGTAATTCCCCCTCTCCGTTCGATGTTTGTGCGAATGGAGAGGGGGCGAGGGGGTGAGGTTTTTCGAGACTCCGGAATGGGATTTCCCGGAGTTGACCCTCATCCCCAGCCCTTCTCCCTCCGAGCACAAACATCTCGCAAGGAGAAGGGGGCTATTTTTAGTTAGCGTACTTAACACCACAGCCATAAGGCGTGGAGGTTGGAACGCTGACTGCATTACCTGCCATCGCTTCGGTGAGCGCTTGGCGGACGTAGTTCTTGGCTGTCTTAGCAACCTTAGGATCTGGCGATGGGTTGTCATCAATGGCGCCCTGGTAGATCAAGTTGCCTTCTGGATTGATGATGAACATGTGGGGCGTGCGGGTTGCGCCGTACATCTTGCCAACCGTTCCGTTGGAATCAAGAAGCATCGCGGTGCTGCCGAAGCCTTGCTTTTCCATGAGTGCGTTGGCTTGCTCGTTGGTCAACGAACCTTCCATGCCCTTGGCAGAAGAGTTGATCGTTAGCCAAACCACGCCTTCCTCGGTAGCCCATTTTTGGATGGCCTGCATGTTGCCGGTTGAGTAGTGCTTCACGACAAATGGGCACTGGTAGTTGGTCCACTCGAGAACGACGAACTTGCCTTTGTAATCAGCCAGGGAAGTTGCCTTGCCCAGGGTGTTGCTAAGGGTGAAGTTCGGTGCTTTGTTGCCGATTGTCAAGACCGGAGCCTTAGCTTGTTGTGCAAAAACCAAACTGATGAGCGCGGCTGCGCCAACCAGAGTTAAAAATTTCTTCATTAGATTTCGAATCCTCCAATTGCAGATACGGGTCATTAGTCCAATTTGGTCACCGAATTGTCCGGAATATTAAGATATTCCTACAGATAGAGACGGGCCAGACCAATACCAAGAGGGGCGGTGTGCGCCTCAACAAACGCCATGATCGACATTCGAGAACAGGCCCTGGTTCATCTGGTGGAGCGACTAGAAGCTTCAAAGGATGCCACGAACAAGCACTTAAGCGCTGAAATCCAGCGTCATTGGGAACGCATGGCGCTGAGCCATCGCGCCAATTTCACCGCTCGCGAAGCCTGGGGCATGCCGGATGGATTGAGCAAGGCGAGTGAGCCTGCTTTAGCCCGAGTAGGGGAGTTGATCCTCGACGTTATGGCTTCGATGACGAGGCTTGATGAGGCCTTAACGGTCGAGTCGGCACGTGCCTCGGGCAGAGTGTTGAGCCAGCAGTTGAACAAACAGCTGATGGAGTTGACCCAGCGCATTCCCGAGAGCTTTTGGGTTACGGCGCGATGCTGTCCGGTTCGATTTGATGGGCACCGTCTGGTTTGCTTAGTCAGCGAGCCGATTGATCTGGCGACTCTGAACGCTTTGTCGAGACTGGCAGGCGCTGAGCTGGCGCTGCGAGTTGCACCTTGGGAAGAAGTCCAGTTTGGGATTGAGACGCTCTATTGCGCGGCCGTGCCGGTTGCGGCTTTGAATGTTGCTGCCGAGGGCTTGATTCAACCTAAGCGTAAGCCGGTAAAGGCTGCACCCAAAGTCGCGAAAGTTCGGAAACCTAAGCTCGAAGTGCCTGTTCTTGAAGAGCTTCAGACTCCTGCAGTCGACGTCCCGGAAATTGAAGCAGCAACCGCCGAAGACATGAACGCTCCCGTGACCACGCCTGAAACACCGCCGCTTGAAGTCGTGCAAGGATCGAACGCAGACTGGCAATTGCCAGAGCCTGAGTTGGAAGTAGTCGAGCCAGAACCTGAAGTTGCTCAAGTCGTGGAGCCGATTGAGGAGCCAGAAGTTCTCTCTGCCGACGACATCGAGTTGCTGCTGAACCAGCCTGAAGAAGAAACTCCTGCACTCGAAATCGACGAATCACCAGACGACGAGCATAGCGACGAAGAGAAGGAGCGGATCGCTAAGAAGCTAAAGCCAGGCTGGATCAACTCGATCAAAGATAAGTTTAAGAAGGCGAGTTAACCGATTCCGCCGGCTGGCGCTTGTCGCCAAGCAGGATGTACGGGTTGTCCATGATATCGAAGTAGTAGGCCAGGAACGGATACTTCTGCAGCGCTTCTTGGGTGTTTGAGAACACGCCAAGAAAAATGAAGATCAGAAAGCCAACGCCAGTCGCGCAGAACAGAATCAACAAGCAGAACATGACGATGCTGAGCAACACCGCTACGGGAAACAGGACGATCTTCATTCCAAGGCTCATAGTTTTAGTTTACAAGAACGGCGCTCGGCGCAGTTCAGTTCCGATTTAGCTTGGTGCAAGATTCGTGCCGAGCGCCATAATGAGGGCGTGGACTACCCGATTCGAGCGAGCGTCCTGGCGATGAAGCCGTACTCCCCCGGCAAGCCGATTGAGGAAGTTCAGCGCGAGTTTGGGATCGACAAGCCGGTCAAGCTAGCCAGCAACGAAAACCCCCTCGGCCCCTCGCCCAAGGCGATTCAAGCAATTCGCGATGCCGCGTCTGAGATACACATTTATCCGAATGCGGATTGCTACAAGCTTCGCGCGAAGCTGAGCGCGAAGTTCGACTTGCCCGCCAACCAGATTCTGATCGGCGATGGCAGCGAAGAGCTGATCCATCTGCTCGGTCAGATTTTCTTGACTGGGGCGGAGGATGAAGTCGTCGTCGCTGATCCCAGCTTTCCTCGCTACGCCGCTGCGACCCAGCTTGCGGGAGCGACGCTCAACCGAGTTCCACTCACGAGTGATTTAAAGCACGACCTGCCCGCGATGCTTCGTCAGACCAACGAGCGGACGAAGCTGGTATGCATCGCGAATCCAAACAATCCGACCGGAACAATTGTTTCTCGCGTTGAGCTTGATTCATTCTTGGCGGAACTGCCTAAGCAAGTTGTTGTGGTTCTTGATGAGGCCTACTTTGAGTTTGCACAGCATGAGGCGACCTTGCCAAATTCCTTGGAATTGTTGAAGCAAGGACACCGGGTTGTTGGACTTCGTACTTTGAGCAAGGCTTATGGTCTTGCCGCCGTCCGCATCGGATATGGCTGGGCACCCCCCGAAATCGCATCGGCGCTGTTCACCGCGCGTGAACCATTTAGTGTGAGCACCCTTGCTCAGGTTGCAGCGATCGCCGCCTTAGATGACCATGAGCATGAGGCGGCGACTCTTGCAAACAACCGGCTTGGAATGGCGAAGCTTTGCAAGGCACTGGACCAAATGCAGGGAGTTTCGTACGAGCCGTCGTTCGGCAACTTCCTTTTGATCGACGTGAAGCGTCCAGTAATGGAGGTCTTCGAAAGCTTGCTCCGGCAAGGTGTCATCGTCCGCCCTGGGACCCACTTTGGAATGCCCACTTCGATGCGCGTGAGCATCGGGACTGAGGCTGAGATGATCAGATTCATGGAGGCTTTCAGTGCAGTTATGCAGGTGGAGCCGGTTCGATGATCCCGGCAAGCCTCCAAGAGATCGTGGACATGCTCGCGACGATGGAGCGAACCGAGAAACTAGAAGCCCTGATCTCAATCGCCGACCGCTTCTCGCCCGTGCCTGAATCGGTTTCCACTCGGCCTCATGACGAGGCTAACCGAGTCAAGGAGTGCGAGTCCGAAGTCTTCGTATTCGCCGTCCCCCGGCCCGAAGGAACCTTGGATTTTGAGTTCGATGTCCTGAACCGCCAGGGCATTTCCGCGATGGCGCTGGCAGTCTTGATGAAAGAACACGTCAGCGGCTTGCCGCTCGATCAGGTTCGCCAACTCCCTGACGAGATCGTTTATGAGCTGTTCGGACGGGAGTTGTCCATGGGAAAATCGATGGGACTTATGGGCGTTGTGAGAAAAATGAAGGCTGCCGCCGGATAATCTCGACGCCCACCAACCTCTCCAGGTCGATGTCCTCCAAAGCGATGAAGCCATCGCCAAGAAGTACGGCTCAGCTATGGTGCTCGAAGCGACCGCGTCTATTACGCCGAAGACGCCTGGCTAAAGCTAATGCAAATCGCCCCGTGGTACCTACGCTGGATCGGCTGGCTAGGACGAGTCCCAGGAATCCACCAACTCCTCGGCCTCGGGTACCGAATTGTCGCAAAATACCGCTTAAAATGGTTCGGCTCCCGAGCATGTTCAATCAAGCCCAAGCCTTAGTTTTTTTAGCCCAACTTCATGGGATCCTTGATCCTCGTCAACCCAAAGGTACCATCGGGGTGTGAACTTGACTGAGCTTTATGGCAGATTGGATGAACTTACAGCCGAAGCGGTTTCTTCGTTCTGGTCAGGGCGGGACAAGCAACTTCAGAAACAATTACTCGCGGGCAAATCGGATCAAGGTCACCGTGGTGCGGCAACTGGAGGTAAACATTTCGACGGATTGCTTTGCTTCTGTCCGCC
>WBZS01002348.1_pt1 | contig 11982 bp, 11 predicted proteins | sample 5204201 | NCBI WGS metagenome assembly WBZS01 (sample SAMN12344357, study PRJNA552823) | activated sludge metagenome | biome: Activated sludge suspended growth; feature: Nitrification reactor; material: Wastewater; isolation source: activated sludge from nitrification reactor of wastewater...
TTTCAGGTTCGGCGTCAGCACGCTGTAGCGCACGCCGGCCATGCGCCGGATGCCGGCCATCACCTCGGCATTGTCGCCCATCTGCGGCACCCACTTGGGGCTGACGTAGCTGGTGACTTCGATCTCGCGCAGCCCGGCCGCCTGCAGCCGGTGCACCAGCTGAATCTTGACGTCGGCCGGCACCGGCTGTTTTTCGTTCTGAAGGCCGTCGCGCGGGCCGACATCGACGATCTTGACGCGGGTGGGCAGTGACATGGTGGGCTTTTCTCGCAGAGGTTGGCGCGGCGCAGGCGGCAGCGGCCAGTTAGTTTACCGACTTGGTCACCGCGGCCACCCGCGCGCGGACCATCGCCGCCCGCCGTATCATGGTTTTGCCGCCACCGCCTTCACCGCCGCGCCATGAAGCTCGCCCTGCTGTCCGACATCCACGCCAACCGGCAGGCGCTGGACGCGTGCCTGGCCCATGCCGACGCCGCCGGCGCCGCGCGCTACGCCTTTTTGGGCGATCTGGTCGGCTATGGCGCCGATCCGGCCTACGTGGTGCAGCGCGTCAGGGCGCTGGCCGAGCAGGGTGCCCTGGTCATTCAGGGCAACCACGACCTGTACGCCAGCACGTCGCCGGTCGCCGACAACAAGAGCCTGGGCCACGCCAGCGTCGCCTGGACACAGCAGCAGCTCAGCGCCGACGAGCGCGCCTTTCTGGGCGCTTTGCCGCTGACGGCCACCATCGGCAGTGCACTGCTGGTGCACGCCAGCGCCGACGCGCCCGCCAGCTGGCGCTATGTCGAAAGCCCCCTGCTGGCCGCCATGAGCCTGGATGGCGCCCACGTGCCGCCCATCGGCAGCGCGGGTGTGCATTACGTGTTCGGTGGCCATGTGCATTTTCAGACGCTGTACTTTCGTGGCGGCGCCGGCAAGCTGATGCCCTTCGCGCCGACGCCGGGCGTGCCGATTCCGGTGCCCCGGCACCGCGACTGGCTGGCCACCATCGGCTCGGTCGGCCAGCCGCGCGACGGGCGGGTCGACGCCATGTACGCGATGTTCGACGAGTCGGCGCAGCAGCTCACCTTCTACCGCGTGCCCTACGACGTGCAAGGCGCCGCGGCCGCCATCCGCGCCACGCCCCTGCCCGCCTTCTTCGCCGACCGTCTGGAGCTGGGGCAATGAGCGTGAATCACCCCTGCACCGGTTCGCAGCATGCGCTGCGGGGCACACTCGTATGTCGGTGGCAGACATGAGAGATCTGGCGCCTGGCAGCGTGGTGGACGGCTTTCGCATGGGCGAGCTGCGGCACAAGGGCGGCATGGCGCTGATCTACGACGTGGCCTACGACGATGGCCGCGCTGCGCCCTTCCCCATGGTGATGAAGGTGCCGCGCATGACGGCCGGCGATGGCGCCGAGACCATCGTCAGCTTCGAAGTCGAGCACCAGATGATGCAGGCGCTGGACGGCCCGCACGTGCCTTATCTCGTGGCCGCCGGCGACCTGTCGGTGCTGCCCTATCTGGTGATGGAATACGTGCCCGGCCGCACGCTGGACCATTGGCTGGAACAGGTGACCAACGGCCAGCCGCTGCCCCCCGAGACGCTGGCGCAACTGGGCGCCGCCGTGGCGCACGCCGCCCACAGCATGCACGAGCAGAACGCCGTGCACCTCGACCTGAAGCCGGCCAACGTCATCATCAAGGACGACGGCACGGGCGTGCTGCTGGACTTCGGCCTGAGCTTTCACGCGCACTACCCCGACCTGCTGGCCGAGGAAACGCGCCACGCGGTCGGCTCGCCCGCCTACATGTCGCCCGAGCAGGTGGTGGGTGTGCGCGGCGATCCGCGCAGCGACGTGTTCGCCATCGGCGTCATGCTGTACGAGCTGGCCACGGGCGAGCTGCCGTTTGGCGCGCCCACCAGCCAGGGCGGCCTGCGCCAGCGCCTGTGGATGGACCCGCAGCCGCCGCGCGCGCGGCGGCCCGATCTGCCCGAGTGGCTGCAAGAAATCATCCTGCGCTGCCTGGAGCCGGCCGCGGCCGACCGCTACCCTTCCGCTGCGCACCTGGCGTTCGACTTGTCGCAGCCCGATCAGGTGCAGGTCACAGATCGCGGCCGGCGCCTGAAGGGCACCGGCGCCGGCACGCACCTGAAGCGCTGGCTGCGCGCCGCCGGGGCAGAGTACAAACCCAGCCCGCTGCCGGCGCGCCAGATCGCCGAGGTGCCGATCCTGATGGTGGCGGTGCCGCACCACGACGTGACTGACGCCACCCTGTATTCGCTGCGCCAGGCCGTGGGCCGCTCGCTCGGCATCCGCCCCGGTGCGCGGCTGGCCGTGGTCACCGTGGTATCGCCCAGTGCCGCCAGCTCCACCGACAGCAGCAAGAGCGAGACCGCACTGCACCGCCAGATGCTGGCCATGCTGAAGAACTGGGCCGTGGGCCTGAAGCTGGACGGCCACCAGGTCTCGTATCACGTGCTGGAAGACAGCGACCCGGCCGACGCCATCGTGCGCTACGCGCAAACCAACCACGTCGGCATGATCGTGATGGGCGCGGCCACGCACGGGCTGCAGTTGCAGCGCTTTGTGGCCACGGTACCGATCAAGGTCGCCATGCACGCGCCGTGCACGGTGATTTTGGTCAAGCAGACGACGCCGTTTGCTCAGTTGGCATCGACAACGGCAGCGAGCTGAACCGTATTCAGCAGAAAACTCAAGGTAGGAAGCCGAGGTTGCCCGCTTGTTTATTGCGCCGGCAGCTATGTTTTTTGAAGCAATCTGCAAGTATCAGCGCACCATGCGAATCAGCGATTCGGTGCGGATCTGATCACGCAGGTTGTTGATTTCCACCTCCAACGCCGCGCGGCGGCCCCTCAACTCAGACTGGCGCTGCGCGGTCTGGTTGATCTGGCTACCCATGTCGCGATTGATGTCGGCGAGCTGGCGTGAGCGATCGTCCATGCGCTGCTGCAGGTCCCGCACTTTCTTTTCGAAAAGGTATCGCTCGCGCGCCGGCGTATACGCCGCCAAAAACGCAGGTTCCATGTCCGGCGGACAGAAGCCTCGCGTGTAGCCGGAAGACAGTTCCGCCCAGCCGGCTGCGCTGCCCGGAGCGCAGATTTGGCGGCGACCGACCTCCCACCCACGCATCCAATCATCGATCTCGCCTCGCACACCATGTTCGGCGCAGGTTTTCAAGCGATCAGAACCGTAGGAGCTCATGCGGCCATACTTTGCATCGCTCACACCCAGGGCATACCAATCGGCGCCGCGGCAGTCGTCCACCGACATGGTGGTGGTACAGCCCGCCAGACCGAACGCAGCCAGCAGGGCCGCCGTGCCGATGGCTTTGAAGCGGCGAGACCGTGGGTTCGATGGCATGTTCGTCACTCCCCGATTGTTTTGCGACTACGCGCAGTATGCCGAACGCACTGAGCCATCACCACTGCGCAGCTCAGTCCGTACCCAGCCGCAGCAACTCGGCCCCATCCATCACCTGGTCGCCCGGCGCGTACAGCACTTCCACCACCACGCCGTCCTGCGGTGCGGCGATGGTGTGCTCCATCTTCATGGCTTCCATCACGGCCAGCGGCTGGCCCTTGGTGACCTTGTCACCGGCCTTGACGCCGATGCTGACCACCTTGCCGGGCATGGGCGCCGTCAGGCGGCCACCTTCACCGCCGCCTTCGGCCGCGTGGCGCAGCACATCCAGCTCCGTGATGGTGGTCGCACCCTGCGTGCCGAACACGTGCATCACCTCGTCGCGCCGGAAGATGCGCACCACCTGCCGCTGGCCGGCGTAGCGCACGTCAATGGCGCCATCGGCCTGCGGGGTAAAGCTGAGCGGCGCCGGATCGGCGTCGGCCACCTTCAGTTGCAGCCCGTCATTCAGGTAGCGCAGCTTGGCGATCACCGGCTCGCCCTGGTATTCAAAGTCGATGCGGCGCGACGCAATGCCGTGCGAGCGGAAGCCGTCGCTGCGGCTGAAGGGGTCGTTCGACTCGGCCGCGCGCTCGGCCAGCACGGTCTGCGCCACGGCCGCCGCGACGGCCATGTCCAAGCCCAGTGGGTCCTGCTTGAACAGCCTGTCGCTCTCGCGCTGGATCAGCGCCGTGTCCAGCTTGCCCTGGCTGAACGACGGGGTGGCCAGCACGCGGCGCAAGAACTGCACGTTGGTCTGCACGCCGACGATGGCGGTCTGCGCCAGCGCGGCGTCCAGCTTGCCCAGCGCTTCTTCGCGCGTCTCGCCCCACACGATCAGCTTGGCGATCATCGAGTCGTAGAACGGGCTGATGGCATCGCCCTCACGCACGCCGTCGTCCACGCGCACCTCGTCCACCTCGAAGGCGCTGTGCGGCGGCTTGCGGTAGACGTGCAGCGTGCCGGTGGCGGGCAGAAAGTTGTTGTCGGGGTTCTCGGCGCAGATGCGCGCCTCGATGGCGTGGCCCTGGATATCCAGGTCGTCCTGCGCCAGCGGCAGCGGCTCGCCGCTGGCCACGCGCAACTGCCACTCCACCAGATCGAGGCCGGTGATGGCTTCCGTCACCGGATGCTCCACCTGCAGGCGCGTGTTCATCTCCATGAAGTAGAACTTCATCTGATCCGGCGCGTCGTAGCCGCCCGGCTGCTCCACGATGAATTCCACCGTGCCCGCGCCCACGTAGTTCACGGCGCGCGCCGCGTTCACGGCTGCCTGGCCCATCGCATCGCGCAGGCTTTCGGTCATGCCAGGCGCGGGCGCTTCCTCCAGCACCTTCTGGTGGCGGCGCTGCACCGAGCAGTCGCGCTCGAACAGGTAGACATAGTTGCCCTGCGTATCGCCGAACACCTGAATCTCGATGTGGCGCGGGCGCTGCACGTACTTCTCGACCAGCACGGCGTCGCTGCCAAAGCTGTTGATCGCCTCGCGCTTGCACGAATCCAGCATGGCGCCGAAATCCTCGGTCTTCTCCACGATGCGCATGCCCTTGCCGCCACCGCCCGCGCTGGCCTTGATGAGCACGGGGTAGCCGATGCGGTCGGCCTCCTTGTGCAGCAGCGCCGGGTCCTGGTCAGCGCCGTGGTAGCCCGGCACCAGCGGCACGTTGGCGGCCTCCATCAGGCGCTTGGATTCGGCCTTGAGCCCCATCGCGTTGATGGCGCTGGCGGGGGGGCCGATGAAGACCAGGCCGGCCTCTAGACAGGCCTGCGCGAAGTCCTCGTTCTCGCTCAAAAAACCGTAGCCCGGGTGAATCGCCTGCGCGCCGGTCTGCTTGGCTGCATCGATGATGCGCTGCCATTGCAGGTAGCTGTCCTTGGGCGCGTTGCCGCCCACATGCACCGCTTGGTCGCACGCCATCACGTGCTTGGCGTGCGCGTCGGCATCCGAATACACCGCCACGGTCTGGATGCCCATGCGGCGCGCGGTGGCTGCCACGCGGCAGGCGATTTCGCCACGGTTGGCGATCAGGATTTTGTTGAACATGAAAAGCACCTTAAGAAAAGAGCCATGCAAAAAAAGGCACGAAACCGATCAAAACTCCAACCAACTTCACGCGCATCTGGGGCAAGCTAATGGAAACGAGCGAAGGTACAAAGCTCACATTGACGACGGTCTTCGCGCACTTCATGTAGCGTGAATACGCCACGTACTCCGGCGAGCTCACGCCCAGCATCTCAGTCCGCGCACTCATTCCCTCCAGCGCAGATATCGCAAACCAGTTGAAGGCCCACAAAATGAACCAAAGAGCCCAGATGGTGAACGCACGTTTCCGATAAGTCATGTGCCCGCCACTTGCTGACCGTCACTGCCGAAGAAAGCCTTCAGCTTGGCGATCACCATCTTCAAAAACTTCCACAACACGATCAACAGCAGCACCGAGACCACGAACATCACGGCCAGCGCCACGCCGAACGCCAGCGGGTGCGTGGTCGCCAGCCACATCACGCCGACGGCCAGGCCGTCTTCGAAGAACGAGGCCAGCCAGTTGGTGAACGGTTCGGGCGAGGTATTGATGGCGGCGCGCGTGGTGGCCTTGGTGGCGAACGACGTGGCGGCCAGCGAGCCACCCAGCAGCCCGGCCACCAGGCCCATGGTGCCCGAATCGGCCCCGAACACGCTGGCGGCCAGCAATGCGCCACCGGGAATGCGAATGACGCTGTTGATCGAATCCCAGACGCTGTCGAGCCAGGGAATCTTGTCGGCAAAAAACTCGACCAGCAGCATGAAGCCGCTGGCCGTCATCACCGCCGGGTGCATCAGCAGCTTCAGACCGTCGGGCAGCGGAATCCACCCCGCATAGCCCATCGCGCCGGTAAGAAACACCACGGCGTACAGCCGAAACCCACTGGCCCAGCCGAGCGCCGCCGCCAGCGCCATGAGCGACGGCATGTCCATCTTGGCCACCACGGGGGCCACCGCACCGCTCACGGCCACGCCGGCCTGGCCCACGGCGTTGCCGACCGCGGCGGCGGCTTCACCGTTGGGATGAATGCCCATGGTGTGCAGCCACTGGACAACGGAGTGAATGAGTTCCTGCATGTGCGGCCCCTGTGTTCGTTCAGCGGCAGGCGCCCAGCGCCCGCTCGCGCACGCACAACGCGCGCGCCCGGCGCGAGGCTGACCGGCCAGCCTGCGCAATGGCGTAGGACCCCGCCCCGATCGAGTCCATGAAAGCTACATGATTCATAGCATCAACCGCTTGACTGACGTGCGCCAGTGCCCAAAAACACATTCATGCGGCCAGCCACGCCGGCTTGCGCTTTTGCAGGAAGCTCTGCACGCCTTCCTTGCCTTCGTCGCTGGCGCGGATGTCGGCAATGCCTTCGACGGTGCGTTCGATGAGCAGCCGTGTGATGTCGCGCTCGGCCACGTCCTGTACCAGCTTCTTGCAAGCGCGCACGGCGTTGGGGCTGGCGCTGATGAGGGCGCTGACCAGCTCACCCACCTTGGCATCCAGCGCGTCGGCCGTCACCACTTCATGCACGAAACCGATGCGGTGCGCCTCCTGCGCGCTGAAGCGCTCGGCGGTCAAGAACCAGCGGTGCGCCGCGCGCGGGCCCATGGCGCGGATGACGTAGGGGCTGATGGTGGCCGGAATCAGACCCAGCTTGACTTCGCTCAGGCAGTAATGGGCGGTGTCGACGCTGACCGCCATGTCGCACGCCGCCACCAGGCCCATGCCGCCGGCATACACGTCGCCTTGCACGCGGGCGATGGTGGGCTTGGGGCATTCGTAGATGGCGCGCAGCATGAAGGCCAGCTTGCCCGCGTCTTCGATGTTCTCGTCGCGCGTGTAGTCGGCCATGCGGCGCATCCAGTTCAGATCGGCCCCGGCGCAGAAGGCGGAGCCTTCGGCCATCAGCACGATGGCGCGCACGTCAGGCGCTTCGCCCAATTGCACGAAGGCCTGCGAGAGCTCGGCGATCACTTCGTCGTTGAAGGCGTTGCGCACCTCGGGGCGGCTCAGTACCACGGTGGCGACGTGACCCTGGGTCGTGATGCGTATGGCGTTGGTCATGTTCGGGTTCACTCCTTCCAGACGACCTGGTCGTCCACGGCGTACAGCTTGCAGTCGGTCTTGGCGTGGCGCTGGCAATTGGCCAGCGCGCGCGCCAGGGGGTCATCGCCCATCTCGGACCAGGCCCAGGCCCCGCTGGGCGCAATGGCGAAGGCGCGCGGAAGCTGCTTGGCCAGGAACACCTTGTAGCCGTCGCGCCCGCTGGGCTTGAGGAAGGGCACCTTGTCCACATCGGACAACGCGGCGAAGTCGGTGGCTGGCGGCGGGGCGATGCCGTGGGCGCGCAGCAGCGCAGGGTGGCGCACCGCCGTCGGCAACCCGACCGAGTCCATGAACGCGGTCACCCGCGGCTGCCACACCGGTTCGGCCGCGCGGGCGCCGAAGAAGAAATGCGCGTCGGTGCCAAATGGCCCCGTGTTGACGACCTCGACCGGCGCGCCAGCGGCGGCATACGCCTCGGCCATGGCCTTCCAGACCCGTTCGGGGAAGAAGCTGTCGTTCTCGCCGTAGAACCACAGCGAGGGCACGCGCACCTGCTTGCCGTAGCTGCCCGCGGCGCGCGCCAGTGTGCCCTCCCAGCCGGAACAGTCGGTGTTGCGCAAGCCACCGGCAAAGTTCACCAGGCCCTTGACGCCTTCCAGGCCCGCGGCGCCTGCAGCCAGCGTCGTCCAGCCGCCGTGCGACTGGCCGACCAGCAGCACCTGGCGCGCATCGGCCCAGCCTTGCTCACCCACCCAGTCGAGCACGGCCTTGACGTCCTCGGCCTGCACGCGGCCGTTGCTCTCGACGTTGCAACCGCCGCCGATGTAGCTGCCAGATGACTTCGAGAAGCCCGTGCGCATGGGCACCACCACGGCATAGCCGCGCGCCAGAAAGTGTCGCGCCGCACCCGCGGGCTGGTAGCGCGCCTGGAAGCGCACGTCACCGGCCATCTTGCCGTGGTTGATGACGACGACCGGAAACGGCCCCTCGCCCGGCGGGCGGTACACGGTGGTTTCCAGTTCCGGGTTGAACAGCTTGCCGCGGTGCGGAACCATCACCACCTGCTCGCCCAAGGCGGCATTCAGCTGGGGCGGGCCGGCATTGACCTGCGCCCGCACCACGCCCGCCAGCACCAGCAGCGCAGCCAGCCATGCACCTTTGCGAAGAGCGGCGCTGACGCTAAATATCCGCTTCATCGCGCCTCCTGCTGCAGCATGTAGACCAGATCGAGTTCAGGGCACGGCTGGCCCAGCTGCGTCAACGCCGCGGTGATCTGCCCACGATGGTGCGTGCCGTGGTTGAACACGTGCGTCAGCGTCGCGGCGAAAGGCAGCGTGGCCGGTCGACCGCGCGTGGTGGTGTAGCTCAGCACACCGTCGAAACGTGCGGCCGGCCAGCTTTCCATGAGCGGCTGCCAGCGTGCCGCGCCCTCTCGCAATCTGTCCGCCAGGCGTGCGCGATCCGGCTCGGCCTCGTCGTCCAGCGCCAGCTGGGGCGATACGCCTTCGGCGAAGCGGCGAAACCACAGCAGGTGTTCGCCCACCAGCAGGTGGTTCAGCGTGCCGTGGATGCTCTTGAAGAACAGGCCCACGTCGCGGCGGTAGTCGGCATCATCCACGGGCGCCACCGCATCCAGCAGGCGCTGCGTGGCCCACGCGTTGTAGCGGGCCAGGGTGATGAAGTGGGCCAGGGCATCCATGGTCAACGGGTCGCTGGCGCAAAGGCGCGACTCAGAAAACCGTCCAGTTCCGCCAGCGCCTGCGCGCGCGCAGCGGCGTTGCCGCCCTGGTGCACGCCGTCGCGGCTCGTGCCGTTGGGCACGTCGGTGCGAAAACGCACCGCATCCGTGCCGTCGAAGCCGTGGTAGGCACCGGCGTATTCGCGCAGCGTCACATCGCCATGGCCCTTGGCCTGCTGAGCAGCGGCCAGTTGGCGGCACGGCGCGGGCGGCGTCCAGTCGTCGGCGCTGCCCAGCAGCATGAGCAGTGGCACGCGGGTGCTCAGCGCGGCAGCGCGCTTCTCCAGGCCGCCGCAACCGGGGTAGAAAGCCACCGCGCCCGCCAGCGCCGGCACGTCGCCGCGCGCGGTGTCGAGTACGGCAAGCGCGGTGGTGGCGCCGTTCGACCAGCCGAGCAGCGCCACGCGCGCTGCGTCGACACGCGGCTGCGCGCGCAGCCACTCCAGCGCGGCCAGCGCATCCTGCCGGCGCGTGCCGACGGTGACGCTGCGCGCGCCATAGCGCGTGCTGCATTGGCTGCCCAGGCCGCGCGAGCCGAAGCTGTCGAGCATCAGCGCGTGATAGCCGCGCTGGTTCAACCATTGCGCGTAATCGCGGTAGCGCGCGGCCAGCTGGCCCTTGCCGTTGTAAAGCCCGCCGCAGCCGTGCAGCGCCAGCACCACGGGAAGAGGGCCGGCCGCGTCGGCTGCCAACCACTCTGCCTTGAGCGTGACACCCGCCGGGCCGGGCATCGACACCTCCGTCGCCCGCGCGGCCCAGCCCGCCACGGCCAGCAGCGCACCCGCGCAAACGCGCGCCACGCCGGCCCATGCCGGTGGGTGCAAGGCAGACCGGCGCATCGGCACCATCACATCCGGAACACGCCGAACTTCACTTCCGGCACCGGCGCGTTCTGCGCCGCCGACAGGCCCAACGCCAGCACGCGGCGGGTGTCGGCCGGGTCGATCACGCCGTCGTCCCACAGGCGGGCGGTGGCGTAGTAGGGATGGCCCTGGGTTTCGTACTGCTCCTTGATCGGTGCCTTGAAGGCAGCTTCCTCCTCGGCGCTCCATTGGCCGCCCTTGGCCTCGATGCCGTCGCGCTTGACGGTGGCCAGCACGCTGGCGGCCTGCTCGCCCCCCATCACGCTGATGCGCGCGTTGGGCCACATCCACAGGAAGCGCGGGCTGTACGCGCGGCCGCACATGCCGTAGTTGCCGGCACCAAAGCTGCCGCCGATGATGATGGTGAACTTGGGGACATTGGCGGTGGCCACCGCCGTCACCATCTTGGCGCCATCGCGGGCGATGCCTTCGTTCTCGTACTTGCGGCCGACCATGAAGCCGGTGATGTTCTGCAGGAAGACGAGCGGGATCTTGCGCTGGCAGCACAGCTCGATGAAATGCGCACCCTTGCGCGCCGACTCGGCAAACAGAATGCCGTTGTTGGCAATGATGCCGACCGGCATGCCTTCGATGTGCGCAAAGCCGCATACCAGCGTGGTGCCGTAGCGCGACTTGAATTCGTGCATTTCGGAGTTGTCGACGATGCGGGCGATGATCTCCCGCACGTCGAAGGGTTTGCGCGTGTCGGTGGGGATCACGCCGTACAGCTCTTCTGCTGCATATTTGGGAGCAACCGGCGCCTGCAGCGCGCCGCTGTAGGCCTTTTTGGCATTGAGCCGCGACACCGCCTCGCGCGCCAGCGCCAGCGCGTGCATGTCGTTGTGCGCCAGGTGGTCGGCCACGCCCGACAGGCGCGTGTGCACGTCGCCGCCGCCCAGGTCCTCGGCCGTCACCACCTCGCCCGTCGCGGCCTTGACCAGCGGCGGACCGCCCAGAAAGATGGTGCCCTGGTTCTTGACGATGATGGTCTCGTCGCTCATCGCCGGCACATAGGCGCCGCCGGCGGTGCAGCTGCCCATGACCACGGCAATCTGCGCGATGCCCTGCGCGCTCATGTTGGCCTGGTTGTAGAAGATGCGGCCGAAGTGGTCGCGGTCGGGGAACACGTCGTCCTGGTTGGACAGGTTGGCGCCACCAGAGTCGACCAGGTAGATGCAGGGCAGGCGGTTCTGCTCGGCAATCTCCTGCGCGCGCAGGTGCTTCTTGACGGTGAGCGGGTAATAGGTGCCGCCCTTCACCGTGGCGTCGTTGCAGACGATCATGCAATCGACCCCCGACACGCGCCCGATGCCCGCCACGATGCCGGCGCCCGGCGCGCTGTCGCTGCCGTCGCGGTCTGGGTACATGCCCAGCGCGGCCAGCGGCGCCACTTCGAGGAAGGGCGTGCCCGGGTCAAGCAACATCTGCACGCGAACGCGGGGCAGCAGCTTGCCGCGGTCCATGTGCTTCTTGCGCGCGGCCTCGCCGCCGCCGGCGCCCACTTTCTGCACCTGCGCGTTCAGGTCATCGACCAGTGCGCGCATGGCGCCAGCGTTGGCCTGAAAGTCGGCCGAGCGGGGGTTGAGTTTGGTTTCGATGGTGGACATGGTCTTGAAAAGGTCGGAGGATCAGCTTTTTTGAACGCAAAAGACGCAGAGGTTTACGCAGAAGTCGCAAAAGGCAAAGCAGCTCTTTTGATCACTATTTTTCTGCGGCTTTTGCGAAGGTTCAGCGCTCTTTGCGTTCAAAAATTCAAGCGGTTCGCACTTCTTGCAGGCCCAGTTCCTGCTGCATCTGCTCGCGGATCTTGAACTTCTGGATCTTGCCCGTCACCGTCATCGGGAACTCGGCGACGAAACGCAGGTATTTGGGCACCTTGTAGTGCGCGATCTTGCCCTTGCAGAACTCGCGCAC
>WBZS01002349.1_pt1 | contig 11980 bp, 10 predicted proteins | sample 5204201 | NCBI WGS metagenome assembly WBZS01 (sample SAMN12344357, study PRJNA552823) | activated sludge metagenome | biome: Activated sludge suspended growth; feature: Nitrification reactor; material: Wastewater; isolation source: activated sludge from nitrification reactor of wastewater...
CGCCGCCGATGTGAAGCAACTGGTCGTTGCCGTGCGCGACGGCAAACCCGTGTTCATGAGCGACGTCGCCAGCATCGAGGACGGCCCCGACCAGCCCAAGCGTTACGCCTGGTTCGGCAACCGCGACGGCGAATTCCCGGCCGTCACCATCCAGCTTTCAAAGCAGCCGGGGGTCAATGCCGCCGATGTCGCGTCTGCTGCGGTCGACCGGATAAATTCGCTCAAAAACACGGTAATCCCGGAAGGCGTCGAAGTCACCGTCACCCGCAATTACGGTGAAACCGCCACCGAAAAGGCGCAGAAGCTGATCGGCAAGCTGATTTTCGCCACCGCCTTCGTCGTCGCGCTGGTCTTCTTCGCCCTCGGCCGGCGCGAGGCCTTCATCGTCGGCGTCGCCGTGACGCTGACCCTGGCCGCCACCCTGTTCGCCTCGTGGGCCTGGGGCTTCACCCTCAACCGCGTGTCGCTCTTTGCGCTGATCTTCTCGATCGGCATCCTGGTTGACGACGCCATCGTCGTCGTCGAGAACATCCACCGCTGGCAGGGCCTGCATCCCGGCAAGCCGCTGCGCGAGATCATCCCGCCGGCGGTCGACGAGGTCGGCGGGCCGACTATCCTCGCCACGCTGACCGTGATTGCTGCGCTGCTGCCGATGGCCTTCGTCAGCGGCCTGATGGGGCCGTACATGAGCCCGATCCCGATCAACTCGTCGATGGGCATGGCCATCTCGCTGGTCGTCGCTTTCGTCGTCACGCCCTGGCTGGCGCTGATGCTGATGAAAACGCATGCTAAGGGCCACGCCGCGCCTGCGCCGTCGAAGCTCGATGCCAAGCTGGACGCCACTTTCCGCAAACTGCTGACGCCCTTCCTCGACCCGCTCAAGGGCGGCGCGGCGCGCGTCAAGCTGGCCGTGGCTGTCGTCCTGCTGATTCTCGGTTCAGTATCGCTGGCCTACGTCCAGCTCGTCGTGCTGAAAATGCTGCCTTTCGACAACAAGAGCGAGTTTCAGGTGATCCTCGACATGCCGGTCGGCACGCCGGTCGAGGAAACGGCGCGCGTGCTGCACGAAATCGGCGCCGAGCTGGCGCAGGAAGCCGATGTCGTCGATTACCAGGCCTATGCCGGCACCGCCAGCCCGATCAATTTCAACGGTCTGGTGCGTCAGTATTACCTGCGGGCATCGCCGGAAAAGGGCGACCTTCAGGTCAACCTGGCCGACAAGCACCAGCGTTCGCGCAAGAGCCACGAGATCGCAGTCGCCCTGCGCGACCGTATCGAGGCCATCGGCAAGAAGAACGGTGGCGTCGCCAAGGTCGTCGAGGTGCCACCCGGGCCACCAGTGCTGTCGCCCATCGTCGCCGAGATCTACGGGCCGGACATGGCCGGCCAGATGGCGGTCGGCAAGCAGGTGCGCAAAGTCTTCGAGGAAACGCCCGACCTGGTTGCGGTCGACGACTATATCGATGCCGATTCCCGAAAGTTCGTGCTGCACGTGCTGCAGAGCAAGGCGGCGCTGCTCGGCGTGGCGCAGAGCGACATCGTCGAGGTGGTCGGCATGGGGCTGGCCGGGCAGGACGTGACGCCGGCACGCAATACCGAGTCCAAGTTCGAAATTCCGGTGCGCGTCACCCTGCCGGCGGAAAAGCAGTCGAACCTCGACGCCCTCTTGAAGCTGCGCGTGCGCTCGCGCGACGGCCACCTGGTGCCGGTGTCGGAACTGGTCGAGGTGCGCGAGGCGACGCGCGAGAAGGCGATCTATCACAAGGACCTCCTGCCGGTGGTCTATGTCGTCGGCGACATGGGCGGCAAGCTCGATTCGCCGCTTTACGGCATGTTCGACGCGCGCTCAAAGATCATCGGCAAGGAACTCAAGGAAGGTGGCACGCTCGGCGAATGGTTCATCCGCCAGCCGGCCGACCCCTACGCCGGCTACAGCGTCAAGTGGGACGGCGAGTGGAAGGTCACTTACGAAACCTTCCGCGACATGGGGCTGGCCTACGGCGTCGGCCTGATCCTGATCTACCTGCTAGTGGTCGCCCACTTCGGCAGCTATCTGGTGCCGCTCATCATCATGGCGCCGATCCCGCTCACCATCATTGGCGTCATGCCCGGCCACGCGCTGCTCGGTGCGCAATTCACGGCCACCTCGATGATCGGCATGATCGCGCTGGCCGGCATCATCGTCCGCAACTCGATCTTGCTCGTCGATTTCATCAGGCAGCAGGTGGCGGCCGGCATGAACTTCCACGACGCGGTGATCCAGTCCGCCGCCGTGCGCGCCAAACCGATCGCGCTGACCGCGCTGGCCGCCATGCTCGGCGCCCTGTTCATCCTCGACGACCCAATCTTCAACGGGCTGGCCATCAGCCTGATCTTCGGCATCCTGGTCTCCACGCTGCTGACGCTGGTGGTGATCCCGGTACTGTATTTCTCTGCTTTCAGAAAGGAACACTCATGACCATCGAACGCATGATCCGCATCATGGCCGGCTTCTTCGTCCTGCTCTCGCTGGCCCTCGGCGTCGACGGCAGCCCGATCTTCGTCTCAAAATGGTTCCTCGCCTTCACCGCCTTTGTCGGCCTCAACCTGCTGCAAAGCGGCTTCACCGGCTTCTGCCCGCCGGAAAAGCTGCTGGCGAAAATGGGTTTCAAACGCGGCAATGGCGGTTCGTGCAGCGTTTGATGCCAGCTGACTCCCCTGGCGCTTAGCGACTGCAGCAGGCAAGACCCTTCGTCATTCAAGCAAGCGCTCCAGCGCCGCTCGCATGGGCGCATCGGAAATACTGATGACGCCATTGAATGGCTGATCCATTTCCAGGATCAGGAAAACCGCGCTAGCCACCGACAGCGCGCATACGACGTTGACCGCCATCAACATCCGGCTGGCCGGCGCAAAAAGATTCCAGCCGGCGACATTGAGCATCATCCAGCAAGAAACCACCGCCAGCAACGGCATGACGACGTCGCTGCCATGTTGCGTAAACGCCGAGGCATTGAGGCGCGCCAGTTCCGCGACCAGCCTGAAGGCATTGGCCTGCGCCTGACGCTGCATCTCACTGCTCACCACCAAAGCGAACAGCATTTGTTCCAACTGGCCGACACGGCGCTTGGTGACAACCGCTTCCGGCTGTCCGGCCACCAGACTGCGCCTGCCCCAGATTTCCCCCATCGTCGCGACGACAGCGTCCTTCAGCACCAGACGAATCGGGTTCGCTTCCGGCCCGATCTGACGAAGGTTGGAATCGAACTGAACAATCAGTGCGGCGGCGGAGTGCACCATTTCGGCCCGGGCATCGTAGGCCGCCTTCGACGAGGAGATCACCAGCCCCATCACCAGTGCCGACAGGGTCGCGATGAATCCGAGGCCGAGCTTGATCGCTTCCATTGTTTCCTGGCCGAAATGCTTGCTCGGCAGATGCTTGCGCAGCAAGGCACCGACCAGCGCACCAGCCATCATCAGCATAGCCGCGACGAATGCGGCGATTAGAGGCGTCATCGAATACTTCCTTGTACATGTAACGAGGCCCGGCAATGACTGACGGAAACCGCCAGCAAAACCGGGCCTGAAGCGCCTATACCAGAATACTATGGCGTCGGTACCACCTGATAATACACGCCGTTTGCACCATACATCGGCCTGAACCAGGTATTGCCGCACAGGTAGTAGGTGTTGCCATTGACACTTGGGCGAGCGCAACCGGCAGGCAGCGAAGCCAGATTCGTCCCTATCACATACGAGGCGGGAGCACTGCTGGCTACGCCGGCCGCAACGCCTGCATTGTAGGCGTTGGCACTCCCTGTCGCGACCCCGGCTGCATAGGCGTTGGAAGTCGCGGCAGCGGTATTGGCCGAAGCGATGGCTGCCCCCGCCGCCACGCCGACAACTGCCCCGGCCGCCGCGGCGCAGCCGTAACAGCCCGCGGAATAGGCAGGAACGGCAACTGGCGGCGGATACGGATGATAATAGGCTGGGTAGCCGCCCGGCACCGGCGGATGATAAGCAGTCGGCACCCCGGCGGCATCGGTATGGACCGCACCCTCGCCGTAATGACCCGCCGTTGTTCCACCATAGACATTGGTGTGTTCGGCCCCCTCGCCGTACCTGCCGGCCGTCGAACCGCCCCAGGCATTGGTGTGCTCCGTACCTTCGCCGGCAACATGCTCGGTACTGCCTCCCCAGCGGTTTTCATGACCCGTCTGTCCGTAGGTGTGCTCGGTGGCGCCTCCAAAACGATTGGCGCTGCCCCAGGCACCAGCTTCGGTCACCCACATGCCCGCAACAAGCATGGCCGCGACGATGCCGGCCACCTTTCCCAATTCACGACGACTGTTCATTGCTTGCCTCCTTTAGCTGTCTTACCCGCGCCCAGCGGCTTGACCCCTGGCGGCGGAGCCATCGGATGCGCAAAGGGAATGCGATCAGCCGTCTTGGCCTTTTCCGAAACGAAGGTTTCGGGCGCCATCGGCACATCGAGCTGCCAGTTGGAAAGCTCGAGATCGTGACGCAGCCGCAGCGGATCGGCCCGGTACACCGCGCGCACCCGGCGCGGCAATTTGTCGTCGACACCGATCCAGAACTGCAGGAACACCTCGTTGTCCGCCCAGACGACCATGTCGGTCTTGACGCCACCGACAACGCCCGACGGGCCGACATAGAAGGCCGATTTGACACCGGCGGAAAGCGCGGCGAAAGGATCGGCGGCGACCAGATCGGTGAAGGGGAAGAAGACCCCCGCCTTCTGATAAGCCTGTTTGAGCATCGCATCGATGGTCGGCGGCGCTTCCGTGACTGCCACCAGGTTTTCGGTGGGGACAAACGCCATCAATGCCTTGCCGTCGTAGTAGAACTCTGAAGCCGGTCCATCACCCGGAATGACGATGCGCAACCGGTCAGGGCGCTGCATGGAGACGTCGTAACGCACCGTGTAGACAATGGCCGGCCCCAGCTTGCTCGGGTATTCGTAGCTCGCCGTGGCCGTGAATGCCATCGATTTCGCGGCTGCCAGTCGTTCGCTGCTGGCCTTGAGCAAGGCCATTGCCCTGGCCTCGACGATCGGCTTGTAGGCCGGCGCGGCAACAGGCTTGGCTGCCTTCCCTGGCTTTGCCGACTTGACAGCAGCGACCGGCGCGTCCGCCGCCGTGGCACCCAGTGTCGAGAGAGACAGGACGGCGCCGACCGCCCCGGCAATTGCGGCCCTGCGAAAGATTCCGGATTGCGCGGCGCTCATGGGATCATCCCGCAGGAAAACATCTTGTTTACGATCGTCCCGGCCACTTTGTCGATGAACACGGTCCGCGCCTGTGGGTCCTGGCGCAGGAATTCGAGCGCGCGCTGCTCTTCCGGCGATTTCGGCGCGCCTTTCTTTTCCCACAACTCTTCGCAACTCGCCGTCTGGTATTTTTCGATGACGCGGTTGGCCACGGCATCGAGGATGGGGTACTGCGCATGCGCCGCGCCGGCTATACCGGTCGCAGCGGCCAGTACGATCAGGTGTTTCTTCATGTAGCGCTCCTCAAGGCTGGACAATTAGAAGGCCATGTCGGTCAGGACGATTTCGATGCGGCGGTTTTCCTTGCGGCCGGCCGGCGTCGCGTTGGAAGCGACTGGCTGATATTCGGCAAAACCGGCAGCTTCCAGGCGCTTCGGATCGATGCCCTTGGCTTGCAGGAAGCGTACGACGTCACTGGCGCGCGCGGTCGACAACTCCCAGTTGCTGGGGTAGCGGGCACGCAATGCCGGGCCGATCGGTTCGTTGTCGGTATAGCCGCGAATGATAATGCGCTTGTCGGTTGTCGATTGCAGCGTGCCGACGATCTTTTCCAGCGTCGCGCGACCCGCTGCGTGCATTTCGGCACTGCCGGAGGCAAACAGGATTTCATCAACCAAGGTCACCGTCAAGCGCCCCTCGAGTTGCTTGATACGCACCTGGTCGGCCTGCACCTCCTTCTGCAACTGTGCATTCAGTGCCTGGTATGTCGCGCTCTGGGCGGCATAGGTATTGGCCGTCTGGACTTCCTTGTTATAGGTACCCTGGCTGACACAACCACCGAGCGCGGCGACGAGAACGAGGGGAAGCAATGCTTTTTTGAACATCTTATTTCTCCTGGGGTTTGGCGCGGAACTGCGCCAAGTTAATCACTTTGGGAACATGAACTGGATTTGTGCGCGAATTTGCCAATTTGCGCCATCATCCGGGGTTACGACATTGTAATAGGCGGCAAGCTGCATATTCACCGGTAGCTTGCCAAAGTGGAAAATCTTGCCAACGCCGCCACCAAGCGGCACCACCCAGCGTTGGCTGTTTTCCTCTTTCCAGTTGGCCGTAATAATCGGCGAACTAGTGATGTAGAGCCCATCAGAGAGGTTGTAATTGATGAAGGGCTGGATGGTCGCGTTGTTGTACGACCCGCCGGATCCGCTGTCGCTCAGCGACCAGATGTTGTTGACCAGAACGCCATAGACCCACGGATCACCCTTTTCGAGGTGCAGTACGACGCCGGACAACCCCATGCCCCAGTTGCGGTTCCCGAGTTGTCCGTTGGTATTTGTCGGCAACTGAACGACCGGCCCGGCACCCCAGATCAGGCTCCCTGGCTTGGCTGGTGACAGAAAGGCGGTAAACACCGTATCGCCCAGGCCATTGGTCCGGTCGTCCCCCGGATAAAGCGCCGGCTGCGAAACCACTGGCAGAATCGTTCGGGTAATGATGTTCCATTCCTCATTCACCGACACCGGAATCACCGGCTGGATGTTGAGGATGTTTTGGGTTTTGTTTTCCGGGCCGTAATTCAGGTTGGTGTTGTTCTGAAACGGGACGCTGACCAGGTTGCCGACCGGATTCTGAGCCAGCTTGGCCAGTTCCTCGGCGCTCAACTCCGCCTGTGCGGGAAGCGTAATCGCCCCCGCTGCGGCGATTGCCGCGCTCCCTGCAAATCGCCACCAGCACATTTGACCCTGAAAGTTGCGCATTTATCTGTTCTCTCGTAAAGATCCGGGCGCCTCCGCCATCATGCGTCGGCGCCCGGCTTCTGTATTGGATCCAACCTTGTCGGGACCAGGTCAGTCCTTGCCCTTCATCGCCGCTTCAAGCTTCTGGATATCCTGCGGCGAAAGCTGCGGACGGTCGATCTTGATCGTCAGCTTGTTCAACTTGCCGGTAAAGGCGAACGGCGGCTGGTAGTCGGCGTCATTCACGCCGGTCAGCGTGTCGGAACCGACGTCAAAGCTCTCGTCCCACTGCAGGATCATCGGCAGGGTCTTGGGCATCGTCTTGGTATCCACCACCTTGCCGTCAACCTTGAGCGTACCGACGCCCGGGCGTCCCAATCCGCTGAAGTTGTTGAACGCCAAAGTGCCAGCACCCAGACCGTCATATTTGAAATCGAATTCCAGCGTGTGCTTGCCCGGCGTCAGGACATCCGGACCTTCCCACTTCAGGCGCTCCAGATCGACCAGATTCCACAGCCACACCGGCTTGCCCTTGAGCAGGTAGAAACCGTAACCGGCGAAGCGGCCACCCGAGGTCACGATCATGCCCTCGGCACCGCCCTGCGGCACCTCGATGTCGGCCGTGAAGGTATAGGAGGCATTCAGGATGAACGGCGAGTCGCCCTGCGGCAGGCCGATCATCGGCCGCGTATAGACGAACTCGCTGCGCCCAGCCGTAATGTTCGGTCGCGGCGCGACGATACGCGCAGCCACCGAGGCATCGAGCGGCAGCACCTGATGCTTCTTGGCCTCGGCGAGGAACTGCTGACGCATCTCCTTGACCTTCTGCGGATACTTCGCGGCAACATCCTCGGCCTGGCTCCAGTCGGTCTTCAGGTTGTACAGCTGAAAATCCTGATTGTTCAGCGGATCGGGGTTAGCCGGGCCGAAGGCCTGCCATGGCGCACGATTGACCTTGGTGCTGAGCAGCCAGCCATCGTCATAGAGCGCCCACTGTCCCATCATTTCGAAGTACTGTGTCTTGTGGCGCGAGGCCACCTTGGCGTTCGCCGCATCGAAGGTGTACAGGAAGCTCGTGCCTTCCATCGGCGCCTGCTTGATGCCGTCTACAATTTCCGGCGCCTTGATGCCCGCCGCTTCGAGGATGGTCGGCACAACGTCGATGACATGGACGAACTGCTCGCGCAACGCACCCTTGTCCTTGATCTTGGCCGGCCAGGACACCACCATGTTCTGGTTGATGCCGCCGAGCCGCGAAGCGTTCTGCTTGAACCAGTCGAATGGCGTATCGAAAGCCCACGACCAGCCGGCCGACATGTGATTGTAGGTCTGTTCGGTACCCCAGACGTCGTACCACTTCAGTTGGACTTCGGCGGGTAGCGCCTGGACGCCGTTGAAGAAGGCCACCTCGTTCGGCGTGCCCATCGGTCCGCCCTCGGCGCTGGTACCGTTGTCGCCGTTGATGTAGATGACCAGCGTGTTGTCGAGCTTGCCGAGATCCTGGAAAGCCTGGATGACTCGGCCAATCTCGTGGTCGCTGTAAGCCGCGTAGGCCGCGAAGACTTCGACCTGCTTGATGAACAGCTTCTTCTCGTTAGCGGTCAACTGATCCCACGGCTTGAGCATCTCGTTCGGCCACGGCGTCAGCTTGGAATCCTGCCCGATTACGCCCAGTTTTTTCTGGTTGGCGAAGATGGTTTCGCGCAGCTTTTCATAGCCACCGTCGAACAGATGCATGGCGCTGATCTTGTCCACCCACTCCTTGGTCGGGTGATGCGGTGCGTGTGTGGCACCGGGGGCATACTTGATGAAGACCGGCTTCGACGGGTCGATCTGGTGCATCCGCGTCATGTAGTCGATCGCATCGTCGGCCATCGCCGTGATCAGGTTCCAGGTCCCGGGTGGCTTGCCTTGGAACGGGTAGATCTGCGTCGTGTTGCGGAACAGGTTGGGCTCCCACTGGTTGGCATCGCCGCCAATGAAGCCGTAGAAATACTCGAAGCCCAAGCCAGTCGGCCACTGGTCGAACGGACCGACCTGGCTGGCCTGGAAGGCCGGCACGTTGTGATCCTTGCCGAACCAGGCGGTCGAGTAACCGTTATCCTTCAGGATACGGCCGATCGTCGCCTTGTCCTTCTCGATGATGCTGTTGTAACCCGGGAAACCGGTCGATTGCTCCGAGATCACCCCGAAACCGGCCGAATGGTGATTGCGACCGGTAATCAGCGCGGCGCGCGTCGGCGAGCACAGCGCAGTGGAGAATACGCGGTTGTAGCGCAAGCCTTCGTTGGCAAGACGGTCCATCGTCGGCGTCGGGATGACGCCGCCGAAGGTGCTCGGCACGGCAAAACCGGCGTCGTCGGTGATGATCAGCAGGACGTTCGGCGCCTGCTTCGGCGGCACGATGCGCGGCGCCCACCAGGCCTTGGATTGCAAGGCATCGTTCTTGATCACGCCACCGAATTTCGGCGCCGGCGCAGGCAACTGCTTGCCGCTGATCGTCGTCGTCGCATCGGGCGAACCCAGCACGCCGGTGACCTGTTGGGCACCTGCCAATTGCGGGACGGTTGCGGTCAACAACCCCGCAAGCCCGAAAATCACAGAGATTATGGATTTTCGCATGTCGTCACTCCAGTTGATTTCACTCGTTGAATCGATCAGAAACGGAAATTAGCACCCAGCGCCAGCCCGCCGAAACTCAAGCTGTCGACGAGTTTGTCGTCATTCTGACTGTAATAGAGATAGCGGTAGTCGAGAATGACATCGCCCCATCTGAAGGCATAGCCGATTCCGGCCGCCCCCTGCCAGGTGAACACCGACGAGCCGCCTCCGACATCGACATAAGCATTGGCGAACCAGTCGCTCTCGCCGAAGACGAAGCGCCCCCTGGCGCCGACGATGCCGGCCCAGATGTCTTCCTTTTTGTTGGCATTGCCCGAACGCGCGAAAGCGATCGTATTTCCCGATGGCGTGCTGCCCGTCACCACGCCGCTCAGCTGCCAGTCGGTCTTGACGTCGAGACCGAGGTAACGGAAACCGCCCAGTACCTCGAAACTGGTTTTCGGCTCCTGAACGACTGCATAGCCACCGACCATGGTCCACACGGTGCCCTTCAGGTCGGCGCTGAGTCCGCTGCTGATCTGCGCCGTCGACACATTGACCGGCCCATTGCCGGCATTGACATTGACGCTATGGACGTTGCCTTCGGTATTCGAAAAATGGAGATAGATCAGGTCGGTACCCAGCACCCAGCGATCCTTGCGCGCGGTTCCGCTCAACATGACGGCCATGTCAAGGCTGTCGAGATAATTGCCGGCATCGAGTTCCACATTCGGCGAGATTCCGCCGACCGCCGGTGGACCAAAACGAAGCTTTCCATCGATACTCGGTAGCCACAGGTAAGGCATCACCGAGTACTTCCAGTCGGCATCGGCAGCACTTTGCGCTTGTACCGCCATGGGTGACAACGCCAACATTGAAACCAGTGCTGCAGTACTGATCTGCTTTTTCATCCCCACCCCTTCTGAACCATTTACCGCAATCAGTTATTCATGAAAGGCTTTGCGGCGCGGAGGAACACCTTATCCGCAAGCACTCCGTCATCGTCGAATTCTAGTACGTGAAAATCGCAAATAAATGACAATTCACGACAATTTATTGATAATCCACGACACACTGACATCCCGCTGACATTCCAGGATGAACAATACAGAATTCGGCAAATTTCCTTTGCCCAAAAAGGGAGAAATCCGCGTAGCGCCGCTCTCCCCGATTCCCGAAGTCCTGCGCGATTTGGGTGTCGCCCCCGGCCCTCTGCTGAAAAAATTCGACCTTACCGAAGAATTCTTCCGACAACCTGACAACCCGATTTCCTTCCGCTTGGCGGGGCGCCTGCTGAACGCCTGTGCGCGAGCAAGCGGTTGCGCCCATTTCGGATTGCTGATCGGTCAGACGGGCAACGCGTCAACGCTCGGCGCCCCCGGCTTCCTGCTCAGGAACGCGCCGGATGTCGCGACGGCACTTCATGAAGCGATCGGCAATCTGGATGTCCATGATCGCGGCGCGTTACCCTTTCTCGAAATCGGCGACGAGACCTCCCTGCTCGGCTACGCGATCCATCAACCGAACATCGAAGGCGCCAGCCAGATCGCCGATACGGCCCTGGCGGTGATCTGGAACATCATGCGCGGCCTGTGCGGCAGCGCTTGGCTGCCGCTCGAAGTGCGCTTCCGGCGGGAACCGCCGGACGACATCGAGGTTTACCGCCACTTCTTTGAGGCCCCCCTGCGCTTCAATGCGACGCAGGACGCGCTGACATTTTCGACTTTCTGGCTGACCAGGCCAGTACAGCTTGCCGACCCGATGTTGCGCCAACACTTCCTGGAACACATCCAGAACTTGCGGCGCTTCCTCGATCTGGAATTCCGCGACAAGGCTTACCAGGCCTTGTTGCTGCTGATCGGTGCTCGCCGCTGCACACTTGACGAATTGGCCGCGCATTTTTCGATGCACCAGCGCACTCTCAATCGCCGGCTGAAGGATGCCGGCACCAGCTTTCGCGCGTTGCACAACGAAGCCCGCCACCAGACCGCCCGCCAATTATTGAGCGACACCCGTACCGACATCGACAGCATCGCCGCCCTGCTCGGCTATTCAAGCGCAACCGCGTTCAACCGGGCATTTGCACAATGGGAAGGCACGCCGCCGGCACAATGGCGGCGCCATGCACAACTGGTCAGCCGGCGCCCGAGCGATTGAAGCTTGCTAGAATCGGCGCACCACCAATACGGAGTGCGCAATGAAGATCGCTTTTATCGGCCTCGGGATCATGGGGCGCCCGATGGCGCTTAATCTGTTGAAGGGCGGCCACCAGGTGACCGTCTGGGCGCGGCGTGCGGAATCGATGCAAGCGCTGCTGGATGTCGGTGCAATCGGTGCCTCAAGCCCGACCGAGGCGGCGCGGGGCAATGAACTGGTGATCTCGATGGTGGCCGACGCACCGGATGTCGCCGAAGTCATGCGTGGCGTGGCG
>WBZS01002350.1_pt1 | contig 11974 bp, 8 predicted proteins | sample 5204201 | NCBI WGS metagenome assembly WBZS01 (sample SAMN12344357, study PRJNA552823) | activated sludge metagenome | biome: Activated sludge suspended growth; feature: Nitrification reactor; material: Wastewater; isolation source: activated sludge from nitrification reactor of wastewater treatment...
GGCGGTGGGCGACTCGGCCGCCTGCCAGTACAGGCCAAGCGGGACCGTCGCGCCGGGCCGCGCGCTGGCCGGCAGGTCGTAGCCGAGGAGGCGAATCTGCCCGCCAAAGGTGGCGTCGGCCATCTGCGACGGGTGTGCGACATAGGGCGTGAGGGGGCGAATCTTGACCTGATCGATGAAGCCCGTGATGGCCTTGCCCGCACTGTCCTGCATGGGCATGCGATCGCCTGTGTCGCGGCGGAAGAAGCCAACCTCAATCTGGAATAGCTCCGGCTGGTCGGCGCGCACCTCATTGGCGGGTACGCTGACGGTCACCGGGTCGCAGAAGACCTGGCCGATCTTCCAACCAGAGGTGGGATACGCGCCGAGGCCGGGGTAGGAGCGTCGGCCCGCGCTCACCAGCCGGTCGTTCTGCCCGACCACCTGAACGAACTGGGTTAAGGGCGGGTCGGTGCGGGCCAACGGCTCCCAGCATAGGGTCACGGTGAAGGGTTCGCCTGCGCTCGCCGTCGTCGGCTCGGTGCGCGCGCTGACGAGGCGGGCTACGTCGCCGGCGCGGGAGTTGAGTTGGGGCTGAAGCGCGGCGGCCTCAGTGGCGCTCAGCAAGGGCGGTCGGGCGTAGGCGGGGCGAATCAGGGTGAAGGGTGCGGCCAGGGCCATACCCACCACGAAGATCAGCGGCAGGAGGGCGGCAGCGCGGGCAGGGGCCGTAGGGACGTAGCGCCGCAGCCAGCGCCACAGCCCCAGGCACAGGCCGCGCCAGCCGGCCACCAGCAAGACCGAGATAGCCGAGGCGGCGGGGAACATGAGGCGGCCCCAGGGGGCATCGACAATCTGGTTCCAACGCAGCAGGGCGACCAACGTGACGGCTACGGCCAGGAGCAGGGTGACGACGATACCCAGCCCCGCCGAGCGCAGCCAGTCCCAGGGGAAGCGTCGCCCACGGGCGAAGTCAACGGCAGCCAGCAGCAGGCCCACGACGGCCAGGCGCGCCAGGTTGGTGTGAACGGTGGATACCCAATCCGGGAAGTTGATGTTACCCCAGCCGAACGCGCCCCAGTAGGTGTCCCAAACGCGGGGCAGGCGCGCCCACAGCTCGGACAGGGGGGTGGGCTTCGACTCGGCCCAGGCGGTCTCGGTGTGGGGCTTGATGCCCAGGGCGTCACCGAACTCGCGGGCATTGCGCACGTACAGCCAGCCCGACAGCGCGGCGACCACCGCTAGCAAGACGACGGCGTAGCCGAGCAGGCGGGGCAAGGCGCGCCAAAACCCACGGGGGGCGTCGTCCACCTCGCGATACCAGGCCCACGTGACAGCCAGCAGCCCCGGTGCGAGGAGTAGCAGGCTACTGGCCTTGCTGAGAATCGACAGCCCAATGAGCGCGCCGAGGGCGACGGCCCGCCCCGGTGTCAGGCCACGGCGGATGAGGCGCGCCATCATCCAGAGAGCCAGGGTCGCCAGAGCGGTTGCGGGGCCGTCGTTGCTGAACATGCCGCCGATGTAGAGGAAAGTGGGGGTGGCCGCCAGGAGCAGCGCGGCGGCCAGGGCCGGCATCCGATCATGGGGCCACAACTCGCGGCCCAGCAGGTACGTCCCCAGCACGGCGAACGCGCTCAGTAGAATCGCCAGCCCGCGGCCGACGCGCACGGCCAGCGCGGCCCCATGCCAGGGGAAGCTCTCGTCCACGCTGTGGGCGAAGTAGTTCTTGTTGTTAGCCTCCCAGCCGGGCGCGGTGACGGGAAAGTGGCGGTTGCGGGGAAAGGCGGCCGGATAGTCGGAAGCGTCGATGGGCGCTGTCACGAGGGCGTATAGGATGTAGGGCAACGGCGGCTGCGTTACCTCTTGCTGCATGGCCGCCGCGTCGGGGTCGCTGGGCGACGGCAGGCGCTGCTTCTGAATCAGGTACTGGGTGTAGGAGAAGTGCCACTGCTCGTCTGGCCCCTCGAAGACCGGCGTCGACAGGCCATAGAACGCACCCCACAGCACGAAGGACAGCAGGATAACGGCAATGGCCGGGAGCCGTCGCGCCCACGGCCACGCGCCCACGGTCGGCGCGGCCACGGATTTCTTGGCGACATCCATGGCGTCTAATTCGCCTTCGCGGATGGCGGTACGTCCACCCGCCCCAGGGAAACGCTCGCCCCCAGGTGGCGGCCGGCGGCGTTCGTCGCGCCCAGGTTGCGCTGCTCGCGCGCGTCCCACACCAGCAGGCGCGCGTCATAGGCGCCGGGGGCGAGATCGGCAGGCAGACGTAGTTGCGTCAGGCCGCGCAGGGGTAGCCCCGCCGGGAAGCCGGTCGCCGACAGGTAGGGCGTGACGATGGCCTGGTTGTGGGTCAACCGTGTTTGGCCGTCCGCATCGATGAGTTGCACCGTCACTGAGTAGTCGCGGTCGAGGGGGCGGTCGGCCGTCCAGGTCAGCGTCCAGCCCACAGTATCGGAGAGATCGGGCAAGCGGTCGCCGCCCATGAGCGTCAACTGGTCCTCGAAGGTCGCGCCGATGGGCTGGGCAGGCGCGGCGCTTGGGTCGATGGGCGTCCAGTCGCTCAGCTCGAAGCGCATCAGGTGGTAGCCAGCAAAGTTGTCGCGGATGAGCGGCGCTTTCTGACTGCGCCGCGTCAGTTCGGTAATCACCATGCCCGTCGGGTCCGTAAACTCGTTCTGCCACAGGGGCAGCCAGACGTGGCTCGGCCGGGCCGCCAGTATCTGATTCAGTCTGGCCGCGCCCGCCGCGAAGTCGAAGCCCACGTCCATCGCGTAGCGTGGCGCAGCGCCACGGTAATAGTAATCGAAGGCTTCCGGCGTGTTACGGACGTGTAGCACGGCCTGCTCCGGCTTGGCGCGCTCGGTGATGTAGCGAGCCACGCCGCGCACATCGTCCTTGCCCAGGAAAGGGGTGCGGGCCGCTTGCCACGCGCCGCCCAGGCTCGCCAGCAAGGCCAGGGCCACCAGCCCGCCATAGACAACGCGCCCGGCGGGGTGGCGGTTCCACAGCAGGGCGACCAGCACGACGGGCGCCGTGACGAGGAGGGCCGGGGTGGCGACGATGGCGTAGCGCGGCACAAACTTGGGGACGACGGTCGCCAGCCCCGCCGTCAGCAGCATGGGCAGGGCGGCGGCCAGGACAAGCAGCGTGATACGGCGGGCCAGGGCGGCATCGGTGCGCCACAGGCTGACTACCGCCAGCAACGCGGCGACCAGCAGCGCGCCCGCCAGGCTAAAGGCCAGGGGCATCGAGGCGACACCGAGGAAGCGGGTCACAATCTGGCCCAATACGTCACCGAACTGAAGCTGGGCCGGAAAATACTCGGGGACCGTCCCGAAGCGACGCACCTGGGCCAGGGCCGATGGCAGCCACGGTAGCCACAGTAGCAGGCCGAACACCGCCGCCAACAGCCAGCGCCCAAAGGCGCGCCCGCCAACTAGCAGCGCGTACGCGGCCAGGGCCGGCAACAGTAGCACGCCCGCGTAGTGGCTGTAGAGCATCAGGGCGATGGCCGCGCCGTGGGCCAGCCACGGCCAGGGGTCACGGGGAGTATGCGCGCCGGGCCGCGTCGCCCACAGCAGCGTCCACAGGGCTAGCAGCGCGAACAGCGCCAACTGGCTGTACATGCGCGCTTCCTGGGCGTAGAAGATGAGGTAGGGCGACAGGCTCACCAGAGCCGCCGCGCTGACCCCAGCCACGGCGCTGGCCGTACGCCGGCCGGGGTGGCCGTGGAGGACCTCGGCGGCCGTCACGTAGGCCAGGGGGACCATGAGCACACCCGGTATCAGGCTCACGAAACGTACCGCGAATTCGCCCATGCCAAACAGGCGGATAGCCAGGGCCAGAAAAAGGTAGTGGAGCGGAGGGTTGTTGTCGGCGGGCACGATGGTGCTGAACAGACCCGGCAGCGACCTGGCCGCCGCGATGACGCTGTAGCCCTCGTCGTACCACAGGCTCGCATCGCCTAGCGCCCATACCCGCGCCACAAAGGCGACGAGGGTCGCCGTAGCCGCGCCGATGAGGGACCAGCGCGCCAGGGCAGCGGCGCTCCAGGCGCGGGGCCGCAACGGTGCGACATAGCCGGCCGGGGGGGCCGGTGTGACGGGAACGTTCATGCCCATGGTAGGTCTTGGTAAGCAGCCTCGTGTTGCTCGGCGATGCGATCCCAGCGGAAGGCGGCGGAGAGACTCCGCGCGCCCTCGCCGAGGCGCGCCCGCCGCGCCGGGTCCGCCCATAATCTGGCAACGGCATCGGCGAGGGCGCGCGGGTCGTCCGGCGGGACGAGGATAGCGTTGACAGTGTCCACCAGGGACGGCGCATCGTCGGTCGGCGCGGCCGCCGACGGGCGGGTCGTGACGATAGCCAGGCCGTGGGCCAGCGCCGCCATCAACGTGCCGCGCTGAAGCGACACGCCCTCACGGTACGGTAGCGCAGCCACATCGGCGGCGGTCAGCGCCTCGGACACCTCGGCCTCGGGCAGGAAGCCCGTCCAGGTCACGGCCTCGGTTACGCGGAGGCTGTCGGCCAGGGCGCGCACCTCGGCCAGGAAAGCCCGGTTGGTTGGGTCGCTGGCGCCCACCTGCCCACCCAGCATTAGCAGACGTGCGGGCAGGCCTGTGTCGCGCAAGTGGGTCAACGCCTGCATCAGAGTGTCGGCGCCTTTGGCGCGGTTCACAAAGCCGAAGTATACCAGTAGCGGCGTCGCGTCGCCAATTCCCCAGCGCGCCCGATAGTCGCGGCGGCGGGCGGGATCGGCCGTCACGCGGATGTTGGAGCCGATGGGGATGAGGCGCAGGCGGCGGGCCACGGGCAGCAACCGCGCCCGGTCTTCCGGGTTGGTGACGATGGTCAGGTCCGACCAGCGGGCCGGGGCGTCGGTGGCCCAGTCGCGGACGCGCCCCGCCTTGGGGAAAAGATAGGGAATACGGGTGTCGTGGTAGGTGGTGACGACGTGGGGTTGTCGGGCGGGAAAGCCAAAGCGGCGAATCAGCCAGGGCAGGGCGTTGGCGACGGGATGCATGCCGTAGGCGGCGGTCTGGTATTGGAGGTGAATGATGTCGACGCCGTCCAGCACACGCCGCAGCGTCGGCCACGCCCCCCAACCCCAGCGCTCGACGACGCGCAGGACGCGCGGTTCGAGACTCTCTCCTCTCTCCGGCTCCCCTCTCTGGTCCCCCCGCATGCGGGGGGAAGGGGGGTGAGGGTCTTGGGAGTGACCAAGGACCAAAGACGAAGGACCAGTGGAAGGGGCCTCGGTGGTCGGTGGTCGGTGGTCGGTGGTCCTCTCCCGCACCGTCACCACCTGCACATCGTGACCGCGCGCCAGCAGGGCGCAAGCCAGCTCGCGGGTGTAGTCGCCCAGGCCGCCCTCTTGCGGCGGGTACTCGCCGGCCACGAAGCCGATGCGCAAGGGTCGCGTCATCCGCGCAGCCCGGACGCCAGCACGTGGCGATAGGCTCTGATGCGTTCGGCGCGCAGGGGCCGTTGGTGGCCGATCAGCCACTTGGCGCTCTCCTCGCCCATCTGGTAGAGGTAGGTCGCCAGCAGGAACAGGCGCAGGCTCTCGGCGGCGGCGGCGCCGTGCCACTTATGGGCGTAGCGTACCTTGCTCGACTGGAAATAGATGGCACGCTGGGCAACGACCTGCTCGCTGCTCTTGCCCTCGTAGTGGATAATCTCGGCGTCGGGCAGGTAGACGACGCGCCAGCCGGCCGCCTTGATGCGCCGCGCCCAGTCCACTTCCTCCGAGTACATGAAATAGCCCTCGTCCAGCAGCCCCACCTGCTGTACCGCCGCGGGCCGCGCCAGCATGGCCGCGCCGACGATCCAGTCCACGTCCTGGGTCACGTCGTCGGGCTGGTCCTGCATGTAGAAGTCGCGCAGGGTGGCCGAGTGGGGCCGCCATTGCTGGAGCAGGGTGCTCTCGAGGAACAGGGTTCGGAGGCTGGGGAAGCGGCGGCGCGACGGCTGGACACTGCCATCGGGGTAGCGCAGGCGCGGGCCGAGCAGCCCCACGTCGGGGTGGGCGTCCATGTACCGGATCATCCGGCGTAGCGCATCGCCGACGATCTCGGTGTCCGGGTTGAGGAGGAGGACGTAGCGGGGGACGAGAGGGAAGAGGAGCCGTAGCGCCAGGTTGTTGCCAGCGGTGAAGCCGAGGTTGCGCGGCGCGGCGATGAGGCGCACCCAGGGGAACTCGCGACGCAGCATGGCCGGGCTGCCGTCGGTGGAGGCGTTGTCGACGACGATCACCGCCGCGTCGAGGCTCGCCTCGTCCAGTCCACGCTGCACTGACGTGAGGCAGCGCCGCAGCAGGTCGCGCACGTTCCAGTTGACGATGACGATGGCGAGGTCCATGGCAGTAGTGAGTAGCGAGTGGGCAGGGGGGATGCTCTGGCTGACCACGCTTCCTTAGTCCTGCCGACTCACGGCCGTGGCGGCCAGGTCGGCCAGGATGTCGCGGGCCGGCGCGGCGGGCAGGGCCGCCAGGGCCGCCTCAGCGCGGGCCGCCATAGCGCGAGCCTCGGCGCGGGCCGCCTCGATAGCCGCCGAGTCGCGTACCGCCGCGACGACCTCGTCGGCGGCGGCGAGGCGATTGACGCCATCGGCGCGATACTCCCACAGGCGGCGCAGGGCCGGGGCGTCGGGCGTCTGCTCGGCGTAGATGAGCACGGGCAGCGTGACAATGCCCTCGCGCAGGTCGCCGCCGACCGGTTTACCGAGGGTCTTCTCGTCGGCCGTGAAGTCGAGGATATCGTCCATGACCTGGAAGGCCATACCGAAGTGGTAGCCATAGTCGCGCAGGCGGCCTACGCTTTCGGCGGGCGCATCGCCCAGCGCCGCCGCTGCTTGCGCGGCCAGGGCAAATAGCGCGGCGGTCTTGCCGTAGATGCGGGCGTAGTAGTCGTCACGGGTTGGCAGGGTCTCGGCGCGGTTGAAGAGTTGGCGTAGCTCGCCCGCCACGATGACTTGCAGCGTGTCGGCGAAGAGTCTGACGACCTCGGGATTCTCAGTCTCGGCCACATAGCTTGCCGCGCGCCCGAACATGTAGTCCCCCGCTCGCACGGTGGCGATGGGCGACCAGACGGCATTGACCGTCGGATGGCCGCGCCGCAACGCCGCCTCATCGATGAAGTCGTCGTGGACGAGGGACGCGGTGTGCAGCATTTCAACGGCAGCGGCCAGGCTCAGGGCGCGCTCGGCATCGGCGGGATACATCTGGTTGACGAGCAGCGCCACGGCGGGCCGCAGCCGCTTGCCGCCCGCGCTCACCAGTTGCGTGATCACTGTGGCGAGGGGCGGGTAGGTAACATCCGACACGTCCCGCAGTTTTGCCTCGAGGCGGTCCAGATCGGGGCGAATCAGGGTGAAGCGATCTTGCGTAGTCACAGCTCATCCCACCAGAAGAGGCGGCGCGCGGCGTCGGTGGTCGCCTGGGCGGCCTCGGTCGGCGTCACGCCCCACACCTCGGCCAGCCTGTCGGCCACCAGCCGCACGTACGCCGGCTCGTTACGCTGGCCGCGATAGGGCACGGGCGGCAGGTAGGGCGCGTCGGTCTCGACGACGACCCGGTCGCGGGGCCAGGCGGTAGCCTGCGCCTGTAGATCACGGGCGCTCTTGTAGGTCAGCGGGCCGTCCACGCCGAGCATGAACCCGGCGGCTACCGCCGCGTGGGCCAGAGCCGCGTCGCCGGCGAAGCAGTGCAGCACGCCCAGCGGGCGGTCGCCCCCTTGCCACGGGTGGCGAGCAGCCCAGGCGCTCAGGATCGCCCAGGTCGCGCTATGGGCGTCGTGGGTGGGGTCGGGTTTGCTGCGAATGTGGATGACGACGGGCTTGCCGACCTCGACGGCCAGATCGAGCTGAGCCTGGAAGGCGCGCGCCTGGGTGTCGCGGGGCGTGTCGTCCCAGTAATAGTCTAGCCCTATCTCGCCCAGGGCGACAACTCGTGGGTGGGCCAGCAGGGTGCGCACCTCCGCGAGGGCCGCGTCGTCCCACCCGGTCGCCGCTCCCGGGTGGATGCCCACGGCCGCGTAGACCGCGGAGTATTGCTCGGCGAGGGCGACCGCAGCGCGGTTGCTCGCGGCGTCGATGCCAATGGTCACGATGCGCGTCACGCCCACGGCGACGGCCCGCTCGATGGTCGCGTGACGGTCGGCGTCGAACTGGGGCAGGTCCAGGTGGGCGTGGGTGTCGATGAGCATGGTGTGGTAGAGGACCGAGGACGAAAGACGAAGGACCAATGGAAGAGGTCGCAGTGGTCTTTGGTCCTTCGTCCTTCGTCGCGTCAGTGTATCCCTAGCAGCGCCTGGCCCGCTTCCAGCAGGGGCTGAACGGCGGCGGGGTCGGTGACTTCGGTGTAGACGCGCAGCAGCGGCTCGGTGCCAGAGAAGCGAATGAGCAGCCAGCCGCCGTCGGCCAACTCATACTTGTAGCCGTCCATGCGGTTGACGCGGGCCACCTTGTAGCCCGCCAGGCTGGGCGGGTCGGCCTTGAGACGCTCCAGGATGGCGGCGCGCTGGTCGGCGGGGAAGATCAGGTCTACGCGGTCGTAGTAGTGGGGGCCAACCTTATCGAACAGCATCTGCAACAACTGAGAGGGCTTCTTGCCGGTCTGCACCATGAAGTCGATCATGTACAGGTTGGACAGGATGCCGTCGCGCTCGGGCACGCCGCGATAGGCGTAGCCGCCGCTCTCCTCGCCGCCCATCATGGCGTCGGTCTCCAGCATCTTGGGGGCAATATACTTGAAGCCGACGCCCGTCTCGTAGACTGGCACGTTGTAGAGCTGGCCCAGGCTCTCCAGCATCGACGTGGTGGACAGGGTCTTGACGATGGCGCCGCGCTGGCCGCGCACTTCCAGCAGGTATAGGGCCAGGAGAGCGTACACCTGCAACTGGTTCATGAACACGCCATGCTCGTCGGATGCGCCGCAGCGGTCGGCGTCGCCGTCGGTGATGGCCCCATAGTCCGCGCCAACCTCTCTGACCTTCGCCAGGCAGTTGTTGACGTTGGGCGGGATCGGCTCGGGGCGCGCCATGCCGGGGAAGAGGGGGTTGCGGGTGTTCTGAATCTCGATCAGCTCGGTCGCGCCGCCGCCGATGAGGCGCGGCAGGTAGCCGGCCCCGACGCCCCACATGGGATCGACGACAATCTTGAGGCCCGCCGCCTTGAGACGCGCCAGGTCGACGCTGGGCTTGATGCGGGTCTCGATGTACGCCTCCGATGGGTCCCAGACTTCGACCAGGCCTTGCCGCTTCGCCTGGGCGAAGGGCATGGACGTAACCCTGTCCACGGGGCCGATGCGCGCCTCGATGAGCTTGAGGTCGTCGGGGGCAATGGCCGCGCCGCTGCCGTCGCGCACCTTGAAGCCCGCATCCTGGGGCGGGTTGTGGCTGGCCGTGAGATTGACCGCGCCGCCCGCGCCACGATGGAGAGCCGCGAAGGAGATGACAGGGGTGGGTGTGCCACGGTCGGTCAGGTAGACGCGGAGACCATTGCCTGCCATAACCTCGGCAACGGTGGCGGCGAAATCCTCGGCGGCGAAGCGGTTGTCATAGCCCACGACGACGCCGCGCTCGGCGACGCCCTGGGCCTTCAGGTAGTCCGCAAAGGCCTGGCTGGCGCGTCGCACGTTGTCGAAGGTATAGCCCTCGGCGATGCGCGCTCGCCAGCCGTCGGTCCCAAAAACGATGTCACCGGGCATCGATGCCCCCTTGTTGAACACGCATAGTTGTCACAGTCGCATCGGTTGGCGCTGGCTGCGCAGGGCTTCCAGGTCAGCCTCGACCATCATCTGAATCATCTGCTCGAACGTGACCGTCGGCGCCCAGCCCAGCTCCCGCCGCGCCTTCGACGCATCGCCCACCAGCAGGTCCACTTCGGCCGGGCGCAGGTCGTCGGGGTTGACGTAGACGTAGTCCTCCCAGTTGAGGCCGACGCTGCCAAAGGCGACCTCGCACAGGCGGCGCACCGAGTGGGTTTCGCCGGTCGCGACCACGTAGTCGTCGGGGTGGTCCTCCTGGAGCATGAGCCACATGGCTCGCACGTAGTCGGGGGCGTAGCCCCAGTCGCGCTGCGCCTCCAGGTTGCCCAGGGGCAGGCGGTCGGCCAGGCCCAGCTTGATCTTCGCCACGTGGTAGGTGACCTTATGGGTCACGAACTCCAGGCCGCGACGCGGTGACTCGTGATTGAACAGGATGCCCGAGCAGGCGAACAGGTCATAGCTTTCGCGGTAGTTGACGGTGATCCAGTGGCCGTAGACCTTGGCGACGCCGTAGGGGCTGCGTGGGTAGTAGGGCGTGCGCTCCGTCTGGGGCACTTGCTGGACCTTGCCGAACATCTCCGAGCTGGATGCCTGGTAGAAGCGAATCTCGGGGTCCACCATGCGGATGGCATCTAGAACGCGGGTGACGCCGAGAGCCGTGACCTCGCCGGTGAACACGGGCTGGGTCCACGATGTCTTGACGAAGCTCTGCGCCGCCAGGTTGTAGACTTCCTGGGGGCGGTGCTCTTTGAGAATAGCCATGAGGGACACTTCATCCATCAGATCGCCCGCTACCAGGGTCAGCTTATCCTGGATATGCTGGATGCGGTCGAAGTTTACAGTGCTCGTCCGCCGCACCATGCCCACCACCTCGTAGCCCTGGTCTAGCAAGAACTCGGCCAGGTATGAACCATCCTGGCCGGTAATGCCTGTAATGAGAGCGCGCTTGCGCCTGGACACGATAGGATTCCTTCCTGCGTTTACGCTTGGGAATTCGCGATGGCCTCGGCGACGGCCGCGCGGGCGTCGTCGAGGATATCGCGCAACGTATGCTCAAAGGGTACTTGCGGCTGCCACCCTGTCGCCGCCTTGAGACGCGATGGGTCAGCCACCGTCAACGGCACGTCCACCGGCCGGAAGCGGGCGGGGTCCACCTCGACGCGAATGGCGACTCGGCTGTGGGCGATGAGGCCGTCGAGCAGACTCTTGACCGTGCGGGCTACGCCTGACCCGATATTGTAGACCTCGCCCGCCACGCCTTGCTCGGCCAGCAGCCAGTAGGCGCGCACGACATCGCGCACGTCGGTGTAGTCACGCGCCGCCGACAGGTTGCCGACGTACACCAGCGGCTCGCGTCGTCCGACCTCGGCCTCCGCAATCTGACGGGCGAAGTCGGCGGCGACGAATTCGGGGCGCTGACGGGGGCCAATGTGGGGAAAGGGGCGCACGCGGATGGCGGCCACCTTGTGGCTGAGGAAGTACTGCAACCCCAGCATGTCCTGGGCCACCTTGCTCACGGCATAGGGGCTGACGGGGCGGAAGGGGGTATCCTCGTCGATGGGCAGATCCTCAGGCTGGACAGCGCCATACTCCTGTTCCGACCCTACCACAAGGATACGCGCGGGCAAACCCAGCTCCACGATTGCCGATAGCAGGTTGGTCTGCATGTGGATGTTGACTTCGAGCGTGCCCCAGGGGTCGCGCCAGGATTGGGGAACGGCCGCCTGAGCCGCCAGGTGGAAGATGACGTCGGGCCGCAAGGCGCGCAGCAAGGCGACCACCGCCTCTCGGTCGCGGAGGTCGCCATTGGTCCACTCAACCTGGGGGGGAACCCAACGCATGTCAGCGTCGCGGCTAATGCCCCACACGCGGCAGTCCGTATGCTGAACAAGGTAATCGGCCAGATGGCTGCCGGCGAAGCCACCGACGCCCGTGATGAGTGCGCGCACGGTCTATCTCCCTTTCAGCAGCCAATCATATCGAAAAGGGGGTCAAATGGCAAAGCATCGTGGGGAGCAGCGCCTACCGCGGCCGCGACGGCAGCCATGTGCGGCGGGCGTCAGGCTGTCGATGCTACTGGCCTGGAGGGAGCGCCTCCAGGCCAGTAGGTTGCTGGTTGCGGCGTGAGTGTCAGGCCGCGTGTGTCGATCGACGCCGCAGGAACAGGCCGAGGCCGAGGGTGAGCAAGCCCACCACCACGACGAGACGCTCAGGAACCGACGTCGA
>WBZS01002351.1_pt1 | contig 11974 bp, 23 predicted proteins | sample 5204201 | NCBI WGS metagenome assembly WBZS01 (sample SAMN12344357, study PRJNA552823) | activated sludge metagenome | biome: Activated sludge suspended growth; feature: Nitrification reactor; material: Wastewater; isolation source: activated sludge from nitrification reactor of wastewater...
CCGTAGCGAATAGCATCAATTGTGTGGTCGTCCTGCTTTAAACCGGCCTCAGGAACATTCAGACCTTTAGTAGACTCCGGAGCTTTGTAGTTATTGTGTTCTCGAATCACATTAACACAACTTGGGTCAACAAAATATGCCGGCACATTTTCCGCAGGAGTACCAAACTCATCAATCTCAACTTGTGGATCGCGGCTCATGAAAGTTTTCATAAGTTCGATGCCCTCAGTAATTGACCGCTTAGCCTCACCTAGCGCATAACAAGGTGCAAATTTTGCATTAATCTGTTCTACATTCTCTGGGCTAGCTGCATCTCCGAAGCAGCATTTGATACTGTAACCTCTGGGGTTATCTCTGCTTTTCAAGTACTGAATATGCTGGTCCACAGTCCAATAAGATTGGTAATGTTCGCGCCAAATGAAAATTTCGTCATTAGGACTAACCTGGAACTCAACAGCAGCTAATGGGTTAGTAAAGCCCCAGTCGAAACACATATAATTAGGCCAGTCAGGATTATATGTGTGAGACTTCACATGCTTATTTACATCCCATTCAGTGAAGATCTTACCAACGAATGACGAGAAATCAGCTTCAATTTCCTGTGTATAGGCTTCAGAAGACATAGAGCGCTTCATCAGCTTAATCTCAGGGTCATCTTTTCCAGAATACATATGAGTATTCGAGTAACTCGGGAACTGCCAGCTTTCATATTCCGGTAAAGTTTGGTCCTTACCTAATAACCACAGATCATAGTACCAATTGAAACCTTCAGGTGTGGTAGTAAAATCCGCAAAACCTCGCCGGTCACTAAGGGTTGCACGCAAATAGCGATCCCAAGTTTCTTTTGTATGTTTTGCCGCCTCACTGAGGATTAATCCATCCACAGCTTCACCAACTAAGCTGTCAGGGTCTTTTGCAGATTTAACTTCTAAGACCGTGTTACGATCCTTGAAGTGGATATACATATCCCCCTGACGTTTGTTGTAATTTTTCTTAACATTAGGGTTCTCGCCTAGCCGCAATTTAACAATCATGTCTTGCCAAATTACGCGGAACTCTTTTTCAGCGAGGTCATAAGTCGGGCCGACAATCCAGAAAAGCTTCTCAGGTTGTAACAACTTAGGCTGGATATCTTTAGCCGCCATAGTCGTTTTCCCGAACCGTCTACCACAGTTAGCCATTCTAAAGCGAGCTAAAGAATCGTGGTAAGATTTTTGCGCAGGATGCGGGTCATAGCCGATTGTCCTAAAATAGGCCGACTTAATCAGTTGTTCTTTTGTTAAGTTGTTGGTAGCCATGTGTCTCCTTTTATTAGAGCTGGCTTACTTGGGAGAACATCAAGTAAGCCAGCTCCTTTTTAGGCCAGGCCCCGTTGACCTAAACTTTTGTTTGTTTGTTTGTTTGTTTGTTTGTTAATCGCTATTCATGAGGGCTTCAATTTCTGCAAGCATCTTTTCTTGAAGGCTCTGCTCAGGGCTTGTCGAGATATTAATTTCTTGAGAGATTCTTGGGCGGCCCATCGTACGATCCATAACCTGACTAATAGCTTTCATAGCAATAACGGGATCAGGATGGTATTTACCAATGTGAGTTAAACGCTTAGCAAGAATTGGGAGGGCCTCAGTCATGATAGTTTCAGCATGCAGCCTATGAGGCATTCTTGTTACTTCATACTCTTTAGTAAGTTCTTTAATCTGATCGTCAGCTACCCAATCATAATCTAATTCTCTACTAGACATGTTGTTAGGCCCTCCTCTCTCATTGGTGCGCGCGTGTGTGCGCCTACGCGTGAGTATACAGGGTCATGAGATGGCAGGCAAGCTCTAGGTGCTCTAGGTGCTCTAGGTGCTCTAGGTGCTCTAGGTGTGAGAGGGTGCCTTTTCGTATATACATTAACTTGCGATTATTCACTATTTTTAAAAATAAAAAAAAAATTTCAAAAATAGTCAAGCAGGGTAGCCGTCGACGAGCTCGCGCTCAGGCCTGAGGATTGTAGCTACTTTTTCTCAGCTTTTTCTCATCTCGCATCCTGAGATTCGGCCTTTTTCGAGGGGGCATATCGCGCTTTTCGTGCTAAGCTTTAGCTACAACATCACAGAGACGCAAGAAAAGGGGTCACCCGCTCGCCCGCGAGGGCGGGGCGGCTCTCGCTCTGGCTCGCGCTGCTCTCACGTACTTTGAAAACTCAACAGTGTATGCGACCAACTCAATGGTACACCTATGCCCATATCCATAGGCAGTGCCATTACCTACCACAACAATGCACACTGCATTAGGTAGGGTCTATTAAGCCTATTCGCAATTCCATTACAAACAATAGGAGTAACCATGTCCGCAACCAAGACTGCCGTCACGGAAACCAATTCCACCAAGCGCGGCCGCAAGCCGCTCACCTTTGCCGATATCGTCGCACGCGAGCCGCACGAAGTCGATTGCGCTTTCGCGGAGTTCCTCGAGACGCAATTCGGAACCCCAACCGACCCCAAGTCGGTCCGGCTGCTCTCGATGCCGAGCGTCCGCAAGATGTTCCACGACTCCGAGCTTTACAAGAATGCCGAGCGCGCACGCCAGAATCGCGTGGATGCCGCCAAGCTCGCTACCGTCAACGTCTCGATCGACGCACTGCTTTCCAAGCTCAGCCCGGAGCAGCTCGCCGCTCTCGCCGCCAAGCTCGCCAACTGAGACCCCAACCACAACCTACACCTCATCAACACTAACGCGAATAGGTTTAATAGATTCTATCTAAAGCATCATACACCTTAGGAGGAACAACGGCAACTCTAGAGCATGTCATGAAAGTAGTTGCGGAATTACAAGGGAACGCCCGCGTAAGCGATACCGTGTTTCTCTACAATCTGCACAATACGGTTGAAGATTACATGCCGTTTTGCGAGGATTGTGGGGACTGGCATTTTGAGAGCGAAACGCATTCCGCGATCTACCACACTCGCGCCGATGGAACGGGGTACTACGCATGAATGAATCGGAACCGCGCCTGTCATTGGCGCCAGAACCCAATTCGAACCCCATTCCGACCAAACGAGAAGTCAAAAACCGTTCCGGCAAGCAATCGCGCAAGCGTTACGGTTGGCGCAATACCAATTCTCGTCAGTGTCCTGTTTACAGCATCATCCTGTAAAATAGTAAAATAAAAAAAGCCGCGTCCTGTTACCACAGAAGTCACGTCAAACGTGAGTAACGGGCCGCGGCTTTGCTGTGCCTAGAAAAATAGATTTAGTGCGGGTGTATATACATTAAGCCGTATTAGTCACCATGACCAATAAAACGGGCCTCCGGGGGGCCTTTGTTGAGAACCGTTCTCAGTAAGGTGAGAACCGTTCTCATTAGTGGTTCAAATAACGGGATCGTGTGAGAACCGTTCTCATTAGCGGCTGAAACCGACCGTATCGTGAGACGGTCTGACCAATTTTGTCTCGGCATGCGGAATGGTTATCCACAAAATTAGCGTTACCCCTAGTCAGAGCGTTTACGTCCACATTGTGAACGTAATAGAGGTCTCTAGGAATAACGACTTATATACGTTAATGCTCCTCTCTCTCCACTACATACATACTACATATACTCTATATATATATATATAGAGAGAGAGAAGTAGTGCTAATGGCCGCATGCTGAGACAAGGGTACCCTAACTTTGCTTGTCACAGCGATTCGGTTTCTCCTAGCAAAACGGTTGTCCACATGCTGAGACGCGACACGCGATAGCCTATATACATAAAATCTCACATCCTGAGATTCTCATCAACATTATTCGTCTCACTATGTGAGATAAGCCCCCAATACATTCAATACCCTACTTAAATGACAGACTAGAGAAAGGTGCACAAAAAATGAGCCGACCGACTTGTCGTTGTAGTTTGTGCTGCCGCAATGATGCTGGTAGCAACAGACAACGCAAAAGTTACTTCCGAGTAGGCATCTTGCCCGTTCCAGAAAGCAAAGACTGGACAGCTGAAGGTTGGCGGTCCAAGTCACGACAGATTCACAAGTTGCGCCGCACGAGAGAAAAGCGCATCTGGAAATACGAAGCAGAAAATGAGTGCATCTGAACCAAAACTAAATAGGAGCGCAAAAGGTAATATCCATTACAACCAGGCTTGTCACTATAGACCCTGTGGTAATGAGAGTGAGGTTCGATTCCTCACATGCGCACAAAATAGCCAAACACAACGAAAGGCAGGACTTCAACTAAACGCCGACCACCATAACGGCTGGCCAAAATACCCCCTGTGGTAATAGGCCACGGGTTTGGTAATTTAATGTTAAACTACAATGGAGGAAAAAGATGGAACACCTTTTGTTTGCAATTTTTGGAGCAGCTCTCCCGTCATGTGAATACGAGGATGCCAGTAACCTACTCTACACTAAGCAATACGCATGTAGCTGGAATTACCACAACACAGCCACTGAGCAGGATGGAAATGGGAAGGGTGACCACTACATTGTGATTAAGTTTAGCGAAACCAAGGGTTGGGCAGACCTTGGCTACTTTTACCCTGATGACCCCCAACTGAATGAAGTTGTGCGAGTTTACAAGTAACACAAACAAAGGAGTTAAATTGGCACGAATGATTGGTTACGTGCGACCGTGCGCTTGTTGCGGCAGGCATGGAACTGACACGCCGCACGGAAAGGAGCACACCCGCGCAAAGCGTGCGGCTAAGCGTAGAGAAAAGCAGGCCTACAAACGCGATTACGACAACTGAACACAAACAGCCCAAATGGTTAACAGCGCATTAATGCACGTGCCTACCAAAACCGTGCTAAATGTGAGCTACGTTCGAATCGTAGTATGGGCACCACACCTAAACAACAAACTAGGAGACAAAATGGAATGGAAACAAATTACGCGATGGGAACTACGTAGCGCGATGCACAGTATTCCAATTGGCGTAGTTGTGCAGAATAGCGATGGCACCTATAGCGCTACTGATTACACGGGCTATACTGCCCGTTACAAATTTATATACCACAACGCTGCAAAGACATGGTGCGAAAACGTATACCGCGAGAGGTTGCACTACAACGAATACAAGGGGGAATGATGAAAGAAAATATTGGCACTATTACAGTGCTGCTGAATACAGAAGATGACAGTGTGAGCTACACTGCCACCAATTTTACTGGATACACGTCCAACCACAAGTTCAAGAATGTGGTGGCGGCTTCTGTTTGGCTACGCACCGAATACCTCGTTTACCTTAACGCTAGCAAAGAGATTTGATGACTGACATTCCCATTACCAGCGAGGAAGCGCTATTGTTGCGCGAACTGTTAGCCGAGAAGATTCAGTTAATGAATCTCGAAGATCACCCCATTCATCTACCTAACATGATCCGTCTGTTCAACAAACTAAGAAAGGCATTATAATGAGCAGAAAGTACTTTGCTGCGGACGGTAGCTATGGCGATGCTACTGATATGATCATCGTTTCGACCGACTCATTCACTGCCGCCGACTGGGAAGAAATTGACAATGCAAGCGACAGTGAAAGGTCAGACCTGGCGCAACAGATTGCGTTGTCCAAGAAAATCAAAAACTAATAACATGAACAACTTATCATCTATCAAGGAGATTTGATGAACCAGGCAAAGATGGATATTAATAGGCTCGCACGTTATGGTATTAAGATTGCCAAGCCTAATGAACAATCTACCCCTAACACGGTTAGGGCTGTCGTTTATGAATACGACGGAGTGGTTGAAGACATTTGGATTTGGCACGGACAGGTGGTGATTGGAAAGATCTATTACACCGATACCGACGTACCCCCACGTGATACGCCAGTTTATTACAACAGCAATATTATCTCATTCTATGAGGTACAGAGAAGTACGTTTTTTACGACAATGAAGAAGGGGGCAGAAAATGCGAGTAAGGCTTACAGGAATTAAGAGCATGCGCCATTACGGCGAGTGTGAAGAGTTCAATTATGCTCGACGCCGCGATGGCGAAAAGGGCCCGCTGGTTTATGGTAGTTATCTTCCATTCAGTACTGTGACAAAGTTTGGTATTTGGTATTACGATACTCACCTGCTTTCTCATAGTGGTGATGGAGACACTATCATTTACGTTGGCGATTGTGTTGTCTCGACAATGAACACTGCTGTGGTAATGAACCATTTTCTACCGGAAGGTTATTACGTTAAGTACAGATTCAACTATGCGCACAATCCTTTCTTTGGACGTTACAAGATCAATGAGCGTTTGGAACTATGGTCAACGCGTAACAATGATGTGATGCATTGTATTAGCCGAGACTTGAGTGGAGAACAATACGATATTGTTCTGTGGAGCATTGAATAATGCTACGCACAATTGCTGTAGTATTGTGTTCAATAGCTCTAGCGCTGCAAATTGCTAACAAAGGATTCAATGGCACCACGCTGGTTATCCTAACGTGTATTGTTGTACTGATCTTGACTGGAAGAGACGAGGACAATGGTAAGTAAACGACAACTCAAAGGGTTCAGCGATGAAACCTTAGTGCGATTCCTAATCAGTATGGCAAGGGATCGTTTCGATCCTAAGGTTTCTACAAAACCCACACTGCAAGACGCAGAATGGACTATTGCAGAGATTTTGATTCGCATGGGCACTGGTTCTGTGACGTGTCCTAATTGCGACGAACAAACAAAGGCACAAAAATATTGCAGCTACTGTGGCAACCAATTGACTTAGGCCCAACAGAGTGAGAATGATTCTCATTAGCAGTAGCGCGCACGGGTCGCCTGGCCCCCTACCTGTGGTAAGGCGACGGGGCCGCCTGTCCCTGTGGCTGGTCACGCGCGCCCGCCTGGCGAGCTAGCAGCCCGCGCCCGGACGCTTGGGTAGGCCTGACGGGCAGGCCCGCACAGACCCGCACACGGCCGATTACGGCTAGTTTCTATGGGCGGCACGGGCGGGACCTAGCGCACAGAAACTTGAGCCAGCCCCTTGACATGCTCACGGGACCGTGTAGAGTGGACCATGCAAGCCACCGATGGGGCCGCCCGGCCACCGTCGCCACAACCTAACAAAAACAAAACCCACTAATTTTAAGGATTTAAAATGGCCCGCACAGTTATGAGTTTAGAAGATAAAATTAAGTCTGCAGTTGAGAAGCCGCTTACGGATACAATGGAAGAGTTTGCCGCATGGCTTGAGGATCAGACCGGACTTGATATCGACGTTGAGACGCTGAAGGTTAGCCAGAGGCTTTATGGCGCTTACATTAAGGTGCCCGAGGTTGCTGAAAAGATCGCGGCTCGCAAGGCTGTTAACGCTGAAAAGCGTGAGGCTGCTAAGATTGCCAGTGAAGAAAAGGTTCTTGAGCGTTTGGCTAAGCTTGATCCGGCCACTCTTGCGGCTAAGCTGAAGGCTCTCGGCATTGAGGTTGTTGAAGCGGAATAATATTCGCTAAAATCAGTTGGGCACTGGTAAATGCCCCAACCACAGTGCCTCGCTAAGCAGACCTGAGCATTGTCTTTAAACTGCTCAACACTAGAGTATTTAAGCCGTAGAACGCTAAAGGCAGGCGGCTAGGTTTTCACCCTAGTGAAAGCGGGTTCGATACCCGTCTACGGTACAAGCTCTATGACGGTTATAGAGCATGAATAAAGAACCCGTCAAAAGAAAATGAAGGGCTAGCCGTAAAGATGCGTGAGATACGTAGGCAAAGCTTAAATGACAGAAGTGCCCATTTTCTTCTAGGGCTAGACAGGATTCGACTAGCACTGGAAAACTAAACAACAATCCAGAACCGCTACACATCTGTAAAAGTGTAGCAAAAAATTAAATGGCAACACTACTGTTGACGCGGCTATGTCTAACATTGATGCAGATTACGAGGCGCTTTGCGCTGAGTTTTCCACTGTCACTGTCTGACATAAAAAAGCCGGGGGAAAAGGTGCATTAAATAGATCGCCCTATTAATCAAAGGATCGTGTCACAGTCTGAGTTTCTTTGTTTGTCAGACGGTAAATTAGAAACAAAGTGGTAAGGGTAGGGACCAATAAGCCCGCCGCCTCCTGAGCATGAGGAAGAAAAAACTGCTCAAAAAATGATTGTAAATTGTTTAGTGGGAAAGTGTTAGGACCGGGGGTTCGATTCCCCGCTAGTCCACTTGTCCAATGGGAGTTATGACAAAGCGCGTTAAACTAATCTCTCTACAAAGTTGCAACTGCTCTAGAGAATGTACTTGCCATCTAGAGAGCCGTCGGACGAGGGTTTTAAAGTCGTGGATGGCATTAGTTCCTAACTGTGGTCAGCTTTTGCTGCCCATTAGTTAGGTTTGTAATGGGCCTACTCTGACGAGAGTATAAATGACTCAGCTATTTAATTAGCAACAAGGCTACCTCCTTGTGAGACAGCATTACATGGTGCTACAGCATGGGCTCTGTAGCATTTAATTCCTTATCCCTTAATCCCTTAATTCCTTATTCAATACGACCTCATCCAAACTACTAGTACTTAAATGTTTTAGCTAGTTTGGGTGAGGTCTTTTATTATCAACTCTGAGAGAGGTTTACTAATGCGTAAGTTTGTTGCTGCCGCGGCTATCGTTGCTTTTAGCGCATTTCCTGTGGTCACGTCCACAACTGTGGCCGAAGCAAAGCCTAAGGCTGCCAAGACATGTATTGTTACCCATACTGTGGTAATTGGTGGGAAGACTTTTATCAAAACTGAGACAGTCAATTGTAACGCTTGATAGAAGTCGGGTCATTAGCTCAACTGGCAGAGCTCTGGTCTTTTAAACCTGAGGTTCTGGGTTCGAATCCCAGATGGCCCACTAAAAGGTACGCCCACCTTAAAGGGCCTAAAAGTAAAATGAGGGTAGTCATACGCAACGTTCCACATAGATCCGTGGGATGTTGAGCGAAAATCCGCTTTCGCGGCTATTAAACGACAGCGATCTTGCGCCCTCTCTGCTATCATAGCTTAGTGGTAAAGCAACTTGCCCTATTAGTTCAACGGACAAGAACAACAAACTTGTAATTTGTAGACAAGGGTTCGACTCCCTTATGGGGCTCTTAGCTAAGAAAGATTTATATGGATACAAGTTATCATAATGAATATAACTTAACTAGATACTATTAAGGAGAACATAATGAATATTCGAGTTACAGATAACGAAACAGATGAAGTCATTGATGCTTCGATCAATGATTTGTTCATTGGCATTGGCATGAGCTGCATCGATGACTTGGCGGATGCAAATACAAAGGAAGAATTGCAGGAAAAGCTTGCAGCTTTGTCTGAGCATCAGAAAGACAATGTCTTGATTTTCCTGGCTAACTCTCTTCGACGTGGAGAAATGGCTACCAATGCTTTTAAGGTTTCTAATTGGCGAGAAGGTGCTGCTATGGACGTTTGGCACATTCTTTTCGGTGATTCACAGTCGGAGTAAATAGGCTCTATTTTGTGGGCCGATTTGGTCCGTCGGCTTAATAATCGACCCGTCGAATACTAGTTAGACTATGAAGTTATTGTGAGTGCAACACTTTAACAGATGGTCAAGGTAGAAAATAAATGACCACAGCAATAACCTATTTACTGGCTACTCTAAATTATGCGAACCTCCATTCATGTAAATTAGTAGTAGCTTCCTCAGTAGCTAACAGGCAAAGCAGGGCACTACCATAAGAACGTGCTGAATATGTTGGTTCGAATCCAACCTGGGGAACTAAGCCCTTATGGCGGAACAGGTATACACGGTTGAATAATAGAAGTAACATCTAATCACAGAAAGATTGAGAACGATGAAAGTATATGGTCCTTATACTAGGCCTGATGGACGTAAGCATGTTATTCATTATGATGAAGTAACAGGTAAAAGACGAACACAATCTTACCCTCGTTATTTAATGGAACAACATTTAGGTAGAGAACTTACACCAGAAGAACAAGTAGATCATATTAATAATGATTTTACTGATGATCGTATAGAAAATTTGCAGTTACTTACACAAAAACAAAACTTAGATAAATCAAGAAAACCTGCTCAAATGATTGAATGTATTTGTCCGTTTTGTAAAGTAAGTTTTTCTATTCCTTACCGTACTTATAAACAAAATCAAATTAAGCAAGGTAAGGCCGGACCATATTGTTCAAGACAATGTGCAGGTTACGTGCATCATTAGTAAAGTTTTTGCGAGCGTGCTGGAATTGGAATACAGGAACGGCTTAAACCCGTTTGCTCGAAAGAGATTGAGGGTTCGAATCCCTTCGCTCGTACTGATACATCTAATAAAAAATTAGGAGATAACAATGGATAAAGACATTACTCTGACTATGGAAATGGTTAGGTCAGATGGCTCAATGAGTGCAGAAGATTCAAAGATCGCTGGTGCATGGCTTAATGAAGTTCTGCAAACTGCGACATTTGGAGCCACAGATACTTGGACTACTTACTTCTTCAAGAAATTAGTAAATGATTTAGATGAAGAAACTCTGAAGGTTTGTACCTTCATGTGGCTGAAAGGGCTTTTAAATGAACGAAACAATTAATGAGCTAGAAGAGATGCAGCCCAATGATGCAGCCCAAGTTGAATTAGATGAGCGTCAAGAACCTACGTCAAAGTTCTATCCGTTTGATGATGACTATGAATTGGGTACAGATCATTTGTACCATGAGTCATGCGATTGTCCGGCCTGTAACCATTAGGAGATACAGTGGAAAAGAACTCGGTTGAAGTAAAGACTTCTGACGAGGTCATGTCTATTTATAAGCATGCCGAGAAGATGAGGCGCCGTGCTACTAACAAGTGGCAGCGCATGGCACGAAAGGCTAGCCGACATGCAAATTGATATTACTATTCCTAACGCTACACTGGATCCTAACGCTACACTGACAATCAAAGATCTTAGGAAGGCAGTTAACACTATTGATAATGCCTTCACTGGCAATCATCCTAATGTAAAAATTGCTGTAACTCATTCTTCTACTAAAACAGTTATTAGTGCTTGGGCGACAGATTCTGATGAGTGAAGAAGACCGTACCAGATACGTAGTTTTTAACTGTACTCAATCTGAAGCAACAAATATTCGTAAGTTGATTCATGACCAGGACTGGTATACTGGTGCGGATATGGTTATTAGAAAGGGTGGTCAGTATAGCAGCATGGGAGGTATCTACACTGGCAGAATATCGGAAGATCTTACTAGCTTCTTCGATTATTTAAAGCGCTGGGCTGAAAAGAATCGTCGCCCAACATGAGTCTTGATATTGTAATCTTTCGCCCATCGTGGCAAGTTATGCGTGTCTCATGTCTTAAGGAAAACAATCCTTATGGTGGCATGCTTACTCCCACAGGAGCTGAAGATGCTATTAACCGTTTGAATAACTATATCAACAATGTGACTGATGCTGCTGCTCAAGGTGAGATTACGCGAATGAAAGAAACGGCTGACGAAGAAGTTGCTTGCCGTATTTATCGAGTGCATAACTTTCTACAAACTACGATCAATGGTATTCGTAATCAGCATCTTCCACACGTTGAGCAGATTCAGGCGTATGTGAATAATCTGTACCCACAGCAAAACAATTCCTTAGTTACTAAGGCAGCTAACAAATGGGATTGGGATGTTGTTAGATTTGAGTTGGAAGATCTTTGGATCAAGGAGCGCAGCTGGTTTGCTGCTATCCTAGTTGATATTGAGGAAAGGATAAAGGAAAAAAATAATGACTCACAAGACCTCCTCTATTTCCATCGGCTCCTTCTTGAAGTTAACTCTTAAGGCCACATTCATTACTGTGCCAGGTATTATCATTGGGGCAGCTCTGTGCGCTACAATCATTGGCATTCCTTTGGGTGTTGCGTTAATTCTGTTGGCATGCAAGCCTATGGCTAATTCAATCTCAAAATCTTTAGACGCGCAAAACGCACACTCTGTGGTAGAGGAAGAGGATTTTGTTTTTGAAACAAGTCAGCAGCGTTTTGCTAAGTTGGGTTTGTGATGCTTGAACATTGTC
>WBZS01002352.1_pt1 | contig 11971 bp, 8 predicted proteins | sample 5204201 | NCBI WGS metagenome assembly WBZS01 (sample SAMN12344357, study PRJNA552823) | activated sludge metagenome | biome: Activated sludge suspended growth; feature: Nitrification reactor; material: Wastewater; isolation source: activated sludge from nitrification reactor of wastewater treatment...
CGGCCGTGCTTTGAAGTGGGTCCAACCGCACGCGTTGAAAATGGAATACCAGCTGCGCGCCGACGACGCCCTGGCGGCGACGCTGGATTTCCGCAGCGCATGGGGCTCATTTGCGTCGGCCGCAAGCGCCGACGGCGTCTGGACCTTCAAACGCGTGGGTTTCTGGCAGACCCGGGTCACGGTCCGGGCCGACGGTGGTAGCACCGATCTCGCCGTCTTCAGAAACGCCACCTGGAGCGGCGGCGGCACACTCGAAATGGCAGACGGACGAAAATACCCCGCCAACACGAACTTCTGGTCCACCCAGTACCAGTTCACCACAGACGCCGGCGAACCCGTGATCAGTTTCCGCAAGATCGGTGGGATGTTGCACATGTCGTCCGAGATGGAGATCCATCCGATCGCTGGCGCGATCCCGGAAGTTCGGTGGATGGTGATGCTCGGTTGGTACCTGACCGTGATGATGTATATGGATTCGGCTTCAGCCTCAGCGGTGGTCGCTGTAACCGTGTGACCGTGTGCCTCGCTTCGGCCCTGTTGGGGCGGCCCTTGTGGCCGCCCTGCCGGCCTTTTCGAGCGAGTGGCCGCCCTGCCGGCCGCCCTGCCGACCGTCACACCCCCCGCCCACCTGCCGTATCATCAACCCCATGCCCCGCCTCACCGCTTACCTGGAACGCATCGGCTATACCGCGCCAGTACAGGTCGATCGCGAAACCCTGTTCGGCCTGCATCGCGCCCACTTGCTCGCGATCCCGTACGAGAACCTCGACATCCATTTCGGACGGCCTCTGACACTCGACCTCGACGACATTTTCGATAAGCTGGTGACCCGGCGCCGCGGCGGTTGGTGCTATGAGATGAACGGCCTCTTCGCCTGGGCCCTGCGTGAGATCGGCTTCGACGTCACCTTACTTGCGGGCACGGTCGGTCGCGCAACCGGCGGCGCCACAGCCGAGGGCAATCACCTGCTGATGCGCGTCGCGCTCGACCGCGACTATGTGGCTGACGTCGGTTTTGGCAACGGCTTCATCGAGCCGCTGCCGCTGGTCGAAGGAGCCTTCAACCAGCTGGGTTTTCTGCGTTTCACGTTGCGTCGCACCCGCGACCTCTGGGAACTGCTGGGCGACGGCACCGGCGGACCCGGCTTCGACTTCCCGCTGACCGCTGCCACCCTGGCTCAGTTCGAGCGGCAGTGCCACGCCCTACAGACCGAGCCCACCTCGGGTTTCGTCCGCGTCGTGGTTTGCCACCGCTTTTCGGCTGATGCCATCCACTCTCTGCGAGGCGCCGTCCTCCAGACTCTCGACAGCGCCGGGCGGCGCTCCACGACACTCGACACACTGCCCGCCTACCGCCGGGCGCTTTCCGACGTCTTCGGCCTGGATCTGCCCGACATTGCCTCGCTCTGGCACAAGGTCTGGACCGCTCATCAGGCCTGGTTACGCGACAATCCAGCAAGTTGACGTAAACCACGGAGTTTGGACGAGGGAGCAGCCTCAGCCCCGCCTAACCATCCCTGATTGACTCTAAACAACTCAAATCGTATAATCTTTCCTGTGTTGTTAGCACTCTCAACTCGAGAGTGCTAAAAGGTTTAGCAGATGAGCGAGCTGACTGATCGCCAGGAAATGATCCTGGGCCTTGTGGTCCGGGAATATATCGAGATGGCCCATGCGGTCAGCTCGAAAGGCCTGGTCGAGAAATTCCGCCTGAACATCAGTTCGGCCACGATCCGCAATGAGATGGCGGCTCTGACGGATTTGGGCTACCTGCGTCAACCGCACACGTCGGGCGGGCGCGAGCCGACCGAGGCCGGCTACCGCTACTTCGTCCAGCGCCTGATCGGTGAGGCCGAGCTGCCGGCCGCCGACCAGCGGACGATCAACCACCAGTTCTACCAGTCCAGCGGCGACCTGGATGAATGGATGCGCCTCTCGGCGTCGGTGCTCGCGCGTTACGGCCGCGGCGCCAGCCTGGTGACGGCGCCCCGTCAGGAGCAGGCGCGCTTCAAGCACCTGGAACTGATCGCCACCCAGGGCCGGCTGGTGCTGCTGGTGTTGGTGCTGAACGGCGGTGAGGTCAAACAGCAGATGTTGACCCTGGCCGAGCCGGTGGCGCAGGAGCGCCTGAGCCAGACCGCCACGATGATCAACCAGATCTGCCGCGATCGCACGACCAACGACGTCACCGCCCTGGCCCGCCAACAGCCCACGCTGGCGCAGGAGATCATGCGCCTGACCGCGGACGTGATGCACAAGTCCGAGAGCGGCTCGGCCTGGAACATCTTCCGCGACGGCGTGGCCAACGTGCTCGCCGAGCCCGAGATGGCCAACTCCGACACCGCCCAGCAGGCGCTGCGCGTGCTCGAGGAGCGCACGTATCTCGAGACCTTCCTCGACAAGACGATGTCGCCCGAGATCGGCGGCATCCAGGTCGTGATCGGCGGCGAGGATAGCTGGCAGGAGCTCAAGGAGTTCTCGATGGTGTTGGCCCGCTATGGCGTGCCCGGCTACGCTACCGGCGCGCTGGGCGTCTTCGGACCGCAACGCATGGCCTACGGCCGCGCGATCAGCACGGTGCGGCACGTCGCCTCGCTGATGTCGGGCCTGATGAACGAGTTTTATCTGGATCAGCCCTCCAGCGATATCGAGCGACGCGAACAAGATCGTCGCACTCGAACCGGCTGAGCATTCACAGACGCGCCGGGCCGAGCCCGGCGCAGAACGAGAAGGAGCACGAACCGAACGATGACAGACGAAACCGTTTCTACCCCGGAGCCCAACGGCGAGGCGCCCCCGGCGCAGGCCGAGGACCTCGGCGCTTTGGTGCAATCGCTGCAAATCGAACTCGCCGACATCAAGTCCAAATCCGCCGAGTACCTTGACGGTTGGCAGCGCGCGCGCGCCGAGTTCGCCAACTACAAGAAGCGCCAGGAGCGCGACCAGATCGAGCAGTACCACGCCACCCTGGCCCGCGTGCTCAACCGCTACCTCGAGGTCGCCGACGATCTCGATCGCGCGCTCAAGGCCAGACCGACCGAGGGCGAAGGCGCCGTCTGGGCCGAAGGCGTGGCCGCCATCCAGCGCAAGCTGCTGGGCTTTCTCGAAGGCGAAGGCGTGACGTCCGTCCAGGCCGAGGGCCAGCCGTTCGATCCGAACTTCCATGAAGCCGTGGTGCAAGAGGCCAGCGACACTGTCCCGTCGGGACACATCGTCGAAGTCCTGCGCCCGGGTTACAAAGTCAAAGACCGCGTCCTGCGCACAGCGCTCGTGAAGGTCGCTGCCTGACGCCTAACTATTCGTAAGGGCGACGCATGCGTCGCCCCAACAGAGGAAACCTATGTCCAAGATCATCGGCATCGACCTGGGCACGACCAACTCCGTCGTGGCCGTCATGGAAGGCGGCGAGCCGACCGTCATCCCGTCGAGCGAGGGCGCGCGTTTGATCCCCTCGGTCGTGGCAGTCAACCCCAAGAACGGCGAGCGCACCGTCGGCCAGGTGGCCCGGCGCCAGGCCGTGATGAACCCCGAGAACACGATCTTCTCGGTCAAGCGCTTTATGGGGCGCAAGTTCTCGGACGCCGAAGTGCAGAAGGCGCTCAAGGTCGTGCCCTACAAGGTCTCGGCCGCGCCAAACGGCGATGTGCGCGTGACCATGGGCGGCAAGGACTATTCGCCGCCGGAAGTCAGCGCCATGATCCTGCAGAAGATCAAGGCCGACGCCGAGGCCTATCTCGGCGAGACGATCACGCAGGCCGTGATCACGGTGCCCGCTTACTTCAACGACTCGCAGCGCCAGGCCACCAAGGACGCCGGGCGCATCGCGGGCCTCGAGGTGCTGCGCATCATCAATGAGCCGACCGCCTCGTCGCTGGCGTACGGCCTCGACAAAAAGAAGGACGAGACCATCGCCGTGTACGACCTCGGCGGCGGCACCTTCGACATCTCGATCCTCGACGTCGGCGACGGCGTCTTCGAAGTGCGCTCGACCAACGGCGACACCTTCCTCGGCGGCGACGACTTCGACCAGCGCATCATCAACTGGGCGGCCGACGAGTTCAAGAAGGATCAGGGCATCGACCTGCGCGAGGATCGCCAGGCCCTGCAACGCCTCAAGGAGGCCGGCGAGAAGGCCAAGATCGAGCTCTCGACCGTGATGCAGACCGAGCTCAATCTGCCCTTCATCACCGCCGACGCCTCAGGCCCCAAGCACCTCAACCTGACGCTCTCGCGCGCCAAGCTCGAGCAGCTCTGCGACGACCTGATCCAGCGCTCGATCAAGCCGGTGCTGCAGGCGCTCGACGACGCCAAGCTCAAGACCGCCGACGTGCACGAGGTCGTGCTGGTCGGCGGCATGACGCGTATGCCCGCGGTTCAGGAAGCGGTGCGCAAGGCCTTCGGCAGAGAGCCGAACCGCAGCGTCAACCCCGACGAGGTGGTGGCGATCGGCGCCGCGATCCAGGCCGGCGTGCTGCGCGGCGACGTCAAGGACGTGCTCCTGCTCGACGTCACCCCGCTCTCGCTCAGCATCGAAACGCTCGGCGGCGTGGCCACGCCCCTGATCGAGCGCAACACCACCATCCCGACCCGCAAGTCACAGGTCTTCTCGACCGCATCCGACATGCAGACCTCGGTCGAGATCAAGGTCGTCCAGGGCGAGCGCCCGATGGCGGCCGACAACAAGCTGCTCGGCAACTTCATCCTCGACGGCATCCCGCCGGCGCCGCGCGGCGTGCCGCAGATCGAGGTCACGTTCGACATCGACGCCGACGGTATCCTCAAGGTCTCGGCCTCCGATAAGGCCACGGGCCGCTCGCAACACATCACCATCACGGCCTCGTCCGGCCTGAACAAGGATGAGATCGACAAGATGGTGAAGGATGCGGAGCGCCACGCCGACGAAGACAAGACCCGCAAGGAGCAGGTCGAAGTCCGCAACGCCGCCGACTCGGCCATCTTCACCGCCGAGAAGGCGCTGCGCGACGGCGGCGACAAGGTACCGGCCGACGTCAAGACCGAGGTCGAGGGCAAAGTCGCGTCGACCCGCAGCGCGCTCGAGGGCAGCGACATCGCCGCGATCCAGGCCGCGACCAACGACCTGTATCAATCGATCCAGAAGATTGGTTCGGCCATGTATCAGTCCGGCCCCGAGGCCGGCGCGCCGGGCGATGGCGCTCCCGGTGGCGACCCCGGCGCAGTCGGCTCCGGCCCGGCCGGCGGCGCTTCGGGCGACGACGTCGTGGACGGACAGTTCAAGGAAGCGTAAAGTAGGAAGAGGGAGGAGAGAAGAGGGAAGAGAGACACCTCTTCCCTCTTCCCTCTTCCCTCCTCCCGTTTCCCACCTCCACCCATGTCAAAGCGCGATTACTACGAGACCCTGGGCGTCGGCAAAACCGCCAGCGGCGATGAGCTGAAGTCCGCCTTCCGCAAGCTCGCCAAGCAGTACCACCCCGATGTCAATAAAGAGACCGGGGCCGACGAACGCTTCAAAGAGATCAATGAAGCCTACGCCGTGCTGTCGGACGAGCAGAAGCGTGCGGCCTACGACCGCTTCGGCCACGCCGGCGTCAACGGCGGGGGCGGCATGGGCGCGTCGGACTTCTCCGGCGGGTTCGGCGTCGAGGACATCTTCGAGACCTTCTTCGGTGGCGGGTTCAGCGGCGGCCGCGGCACCTCCCGGCGCGCGCCGCGTCGGGGCGCCGACCTGCGCTACGACCTGACGCTGACGTTCGAACAGGCCATCCACGGGGTCGATCAAGAGATCGAGTTCGCGCGCAACGAGACGTGCGACACCTGCCAGGGCAATGGCGCAGAGCCCGGCACGCAACCCAAACGCTGCGACACCTGCAAAGGCAGCGGCGAAGTGCGCCAGGTGCGCCAGACCTTCTTGGGTTCGATGGTGAACGTCTCGGCCTGCCCGACCTGCGGCGGCTCCGGCGAGGTCATCCAGAGCCCGTGCCGAGCCTGCCGCGGCAAAGGCCAGTTGCGCCGGACGGTGCGGCGCGTCATCCCGATCCCGGCCGGCGTTAACACCGGCACACAGATCCGGGTCTCGGGCGAAGGCGAGCCCGGCGCCAACGGCGGCCCGATCGGCAACCTGTACGTCGTCATCGCGGTCGCGCCGCACAAGTACTTCCGCCGTCGTGAGGATCAGGTCTTCGTCGAGGTCAGCGTCAACGTGGCGCAGGCCGCGCTCGGCGCCGAGGTGCTGGTGCCCACGCCCTACGGCCCCGAGAAACTCAAGGTGCCGGCGGGGACTCAATCCGGCACGATCTTTCACCTGCGCGGCAAGGGCGCGCCGCGCCCGCAGCGCTCGGGCAAAGGCGACCTTTTCGTCATCGTCAACGTCGCCACGCCGGCGGAATTAACGAAGGAACAAAAGAAGCTCTACGAAGAGCTCCGCAAATCCAGCCCCGCCGAGGCCCAGCCTCTGGAGCACGGGTTGCTGGAACGATTGCACGACATCTTAGAATCGTAAAGGGAGGAGGGAAGAGGGAGGAGAGACGAATTCTCTCCTCCCTCTTCCCTCCTCCCTCTTCTTGCCTCACTCTCATCATGACCTTATTAGAAGTCTCCCTCACCGTCTCGCCCGAAGCCGCCGAGTCCGTCTCCGAGGTGCTCGCGCGCTATGCAGGCGGCGGCGTGGTGGTCGAAGCCACGAAGTTCGAGGTCTCGCCGACCGATCACGGCATTCCGGTTGGCCCCGTGATCGTGCGCGGGTACGTCGCGCAAGACGCACATGTCGAAGAGAACCGCCGCAGCATCGAAGACGGGCTCTCGCATCTCAATGTCATCCTCGACGGCGCGCTGCCCGCGGCGCAGTGGCGCGAGATATCGGAGGACGACTGGGGCGAGGCCTGGAAGGTCAACTACAAGCCGATCCGCATCGGCAAGCGTCTGCTGGTCGTGCCGGCCTGGCTCGAGCAAGAGGCCCGGCCCGGTGACGTGGTCGTGCGCCTCGATCCCGGCATGGCCTTTGGCACCGGCACGCATCCGACGACGCAGTTGTGTCTGATGGCCATCGAGCGTCACCTCAAGCCGGAGCAAGAGGTGATCGACCTTGGCACCGGCTCGGGCATCCTGGCGATCGCGGCCGCCAAGCTCGGCGCCAAACACGTCTGGGCCTACGACATCGACGACGAGTCGATCCGGGCCGCGAACGAGAACGCCGAGGTCAATGCGGTCGAGGGCAATCTGAGCATCGCGCGCGGGTCACTGGCCGAGTTGGTCGCGGCCGGCGCGCAGGCGCCGCTGGTGTTGGCCAACATCCTCGCCCATGTCCTGGTCGAGCTCTTCAGTAAGGGTCTGGCGGATCTGGTTGCGCCCGATGGCATGATCGTGCTTTCCGGGGTGCTGGACACACAGGCCTATCAGGTGATCGCGGCCCTGAAGACCGCCGGTCTCGAATTTGCCGCGCAGGAACACATCGACGACTGGGTCGCCATTATCGGCCGTAAGCCCACGTCTTAGGTCGTTAAACGCGAAGAGGCGCCGCTCGGAGTTTCCCGGCCGGCGCCTCTTCGCGTTTAACGACAGGTTCAGATCAGGCCGGGTTCGGCGCCTGCTGTGAGTGCGAAGCCGTGTAGCGGTACGTGATGCGCCCACGAGTCAGGTCGTAAGGCGAGAGCTCGATCTTCACGCGATCGCCAAGCAGAATGCGGATGTAGTTCTTGCGCAGTCGGCCGGAGAGATAAGCGAGCACGACGTGTCCGTTATCGAGTTGAACGCGGAACGTCGTGCTGGGCATGGCCTCAACGACGAGGCCCTCCACCGTGATCTTGTCATCGTTCTTGGGCATACACCAACTCCTCGCCCATGTCGGGCAACTATCGGGCCGACACGAAAATCGGCGCTGGCCATCGCGTTTGGCAGCGCCGAGTCCAAGGGCTCTCGGGAAAAAGATGGGCCAGTCCGAAATAAACCGGTCGACACTCCTTGCCCGCCAAATGCGAACGATCAATTACCTTAAATTATACCGGGGATGGCGAAAAAGTCAATTAAATCAGCACAATTTGAGGTATCCGCGCGAGCCGCCACCTGCGTCGCTTCGTCGCAGGTGAGAAACGTGACCCGAGCCGACTGACCCGGCCAAACGAATCAGCCGAAAACAAGCGAATCATGGGATGACCGGACAGGTCGCTCATTGACCACTCGCCGTATGGCGCACTGGAGTGGTCGCGCTACACGAGTGGTGATACTTTTCACAAACGGCGCGGGTCGACGGGCGCCGCAAGGATGAAAATGATGGAATACGATGTGATCATCGTCGGTGGCCGGCCGGCGGGAGCTTCGCTGGCAGCGCGCCTCGGGCAGGCGGGTCTGCGCGTGGCGTTGCTCGAGCGTGAACGCTTCCCGATGCCCCACCCGGCCTCCTCGCCCGCGATCTACGCCGGAACGATGTCCATGCTCGACGAGATCGGGGCCGATGAAGCCGTCTACGCGGCCGGCACCCCGCGCATCAGGGCCTGGGTCATCGACGTGCCGGGCGCGTTCGTGCATCGCACGCCGATCCCGGCGGCCTTTGGGCGCGATTACGGCTACGCGATCGATCGCGCGCGTTTCGACGCGCACCTCTGGGAGGTGGCCGCCGGGCTGCCCGGTGTCGATGCGATCGCGGGCTTCGCCGTCAACGACCTTCTGCTCGACGGCGCCAACGTGATCGGCGTTCGAGGGCGCGGCGACGACGGTGTCCAGCGCGAACTTCGCGCCGGGTTGGTCGTGGGCGCCGACGGCCGCTTCAGCCTTGTGGCGCGCAAGGCCGGCGCCCGGGAGCGGCTCAAGCGCAATGCGCACCCGACCTCGCTGTTGTACGCGTATTGGTCAGGCGCCGAGTTCTTCGACGTCGACGGACCCACGATCCACACGGTGGCCGGCCACGAGCCGGGCGCCGGCTACTTACTCATGGACAGCGCTGACGGCTCGCTCGCCGTCGTGATCGAGGGCCGCGCCGATCGCATGGAGCCCGAGCCCGGCGAGAGCGCCGAGGGCTTTTATCTGCGACGGTTGCGGGCCATCCCCACGATCTGGCGCAGGCTCGCCGACGCCCAGCGGCTGACACCGGTTCGCGGCATGAAGCGCGTCGCCAACCTGTACCGCACCGCGGGCGGGCCGGGTTGGGCCCTGGTCGGCGATGCGCTCCATCAAAAGGATCCGCTCGACGGCCAGGGGATCTACGACGCCGTCTTCACCGCGCGCGCATTGGCGACCGAAGTCATCGCCTGGAAGCGCGGTGAGCGGCCCTGGGCCGAGGCGCTGCAACGCTTCGATCGAACCGTGCTTGTCGAGACGTTGCCGATGTATCACCAGACCATCGCCTCGGTGCGTCAAACCGTGTATGGCGAGCGCATGCCTGATTGGCTGGTGAAGTCGGTCGGGCGCTGGATCCTGACCGACCCGGATCTGCGGCGCAGGAACGGCCGCATGATCGTGCGCGACCTGCCGGCCGAGCAGGCCCGCCCGAGCATCGGCGATGTGCTCGCCGCGGTGGCCCGTGGCGCCTGGCAGGACGCGCGGGGCACGCGTACACCTTAACGGATCGGCGGCTTGTACGCGCGGGAGGGCGTTCGCGCCAATGGCGACCGAGACCCATTTGCCGCAACATCATCGCCGATAGGTCGCGTGTTCCCTGTCGTCCGCGAATGCCACGGCCAATGCACTCCCTGGCCGATATGTTGCGATCACCCTGGCAAGATCAGCCCTTGGATTCGCCCGGACCAGACCTATAATTGATCCGTGGTTCCGGGCTCGCAGAAAAGCAGACTTACCGGTAGGGCGCTGTACGCGCTTCGACTGCGCGGCGTCGACAACCGTCCCAGAGGAGGAGGTCCAGGATGACCCCTTCACGTGCGCGGGACACAGGGATGCCGGCGGTGGGTCCCCTGCCGTGGGGGACGCGCTTCTGGCTCTTCCACGACACCCGTCAGGACCTGGTCGACTGCGTCGTCCCCTTTTTGAGCGCCGGCCTCCAGAATCACGAGCGCTGTCTGTGCTTCGCCGCCGACTCCGTCATCACCGAGCTGCAGCCCAACTTACGACCCACCGCCACGGCTCTTGGTGAACACCAGGGCGCCAACTCAGTCGAGTGGTTCAGCCTGACTTCGGATCAACTTCTGGACACCGACTCGGACCACGACCGGATGACGACGGAACTCGCGCGGCTGTGCGACCGTGCTCAGGCCGATGGATACGAGGGTCTGCGGGTGGTGGTCGACTGGACCGGTGCGCAGAACGTCACCCGGAGCGCTTTGCTCGCGCGCGAGCAAGGGTTCGTGCGCGCGCTCGCCGGGCGCCCCATCTTGATCCTGTGCACGTATCCTTTGACCGGGACCGCCGCGACTGCCGTGTTCGAGACCGCACGCGCTCACGCAATCGTCGTCGCACACCGCCACAACGCCTGGGTCGTCCTTACGGCGCCCGAATTACATCAGGCCCGGCTGGGGCTGCACACACTTGTGGAGCGACTTGAGCGGCGGGCCGCGATGGGTGCGACGGGCGACGCGACGCTTGGTTACCTTATCGCCGAGCATGAGCGCGCCGAGACGGTGTTGCAGGAACACATCTGGTTTCTCGAAAGCCTCGACCACATCAACCGAGCGATGCAAGGCGCCGAGAATATCGAGCAGCTGCTGCGGGATGTCCTCGACACCTTGCTCGAAGTGCTCAAGTGCGACCGGGCCTGGATCGTGTACCCGTGTGATCCCGACTCGCCGACCTGGATGGTCCCGATGGAGCGCACCCGGCCCGAGTTTCCCGGCGTGCTTCCGGTGGATGTGCCCATGCCGCTTAGCCCCAATGGGGCCGAAGTCTTCCGATTGACCATTGCCACCGATGGTCCGCTGATGTTTGGCCCCGGGACCGAACGCCCCGTCCCCCCGGAGGCCGAGCACGGCTTCGGAGTCAAGTCATTTCTCGTTCAGGCGCTTCACCCAAGGGTCGGCAAACCCTGGTCATTCGGCTTGCATCAATGCTCGCACGCCCGACAATGGACGCCGCTGGAGGCCCGGCTGCTCCAGGAGATCGGGCGCCGGATGGCCGACTCGCTGACGACCCTGCTGACGATCCGGGATCTGCGGGCCAGTGAGACGGAGCTGGCCCAGGCCCAGCAGCTGGCGCATATCGGCCACTGGGAACATGACCTGGAGACCAACCGCATGATCGGATCGGAGGAGACCCAGCGGATCATCGGCCTGCCTGAGCCGACCGACGGCATCGACTTCGTGGCGTTTCTGGAAAGTGTCCATCCGGACGATCGCCGTCACGTCGAAGAGTGCGCAGCGAGAGCTCTGCGCGGCGAGGAAGCCGCGGGCGTCGAATACCGCCTGATCCGATCCGACGGCAGCCAACGCTACATCTTCGGCCAATGGAACGCGACCCTGGATGCGTCGGGGAAGCTGCGCCGGCTGTTCGGCACCCTGCAGGACATCACCGAGCGCAGACGGGCCGAAGAAGACCTGCGCACCCTGTCGCACGCCGTCGAGCAGAGCCCGGTCTCGATCATCATCACCGACACGACCGGCAAGATCGAGTACGTCAACCCGAAGTTCACGCAGGTCAGCGGGTACAGCCGCGCCGAGGCAGCCGGCAACAACCCGCGGCTGTTGAAGTCGGATGAGACGTCGCCCGACGAGTACCGACAGCTGTGGACCACCATCCTGCACGGCGGCACCTGGCGCGGCGAGTTCCACAACCGAAAGAAAGACGGCACGCTGTATTGGGAGTCTGCGTCTATCTCGCCTGTCCTGGATGACAACGGACACGTGGCGCATTTTGTCGCGGTCAAGGAAGATATCACCGAGCGCAAGAAGGCCGAAGAAGCCCTGGCACACCGGTTAGCCGAGCTGGAGGCCGTGACCGAAATCTCGTCGGAATTGCGCAAAACTCAGTCGCGGTCCGAGATGATGGCCGTCATCCTTGGCAAGCTGGCTGGGCTGCTGAATGCCGATGGGGCCGCCTTCGCCATGCGCGATCCGGCG
>WBZS01002353.1_pt1 | contig 11965 bp, 11 predicted proteins | sample 5204201 | NCBI WGS metagenome assembly WBZS01 (sample SAMN12344357, study PRJNA552823) | activated sludge metagenome | biome: Activated sludge suspended growth; feature: Nitrification reactor; material: Wastewater; isolation source: activated sludge from nitrification reactor of wastewater...
CCCGTTTTTCGCCTGCCTCTTCCCAACAGGGCTGAACAGTTACTTCAATTCATGAAATTCGTGGCAAAGGAACCTGCCCTGGTGTTGAGTTGCGCCTGTACCGGCCTGACGACTTGCCCGTGCACACGAACTTCCCGACCAGGTCGTTCGCTGGGACCGCTGCGGTATAATTCACCCTTGTGTCCGGGTGGGTCCGGCGCGGCAAAGACCGATGAACCCCGTCAGGGCCGGAAGGCAGCAGCGGTAAGTCGTAACCTTTGGGTGCCGCCGGGTTGCCTGCCCGGACATATCTGTTAACCCTGAGTGACCTCGCGAACCCTTCTGAACGTCGTCCTGTGTCTGGCCCTTGCGGCCTGTGGCGCCACGCCCACCGCGCGGCCCGTTGCGCAAACCCCGACGGTCTTGTTGATCGACGCTCAGATCCAGCGTGTGACCACGGACAGCCCCGAAATCATCCTGAGTTCAACCGAACTTGCGCTCGGGCAGGCCGACGTCGTGCGGATCGACGGCGCCGTCTGGAGCCCCGGCGACACGGTGCCGCTCACGGCCGGGGTGATCGACGTCCGCCGCGCTCAGGTCGTGATGATCAGCGAGGCCGGTGAGGGCGCGGTGGCGCTCGGCACCACGGCCCGCACGGTCGGCGCGGCTTTGTGGGAGGCCGGTTTTCAATTGCGCCAGGCCGATCGGGTCGAGCCAGCTCTGGCGACGCCGTTGAGCGCGGGCATGACGATCACGATCACGCGCGCCGCGCCGCTGACGATTGGGGTCGACGGGGCCGTGTTGCGCACGCTGGCGGCCGGTGGTTCGGTTGTCGAGGCGTTGAGCGCGGCCGGTGTCGGCCTGACCGGCGCCGACTACACCGTGCCTGCCGCCGACGGCGCGCTCCCGCTTGACGGTCAGATCCGGGTGGTGCGGGTGCGCGAGGAACTACTGGCGACCCAGACCGTCGAACGCACCGACACGATCTACCAGGCCCTCGCCGACCAGCCAATCGACACGCGCCAGTTGATCGACGCCGGCGCCGACGGCGTGCGCCGCACGTACACGCGGGTGCGTTACGAGGATGGGCTCGAGATCGCGCGCTCGACCGAGGCCGAGTTCATCGCCCAGGCGCCGCGCGCGCGCGTGGTCGGTTACGGCACTCAGATCACGGTGCAGAGCGTGGCCACCACCGACGGCGTGATCGAGTATTGGCGTTCATACGACGTCTACGCCACGTCGTACTCGCCCTCGCGCGCCGGTGTGCCGCGCACGTCGCGGACGTTCGGGATCACGCGCTCGGGACAGCCGCTGGTCAAAGGCCTGATCGCGGTCGATCCCCGCTACATCCCGCTTGGCACGCGCCTGTACATCCCGGGTTACGGCTTCGCGGTCGCGGCCGATACCGGCGGCGGCGTCAAAGGGCGCTTTATCGACCTGGGTTATTCGGATAACGACTATCAAAGCTGGGCTCGGGTGGTGACCGTCTACTTCCTCACGCCGACTCCGCCGGCCGGGTCCATCGTCTGGCTGATCCCGCAATCGATCCCGTGATGCCATGAACCAGGCTCTACCGCCGCTGAACGTCCCGGAGTTGCTTCGCCGCCATAACCTGCGTGCGCGCAAGTCGCTCGGCCAGAACTTTCTGGTCGACGAAGGCGCGCTGGCAAGGATCGCGGGCGCCGCGTCCCTGTCGAGCGCCGACGCCGTGCTCGAGATCGGCCCCGGCCTCGGGTCGTTGACCCGGCACCTCGCCGCGACCGCGCGTTCGGTGACGGCCGTTGAACTCGATCAGACCCTGCTCCCGGCGCTCGAAGAAGTCATCGGTTCACTGGCCAACGTGCGGGTCGTTCACGGCGACATCCTGAAGCTCGATCCCGCCGAACTGATGCAGGATGCCGCCGGGCCGTACAAGGTCGTGGCCAACATCCCGTACTACATCACCTCGGCCGTGATCCGGCATCTGCTCGAGGCCCGCGTCAAGCCCTCGCACGTGGTGCTGACGATCCAGCGCGAGGTCGCCGAACGGATCTGCGCTCAGCCGGGCGATCTCAGCCTGCTGGCGGTCAGCGTGCAGGCTTACGCCGGGGTCGAACTGCTCGGCCGGATCCAGGCGGGCGCCTTCCACCCGCGACCCGAGGTCGACTCGGCCGTGCTGCGTCTGACGATCCGGCCCGAGCCGGTCTTCGGCGCGCTCGATCCGGACCGGTTCTTCAGGGTGGTGAAGGCGGGCTTTGGTCAGAAGCGCAAGCAACTGCGCAATGCGCTCAGTGCCGGGCTCGGCCGGCCCGCGCAGACCGCGGACGGCTGGCTGGTCAAGGCCGGCGTCGATCCGACCCGGCGCGCCGAGACGTTGTCGCTTGCGGAATGGCAGGCCCTGGCGGCCGTGATCCTTGCGGAGTGAGTGCCGTGACCTTGTCAAAGCGTTGACTTTCGGACAAGCGTCTTCGCCGGCCCGTGACCGGGTGACGCCTGTGAGCATCACGGGTACAATGCCCAAATTCGGGGCGATGGCGGAATTGGCAGACGCCGCGGACTTAAAATCCGCTGTGGTAATCCCACGTGAGAGTTCGATCCTCTCTCGCCCCACAGAACGCAAAAGCGCCTGGGTCGTGCAACCGCACGACCCAGGCGCTTTTATTTGGGGCGCACTCAGAACAGCACAGACGCAAGCTCGGCGCGATAACGCTTTGTGAGCGGATCGCCTTCACCGAAGAGGGCGAAGACGGCCAGCATGATCTTGCGGGGCGCGCCGCCGCGATAGCGTTTGTTGCCGCGCAGGGTATCGAGCAGGCCGTCGAGGCCGGCCTCCCACTGTCCGCGCGCCAGCAACCGGGCGGATTGGTGAAAGAGCGCGTCGAGCGGGTCGTCGTCGATCGGCGTTTCGACCGGCTCGATCGCGCACAATGCCTCGGCCAGATCGCGGTACGTTTCGGCCTGTACGGCCTCGTCGGAGCGCGGGAAGTCGTCGAGGATGTCGAGCGCCTCGCAGCCGCGCCCGATCGCGACCAGCGCCTGAATGTGGCCGAGCGCCGCTGCGCCGCTGACGGGATCGAGGTCACGGGCCTCGCGGAAGGCCGCTTCGGCCTCGCGCCATTTGCGGGTGCCCATCAGGCTGAGGGCCGCGCTCAACGCCTGATCGGCCGGCGAGGGCGCCAGTTTGCGCACGAACTCGCGCACCCGGGGCTCAGGTTGCGCGCCCGTGAACTCCGCCACGACCTGGCCGTCGCGAAACGCTTTGACCGAAGGGATCCCACGCACGCCGTACTGCGTCGTCAGCGTCGTCGCCTGGTCGGCGTTCACCTTCGCCAGCACCCAACCCCCGCCGCCCTCGGCCGCCAGCTTCTCGAGCAACGGGCCGAGCGTTCGGCACGGCACACACCACGGCGCCCAGAAATCCACGACCACAGGCACCTGATGCGAGCGGGCCAGGACCTCGTCCGAGAACGAGGCTTCAGTGACCTCAATGATGTGCGGCGACTGGTGCATGCGAGCCATTGTAGCCTGAAGGAGCGGAGAGCGAAGGGCGAGGAGCGAGGAGCGAGGGGCGAGGAGCCATGCGCTGAGAAGGCAATCAGCATTCGGCAATCAGCAATCAACAATCAACAATCCGAAATCAATCGCTCTCCTGGATGCTGAACGTCAACGGGTAGCCGGCCTGGCGGGCGACGGCATGGGCCCGGCCGACGGCGTCCTTGGCGGCCTCGCGCGGGAGCGTGCATACATAGGCCTGGCCGCGGTAGTGGGCGGTGAGCATGATGCCCTGGGCTTTGAGCGCGCCGATGCCGAAGATCGTGCGCAGGACGCCTGTGACGAAATCCATGGGCGTGCACGTCGTCGTTGTGGATGACGACGTGCACGTCGCCGCCGGTGTCGACGGCGACGACCCAGTCGAGGTCGCGCTCGACGGCGATGTCGGGTTCGGCCACAGGCATCTCGGGCGCGCCGGTCACCGTGGCCTCAGTTCTCGCCGCGCAGCCGCGGGTCGAAGGCGTCGCGCAGGCCGTCGCCGATCAGGTTGAAGGCGGCCACGGTCAGGAAGATGGCGATGCCGGGGAAGAGCGAGAGCCAGAGATGGGTGGTGATGAACTTGCGGCCTTCGCTGATCATCACGCCCCATTCCGGTGTCGGCGGCTGCGCGCCGAAGCCGATGAAGCTCAAGCCGGCGGCCGACAGGATCGCGCCGCCCATGTCGAAGCTGGCCTGGACCAGCAGCGGCGCGAGCATGTTCGGCAGGACATGCCGGAACAGGATCGCGGGTGTCGATGCCCCCAGGCCGCGAGCCGCTTCGACATAGGGGCGTTCGCGCAGAGACAGCGTCTGGCCGCGCACCAATCGGGCGTAGACCGGCCAGGTGACCATCGTGATCGCGATCATGGCGTTGTTCAGGCTCGGGCCGAGCGCGCCCGCGATCGCCATCGCCAGGATCAGGGCCGGGAAGGCCAGGAAGATATCCGTGATCCGCATGAGCACTTCGTCGACCCAGCCGCGCTGAAACCCCGCCCACAGGCCGACGACGATGCCGATCGACCCGGAGCCCAGCACCACGCCGATGCCGACCGTGAGCGAGATGCGCGCGCCGTACATCAGACGGGTGTAGATGTCGCGGCCGAGCTGGTCGGTGCCCAGCCAGTGTTCGGCCGAGGGCGGCTTGAGCCGCTGAGTCAGGTCTTGCGTCTGCGGCAGGGTAGGCGAGAGCACGTTGGCGAAGATCGCGGAGAGCGCGAACCCGATCAGCAGGATCAGGCCGGAGACGGTCAGCGGGCTACGCAACCAGGTCGGCAGGCGGCGGCCCTTTTGCGGCGGGATCGGATCGGTCTCGAGCAGTTGAGCGTCAAGCATACCGCACGCGTGGGTCGAGCCAGTGATAGCCAAGGTCGACCAGCAGATTGGCCAGCGGATAGATCACGGCGGCGAGCAGGGTCACACCCATCACGGCCGGGAAGTCGAGGCTGAGGGCCGAGAACGTGGCGTAGCGCCCCAGGCCCGGCCAGCTGAAGATGGTCTCGGTCAACACGGCGCCCGAGAGCAGGCTGCCGAAGGTGACGCCGATGACGGTCAGCGTCGGGATAAGGGCGTTGCGCAGGCCGTGCTTGAGGATGACGGCCGGCTCCCGCAGGCCCTTTGCGCGGGCCGCGGTCATGTAATCCTGTCGGAGCACCTCGAGCATGCTCGAGCGGGTCATCCGCGCGATCACGGCGGTTGAGAAGTAACCAAGCGTCACGGCCGGCAGGATCAGATGGTACAGGCTGCTGCCGAGCTTCTGGAGGTCTCCGGCCAGAACGCTGTCGACCACGAACAGACCGGTCACCGCGGGCGGCGGATCCAGGAACTGATCGATGCGCCCGCCCGAGGGCAGCCAACCCAGTTTGCCGTAGAGGATCCCGATCAGGATCAGGCCGAGCCAGAAGATCGGGAGCGAGCCGCCGGCCAGCGAGAACACGCGGATGAAGTGGTCGGCCAGGCGGTTGCGCTGGATCGCGGACCAGATCCCGGCCGGGATGCCGATGACAAGCGACACAAGCAACGACGCCAGAGACAGCTCGATCGTCGCGGGCACGAAGTCCTTCAGATCGTCGAGCACGGGTCGGCGCGTGCGGATGCTCCGCCCCAGGTCGCCGTGGAACAGACCGTTGAGGTAGACCAGGTACTGCGTGGTCAGCGGTTGATCCAGCCCGTACTCGGCCCTGAACTTGGCGATCTGTTCGTCGGTGGCGTGATCGCCGAGGGCGACCACCACCGGGTCGGCGGGCACGAGATGCGAGACCGCGAACGTGATGATCGACACACCGAACATCACCACGACCAGGCCCAGCAGACGGCGGATCAAGAAAGAGACGATGTTCATACAGCAGCGACGGCGCGCCTCGCGTGTTCTTGCCGGCGAGGCGCGCCGTCAGATGGATCAGGGAGCGCCCCTCAGGTTACTTGCTGACCGTCCAGAGGTCGGCGTAGCCCATCGGGTTCCAGGCGAAGCCCTGGACGCTGGCGCGCAGGCCAAAGAGCTGCGTCACCTGGTAGAGCACCGCATACGGGCCGTTGTGCAGCACGTAGTCGGTGATCTCGGCGTAGGCCGCGGCGCGCTCGGCCGGGTCGGTCAAGACTGCGGCAGCGGCCGCTTTGTCCTTGATCGAGTCGTCCCAGGCGTTGCGATACGCGACCGAGCCGGCATCGATGTTCGTGAACGGCCCGACGTTCGCATCCGGATCCGGGAAGTCCGGGCCCCAGAGCACCAGCACGAGCTGGCCCTTCTGAGCGCGGTACGAGTCGAGCAGCTCGGCGAAGGTCACCTGTTTGATCGTGACGTTCACGCCGATCTCGGCCCAGTCCGACTGCAGCTTGGCGGCCAGGTCGGCCCAGGCGACGCCGCCCGGGGCGGTGTCCGCCGGCACGAGCATCTCGATGTCGAAACCGTCCGGCACGCCCGCTTCGGCGAGCAGCGCCTTGGCCGCCTCGACGTCCTTCTGGAACGGCGCATCCGCATTGTAGCCGAGCAGCCCGGCCGGGATGAGCGTCTGGACCTTCTTGCCATTGCCCGAGATCAGGCCGTTGATGATCCCGTCGTAGTCGATGGCCGTGCGGAGCGCTTCGCGCACCTGCGGCTTGTCGAGCGGGGCGACCGTAGCGTTCATGCCGACGTAGAACAGCAGCAGGCTGTCGCCGCTGACCGTGTCGAGGCCTTCGGTATCGGCCACCACAGCCAGCTGCTCGGGGCTGAGGTTCTGGGCGATGTCGACGTCGCCCTGCTCGAGCTGGATCTGCTGGTTGGCCGACTCGGGCACGTGCTTGATCAGGATGCTGGCCATCTTGGGCGCATCGCCGCCGTAGTTCGGGTTGGCGTTGAGCAGGACTTCGACGCCGGCGTCCCAGTGGTCGATCGCGTACGGGCCGCTGGCGGCGGAGTGATTGAGCAGCCAGTTCGAGCCGTAGTCGCCGTCGACCTCGTGCGCCTTGACCTCGACCGAGTCGACGATGCCGCCGATGGTGTAAGTCAGGATCGAGAGCAGCGACCCCGGGCTGGCGGTCTTCGGCTGCGTGATCACGACCGTCTGGGCGTCGGGGGCCGAGATGGCCTCAGGCGTCAGCTTGGCGATGTCGGTGAAGAGGAAGGACGGCGACTTCTGCAGCGCCAGCACGCGCTGGAAGGAGTAGACCACGTCTTCCGAGGTGAGCGGGTTGCCGCTGGCGAACTTGACGTCGTCGCGGAGCGTGAAGGTCAGCTGCCAGTTCTCGCCGGCGTCGGTGACTTCCCAGCTCTTGGCCAGGCCGGGCTGGAGCGTGCTGAGGTCGGACCCTTCGAACTTGACCAGGGTCTCGTACACCTGGTGGACGACCAGGATGCCGCTGAACTCGTAGACCACGGCCGGGTCGAGCGAGATCAGGTCGTCGATGTTCGCGGCGTAGACGAGCGTCGAGTCGGCGGAGCTGGGCGCGGCCGTCGCGGCCGGGGCCTCGGTGGCCGCCGGGGCTTCAGTCGCCGCGGCCGGCGCTTCGGTGGCCGCGCCGGCTTCGGTCGGCGCGGCTGTAGTGGCGGCCGGGCCGCACGCGGATGCCAGGATCGACACCAACGCGAGACCGGCCATCCAGGGCCTTAACTTGTTTTTCAACATCCTCTCCTCCTTGGGAATCGGTGCGAGATCTGCCTGTGTACAGACCTCGCTTGAACAGGGGAACGACGGCGGAAGCGACTCAAAGCGGCGAAGAACTATCGCTTCCGCTTTGTACACTCCTGGAACTTGGCAGTGTATCGGCACAATACGCGCATGGGGGGAGCGCGCAGAACCGACGCAAGCGGGGCCGTGCGGCCACATCCAGGAACATGGCCGAAATTATAGGATCCGGCTGTTGTGCATGTCAACTCAGCAAACCCGATACCGCCGTTGGGCATCCAACCATTGAAGAGATGAGCGCATTCCTGTATAATTCTCTGGCGTTTGGCGGTGTAGCTCAGTGGCAGAGCAGGGGACTCATAAGCCCTTGGTCGGTAGTTCAAATCTACTCGCCGCCACCTCAAAAGTCCTCGGTGTTGAACCGGGGACTTTTCTTTTTCACACCTCAAGCGCCGCCCCATCAATCCTGACCATTATGAACAAAAGTTACGATAATTCTCACATTCCGAAGATGACATAAATCACTCGGGTTCACCCCTCCATGGGCGTCTAATAGACCCAAGGCTCCCAAATTTCCGGGACCACACACCACTCGCTCTTCTGCCGTTTGGGGAAAAGCCACTCAACGGCGATTGCGGGTTTGCATAGCCGCCGGCATCTGCGACACCTCCGCCCCCCAAAAGGCGCCGGCGCCTCAGCGCAGCACGGCTGTCTTGGCAGGAGGTGTTCCTTGACCGCAGTTGACGTCCCTCGTTTGACTCGTCTCCAAGTGTGAAGATGTGTAAGGCGTACGCGCCGACGTGATCGGCCTCGTGCTTATTCGAGCATCCTGTTTGAAAGGATGCAGATCATTTTGATCAAGAGACGTGTGACGATGATTTCCCCAGATTCGCTTCGCCGATACCCGCCCTTGAAAGTTTTTGACGACGCAGCGCTCGCGATCGTTGCACAGGCGACCGAGGAGTTGACCTGCGCGCCGGGAGAGGTGTTGTTTGAGACTGACCAACCGGCCAACGGGCTATACTTTTTGATGAGCGGGGTGCTCGAGTTGTGGATCGTCTCCAGCGACCGCAACGGTAACGGATTTCGCAACTTCTATCCAGCCGGAGAAATCCGCTCGGGCGAATTCGCGGGCATTTCGGCGCTGGTGCCGCCATATGTGTATACGGCGACCGGGCAGATCACCAAGCCCAGCAGCGTGTTGAACATCAATGCGCTTACGTTGAGGGAGCTTGCAGCCGGCGATCCGCGTCTGGACTCGGCTCTGATGCATATCGTGGCTGAGGCGACGATGCGACGTTTGCACGACGCGCGCGTGCAACTGCTGACCGCACGGAAATGAACTAGCCCAGCGGGTTCCAGAGCCAACCCAGCGTCAGCGCCGCGGCCACGACGAGTGCGCCGAGGGCAACGAAGAAGACGCTCAGTTCGGTCGTCTCATGGCGCGTGATGAGTTGCGTCGGCAGGCCCTCGAAGACGTCCTGCAGCTCGCGCGCGCTGGTCGCCTCGTAGTACTCGCCGCCCGTCATCGCCGCCACCTCTTTCAACGTCTCCTCGTCGATGCCGCGTCGGAAACCGCCGCCACCGCCGCCGCCAAACGGATCGTTGCTGGAGCCCGGACCGGGCCCGCCGAACTGACCGCCGCCGAAAAAGCCGTCGCCGCAATCCATCGGCGATTGATTGTTGGCCGTGCCGTACCCGATGGTGTACACGCGTAGCCCGCGATCGGCGGCCTGCTGCGCGGCCTCGAGCGGCGTCGGGCCGGCGTTGCTGACGCCGTCGGTCAGCACGACGATGATGTCGGGCGCGTAGGCGCCGCGTACGACCGGCGCCGCGAGCGGGGCCTCGCCCGGCCCGGTGCTGGGCGCCACGTTGGTGTCGATCTCGGCGATCGTGTCGATCGATTTCAGGATCGCGGCGCCGATGGCGGTGCGCCGCGCCGGGATCAGGCTGTTGATCGCATCCTCGAGCATCTCCTGATCGGTCGTGGGCGCCTGGACCATCTCGGCCAGGCCGGCGAAGGCCACGATCGCGATCTGAGTGGTCGCGCTCTGCTGGTCGACGAAGGCGCGCGCCGCAGTCTTGGCGGCCTCGAGCCGGTTCGGCGAGATGTCGGTCGAGCACATGCTGCGCGAGACATCCATGGCCAGCACGATCGTCGTGCGGCCGGCCGGCACGCTGATGACCGCCACGGGCCGGGCGGCGGCGATCGACAGGCTCGACAGCGCGATCAGGAAAAGCGCGAACGGCACATGCCGACGCCAGCGCGACTGCTTGCCGACAGCCGCACGCACCAACGACAGGCTGGAGAAGCGCACGGCGAATCGACGACGACGACGAAGGATCCACACATACGCCGCGATCAGCGCGGGCACGAGGGCCAGGAGCAGCAGCGATGTGGGCCAGAGCAGGTCCATGGAGAAGTTCCTTCGACGTTCGTCGCCGTCACGGCAACCGGCTGAACCACCACAGTGAGAACGCGCCGCCGACGAGCAGCAGGGCGATGCCCAGCCCGGCCAGCAGGGCCGTCACCTCGAGCGACTGCTCGCGCACGACCAGCTGCGGTTGCAGCCCGCTGTAGATCGACTGCAGCTGTTCTTCATCGGAGGCGTTGAAATACTGGCCGCCTGTCACGTCGGCCATTTGCTGCAGCAGCGGTTCGTTGAGCTGAGTGAAAACCGTGAACCCGTTGACGGTCAGGGTCGTGCCGGCCGCGCTGCCGACGCCGATCGTGTAGATGCGCACGCCGCGATCGGCCGCGGCTTGTGCGACCGCGAGCGGCTCAGGCCGGGCGTTGTTCTCGCCGTCGCTGAGGAGCACGATCACGGCCGGGGCGAAAGTGCCGGCCGGCACCGGGGTCGGCGTCGCTGGCGGCGCCTGCGTGAGGTCGCTGAGCTGCAGCGCCTGCGGCTGGTCGGCCGCAAAGATCGTCTCGAGCGCGGCGGCCAGGCCGCTGCCGATGGCGGTGCCGCGGTTCGGCGCAAGCCGTCCGATGGCGGCCAGCACCGCGGCCTGATCGCCGGTCGGCGCCTGCACGGCCAGCCCGCCGTCGCTGAAGGCGACCACGCCGATCTGTACGGAAGTGGGCTGGCCCTGGACGAAGGCCGTGGCCGCGGTCTTGGCCGCCTCCATACGGGTCGGTTCGAAGTCGTCGGCGGCCATGCTGCCGCTGACGTCAAAGACGAGCATGACCGTGCCCTCGATGCGCGGCAGGCTGACGACCGCCTGTGGTCGCGCCAGGGCGAAGACCAGGGCCGTGAGCCCGAACAGAAAGAAGAGCGCGGGCACATGCCGGCGCCAACCGATACCGGTGCCTGCGGCGGTCTGCACCAGGCCGAGAGTGCCGTAGCGAGCCACGGCCCGGCTGCGCCGCCGCTGCAGCACCACGTAGAGCGCGACGCCGAGCGGGATCACGATCAGGCCGACGAGCATGAGGGGCCAGATGAACGACATCGTCAGCGCCTCCGGTTCTCGCGCAACGAGGCGAAGCGGACGATGGCGCGCACCAGATCCTCCTCGGTGGAGAGCGTCAGCGCGTCGACGCCGGCGCGCTTGAAGGCCTCGCCCAGCGCGGTCTCACGCTCCTGCGCGGCCTCGCGATAGCGCTGGCGGAACCCGCGGTCGTGGGTGTCGACGTAGAGCTGTTCGCCGGTCTCGGCGTCTTCGAGCAGGAGCTGGCCGACGTCGGGGAGCTCGACCTCGCGCGGGTCCCAGAGCCGCACGGCGAGCACCTCATGCCGGCGGTTGAGCAAGGCGAGCGTGCGCTCCCAACCGGGCGCGCTGATGAAATCCGAGACCACGAAGATCAGCGAACGGCGCTTGATCGTGGCCAGCCCGGCGTGAAGCAGGCCGCCCAGGTCGGTGAACGGCGCGCGCTTCCGGCGCGGCTGGTTGAGCAACTCGTGGATCAGGCGCAGCACATGCAGACGACCGCCGCGCGCCGGAAGCACGCGGTCGACCTGGCCCGAGAAGAAAACCCCGCCGACGCGGTTGCCGTGTCGCGTGAGCAGCCGGGCCGTGGCGGCGACGAAGTCGATCAGCTGATTGCGCTTCTGCGTCTGCAGTGATCCGAAGTCGACCGACGGGCTGAGGTCGAGCAGGAACCACGCCGTAATTTCGCGGTCTTCGACGTATTGGCGGACGTAGGGCGTGTTCATGCGCGCCGTCACGTTCCAGTCGATGTAGCGAATGTCGTCCATCGGCTGGTATTCGCGCAAGTCGGCGAAGTCCAAACCGTAGCCGTATAACAAGCTGCGGTAATCGCCTTGCAGCAGGCCATCCAACCGGCGCACCACTTGCCAGTCGAGCCGCTGCAAAATGCGCTCAGGCGCCGACACGGAAGTTCGCATGCTCATGGAGCGGCACCACCGGCAATG
>WBZS01002354.1_pt1 | contig 11964 bp, 15 predicted proteins | sample 5204201 | NCBI WGS metagenome assembly WBZS01 (sample SAMN12344357, study PRJNA552823) | activated sludge metagenome | biome: Activated sludge suspended growth; feature: Nitrification reactor; material: Wastewater; isolation source: activated sludge from nitrification reactor of wastewater...
GCCGAGCAGCACCCCGAGGTGTTTGTGAGCCTGACCTGAGTCTGATCGTCGGTGCGTCTCCATGCCAGCCTAACGAACGCATGCAGCTGACGTGGCTAATCGGGGCCCCAATTCAGGTCGGTCTCGGTTCACCGATGCGCCTGCGAGCAGGTCGGCCTCGGTTCACCCGCCACGCAGCTGATGCGGGCCGTTAGGCGCTCACTCACAGGATAGAATATTCCGCATGCCACCTGTGATCACCCGGCAAACGGCCCGAATACTTGCAGAAAGGGCACTGCACGGATCAATAGATCCTGACATAGTTAAGTGGGCGACAGAATTGCTTGTTGAAGGTTCGGACTCTCTGAGCCTCCGGAAATTGGCGGGACTAACGGAGCCACTCAACCCGTTCGAGGTTTCTGAGCTACGAGATCGTGTCCTGCTGGATCTGGGGCTTGCCGACGTAGGACGGGATCAGGCCGTTCTACTCTTGGTAAGGGCGATTCTTGTCGACGTGCAAGATGCTGATTCGCATTCAATGGAGAGAGCCTATTCGGACATCGATCATTTGTATGTGAGAAACGGGCATATGTTCGAGCTGGCGGATCTTTCAAGGGTGCATTGGGCCAAATTGGAACTTGATGACGGGCCTCATCAGTGGTCGTGGAATGGGGCAGGTCGGCACAACATAGACCGAATAATGCACGAGGAAGCCAGTGAATTTCTGCGCGAATTCGACAATACCTATCACGAGTGCCGTCAACAATAGCGGTGCTCCAGAATCGGTATTTCGACGCGCGCCTAACGAACGCATGCAGCTGACGTGACTAATCGGGGCCCCAATTCAGGCCGGCCTCGGTTCACCGGCGCGCCGTCGGGCGACGCGGCCTCGGTTCACCCGCCACGCAGCTGATGCGGGCCGTTAGGCTGCCCCTCCGAACCAAGCGGGACACTACTGACTGGTGGGGGTTTCAATGATTGAGATAGAGCTCACCCGAAAAAGGATCACTATTGTCCTCGTAGTATTTGGGCTGCTTGCAGCCATTCTGGGCTCCGGTGCCGTGAATCTAGTCCAGAACTACGACTGGAAGTCCTTGGCCGACCCCGCGAAATGCTACATCACGCCACCAGCTCGAGGTACCGACCTGACTGTGCAGCTGACTCAGTTGCCGCAGATCGCGACAACCGACTTCGCTCCAGAGGCGGCGGCCAATAGCAAAACAACGGTGTATTTGCTACTTTGTGACGGGACGAGTTATGTGCGTCATATGTATCTCGCCCAGGAAGGGAGTAATCTATCAATCCAGTACGTGCACGGTGAATACGTGGTGGCTGTGGTGACAGCGGAATCACCAATTCCGTTTCCCACTCCAGGGCCTGGATATCCACCGTAAAAACCTATTCGGTGCGCTCACGCGTCGAGGATTATCACCGCAGGCAGCAGCCTAACGAACGCATGCAGCTGACGTGGCTAATCGGGGCCCCAAGTCAATGCCGGGCTCGGTTCACTGGCGCGCCTGCGGACGGAGCGGCCTCGGCTCATCCGCCACGCAGCTGATGCGGGCCGTTAGGCTTCCGCCACCGGGCGGTGAGCGGAGCTGATGTATCGGGAATGCCGACGGGAGTTCGTCGCCGGCGAGGCAGGCCGTTTCGAGCGGAGTGCGCGCCGGCTTGTCGCCAGGCTCCGGGCCGGCTGTTCGGTCGAGGTTCACGCGGCTGCCAGGCAGGCCCGCAAGAGAGCTCTCTGGCATCTGCGCGGCGCACCTATTTGGGCTGCCGTTCGCCGCGGCCCAGCCGAAATGTGATCGCGGCCGTGAGTCGAGGCACAGCATTTTGTGTGCTCGAGCGTTTTGCGCCTCGGGCCGCTCGAGGCCACCGTCGCGCCGCTTGTATACTCGTGGAGTTGGTCGAAGGCGCCGCCGCTGCGTGTCCGAGCGCCGCGCCGGCCCTACGTTTTGGCGGCGTCTCGGGCGAGTGAGTCGTCGGTCGCCGGCCGGGTTACCAGAGTCGTTGGTTATGGCCCGGCAGGCGACGAAGAGCGAAGCCTAACAATGGCATGCAGCTGACGTGGCTAATCGGGACCCAAAACCGGCTTGGCAGGCTCGCAAACGCGCCTTCAGGCGATCGGGGTGCACTCGCCCCGCCACGCAGCTGATGCCCAGTCGTTAGGCCGCTCGGAAGGCCGGCGAATCGCCTCCCATCTACTGTGCGCGTTGAATGCCTTAGAATACAGCCCAGGAACGACAACTTGGAGACACCACATGAATCAGCGAACAACAGCCATTCTTGTCACCGTGGCGGCAACCCTTCTTTGTGCATGTCCGGGTCTGTTCAGTATGCTCATGGGTGGCATGTTTGCGGCGATCAGCTTTGTTCCTGGGGCTGATATCGATATTGCCGGAAGCAGTGATCCCCAATCAGCCCTAAACTTCGGTATTGGTGGCCTATGCACAGGCGTCGTTTTCGTGGCGATTGCGGCTGTTGCGATCTACTTTGTTTGGCGTCGCCGACCCGGTACCGCTTGAGCCGTCTACATCCAAGATTGGGCTTCAGCATGCGTGTGTATTCCTGAGCTGCTGTGGTTTGGGTATTGCCGCCTGGCAGAGCCGTTGGTTTTGGCGTGGCTGGTACGGCAGAGCGCGGCCTAACGAACGCATGCAGCTGACGTGGCTAATCGGGGCCCCAATTCATGGCGGCCTCGGTTCACCGGCGTGCCGTCGGGCAGGGCGGTCTCGGTTCACCCGCCACGCAGCTGATGCGAGCCGTTAGGCCGCTCGAGCAGACTGAGGCGATTCATTCATGAAGGAACGACAGGCAAGCACCTCCCACTTGAGAAGACGAGCCAGCTGGATACTTGCAGCCGGAGTTGTCCTTGTCGCGATTGTCATCGGGGCGTATGTGGCCTGGCCAAAGTCGCATCGTAGCCAGGCTACCGTGGCAGTGCTGAGATATGCAACACTCAACGTGGAACAAGTATGGGATTCGCAAGCGACGCTATGCGCGCCATCTCAGCAGTTATCAGACGAAGCTATTTTGGGAAAGAATGGAATGGAGCCGAATTTAGCCATCCAAACCAGACGGGTCGGTGGATGGTTCCACGTGATCGCCCCGCCTGCGGACTTTGGCAGCGAGGCCATATACAACGCCTGCGACGGCGAAGCATTGTTCGGCGGAATGATCGTGTGGGCTGGACATGGTGAGCAAACCTATCCGACAAAGCCGGCATACCCACTAAGCATCGAGTTGGTTCCCGAAACCGACATCGTCGACGCGCTTGATCACGTGCAAATAGACAGCTATTGGTTGGGAGCAAACGACAGTGACCGTGGCGAATCGGCTTGGCGGCGAGCAGCCAGGATTCCGCAGGTCAATGCCCGGATTTCGGACAAGACCGAAGTGTTTGTTCACCTGTATCCGGGATCTGTGGCAATCATGGATCCAGATGGCGCCTATTGGGTCGTCGTGTTCGTCTACAACTGAACGGCCGACAGCGGCCTAACGAACGCATGCAGCTGACGTGGCTACTCGGGCCCCAATTCAGGCCGGGCTGGCTCGCCGGCGAGTCTCCGGGCGATGGCGCCTGCTCACCCGCCACGCAGCTGATGCGAGCCGTTAGCTGGCACGACAACGCCGGCGTTTCGTCCCCGGTTGGCAACGAGCGCATTTCGGGGCGTCGAGCCGACTCGGGCCGGCATCCGGCTGGGTTCGTCGTTGAGTTGGGTTCGACAAGCTTTGGCTGGCTCGCTGAGAGTCGGTCGGCATAAGTCCCCACCTCGCGAAGTCGGCATCGAGCCGGCGTAGTCGGCGAGCGGAGTCGTCCGATGGCGGGCGAGGCGTTGGCCGAGGTGAAGGTCGCCGGCCCTCACAAGGTCCAGCGCCGGGACGTCTTCGGTGCCCGGGCCGGCGGTCTGCTCGAAGTTCACGCGGCGGCTGGTGGCAGGCGCTGGTCAGTGGTCGTCGGGCCGAAACGCGGCGCACAGAGTCGCGTAGCCGTTCGACGCGGCCCAGCCGAAAGGTTATCGCGGCCAAGACTCGCCGCATGGCATTTGGCGTGCTTGGGCGTAAGGCGCCTTGGGCCGCTACCGACGTCATCGCGCCGCTCGAGGCTGGCGAACGGGTCATCATGGGCGCCGCCGCTGCGTTTTCGGCCTGGCCGCCGGCCCTGCTCGAGTCGGTGGCATACTTGTAGTCGGTGCTGGCGGTTCTCTTGAGGCATGCCGCCAGCTAACGAACGCATGCAGCTGACGTGGCTAATCGGGGCCCCAATTCGTGCCGGCCTGGCTCGCCGGCGCGTCTCCGGGCGGAGGCGCCCGCTCACCCGCCACGCAGCTGATGCGGGCCGTTAGCCTGCCTCAGACCGGGGAGAGTCTTCCGAGGGAGAAAACGATGACGAAAGGATCGTATTCGGGTAGTCGTGATCCGCGATTTTTTACGGTACGGCAGGGTGGACAGCTCAAGGAGGTTCACCATCACCAGTTGGCTCTCTGGGCTGCGGATTGTGCGGAGCACGTCCTTGGCTATTTTGAGGCAGAATTTCCAGGCGACAGTCGTCCGCGAGTGGCGATCGACCAGGCACGCGCATGGGCACGAGGCGAAATCACCATGACACAAGCGCGAGAGGCGGCCTACGCGGCGCACGATGCGGCGAAGACTGCTGTTGGCGCAGCCCGGGAAGCGGCGCGATCGGCTGGGCATGCGGTAGCAACCGCTCACATGGCAGACCATGAGTTGGGTGCGGCCGCCTACGCGATCCGTGCTGTTCGAGCAGCAGAAACGGTTGCCGAGAAGGACGCCGCTGGGAGAGTCGAGTGCAAATGGCAACGCGCGCGGCTTCCCAGGGCAATCCGGGATTTGGTCCTGTCCGACCAGAAGAAACGCAACGCCAAGTTCTGGAATGCGTTTGGTGAGTGACCGGCATTGCGTGATGATGAGGTGGGCTCCCCGTTCTGAGGCGCCTGAACCTTGGCAGGCTAACGAACGCATGCAGCTGACGTGGCTAATCGGGGCCCCAAGCCGGCCGGTTTCGGTTCATTGGCGTGCCGTCGGGCGGGTCGGCCTCGGTTCACCCGCCACGCAGCTGATGCGGGCCGTTAGGCGGCTTCTGCTGGCCAGAGCATCGGCAACTTTAGGGGGGAAATATGCTGGATTGGGTTGCGGCAATTGCTGTTGTTGGGTTAGGGCTGTTTCCTGCCATCTTCTCATCGATTCGGGTCGCCTTTGGCCGGAGTCGGATCATCCAAGAGCCATTCACAGATCTTGCCTCCGGTTTGGTGACGAACTTGGGTCTGATCGCGTTGATAGTCTTCGTTGCATCGGCGGATCCGCGCGGGTTGGCTTCCATTGGGCTGAACTTGAACCTGGGTCAAACAAACTGGATGTCGATTGTGTGGGCATTGTTTGCTCTCGAGATTGTGCTTGTGGTTTGGTCGATTGTGTTGAGGTTGACATACAGGTTCCTCAAACGCCCGCTTCCTGACGTGAGCTCAAGACTGGCCGGTTTCGATTTCTACCGAACAGGTAATGAGCGATTGGCTTACATGCTGACGCTCATGTGGGCAGTGGCGGCAGAAGACCTGATATTTCGAGGCTATCTCGTCATGTACTTGGGATCACGGACCGGCTTCATCTGGCCGTGGGTCGTCGTATCAATCTCACTTTCTGTGCTCGCACACCTGTACCAGGGGCGCTCGATGCCGTTGATAGTAGGGCACGCCTTGATTGCTGCCACCATGATTGGGTTGGTGATGTGGACCGGGAATATCATAGGGCTAATTGGAGCGCACTTTCTGCTAGATGGCGTGCTGATATTCCGTCGTTGGCATCGGATTGTTCCGGAATCCGAGCCTCAACAATCAAATGGGCGAGGTCCCCAGCCTCAGGGGCGATTTGCGGTATTGTCCGTGGTAGGCGCCGTCCTTGCGATCGGTGTAGCTCAGATCTTATGAGCGAACAGGAGTGCCAGCGGCCGCCTAACGAACGCATGCAGCTGACGTGGCTAACTGGGGCCCCAATTCAGTCCGGCTTCGGTTCACCGGCATGCCGCCGGGCGGCGCGGCCTCGGTTCACCCGCCACGCAGCTGATGCGAGCCGTTAGCCGGCCAAAGCATCCAAGGGTGCTCTGAACGCTGACGCGTGATCGGATAGACTTGAGAAAACGGTCGAGAACGGCAGGGGATGACTATGGCTGGAGCTGGGCGCGTACTACTTAACCAAGTAGATGAGGCGGTGGAGCGCATAATCCACGCTGTCCAGGAGACCACGGATCCTGCGAGCTTGCGGGTCGACGACTGGTCGGTCCGAGACACCCTGGGGCATATCGCCTTTTGGCACGAGAGCTTCGCCAGGAACGTGAAAGCCATGGTCGAGGGTCGAGAACCCGATGTGCTGGAAGGAAGCTATCCCGATCTCAACCGAATGGGCGTTGAGCGGTCTCGCAAAATGGGCGTCGGGCAGATCGCAGGTCGAATCCGACGTGCGCAAGGCGTGATCCGGCGCAGTATCTTGACTCTCCCGGCCGGTACCCAGATACCGTATCGAAAGGGCTCGCGGGACTACACACCCGACGAGCACCTTGAGATCGTTCGCGACCACATCGTCGCGCATCTGAACCGGATCGAGAAGGCGAAGAAGCGGCGCCGATAGTCGAAGCCAGACCCGCGGTGGGCGGCGCCAGCGCGCCGAGCTGGCCGGCTAACGAACGCATGCAGCTGACGTGGCTACTCGGGGCCCCAATTCATGGCGGGCTCGGTTCACCGGCGGGCTTGCGGGCGGGGCGGCCTCGGTTCACCCGCCACGCAGCTGATGCGAGCCGTTAGCCAGCCCCCTCGGGCGCAAGGTAGGCGAAAGCCGGCCAGGTGTTGTGGGTTCAGTTGGGGGAGCAACCGATGTTCCTATTTGAGAGCAAGTTCGACAAGGCACTACGATTTCTCAGGTCGGACAAGCCGAGTGAACGTCAGGCGGGGCTAGACATCTTGAGCACGCTCAAAGACCGACGAGCGCTACCGGATTATCGGCATGCACTGGGTGATAGCGACCCCATGTGCCGGTATCTTGCCGTACAAGGTTTGTTGAGTCTGGGTGATGCCGACAGCGTACCCGAGCTGCGGTCCGCATTGGCGACCGAAAGCGATCCTTTCACCAGGGTATGGATGCGAGTGGCTCTCATTACTTCAGGACAGCGAAGCGAATTGGCCGGGCTTGCTGACGATATCGCCACGGTTGACGGTGGCGAAGACAACGATTGGGATGCTGCACCGGGAATCGCGGAATACGTCGCAGATGCCGACGCTATCGACGACCTGTGCGCTCTGCTCGGGCACCGCAATTCGACAGCGCGATGGATCGCGGTTATGGCTCTGATTCAAGTCGGAACACCGAGAGCTTTGGCGTGCCTACAACGCGGCTTGTCGGATGTCGATGCGCACGTGCGCGCAGAAGCAGCAGCCGGCCTAGGAGTCGATCCGACATAGGGCTCTTTCCACCATGTAGCTGGCTAACGAACGCATGCAGCTGACGTGGCTAACCGGGGCCCCAATTCGTGTCGGGCTCGGCTCACCGGCGCGCCGTCGGGCGACGCGGCCTCGGCTCATCCGCCACGCAGCTGATGCGAGCCGTTAGGTGCTCTTTGGATTGGGTTCGCTCGAATACACATGATCAAGCAACCAAAACGTCTTGGTATTGATGACTCTGTCTTGAGCTACGCGTTATTTGCGCTGGCCCTTATTGTTGGCTCGCAAGCCGTAGGCCTGCATTGGATGCCACTGGCGCGTTCGGTAACCGCCTGTGTGCTCGCATCTATTAGCTTTGGTGTTGCGCTGGCGAGTTGGAAAACGCATAGCAAAACGAACTATTCCTGGACCTACATGTTGTGGATCCTATTCGTAATATTGCAGGACCTCGTTGCCGCTGGACAATCAAGTGGACTGACAAGTCCGGATTGGAAACCCGTTTTCGACTTTGGTCCACTCGAGTTCTTGTATGTGGCGGGCGCTATCATTGCTGTGTTCGTTGATATGGTGAATCTCGCGGAAGGCTTGCGTAACCGGGGCGCGAGCATCAATGCAGGCTCGGACGAGTATGGCAAGTGAGGCAACTGAGAATCGGCGCGTCCAAGGCGCTCGGCGCGGCCGTAAACGCACCTAACGAACGCATGCAGCTGACGTGGCTAACTGGGGCCCCAACTCATGCCGGCCTCGGTTCACCGGCGAGTCGTCGGGCGGGTCGGCCTCGGTTCAGCCGCCACGCAGCTGATGCGAGCCGTTAGGCCTCCGCCACCGGGCGAGGTATCGAGACAGAGTTGGTGGGTTGTCGCCAGGCGGCTACTTGGCTGGCTCGCAAAGTCGGTATCGGGCGGAAGCGCTGCGAGTCGATTCTGCTGCAATTCTCTCGCGGCCCAGCTCAAGGGGTTAGCAGCCGAGAGTCGAAGCGCGGCGCGCAGGTGTCTTGGCCAATGCACCTCGGGCCGTCGTCTCGCCGCTTGTATACTCGCGAAGTGGGCCGATCGCGCCGCCGCTGGCCTTGCATCTTGGCGGCGCCTCGGGCGAGTGCGTCCGGGCGGCCGGCTGGGTCACAAGAGTCGTTGGTTTGGGCGTGTCGAGCGCGGCGAAGCGAGGCCTAACGATCACATGCAGCTGACGTGACTAATCGGGGCCCCAAACCAGCTCGGTTGGCTCGCGGAGTTGTGGCCGGATCGACTGCGCCAGCTCGCCCCGTCACGCAGCTGATGTGGGCCGTTCGGCGGCTCGAAGCGATAGGCTTTCGCACTTTCTTTGGGAGGTAAGCGATGCTTGATGTACCCATGCCCCTTTCGCAAGCCGACTATAGCCTGATGGGCTTCTCCAGTTGGCAAGCTTTCGATAGTGCTTTCAATCAACTTACTCCATCGAGACAGCACTATTTATCAAACGTCACGCATCGAATGGCAGAAGTAGAATGGCTTACGAACACACTGGACAACGAGGTTATGGCGAACAAAGCTCCATTAGCCCAGGAGGGTATCCTGTCTCTTCAGGTCTATCTGCTGCTGACTTGTGCAGATGCCCTCGGTCACACGTTGGTTGGGTCCCGTGGCGGCGTCGGGGATCGTTTCCAGGCCTTTTTCGACTTGGCGAATCCAGCGAATCGGACAAAACTCTGTGGCTCGATAGCCGTCTGGAAATCGAGTTTGACCGAACAGAGACAAAAGGGCAACTTCGCCAACGGAAAACCTGTGTACCCACGCCAGGCCCAAATTGTGACGGAGTTTACCTCAAGACCATCTGGCGAACAGTGGATTTGGCTACGCAGCTTCCTGTTTGCCAGGCGTAACATGTTTACTCACGAGTCGCAGCACCTACGACTCGGCCTTCATCCGAATTTGTCGGTAATGCAGGGACAACGTTTCAATCTGCCCCATGTTGCAAATCTCGGCGAACTGGATAGGTTGCAGGTCATCTTCGAAAAGCAGGCAGTCTATTTCGCGTCATATTTATGTGATGATGTGGTCGTGGAACTTCGCGAGTTTATGGCCAGCACGATTGGGGAGTACTTCAGGGTACCGTAGTGGTCTCGGCCGCCGCCGAACAATCGCATGCAGCTGACGTGGCTAATCGGGGCCCCAATTCGTGTCGGCCTCGGTTCACCGGCGAGTCGCCGGGCGGTGCGGCCTCGGTTCACCCGCCACGCAGCTGATGCGAGCCGTTGGGTGGCTCCTTCCATCTCTGGCTTGGAGTCCAGTTGTGGCGGGACCATAATAGGGAGCAGCATATGACTCCTGTACGGAAAAGCGTTGGATGGGTGGCCGTTTCGGTGCTCTCAATCGTCACAGTGGTGACCGGTATTTGGCTCATCAACGCTACTGACTGGGCGCACACATCTGGGCAATCGGTGGGCATAACGGAGTTCGCTTACCCCGTATACAGTGGCGCAACCGATGCTTATCCGGTGCCAACGACAGCAGAAGGTGATCTGGTGACGACCCCAGACCCAACTGCAACGTTCGTGAGCACCGCTGAATACGTCAGGCCCGAGCCGTATCCAGGGAGCATCGCAAACCTTGCGCGTCCGGCAACGGCTGGACGCTTGGTTTCCGGAATCGCGCCCACTGAGATCGATTCGCACTTGCCCTTCATAGAAGAGTGGATAGGCGGTTTCTACTCGACGGGCGCTTGGATGTGTGAGTGCGACGGTCAGGCGACCCTCATCTGGGCGGGTGGATTACGCCGCTCTGGAGGAGATGCCTCCCCACCGGATGGTGGCAGCCTAGTTATTCAGACCTTTGATGTGGTCAGTCGAAAGCCCACAACGGAGCCGGTTATTACGCAGGTTCCTGGCGCGTTTTCGGCCCTTCAAATCATCGACGGTGGCCCGGAGCGCATCGTCTTGTTGTCGGACGACGGGCAGTACTGGGCATATGATTGGCGGAGGTCTGAAGTCGCGCCGCTGTCGGCGGATGCGATCGGGCTGATTCGAGCGAGCACGGGCTCGATCAACGTGCCGGTTGTACAACCGCTCACGTCTCTTGGCGTTCGCGTGACTTCTGTTGCCGATGTCGAAGCTTCCGATAGGACGCAGTACCGAATCATGGCTGGGAGCAAGCACTGGGCCGATGGCCCGAATCCGCTCGACGGGCATGACGTGGCACTTGTGGCGATCGCACCGATGGAGACGGTAGCTCATGGGGAGGATGGTTTCAAGATCAAGTACGCTCAGATTCCCCTGGTGGGTGATCTTCGGATTCATGACATTCGTGGCGACAAGATCATCCTTCGCGTCGACTTCTTTGGTAACTTGGCGATGTTCGATCTTCGCCTGCAAACGCTCGAGGCTTTTCCGGAATGGCCTATATCCCTGAGCGGCTTGTTCTCGCCGATTTGGCTCGAGGATGTGGAGAAGATGACGCAACTTGCAGTCATGACGCCGTTTCCAACGGAAACATTCGGTACGCTGGCCACTCAAACGGGTGCGCCGAATCCGTGAAATCCGCTTGGGCAGAGATCATCCAGGCCATGCAGCCACCCAACGAACGCATGCAGCTGACGTGGCTAACCGGGGCCCCAAGCCGGCCGGCCTCGGTTCACTGGCATGCCGTCGGGCAGGTCGGTCTCGGTTCACCCGCCACGCAGCTGATGCGAGCCGTTAGGCCGCCTCCGACCAGGAGAGCCTGACCGGCGCCGATTGATAACAAGGAGTCCTTAGCTTTGGCGCTATGTAGCCGTGTATGGTGGCAAACCGCAGTAAGATGATGTTTGATAAGTGACGCGTGGATACTCAATCTATGAAACTTCGCCTTGCAGTTGGGTTGTGTTGTCTGTTCGTTTTGGTCGCAGCCATTGGCTGTACTTCCACAACAGAGTCTGGCGGCACTAGCCTCGCGGTGACCACTGCGGCGGTGTCCAGCCCGACGCCAAAGCCCGCAGCAACGGCAACGAGAAGACCTTCAGAGACACCTGTGCCAACCCACTCAGAGTTGACTGTGTCTTCAACTCATCCACCGTCTCCGAGCCCTAGTTGGCTCCAGATGGTTCCTGGCTCGACCATTACCGCCACATTGGTCGATTCCATCACGGACCTGACATGGCAGGATGATTACGCCTTGGCGGTCTCAATTGGTCGAGATGAGCGCAAAGTCGTGCTGTCTGATGGGCGAACGACGCCATTGGACCCCTTCTTAGCTCCGAATTCCTTGGTGACGCTTCGGTGGCTTGCGTTTTCTCCATCAGGCAAGATGAGCGCTCTCCGGGGCGTCGGCGCCGATGGTAAGGCTGCGGTTTATTTGAAGGACGTGGCTGGTTCATTCGGTGTGGGCTTTGCGCTAGAAGGTTCCAATTGTGATTACCTAGAGTGGGGAACGGATTCTCAAGCCGTTTGCGGAACCTATCTAGACAGCACAAGCTCCCACGTGCAACTTGAATATATCTATGATGCGCTTAGCCAAACAGATTGGACTTTGCCGGAGCTTGTGGTGAAAGACTCAATTTGGGCGCTCTCGCCGAGCGGCGACCAAAT
>WBZS01002355.1_pt1 | contig 11955 bp, 11 predicted proteins | sample 5204201 | NCBI WGS metagenome assembly WBZS01 (sample SAMN12344357, study PRJNA552823) | activated sludge metagenome | biome: Activated sludge suspended growth; feature: Nitrification reactor; material: Wastewater; isolation source: activated sludge from nitrification reactor of wastewater...
CGTTGAGCCAGGCCTGCCAGTGCTCGCCGCCGCGGTCGGTGCCCCAGACGAACAGCTTGCGGCCGCGCAGACGCGCGGTGGAGGCCTGGATGACCCCGCCGCCGTCCGGCTCGACGGCGGCGACCCAGGGGTGCGTGACCCCGGCGGGCAGGTCGAAGAAGTAGTCGACGGCGTCGTGCGCGAGGGCGGGCCGCGTGACGTCGACGCCCTCGAACTCGGGGATGGCCGCGCGCACCAGCCCCCGGACGTGCCCGTAATGAAACGACGTGTCGGTGTCGGCCAGCACCCGCGTGCCCGGCGTGGCGGGGACGGCGCCGTTGCTCCACCAGTAGACCGGGCGCTCGGTGGCGTGCGGGTTGTGCACGTGCGGGTGCACGAACAGCTCGTCGGAGCCGTCGGGCAGCCACGCATCGAGCCGCCACGTGAGCTCGAGCATGCGCTCGTACCCCCACAACCGCAGCACCTGGACGCCGTCGCGCTCGACCACCGCCGCCGACACCGGCGACGCCGTCAGCGCCCAGTGCCCGGTGATGCCGAAGTTCCACTCGACGCCGCCGCTGAACCAGGCGTCGCGCAGCCCCAGGTTCGCCAGCTGCAGCGTGTCGGGCTGGAACAGCAACTCGCGCCCGGACGCCACGTCCACCAGGCTCCACAGCCGCCCGCCCCAGTCGAGCAGGAACGTGGCCCGCAGCCGCCCGTTGTCGAGCACCGCGGTGCGGGTCGGCGCCGGCTCGGGAGCGCGCGTGTAGCCCGACTGGCGTCGCCACGGCAGCAGGGACGCCGGACGCTCGCGGTGGCCCTCACCCACCCCGACGAGGGCCCTCGCCGCGGCATCCAGCGTGCGGCCGCCGCCGTCGTCGAGCAGCGGCAGGCCCAGCGGGCCGGGCGGGGTGCTAGACAGGGTCACGGTGCCGAACTCGATCATGGGCACATCTCTATCAGGATGCGCGGACAGAATCCGGGGAACCCGATCGGCTAGGCTCGCGACCTGATCGAGGGAGGCACCAATGAAGATCGCCATCGGGAGCGACAGCTCGGGCCACGACCTGAAGGACGCCGTCGCGGCGCACCTCGCGGAGGCCGGCCATGAGGTCGTCGACGTCGGCTGGGACGGCGCCGGCGAGCCCGAATACTCCGCCCACTACGCCAAACAGGTCGCGCACCTGATCCGCGATGGCGAGGCCGACCGCGGCGTCCTGGTCTGCGGCACCGGCATCGGCATCTCGATCTCGGCGAACAAGGTGCGCGGCATCCGGGCGGCCGTGTGCTCCGAGCCGTTCACCGCCAAGCACACCCGCGAGCACAACGGCTCGCAGATCATCGCATTCGGCGCCTTCGTCGTCGCGCCGGAGATGGCCATCGCGATCACCGACGCCTTCCTCGGCGCCGAGTTCAAGGGCGGCATCTTCACCGAGCGCTTCAACCTGATCAAGGCGATCGAGGACGAGGAGTCCGGGGGCTAGGCGCTCCCGGGGCTTGCTTCGGCCGGGGTTACTGCATCCCCGCCGCCCGGCCCGCGCGCACGGCGTCCAGGCTGTCGGTGTCGCCGGACGCCGCCGGTTCCGGCCCGCGTCCCCAGAGCCAGCGGTCGAGCTCCTCGGCGGTGCCGGTGAGGGACGCCGCGGGCTCGACGCCGTCCACGAAGGCCAGGCCCGGCTCATCGTACTCCTTGCCGGATTGGCCGACGCCGCGCCAACGTCCGCCCTGGACGAGCCACTGCTGGCCCGTGTCCGAGGCGTGCAGCCGCACCGCGCCCGCGACCGGGTGGAGCGCGAAGCCCGGGTTGGTGCCCCACCACGCCAGCATCACCTCGATGCCGTGGGCGACGCCGTCGGCGGCCACCTCGGCGTCGATCGGCGCGGACGCCAGCCCGGCCGCCAGCTCGGCGTCGATGCGGTGCATCGTGGCCTCGTGGACCTGCATGCGGCGCGTGAAGCCGACCGTCTGATCGGGCGGGAACCACGACCAGGCGGGTTGCTCGTCGTCCCTGGTGGCGAGTTCGGCCACGAGCGCGGCCGTCTCGTCGATGAGCAGCGCGATCGTGGTCTCCCGGTCGTCCGGGCGGGCGGGCTTGGTCTGCTCGACGGCCTCGGACTCCTCGTCGGAGCGCGCACCCGTGCGCAGGATCGCGGCCCAGAACGCGTGGACGTCCGTGAGGTGCCACAGCAGGTCGTCTGCATTCCAGTCGGGGCAAGTGGGCACTCGGGTGGCGGCGTCCACCTGGCGGATCGCGGCGATGAACCGGTCGGTCTCGGCGTTGATGAGGCTGAGGTGATCCATGGGTGGAGCGTAGGCGCTCGGGGCTGGGTCACAAAGGTGAGCGGGCACTCAGTAGCACGTTGTGCGTGGTCCGTTCGACACAACGTGCTACTGAGTTCTCGCTCACTCGTGGCGTGGCCGCAGTTGCGCGACGGCGGGCGGTGCGTGGAACGCGGTGAACGTCTTCAGGCCGCTGACGACGACGGACTCCGACTCGCGTAACCGGCCGACTCCGTCCACCCGCGTCGTCCACAGCCGCCTCATCAACCCGGGGAGTTGTCCACAGCCCACGACATCGGGTGGCGGTTCTGCACCCCGGAACCCGAATGTGTGGAGTATGTACGACAACGGATACCGGACGGCCTCCGCGCGGTCATGGCGCTGCAGGAGGGCGTGGTCACCCGGCCCCAAGCCCTGATTCACCTCACGCGGGCTCCACTCGACCGCCTCGTGCGCGACGGCGTCTTCGCCGTGCTGACCCACGGGGTGTATCGCTCAACGCTAGTGCCGCTGACGGCGGCGCAGTGGGGGTGGGCGGCGCGGCTAGTGGGTGGGTCGGGCTCGGCGATCGGCGGGTGGCGGGCGCTGCAGTTGGCGGGTCTCGCGACCGAGTCCCTCGCCACGCGGGGGCGGCCGACGGCGGCCCCAGGCCTTGTCACCGACGTGTGGCTGCCGCGAGGCGCACGGCTGCGCCCTCGCGCGGGGTTCACTTTCCGGATCGACGGTCTGGGACGCCTGTCCCACACGATGGGGACGCTCCCCCGCATCCGTGCCGAGGACGCCGTCCTCGACGTCGGCTCCCAACTCGACCTGGACGCCTGGGTGGAGCTCTTGAGCACAGGAGCGCGTACGGGCGTGTTCTCGCCGACGAGCGTCCGCCTGCGTCTCGACGCCCGCCGTCGCTGGCATCCGCTCCCCGCGCACCGGGCGGTGCTGGACGACCTGGCGGGCATCGAGAGCACTCTCGAGTTCGCCTACCTCCGCGACGTCGAGCGTGCGCACGGCCTGCCCGTCGGGCGGCGTCAAGCATCCCTGGTCGCGGGAACGCGCAGCGACGTCAGCTACGACGAGTACGACACGCTGATCGAACTGGACGGCCGCCTCGGGCACGAGGGCCCCGGGGCCTTCCGTGACATGCGGCGCGACAACGCCCACGCGATGACCGGGGTGTTCACCCTGCGCTACGGGTCAGTCGACATCCGCGGGCGTCCATGCGCGGTCGCGGCGCAAGTCGTCGCGCGGCTCCGCTCACAAGGGTGGGCCGGGCCTGGACGCCGCTGCCCCCGCTGCCCGCCTCCGTCCGAAGCGGGCCGTGACGGCTGAGCCGGCACTCAGTAGCACCTTGTGCGTGGTCCGTTCGACACAACGTGCTACTGAGTGTCCGCTCACTCGGGACTGGCCCGGGACACCGGCCCCAGCGATGAGTGAGCTGGCCCAACGGCCGCGCCACCGGCCGTGCCCGGGGAGCAGACCCGAGCGCGGGCGTCGGCGTACTCGTGTTCGAGCCGGTCGACCAGCTCGGCCACACCCAGCACGGAGTCCACGCCCGCCACCCCCTGCCCCGCGGACCAGATGTCGCGCCACGCCTTCGCGTCCGCGGCGGACGGGTTGGTCAGGTGGGCGAGGTCCACCTCCCCGGACGGCGCGTCGGGGTCGAGCCCGGCGGCCTGCAGGCTGGGTCGCAGGAAGTTGGCCGCGACGGTGCTCACCGACGCGGTGTACACGATGTCCCACGCCGACGCCGCCACCACCTGGGCGCGATAGGCCTCCGAGGCCAGCGACTCGGACGTGGCCACGAACCGCGTGCCGAGGTAGGCCAGGTCTGCGCCCATGACCTGTGCGGCGAGCACGTCCGACCCGGACGAGATCGCGCCCGCCAGCAGCACCGTGCCGTCGAAGAACGACCGCACCTCGGCGACGAGCGCGAACGGGTTGACCGTCCCGGCGTGCCCGCCCGCCCCCGCCGCCACGAGCACGAGGCCGTCGACACCGGCGTCCGCGGCCTTGCGCGCGTGCCGAGCGGTGGTCACGTCGTGGAAGACGACCCCGCCGTAGGCGTGCACCGCGTCCACCACCTCGGACGCCGCGCCGAGGCTCGTGATCACGACCGGCACGCGGCGCGCGACGACGGCGGCGAGGTCGTCCGGCAGGCGCGCGTTGGAGCGGTGCACGACCAGGTTGACGCCGAACGGCGCGTCGCGGGGTGCGAGCGCGTCGGCGATCGAGACGAGCCACTCGTCGAACCCGGCCGTGGTGCGCTGGTTGAGGGCCGGGAACGTGCCCAGGACGCCGGCGCGGCAGGCGGCCACGACGAGGTCGGGCCCCGACACGAGGAACATGGGCGCCGCCACGACGGGCAGGCGCAGGCGTCCGGCGAGGGCGGCGGGCAGGCTCATGCGGGCCAGCACTCTGGACGCAGCGCCCGGTCGAGGTCGGACCACAGGTCGTCGGCGTCCTCCAGCCCGACCGACAGGCGCAGCAGCTGCTCGGGCACGACCGCCGGCTCCGACGGGATGCGCCGGCGTCGCTCCACCAGCGACTCCACCCCGCCGAGGCTGGTCGCGGGCACCCACAGCCGGACGCGGTGCGTCACGGCGTCCGCGGCGTGAGAGTCCGCCAGTTCGACCGCGATCATCGCCCCGAAGCCGCGCAGCGTCCGAGACGCGACGGCGTGGCCAGGATCGTCGCTCAGCCCCGGGTAGCGCACCCGAACGACGGCCGGGTGCGACGCGAGGCGTCCGGCCAGCACGGCTGCGGTCGCCTGCTGCCGGGCCAGGCGAACGGGCAGCGTCCGGACGCCGCGCAGCGTCAGCCAGGCCTCGAAGGGTCCGGGGATGGCGCCCGAGAGCGTCCGGTGGTCGCGGATGCGCTCGTGCAGGACCGGGTCGGCGGTGACCAGCACGCCGCCGAGCACGTCGGAGTGCCCGGCGAGGTACTTGGTCGCCGAGTGCAGCACCACGTCGGCGCCGACGGCGAGGGGGTTGGCCAGCAGCGGGGTGGCGAAGGTGTTGTCGACGGCGACCCGCACGCCGTGCTGGCGCGCATCCGCGCACACCGCGGGCACGTCGGCGACCTCGAGTAGCGGGTTGCTCACCGTTTCGGCGAACAACCAGTCCGCCCCCGGCAGGGCGGCGCGCACGGCGCCGGCGTCCGCCATGTCGACGAGCGTGAGCCGCAGGTCGCCCGCGTCGGCGCGCTGCCGGGCCGAGGCCAGCATCGCGTTGTACGTCGTCGCGCCCATGACCAGCCGCGCGCCGCGGGGGATCAGCGAGAACAACGCGGCCCCGGCCGCCATCCCCGACGCGAACGCCGTGGCGCCCTCCGCAGCCCCCTCCAAAGCGCCGACCACCGCCTCCAGCGCGACCCAGGTGGCGTTGTCGGAGCGGCCATAGAGCGGTACGCCCGGGTCCAGGTCGCCGGGGGTGACGAAGGTGCTCGACAGCTCCAGTCCGGGGCTGACGGGCGCGCCCGGGATCCGGGCGGGACGGCCGCCCACCACCGCGATCGTCTCGGGGGCCAGGGGACTGAACGACGCGTCGGGCATGCGAGCATCGCACCACACGCCCCGGGCCGTGTCGAGCGTCACCGGGTGGCAGAATCGGCCCCATGCAGATCAAGGTCGCCGGCACGCATCAGTACTCGGTCGCGCCCGAGCGGGCGACGCTGACGTTGGCGGTGGCCGTCGAGTCCGGCGACCGGGCCGAGGTCACCCGCGAGGCGTCCGCCCTGGCCCGCGAGTTGGACGCGGCGCTGGCCGCGCTGCCGGAGGGCACGTTGGAGTCCTATTCGGTCGGCGCCCTGACCACGCGGGCCTGGCGCCCGACCGACCAGCGCGGCAAGCCGGGCGAGCCGCGGTACTCGGCCACCGCGCGCGTCCGGGCCGTGTTCGTCGACCTCGCCGCGATCGCCGGCCTGGTGCTGGAGTGGGGGGTGCGCGACGGCGTCCGCCTCGACGGCGTGGCCTGGACGCTCACCGACGAGACGCGGCTCGCGGTGGAGTCCGACGCGCTGTCGCTCGCCGTCGCCGCCGCCAAGGACCGCGCCCTAGTCATCGCCCGCGCCGCAGGGTTCGCCGACGTCACGCCCGTGCGCGTCAGTGACCCGGGGCTGGAGGCCCCCTCGCCGCGCGCGTTCGGCGGAGCCCCGGCGATGCGCGCCATGGCGATGGGCGACGAACCAGCGCCGGTCGTCCCCGACGACGTCCGCGGCGCCGTCACCGTCCTCGCCCGCTTCAACGCCCACTAGATCCAGGGAGGCCCCATGTTCGAATCTTCCATGCCCGATCCGATCGAGGAGATCATGGAGAGCGTCACCGGCGAGGGCGCCGGACCGTTCAACTCCAGGGCGTTCCTCGACGAGCAGGGCCCGCTCGACCCTGAGCAGAGCCCGCTCGAGAACCGCCCCCACCACCGCGCTGCTGCCGACGCGGACGCCGAAGCGGACGCCGGCCGCGACGACTGAACCCGACCAGCGGTCCCTGAGCTGGTCGAAGGGCTTCCAGTAGCTCAGCCAGCGACCCTTCCCCGGCGAACAGGCCGGTCACAATCGGGGGGTGGCACTCTGGAGAGCGACCCCGACTGCCAGGAGTAGCCATGGCCAGCCTCGTGCTCGACCTCGTGATCGCCCTGATCGTCGCCACGTACGCCGTGCGTGGCTGGCGTAGCGGGCTGATCGCGGGCGGGCTGGGCCTCGTGGGCGTGGTCGGCGGCGTCATCGCCGGACTCTGGGCCGGGCCCCACCTGCTCACCCTGCTACCCGCCGACGACTGGTCGACCCTGGCGCGCACGCTGGTGCTGATCGCGGTCGTGGTCGTGGGCGCGATCGCCGGCGAGGCGCTGCTCGGGGGGATCGGGCGCCGTCTGCGTCCGCAGCGAATCCGGACGCTGCACACCTTCGACTCCTTCCTCGGCGCGGTCGCGGCCGCCGTGGTGTCGGCGCTGGTGGTGGGCCTCTTGGTCGCGGCGGTGAAGCCGATCGCCCCGGCGTCCTGGGCGCGCACGATCGACGGGTCGCTGGCGATCCGCGGCATCGACTCCGTCATGCCCGACCAGGTGGCACGGCAGGCGTCCAGCCTCACCGCGATCCTGGACGCCGCGGGCTTCCCCCGCGTGTTCAGCGGACTGGCCGCCGAGCCCGACCTGCCCGCCGCCGAGCCGGACGGGGCCGCCGCCCGCACCGCGGCCGTCCGCGCCGCCGCCGACTCGATCGTCAAGGTGAGCGCCCCCACCCCGCAGTGCGGGCCGCTGACGGCGTCCGCGGGCAGCGGCTGGGTGTCGAGCGCGCAGCGGGTGGTCACGAACGCGCACGTGGTGGCCGGCGCCCAGGGCGTGAGCGTCCAGGTCGGGGGCACGGGGGCGCGGCTCGCGGCCACCGTGGTGGCCTTCGATCCCGACGTCGACCTCGCCGTGCTCTACGTCCCCGGGCTGAACGCCGAACCGCTGCCGCGCACCGGCCCGCTGGCGGCGTCCGCGGACGTCGCGGTGGCCGGCTTCCCCGGCGGCGGGCCCTACACGGTGACGTCGGGGCGGGTCCGGGGCACGCTGCAGGCGCCGGGGGATGACATCTTCGGCCAGGCGGGCGTGGTCCGGGAGGTGTACTCGCTGCGCGCCGCCGTGCACGAGGGCAACTCCGGCGGGCCGCTGCTCACCCCCGAGGGGCGCGTCGCCGGCACGATCTTCGCCCGCTCGCTGGCCGACGACCAGACCGCGTACGCGCTCACCGACGCCCAGACCGACGCGCTCATCGACGCGGCCGCCGACGACACCCGCGCCGTCGGCACGCAGGGCTGCCTGCGTTAGCCGGACGACCGCGGACGCCGCCCCGGCCTCCCGCCGGGCCGCACCCGCGGCGTCCCCTTGAATCCACCGCCCCCGTCGGCTGGACTGGCGTCATGACCCGCATCGGATTCCACGCCTCGCACGAACAGGTCGCGCCGGGCCAGTTGCTCACCGACGTGCAACACGCCGAGCGGGTGGGGTTCGACATGGCGATGTGCTCCGACCACTTCAGCCCGTGGTCGGCGCGACAAGGGCATTCGGGCTACACGTGGTCGTGGCTGGGCGCCGCGCTCGCCACGACCGGCCTGGAGTTCGGCTGCGTGTGCGCCCCCGGCCAGCGCTACCACCCGGCGATCGTGGCGCAGAAGATCGGCACGCTGGCCCAGATGTTCCCCGGCCGGTTCTGGACGGCGCTGGCCAGCGGCGAGGCGTCCAACGAGTCGATCACCGGGGACAAATGGCCGCTCAAGGAGGTGCGCGTCCGGCGGCTGGAGGAGTGCGTGGACGTGATCCGCCGCCTGCTGCGCGGCGAGGAGGTGACCCACGACGGGCTCGTCACGGTCGAGGCCGCCCGCGTCTGGGACCGTCCGGACGAGGTGCCCCTGCTGATCGGCCCGGCGGTCTCGGCCGAGTCGGCGGCCCGGGTGGCCGGCTGGGCGGACGGGCTGATCACCGTCGGCACCGACCCGGACGCCCTGGCCGAGGTGGTCGCCCGCTACCGCGGCGCCGGAGGGCGTGGACGCCTCGCGCTGCAACTGCACCTGTCCTGGGCGCCGACGCTGGCCGAGGCCGAGGAGATCGCGTTCGACCAGTGGCGCTCGAACGTGTTCACCGGACCGCTGGCGTGGGACACCTCCTCGGTGGCGGGATTCGACGCGGCGGCGGCCCACGTGACCTTGGAGTCGGTGCGCTCGGCCGTCCGGATCTCGGCGGACCCCGACGAGCACGTGGCGTGGATCCGGGAGTACGCAGCGCTGGGCTTCGACGACGTCTACCTGCACTTCGTCGGCCAGGAGCAGGCGCGCTACCTGGACGAGTTCGGCGCGAAGGTGTTGCCGAACTGCCGGTGATCAGCTCAGATGGGGCGATGCGGATCACCGACACGAGCGACCTGTGGTGGAAGAGCGCGATCATCTACTGCCTCGACATCGAGACCTACCACGACGCCGACGGCGACGGCGTCGGCGACCTGGCCGGGCTCGCCACGCGCATCGACTACCTGGCCGGGCTCGGGGTCAACTGCCTGTGGCTGATGCCCTTCTACCCGAGCCCCGACCGCGACGACGGGTACGACATCAAGGACTTCTACGGGGTCGACCCGCGGCTGGGCAACCACGGGGAGCTGGTCGAGGTGATCCGGACGGCGCACGACCGCGGCCTGCGCGTCGTGGCCGACCTGATCGTCAACCACACGTCCGATCAGCACCCGTGGTTCGTGGCATCGCGGCGCAGCAAGGACAACCCGTTCCGCGACTTCTACGTGTGGCGCGACACCGATCCCGGCGACACCTCCGACGAGGTGGTGTTCCCCGGCGAGGAGGACGGTATCTGGACCCTCGACGACCGCACCGGCGAGTGGTACCTGCACCACTTCTACGCCCACCAGCCCGACCTGAACCTGGACAACCCGTTGGTCATGGACGAGTTGCTGCGCACCATCGGGTTCTGGGTCGAGCTGGGCATCGACGGGTTCCGGGTGGACGCCGTGCCGTTCCTGATGCAGAACGCCGCCACCACCGGGACGAAGACGATGGCCGTCGACCCGCACGACGTGATCCGGCAGGTGCGGGCGTTCCTCACGCGCCGCAAGGGCGACGCGATGCTACTGGGCGAGGTGAACGTCCCGCACGCCGAGCAAAGGCGCTACTTCGGCGGGGACGCCGGCGACGAGCTGCACATGATGTTCGACTTCATCACCATGCAGGCGACATACCTGTCGCTGGCGCGGGAGGACCCGCGTCCGCTGATCAAGGCGCTGCGCGGACGGCCGTCCATCCACCCGACCTGACGCTCGACAAGCTTTCCGACGCCGAGCGCGCCGAGGTGTTCGCCGCGTTCGGCCCCGAGAAGTCGATGCAGGTGTACGACCGCGGCCTCAAGCGCCGCCTGCCGCCGATGCTGGGCGGCGACCCGCGCCGCGTCCGGATGGCGTACAGCCTGCTGTTCTCCCTGCCCGGGACGCCGACGTTGTACTACGGCGAGGAGATCGGCATGGGCGAGGACCCCGAAGCCGACGGCCGCATGGCGGTGCGGACGCCGATGCAGTGGGACGCCGGGGCCAACGGCGGCTTCTCGACCGCGCGGGCCGGACGGCTGATCCAGCGGGTCACGCCGGACGGGTACGGCCCCGAGCACGTGAACGTGGCGGATCAGGAGAACGATCCGGGGTCGCTGTGGAGCTTCCTGAGGGCGCTGATCGGCGTCCGGCGGCGGCGTCCGGAGCTGGGTTGGGGGGAGTTCGAGGTGCTCGAGTCGGGCGAGCCTAGCGTCCTGGCGCACCGAGTGTCCGTGCCGGGCTCGGCCGTCGTCGCGGTGCACAACTTCGCCGCCGACCCGGCGACGGTGTCGCTGGGCGGGGCGGTGGCCGGCGACGACATGGTCGAGGACCTGCTCGACGGCGCCGCGGTCGTGCCCCATGACGGCGCGCTCACCGTTGCACTGCCGGGATATGGGTACCGGTGGTTCCGGGTCCGGGAGGGATAGGACGCGGGTCCCGTTGCGCGCGCAGGGCCTGCACTGACTCGTTTGGGGCCAGGCGATGTGCCGCGCCGGTCGGTCGGGTTGAACCGGGCGCAGCACCGCGTGCCCTCAAAGCCCACGAGATCGACGACGGGCGGGACGTGGCCGCGCGGGCAAGGCAAGTCGGCTCAGCGCGCAGGCGTGGCACCACGCTGTGGGAGGGGAGGGGCAGCCGCGTGACCGTGATCTCGTGGCTCACCCCTGGGGCCAAGGCGCGTCGGATGAGCCGACACTCAGTGGCACCTTATGCATGGTCACTTCTACATAAGGTGCTACTGAGTGCCCGCTCACTCACGGCGACCCAGGATTCTCAGCGCAGGGGTTCGCCGCCGACAGTCGATCTCGACCAGGACCGCGGCGCTACCGTGGCCCCATGCATCTCGCCGAAGCGTTGGCGTCCGGTCCCGTCGTGCTGGACGGCGGGCTGGCCACGTTGCTGGAGTCGCACGGGCAGGACCTGAGCTCGTCGCTGTGGTCGGCGCGGCTGCTGCGCGACGACCCCGATGCGATCGTGGCCGCGCACGCCGAGTACTTCGCGGCCGGCGCGCAGGTGGCCACATCGGCGTCCTATCAGGCCTCGTTCGAGGGGTTCGGGGGGCTGGGGCTGGACCGGGCGGCGTCCGAGCGGCTGATGCGTCTGAGCGTCCGGCTGGCACGGGACGCCCGGGACGAAGCGCGTCCGGACGGTTGGGTGGCGGCGTCCGTGGGACCCTACGGCGCCGTGCTCGCAGACGGGTCCGAGTATCGCGGTGACTACGGGTTGAGCGTTGCCGAGCTGCGGGCGTTCCATCGGCCACGGCTGGCGGTGCTGGCCGACTCCGGCGCCGACGTGCTGGCGATCGAGACAATCCCCTGCCTGGCGGAGGTCGAGGCCGTGCTCGCCGAAATCGCCGGCTCCGGACACCCGGCCTGGCTGTCGGTGACCGTCGCGGAGGGTCGGACACGGGCGGGCGAGTCCGTGGCCGAGGCGTTCGCGATGGCCGCGGACGTGCCCGAGGTCGTCGCCGTCGGGCTCAACTGCTCAGCGCCGGAGGAGGTCGCCGGGGTGCTTGGCCTGCTGGGCCGGCCGAGCGAGCAGTCGGGCCCGCGTGCGGGCGTGGCGTACCCCAACTCCGGGCAACTCTGGGACGCCGTCGGCCGCCGCTGGGTCGGCGACTCGCGATTCGACGCCGGACTGGTC
>WBZS01002357.1_pt1 | contig 11945 bp, 10 predicted proteins | sample 5204201 | NCBI WGS metagenome assembly WBZS01 (sample SAMN12344357, study PRJNA552823) | activated sludge metagenome | biome: Activated sludge suspended growth; feature: Nitrification reactor; material: Wastewater; isolation source: activated sludge from nitrification reactor of wastewater...
CTACTATACTTTTCCTGTTCTAAAAGAAGCGTTTATTAGACTTATAGAAGAAAGAGGTATGATTCAACTTTTTGGGAGAAATTTTGTTATAAAGGAAGAGGTATATGAGTCAGGAAATCTTAAAAAAGATTCCAATTTTTGTATTATACAAACAGCATATGCGCTTGAATATCTTGGTTATTTAACCGTTAACAATGTGTGGAGAGACGATGTATATGGAGACTCAAAGACAAAATATTATGTAGCATTAAATATTAGCGTGAATGATAACTTTGTGGATGAAATAAATAACAGATACAAAAAAGCAAACCCAAAAAATATAATAACTAGCTTTGACAAATCTAAAGGTGTTCTCAAGTTTGCTGGAGAAGAAATAAATCTTTCCCTAAAAGGAAAAGAAACTGATGCGTCTTTGCTTATGAACACTCTTTTTAAAAGAGATGATACCGATTGGGTCTATAACGATGAGATACTTGCAGACTGGCAATTCAACGATGCTGACAAGAAAAAAGCTCCTAAAAATAAAGTATATTTTGCTGCCAAAAAGATAAATGAGAAAGTAGCAATGAAAACCAAAATCGAAGACCTTATTGAATTCACAACTGAAAAAGCAAGAATAAATCCTCGCTACAATCAAATTGACGAATAATTTATAAATCGCAATAAATTTTTATAAATAGCTCTCATATATCCTGAAGTTATCCTTCGGGATTTATTAGTTTAACTATAAAAGTTTATATGCAAAAGCAAAAACTCATATGGTCAATTACTACTCGCAAAGTAAGTGACCTTATAAAAAACGGATACAATCCGAGAAAAATAAGCGAGAGCGAGAAGCAAGATTTAGAAAAGTCTGTTAAGGAGTTCGGGACAGTCGTACCCGTAATTCTTAATATTGGTTTGAGAGAAAACGTCATTATTGGTGGTGAGCAAAGAATCAAGATATATGCCGATTTGGGTATAGAAAGTGTCGAGTGTATGATACCCTCCCGGGAACTTACCCTCAAAGAAGAAAAAGAACTGAACCTGAGGCTCAATAAAAACACAGGATCGTGGGATGAAAATTTACTCAAGGAATTCGATATGGACATGCTTTTAGGCGTTGGTTTTGGTGATGAGGAATTGCAAAATTTATTTGATGACGTAGATCTTGTTGAAGATGATTTTGACATTGAAAAAGCTGTTAAAGAAACAGTTGTTGCAAAAGTAATGCTTGGAGAAATCTGGGAACTTGGCAAACACAAACTTCTTGTTGGTGACTCCACTGATCTTATCTCTGTTCAAAAACTCATGGATGGCAATCTTGCAGATATTGTCTACTGCGACCCTCCATACAATATCGGACTGGACTATTCAAAAGGTGTTGGTAATAAAGAAAAATATCAAGGGTCGTATTCTTCAAAAGATGATTCAATGAAAGATACAGAATATCTTTCATTTATAGATAAAAGTGTTGAAGTAGCAAAAGCGGTATCAAAAAAAGATGCACACTTCTTCTACTGGTGTGATTCTTCGTATTTATGGATGAATCAAACTTTATACACAAAGCACGGTATAGAAAACAAACGTGTCTGTATGTGGATTAAGAATAATCAAAATCCAACTCATAAGATTGCATTTAACAAAGTATATGAACCATGTGTTTATGGAACTGTTGGTAAACCATACCTCAATACTGCAATGAACAATGTAAACGAGATTTTGAATCAAGAAGTAACAACTGGAAATCAAGTACACGACGAAATATTCGATATGATTGATATTTGGATTGAGAAAAGAGACAACGCTAAAGATTATCAACACCCTACTCAAAAACCAGTAACTCTTAATGAGAAACCTCTCAAAAGATGTAGTGCCCCAACACACATAATTTTTAGTGGATTTGGAGGAAGTGGAAGTGATCTTATTGCGTGTGAAGAATTAAACCGTATTTGGCGTGGAGTCGAGAAAGATTTAATTTTCGCAACTATCATCATAGACAGGTGGGAGAAATTTACTGGACTTAAAGCAAAGAAAATATATGAAAATAAATAAAGGAGATATCTACAAAATTGGAGATCATATTATTGGTTGTGGTGATTCCACGGATAGATCTTTTGTGAGTAAAGTTATAGGGAAAAATAAAATACGATCCATTATCACAGATCCTCCATATGGTGTTGCGTATGTAGAGAATAAAAAAGGTTTCGCTAAGCTTGGAGTTAAAGAAGAGAAAATAATCGCTGGCGATCATCTGCAAAGTGAGACTGAATATGAAAACTTTACCAAGCGTTATCTTGGTGCTGTTATTCCATATCTTGAAGACTACAACGCTTGTTATGTATTCAATGCTGACCCTATGTACCCAGCACTACGGAAAGGCATGAAAGATGCAGGTTTCTATTACAGCCAAATGATTATTTGGGTAAAGAACCAACCAGTCATGAGTCGCAAAGATTACCTCTCACAATACGAACTCATCGCATATGGATGGTTTGGCAAACATAAAATGGAACGATCAAAATCAAAGAATGTTATATATCATCCACGACCAAACAGATCAAGACTTCACCCTACCCAGAAACCAATAGGATTACTTCGAAAAATAATTCCAGATTCAACGCGTGTTGGTGATTTTGTATATGACCCATTCCTTGGTAGTGGATCAACAGCCGTGGCGTGTGAGCACTTGGGTCGAAAATGTATCGGTATAGAAATTGACGAAATGTATATTTCAACAATTCTTGAAAGGTTAGAAAATCTCACTGGTGAAAAAGCGGTAAAGATATAGTTATATGAAGGAAGAAGACTTTATTAAAGACCCATACAAAAAACAAACATACGAAACGTATGCTCTTTGGAAGTCTCTTCCTTCTTTTTTAAAAGGACAACCAAAAGTAGCATTAGAAAAGTTTGGTATCAATGAAGAAGTGGTTTTTGAGTTACTTACAATAAAGACTCAAGCTGAATTTTCAAAGATATATAAAATCGATGTCGGCACACTTACAGATTGGAATAAAAGACTGGAGAAAGACGGACTAACTAAAGACATTAATAGTTGGGCAAGAAAGTTAACGCCAAATGTCATTTTTGCACTCTATAAAAATATTACTAAACATGGTCGAGCACACGAAGTACGAGCGTGGTACGAATTAATTGAAAATAACTAGTATGCAAAATATTGATTTAAATCAAATAAATATCATTCTCTCTGACACCTTACTGAAAGTAGTTAATAGAGAAATATCACATAAACAAGCAACTATGATTGCCAAAATCGCATCAACACTCTCTAAGAACATTGTAAGCACTGAGCTTAAAGATAGAGTCGAATTTCTTGAGCAAGCACTTAAAGCAAAAAGATAAATATGAAAAACTTAGCAAATATTTTAAGACGAGCAGATATAACTCCACAAGAAAGAGTTGTTACTTTGGTGCAAAATGACGTTTATCGAGAAGAACACGGTAAGAGCATTCTTTCTGAGTCAGAGATATATTCCTTAACACAAGGATGGAAACCTAAAAACTCATATGAAGTAAATGCGTACAATAAATACTTAGATCTTTCTCGTATTGAAAGATCAATGAGAATGGATTCACACTTGTTGAGTTTAAAATCAGAAAATTCTCTACTGAGAGGTGGTATGCTGGTCGATTCTTTGTTTGATGAAGAATTTCAAAAGAAAAATATATTCGATAAACATATTCCAAGAGAAGATGTGATCAAATCAATTACCGAGAATACATACATTGAATGCAATAAACTAGTTCACTTAGTTACATTCAACAATATGTCAGATGATTTTAAAAGAGATTTATTATTAATTGATGAATATGTAAATCACGATCCAAAGTATTTTGAAGATGAGGTATTTTTATACGAACTTTTTAATGATTCAAATGCACTAACTCATCAAAACAAAATTCTCTTAATAAATCGGATATATTCTTGTATTTACCATGAAGAATTTAGAAAACTTAAAAATGGATCAGAGAAAGATGGTTTTCTACTATTCCACTTTTTTGCTGAATTAACAATGAATTCAGTTATAAAAAAATGGGGTGAGTATATGGGCATTGATTGTAACGGTAAAAATGATGTAGATATTCTCAATGAGCTTGAAAAATATGCAATAAAAAAAGATAAAACCATGGAAAGCATAATCAAAGAGACATTATTAAAATGGTTAGATGAAGGTTTGTTTGTAAAAGAATACACTCCGCTATTTTTTAGTAATGGTTATGATACATGGAATGGTAAAACAAGACTAAAGCATAAGGACATATTTAATGAATGGTATCAGCAATACAAAGATACAGAAAAATATATTCACAAGCTTAGTAAAGAAGAAACTATAGAAATAAAGAAGTTTAATAAAAAAGTATTGACTTCAACAGATACAATTGAAATTGTTACAGGAAAGAGTTTAAATGATTGCATATTGGATATATCATTTGTTAATGATTACAAAAAACAAGTAGAACTACTAATTCCTCTGGCGTATACTTTTCTTTTTATTGAAAGATATACAAATCCATTGAAGAATTATGCGACCCTCACTTCTTTCTTGGAGTTATCAAATTTCTTTTCCCAGATATTTGATATAGACATGACAGCTAGATATAAAAAGAATATTGAATCTTTTGAACAAGATTTATATATCCTGAACAGAACATTAAGTAAGTGCATTGATAAAATAAATGAACTAATTTTTACAAAAAATGATATATCTTTCCCGATGGAAATAGATATAGAAAAGTTTTTATTTAAAATAGATAACCCTCTTGATGGTGATGCTGATGACATAATAAATGACTATAAAAAAGAGGTAAGAAAGTGTGGTTTTAGTCCATTATAATTGATCTTAAATATCATTGACAAAATACTATTTCTGTGATAAGATAGGTAAAGTAACGATACCCGACCTCTGTCTAAAGAAACAGTGCTGGGTGTCGGGACCCAGTTCTTTCAAATCAAAAAAGGAAATAAGATGATGACTGAAAAGATCACATCGAATCAACGTAAACAAATCGTTCGATTCGTGGAGGATGGCATCGATGCCATGAACCTCCAAAAGGACGGCGCACAGCGCCTTATCGAAAACGGAGGAGAGTTTCAAACCGAGTTGAAAAAGCTCGTTGAACGCTTCTCCATCACCAACCAGTACGCAGACGAGGAAGTGAAGTCGAGCTATGGCTACTTGTCGGGTTACAAGCCCAAAGGTATCACCGAGCAGACTAACCGCCTCCGTGAGCTGTTCCCTGGTATCGGCTACGCCGACGAAAAGCTTGCCGAGCAGGTGCTTCCTGAAAACGCTGAAGGATGGTTCGCCATTCCACGGTGGGAAAAGGTTGCCCCAACCTACGGTGAAGCCGTGCAGAAGGTGTTCGACCTGATCAAACAGACCAGAAACGGTGCGTTTTACAACTACCGTGAAGGTGAACTTGGTCCGAATCAGCTTCGTCAATCCGCCAAGTCTGTGTCCATTTTCCAGAAGCTCGGCGACGAGCAGAAGGATCAGGACATTCTGGTGGTTCCTGCCCAGTTCGGTATTCGTCATCGCGGTCGCTCGGTTCGCCGTGCCCGTGAAGTGATGAATGCAAACGAATGTGGTCTGGGTGCATTTGCCATCGGCATCATGCTCCTGACCCATCCTGAGCGTCTCAATCACTATGACGACCTCTGGATTGACTGTGCAGGTGACGAGTTCGCTCCGCATGCCGATGGCGTCTTCTCGAGGTCTCCGTACTTCAAGTTCGATGACGACGAGGTCCGGTTCGGCACCCGCGATGTTGACATTGCCTACGACGGCTATGGTTCGGCTTCGGTGTGTCTTCCGCAAGGTTGATACTTACTCTTTGGGATCTTGAGTCATATGAATTCTTGATCCTTGAATCCTTGAGAGGGTTTGCGAAAGCAAACCCTCTTTTTTATTGCCGTAGGCAATTTTTATATTTTTTGATATAATATATTTGAGTCTAGGTTAGTGTATGATCGTTTACGGATGATCATCACCGAACTCTTTCTCCTATGAGAAATCGCGATCAGGATCACAATGATTACGGTTATTGTGACAGTGTTGTTGCTCTAGAGATACTGCTTACTATTTTCTAAGACAAGCAAGAAATTGTGTTGTTGGATGAAATACAGAATCGTGATTTATGTGCAATATCATACTTCGTGGTTTGTGATATGGACGGGAAATAGTAAAAGCTCCGAATGCCGATGGCGTCTTCTCGAAGTCTCCGTACTTCAAGTTCAATGACGACAAGGTCAAGTTCGACACCAACGATGTTGACAATGCCAACGACAACTATGGTTCGGCTTCGGTGTGTCTTCCGAAGTATCAATTAAGCACAAAAGGTATCCATTACGGATACCTTTTGCTTTGTTACAGATATTGTTATTTCTGTGACTTTATCCAACCACCAAGCATACGACCGATTTCATCAATAATTCCTTGAAGAAGTGTGTATTTCTTCATATCGAGACTTTTACTTTCTTTCATAAGACGAATGAAAAATCTTATGATATTAAGTTTTACACTCGTCTTTTCAAGAAGCACCGCTTTTCTTTCTTTTGAAACATAGCTTGCTTCAAGCGCAAGTTCAAGAATATCAATGATGATATTTTCTGTCCGCTCGTACACAGAGAATCTGTCTTGTTTTGGTACTAGATTTCTATATTCATGAAATGTTTTATACAGCTCATGAATTTTACGAAGTATTGGCACATCATTATCATTCATATGAGAATTTATACGAATTTATTTAATAAACTTATTACTCCAGAAAACTTGTTTTTTGCGTGGGAAGAATTTAGACGTGACAAGAAAAAGAAAGAAGACGTACTTGTCTTCGAAAAAAATCTTGAACGAGAGATATTTTCTCTACACAGGGATCTCAAATCTTTCACATATCGCCATAGTGGGTATGCAGGCTTTTATATTTCAGATCCAAAACGTCGCCATATACACAAGGCACAAGTGCGTGACAGAGTGCTTCACCATGCAATTATGAGTATCTTGTATCCACATTACGAGAAGACTTTTATTCATAACTCCTTCTCATGCAGAATTGGTAAAGGTACCCACAAAGGAGTAGAAGCACTTAGATCAATGCTCTACAAAGCAAGTAAAAATAACACAAGGAATGTGTATATTTTGAAGTGTGATATAGAGAAGTTTTTTGATTCAATCAATCACGAAACACTACTCGCTATTCTTCATACAAGAATTAAAGATGAAGAACTCATGAACCTGCTTACAGAAGTTATCGAGAGTTTTACGAGTGATAGATCAACTCTTTTTGAGAGGTGTGGTGTTCCTATTGGCAACCTAACTTCTCAACTTTTTGCGAATGTATATATGGATGTTTTTGATCAATTCATGAAGCATGAGCTTAAGGTGAAATATTACGCGAGATATACTGATGACTTTGTGATAGTAAGTGAGGACAAAGAATATCTTATACAGTTACTACCAAAGATACGCTCTTTTCTAAAGGATAAATTACAAGTACAAATACATCCAAAGAAAATCACGATTACCAAATTTGGTCGTGGCATTGATTATCTTGGGTATGTACTATTTCCACACTTTACTTTAGTTCGTACTCGTACGAAAAAGCGTGCACTTCGTAAATTAAATGAAAAGATATTACTTTACAAACGAGAAGAGATTTCCAAAGACAAAGTACACGCAACACTCATGTCTTATCTAGGTGTTTTTTCTCACGCAAATACACACAAGTTATCTTTGAGATTAAAGAATGACTATTTCTTTAATGTGAGTAATGCTGACTAAAAAAGTTCGACTAAGCTTTTTATAGTCAGTCATGTTATTTAAAGTACATCTTTTAAGTTAAACCAACCGTTGAATGTATGGTTATATGAATATGTTTTTCCATTCTGAATTTTCCAACCATTTGGACCGTCTTGTACAGCAATACCACCAGACATTCCTTTTCTTCCTTTAAGCCATTCTTGGAGAGCTTCTGCCTTGTATTTGGTATCTTTCAACTCTGCGGTTACGCCTTTCTTGGTATCAATAATCCATACATCTTTTTCAGTCTTAATGATCCAGTCAGGATAGAAGAGTTTTTCTTTATTTTCATCTTCGTTGTAATACGAAATAGAAAAGTATTCGCTTCCAGTGTCACCGTTCTTGTACCACCATTTAACAGATTTATGTTCTTCTAGGAACTTAATAAACTCCTTTTCGTTATCTTCACCCTTGTATTCTTTCTCGATATAGAAAGGCTTCATGGCGGACTTCTTCACACTCATTTCTTCGTACTGATCAGTGAAATAAAGAGTCTCTCGTGGAATATTTATTGTCTCTACTCGCTTTGCACGCTCTGACTTTTTGTTTACTTCTTTTTCACGAAGTGGTCGATATTTACCGAGTGCTGTGCCTATAACAGGAGATAAGACACTCGTTGTTTTAATGAGATCATTAACAATGATGATATAGGTGTTCTTTCTACCAACATCCATGGTTTCCATAAACCACACATTAAGAGCAGTTTTTAACTTTCCCCATGAACGCTCTGGAGCAAACTTCTTGTTCTCATCTGTCTGTTTTGAGATAAGACTAAAGCAGTATAAGTTGTAGAGTTTCTCAAGATCGTTTTGCGAGATTTCTTGATCATGACTACTCCCTTCTGAAAGGAGTTCTTGCTTAAAGTTGTCATAGTCATCAATTTCCACACCAACGATGAGTCCATTAGTTACTTTTGGATCAATATCAATTCCTGCCTTTGCTAGTTTATTGATACGAGCAGATGCAGAATCTTTTTCAGAAATATTGAAGTAATTATTAGCAACTTGGGTAAAAGTCTTTTGGAAACTGTCACCTAAGTCGTTGTAGTCTGAACGACTCATGAATACTGATTCAAGTTCAATTGGCTCAATATCTTTCTTTCGTTCACTTGGATAAATAGCAGGTCTGTTACCACCTGGAGTTTTAGCATATCCAGTCAGTACTTCATTTCGTTTGTAGTTGGTATAAAGGTATCCGAGATTAAGTTCAGGTTTTGCAAAGTGAGTACCAAATGGCATACGCAAAATACGACCAACTGTTTGGATAGCAAATGTCGGATTCTTAATCTCTCTAAACATCACAAGTACACTTGCTCGTGGACAATCCCATCCAGTAGCCACCGCCTGTTTAAACAGTAGATACGATACCTGAGAGGTATTATTCGTAATATCATCAAGATTCACTTTATCTTCTGAAAGCCAGATAGCTATTTCATGATCATAGACACCTTTTTCTTTAAGGGAATTAATAATGAAATCCTGTTTAGTTACGCTACTTGTTGTCTTGTCCGCTTTATCATCATTAGGTAGTTGAATAAGAACAAGAGGGTTAATCTCAACTCCTAAATCTTTATAATATCGAGCGATTTCACTTCGCTTATGATATGCAAGTGAAACAAGAATCTCATCTTGATCAACACCATCGTAATCTTTTGAATCTAGATCTTCTTCGGTTTGGAAAATTATTTTCTCTTTGATTAATCCAGCAGAGATTACGTCTTCACGAGATACTTCTACAGTAGCAAAACCAGTATTTTGTGGAGTAGCAGATACACCTATAATAATACGTGGCTTGATGATATTTTTAATAAGATCACTCGCAAGAACAGTTGAAGAAGCAATATGCTCTTCATCGATAATAAGGATGACTTCTCGATTACGGTTATGTGTATTTTCTAGATACTCATCAAAGGTAGTATTTGATTCTCCCTCAGTACGGAGTTTTCTATTTTCTTTTGCTTTAGAAACAACCTTTTGCCAGTTGATGAAAAACACTCCATTCTTTGGAATTGATCCGTCTCGTAAGTCGTTCATATCAACAAGAGGGTTTTCACTTGCTCCACCGTAGTATGCAAAGAGCTTATCTTTTGACTGCATTGCAAGGGTATCTGAGTTGGTGATCCAAAGGAATCCAACATCAGCATGAGAGAATCGTGGATCTGACACTATATCTCGTAAGAACTGTGCCATCATAATGGTCTTACCTGATCCAGTTGGAGATTTAAATGTGAGATTTAAGTTATGGTCGCCAAGTTTCCAGAGAGTGAGAAATTTCTCCTTGAGATGTGCTATTGCAGTTTCTTGAAAAGGTTTAAGTGTAAACATATATTTTATAGGCGGTTAATTTCCTTATAGACTTCAAGGATTGGCTCAGGAATATCCTCGATCTTGATATTTTTAGTACTGTATTCGTTACGATATTCATTCTTTCCCCAACCGAAGATATATAGAACAGTAGGTACTTTTTTCTTTTCAAGAAGACTGATGAGCTCCTGTAGTTTCTCTTTGTTTTCCTTGAAGTAGATAGCGGTTACTTTTCCATTACCATCAAATATCTGCCACCAGTCATTTTTCTCAACTTCGTTTAAGGTATCCTCACGCACAGCAATCATTTCTCCTGCTTGATAGGTAACCTTAATACGAGCTTCGTCAGAAACTTTGTGAAGCTTTTCTATATTCACGAGATCAGTTTTATAGTATGAAAGATTACCACCGAGTCCTTCTACTTTTTCTCCTTTCTTGTTGGTGTACCCTTTGATGACTCGCTTGATTCTTTCGTATGTTACTTCTTCACAGATCTTATTTTCGTTATTAGTACAGAGGATGAATTTACGATTACCTCCATCTTGTTTGTTGAGCTCTAGAACAGCATGGCCTGTTGTGCCAGAACCAGCGAAAAAGTCTAAAACTATAGAATTTATATTTGAAGTTATTTTTAATGAATCCTGAACAGCATACAAAGATTTCGGGAAACTGAAACTATTTTTTTCTAAAATTTTATCTAATAATTGGGTTCCGTACCTTGTGGCGTTGTATTTAGGGTGGACCCAGTGCGTTTTTATTATTTGCTGTTCTCTGTACTTTCTGTAAATTACTGGTTTATTTTCTTTTATGACCACAACAACCTCACCATTTTTTAAATTTTCTTCAAAGGTTTCTTTGCTGGTATTCCAAGTTCTTTCTTGTCCACTTTCTGTAATTGGTAACACCTCAATAAACCCCTTTTTCTTTTCTGTTGAAATCTCATTATTGTCTAGATTTACATAAATTGGATACCACCCATTTGGTTTGTTTATTCTTAAACTTACATCCCCACCTCCTCTTCTTAAATATTCTTCAAGTCTATATTTTCCTAATGAATCCTCAAGATCAAACTTTTGTAGAGACTCCTCATCTAAAGGAATATTTTTTATCTTACCAAGTAGTTCATTCTTTGAATAAAATAAATAATATTCGTTTGTTGGGTTTATAGATTTTGAAAATTGTCTTCCTTCTGGTTTGTGAACAACCGTCACAATTCCAGTTCTATTATTTTCCCCAAACACTTCATCACATAATGTACCTAAATAAAAAAGTTCATAATGATCAATTGCAATAACAATAAATCCACTTTCAGATAAAAGATTTTTTGCTAGAGCCAATCTATTTCTTATAAAAGAAATCCACTTGCTATGCCTCCATTGGTCATTCGAATCTACATAGTCATTATTATATCTCCAGTCTGTTGAACCTGTATTGTACGGAGGATCAATGTAAATAACATCGACTTTACCTTTATGTGTATAGTTCAAAACAGAAAGAGCGTGATAATTATCACCTTCAATAAGAAGATTATTTTCAGTAAAATTATCCTTTACGATTTTTCTATTTTTAACTTCTTTAAGTACAGGAATATTTTCAGTACACTGCAAAACAACATCCTCTGGTTTATCTTCCCAGACGAGTCCAAATTTCTTTCTTGATTTGAGTTGTTTATTCTCATTTTCAAGTTCTTTAATACGAGCAATAAGCTCTTGTGATGAGTTTGTGTTTGATGACATAGGGTAGACGTCTATGCCTCAGCTTAATACCAAAAATGGGTAGCCGAGTGTCTACCCATAACTAGAGTCGCGAGGATTCCAATCATGGAACTCAGCTACCCGTT
>WBZS01002358.1_pt1 | contig 11943 bp, 4 predicted proteins | sample 5204201 | NCBI WGS metagenome assembly WBZS01 (sample SAMN12344357, study PRJNA552823) | activated sludge metagenome | biome: Activated sludge suspended growth; feature: Nitrification reactor; material: Wastewater; isolation source: activated sludge from nitrification reactor of wastewater treatment...
GCACCCCATACCGAAACCGGCGCAGCTTCGGATCTTCGACCTTGTAGCGTGACAAGGCCAGGTCTTCCCAGATTTCGCCGAATGCCCTGAGCTTGCAGCACTCCTCGACGAAGCGGATGCCAGCGTTCACGAAGAACGAGATGCGCTCGACGACCTGCGGGAACGCCTCGGGTTCGATCTCGCCGGATGCCTTGACCCGGTCGAGAACCGCCATCGCCGTGCACAGCGCATACGCGAGTTCCTGAACCGGCGTGGCGCCTGCCTCCTGCAGGTGGTAGCTGCAGATATTGGTCGGATTCCATTTCGGGACGTGCTTGACCGTGTAGTTGATGGTGTCCGCGATCAAGCGCATGGACGGGCCCGGCGGGTAGATGTAGGTGCCGCGCGACAGGTACTCCTTGATGATGTCGTTCTGGGTCGTGCCGCTCAGCGCCTTCGGATCGATGCCCCGCCGCTGCGCCAGCCCGATGTAAAGCGACAACATCCACGCCGCAGTCGCATTGATGGTCATCGACGTGTTCATCTGGTCGAGCGGAATCTGGTCGAACAGCTGATCCATATCCTCGATATGCGAGACCGGCACGCCGACCTTGCCGACTTCGCCCTTTGCCAAAGGACTGTCGGCGTCGTAGCCGGTCTGGGTAGGCAGATCGAACGCCACCGACAACCCGGTCTGCCCCTTGGCGAGATTGGTGCGATACAAGGTGTTCGACGCCTTTGCCGAACTGTGACCGCTGTACGTCCGCATCAGCCAGGGCTGATCGCGCTTGTTCTGGACGGAAACCATGACTATCCCCTTCGTCTGATCGAGAGACGCCTCTCGATCCTGAAAAACCATCTCCCTATCTATTAACCGCCAGTCAAACCGATATCCGGGCTAGGCCCCGTCGATCAGCGCGCGCGCGATCACCTTGAGCGCCAACGTCTCCTCGGCGCCCTCGAAAATCGACAGCACCCGGGCATCCAGAAAGTAGCGGCTGACCGGCGTCTCTTCGGCATAGCCCATGCCGCCGTGAATCTGCATCGCTTCGCGTGTGAGCCACTCGGCCGTCCGGCAGGTAAACAGCTTCACCAAACTGGCTTCCATTTGCCCCAGCCCCTGATCCATCAATCGACCGACCGCGTAGGTAAACTGGCGTGAAACCGTCAGCAGCGTCGCCATGCGCGCCAGCTTTGCGCGCGTGAGTTGATAATCGCCGATCGGCTTGCCGAAAACCTTTCGCTCCTGGGAATAGGAAACGGCCTTTTCGAACGCTGCCTGCATGACGCCGACGGCACGCGCGGCCGTCTGAATCCGTCCACCGGCAAATCCTGCCATGGTGAAGTAAAACCCTTTGCCTTCACCCTCCGGCCCGCCGACCAGATTCTCGTCTGGCACGAAGACATGGTCGAAGAAAAGCTCGTAGGAATGCATACCTCGGTAACCGATCGTCGCAATCGCCCTGCCGGTCAGCACGCCTCCCTGCGGTTGCCGATATTCGAAGTCGTGCCCGTCGTACGAGTCCTTCTCGACCAGGAACATGCTCAGTCCCTTGTGGCCGAGCGCGCTATCGGGATTGGAGCGGGCCAGCACCAGGAGAACACCGGCCTTCCCTGCCATGGTGCACCACGTCTTGGCACCATCGAGTTTCCACCCGCCGTCGCACTTGGTCGCCTTGAGCCGCATCGCGGCCACATCCGAGCCGGTATCGGGTTCGGTCACTGCAATCGCGCACAAGGGCTGGCCCGTTGCGATTTGGGGCAGCCACTTCTGCCGCTGGGCTTCGGTACCCCCCTTTTGCAGCGCCCGACTCAAAATCTCGGGACGGGTAATCAGACTTCCCGCCGCGCCGAGCGAGCCGCGAGAGAGCTCCTCGGTGACCACGATCATGCCCATGTTGTCTTCATGATCGTCGCTCTGCAGGCCGCCGTAACGCTCGGGAATGGACAGACCGAAACAGCCCATTTCAGTGAGTGGATCGAGAATCTCATGCGGGATGATGCGGTCTTCGCGATGAACCTCTTCGGCCAGGGGCATGACGATGTTGGTCGCCAGCTTGCGGAACGAATCCTGCATCATCGTGGCATCGTCGCTCAGCATGTACTCGCCGGTGGCACCGTTCAGTGCTACCACTGCCTCGCCAAGTTCTCCCAGATTGCCGGCATCCAGTTGCGCCTGGCAAAAACCGCTCACCCCCGGCCCCGACAGCGCAGCCAAATCCGCGTCGTCGAGACCGAAACTCTGGGGTCGCGCGCGCAAACGATTGTGGATGTTCTGCACAGCCTCTGCGCAAAACACCAGCGCCATCCGCTCTTCCAGACAGGGGCCGCTGGCGGCCCCGCCGGCAGCCGCGACTTTCCTGGCATAGTCGGTCGCCGAGCGCGCGGCGGCCGATTCTGCTGCACACCAGGCCAGATCGAAGCTGGCGACCTGATGTTCGTCCAGCTTGTCGTTCGAGACGCCCTTGCTGCCTGTGCATTGCCGCTTTACCCATCCAAGCGACTTCTTGATTAATGCGTCGGCGGATTCGAGACAGTGCAGCGCACCTTGAATCCCGCGGTTGACTTCAGTCATGGCACTTCCCTTTCATTAAACTTGGTCGGCAGTAAATCTGTCAGGCATGTGTGTCCGAGGGCATGGTCGGAAGGAGCGCCACATCAGGTGGCAGTCGGCATCCGACTCGTCAAGGGTCGGCATGAACTACACGCATCGCCTCCTTAGTCGTCGCTCGAATACGCGTAGTTCATTGCGTAGCGGGCACTCAGCGTTCCGGCATTCGCGGATTGGCCGCATGGCGCCGAGGATTGCTTTGGTGGTCGCCGGTGTCGGCCGCCGTCTCGAAATCGACCAACTGCCAGCGCCGGCGGGCGAGTCGCGCAGGGACGAGGGGACGTGATTGGCCGATACGTACCAGTGCGGCGCGTTGTTGTTCGCGCCCGCAGAAGTGATCGCAAGAAGGAATGAAGCAGATTGGCGCGCCGCGATGTCGCAGCCTTTGCGGACAAGGGCAGCGCACGGAGGCCACCCCGTTTTGCTTGACCGCGGGTCACGGATACGTGCTTCGGGCGGCCGCATGAGATGGCCTGCTGCTCTGCGTGCACAAGATGAGCTAGGCGGTAAGGAATTGCCGCTCGGTGCGAGATCTAAGGTTCGGCCGATCGCGATAGTCAGCTGATCCGACTTGTTGGCGCGCGTGTGCTGCCGGCAGGATGTGCCCGACCGGACGCATGGCCGAATCATGCCACTGCTTCCCCCCTGTCGATCCGCGATCGCCCCAACACGACTGGCTGATCCCGGACTCTTGATGAGCCGGTCAGGTTCCACCTTCAACTCGTCGATCTCGCTGTTCGGCGCACTGGCTCCCAACGGACGACCATCGATCTGGGGCCCCCTTGCCGCCAAACCGTTTGGACAGGGAATCCTGTGACACGGGTAAGAGTATAACCGAAGAGTATCGCCAGGTCTGGCAGCCGCGGCCGGACAATTGGCAAGTTCTTGCTGCTCGCCGAAGCGAGACGTCTCAACCCGGGATTCGGGGCTCTACTCTTGGTGACCCGCTATGAAGCGCGCGCGGGGTGTGAATCCGACTGTGGTCACGACGTGACGGTGAAGTCGCGGCCGTGGTTTGCCTGACGCCGTATTGCCGGTCAGAAGGCCGGGCTCGGGTTGACCGCCCGCGGGCGGTCAACGACCAGATGCCACAGCTGGCTCGAAGCTCTCCGGATTGGGCATCGCCGTCCGAAAAACCCCACTCAAACCAGTCATTGGCATAAGGCTCTTGCCGAATCCTCCGGCTGACTCGGCTCCCCGCAGGGTTTCGTCTCCCACGGATGGTCCGTTCTGGCCGCTTCGAGGGTGGCCAGCGCGCTGTCGAAGTCCAACTCGTCGATTGCGTATTTCAGTCTGTGAAAGGAGTTCCCGAATGCTGCCTTGAACAGCCCGGCATTGGCCAGGAAGACTTTCTCGGCAGCCACGTCGCATTCGAGTAACAAGCCAATAAGTTCGTGGCACTTGCGCTGAAGCAATTCCGGATCGATGACGTCGACGGTAGGCGTTTCCCCGTTCATGCCAAGCTCCATCTCCAGGTGCGCCACCAATGGGTCCAGAGCCTCCCGCGCAATCTGCAGGGATTCTACAAATCGAGCGCGCGACGATAAGTCGCCCATCGCATTCTCAACCTCGGTCATCGCATTGGCCAGGTGGCTTGCGCCGATGGTTCCGGCAAGCCCGCGCAACGTATGGGCGATCCGTGCGGCCGACTGTGTATCCCCGCTGTCGAGCGCAGCGCCAAGTTTGCAAAGCGCTTCCTTTTGTCCAGACACGAATCGGCGCAGCAAGTCACGATAGAGCGAGCGTTTGCCCATTGTCCGTTTCAGGCCGACGTTCGTGTCGAGACCCGGTACGCCTTGGGGCAGGGCAATCTCGTCGGGTGCAGCACGGGAGCCGCCCTCAGGCCTGCTGCGAGCCGCCGGGCTTTCACCCATCCATCTCCGCAAAGTGCGCGTCAACACCTCGAAGTCGATCGGTTTGGCGATGAAATCGTTCATCCCGACCTGCAAGCAGCGCTCCCGGTCAGTTTGCATCGCATTGGCTGTCATTGCGATTATCGGTATCTCCGCGTTCTCAGGTTTGCCGCGTATGGCGATCGTGGCATCCAGACCATCCATCACCGGCATCTGCATATCCATCAGAATGGCGTCGTAAGGGCGTCCTGCCTTCACGGCACGGGCCACCATCTCGATCGATTGCATGCCGTCTTCGGCAACGTCTGCGAGGAACCCGGCCGCCTCGAGCATTTCGCTTGCGACCTGCTGGTTGAGATCGTTGTCCTCGACCACCAGCACGCGCGCACCGCGCAGCGGTGCAACGCTTTCCAGCACCGCGGCGATGTCTTGCGCCGGAGGCGCCTGTCGGGCCGGCAGGTCGCCTTCTACGAGATTCATCATCGTATCGTGCAACATCGACGGAGTAACTGGCTTGATCATCACCTCGCGGACCCCGATCGCCTCTGCGCCTTTCAGTACTTCCTCGCGACCGTAGGCGGTGACGATGGCCAAACGCGGCGCCGGCTTGAACTGCAGAGTCTTGATATGACGCGCCAGCGCCAGTCCGTCCATCTCCGGCATTTGCCAGTCGATCAGGACGATGTCGAACGGCATGCGGCGTTCTGCTGCCGCGTGCAGCCGTCGCAGTGCACTTGCTGCACCGTCGGCGCTCTCGGTGTCAAAACCCATATTCGCCAACATCTCTGTCAGCACCTGTGCGGCGTGGGCATTGTCATCGACAACCAGCACCCGCTTGCCGCTGCGCATACGCAGGGGCTGCACGACCATACCCCGTTCAAGGCCGAGTCTGGCCGTGAACCAGAAGCTGGAGCCGCGACCGAATGCGCTGCGCACACCGACTTGTCCGCCCATCAGCGCCGCCAGCCGCTTGCAGATTGCCAAACCCAAACCCGTGCCACCGTAGCGGCGAGTGGTGGTTGTGTCTCCCTGGCTAAAGCTTTCAAAAAGGCGACCCATCTGCTCTTCGGTAAGACCAATGCCCGTGTCACGCACTTCGAACCGGATCAGGATGTTCGATGCTTCCCGTTCGGCTACTCGGACCGAGACCTCGATCTCGCCTTCCTGCGTGAACTTCAGGGCGTTGTTGCAGTAATTGATCAGCACCTGGCCCAGGCGCAACGGATCACCAACCATGCGCATCGGTACATCTGCCTGGATGTTCCAGATCAGTTCGATACCCTTGGCCAGGGCCTTGTCCGCGGTGACACTTGCCAGCGTTTCGAAAACCTTGCCCAGGTCGAACGGTATGCTCTCGATTTCCATCCGTCCGGCTTCCACTTTGGAGAAGTCGAGGATGTCGTTGATGATCCCGAGCAGATGCTGACCCGACTGCATGACCTTTTCCAGGTAGCCGCGCTGCCGTTCGTTCAATTGGGTCTGCAATGCCAGATGCGACATACCCAGGATCGCGTTCATCGGGGTGCGGATCTCGTGGCTCATGTTAGCCAGGAAGGCAGACTTGCTTCGCGTCGCCTCGTTAGCCTTCTCGATAGCCGCCTGCAACTCGAGTTGCTGCTCGTGCAAACGGCCATTGACCTGTTTCAACTCCTGCTGCTGCGCCTGCAGGCGCTCGTTGGCGACGGTAAGCGCGCACGTGCGCTCGGCAATTTGCCCTTCGAGGTTGGCGTATAGCTCTGCGTTCTCCAGCGAGATACCCGCCTGCGCCGTGAGCCAGCCGAGGACTAGCCGCCGCTGCGCCGTGAATACACCCGCCAACGAGCGGTGTTCGAGATACAGCGCCCGGCGCAACGGCGTCCGCCGTCCAATCGGCATGCACAGCAACGATTCTGGGCGACACCGGGCGAAGTAACCTTGGTCGCCGAAGTCATCCATTCCGCCGGGCGAATCGACGTTCCATCCGAAGCCGTCGACAACGATCTGTTCGCAGGAATTGAGCACATAGCGCGCCAGACCTTCGGGGATTTCGCCGGCACTGGTCCGCACGCCGTGTTCCGCTTCGACCTCCAGTCGGTCGCCGCTGCGCAGAATTACGGCACCATGTTCTGCACCGGACACCTCGACAATAATGCGCAGCAGGCGCTCGAGCAGCGGTTCACGTTCAAGGTAGCGGCTGATGGTGCGCACGGCAAGAAGGATTGCGCGCGTATCGATCTCGTCCAGCCGACCGTCGTCGTCCTGCGCGGCGATGCCGTTGCCACCCCGCAGGACGCGCAACTGCTGTTCGACGCGAGCCTGCAATACTCGCGCTTCGCAAGCCTGGTAGCAGGTGGCGGCCCGTTCGTAGGCGGTTTGACGGTCCTCGCTCTCCGGATTGATTTCCCCAAGCCACGAGCCAAGCAGTTCGTGGCAGTAGCCCTCTTCAAGCAAGAAGCCGTGGGTCTTCGCCAGTTGCGCAGCTTGCCTGTAGGTCTGCTCGACAGCATCGGTTCTACCCTCGATGCGCGCCTGTTCGGCGTGCAGAATTGCCAAGCGGTGGGCGACGTTGTCCGGGCAACCGTTTCGGGCAATGTGGTCGAGATAGGCGTCGGCTTCGTGAAGAATGTCGATCAACGCCTGTCGACGATCGCCACCTGTGGTCCGCGCCAGCGCAGCCGCCGAGACGCCACGCCAGAAGGTCAACGATATATGCAGCAGGAACGGCGGCGAGTCGCGCAGGTTGGCATCGGTGGCCAGTTCCAGTGCCCGCTCATGATCGCCGGCCAGCGCGTAGAGCGGCACCTGTGCCCCGCGCAGAAGTCCCATGACCATCGGCATCGCCCGGAATGCCTCGACGTACGCGGCTTCATTCACATGGGTACCGGTTATTTCGGTCGGCCCCGCCGTCTCGCCGCGCAGGGCGGCCGCCGCGCCGGCAAAACCTTGCGAAAATGCGACGACCACCTCCATCGGGTAGGGTCGGCAATGCTCGACTATGCGTTGGTGGGCGCTCAGAACGTCGCCCATGTTGCGACCGAGGTTGTAGCGTGTGATGGTTATCAGGGCCAGCAGATAGGCGCCGTAGAGCGGATCGTGAGCCCGGCGGGTCACCGTGAAGGCTTCCTCGATCTGCGGCAGCGACGTCTCGATGTGGCGCGACCAATGCAGCACGAACCAGAATTGATGTACGCGAGAGCGTCCGTAGGACCAGAAATCGATCAGCTTTTCGTCGGACAAGCGAATCGCCACCTGCGCCAGTTCGCGGGCTTCTCGATAGGACCTGAAATGCGATACCAGCCCTTGCCCGAGCAGCGTGTACGCTAGCGGCGAGAGCACCGTATTGCCATACTGCAAGGAACGGTTTGCGCCGACAACCGCCATCAGGTTGAGCAGGGCGGGGTTGGTGATGGTGGCAGCATCCCCCATGGCCCCGATCAGGCGCAACAGGTTCTCGGTCTGCGCATCGCCGGCCATGGGCAGGTCGTAAAGGCGCTCGGGCAGTCCGCCGCCGGCCGTCCGTTCGCGAAAGGCCTGTAGTTCTCGGCGGAACGCGTTATCGATTCCGGCGTGATCTTCCAGCGGCGGAATGTCGATGCCGGCCTCGGAGAGCCCTTGCCGGCCGACGGTCAGACCTTCGATCAAGCGACTAGATTGACAGAGGTGGATGGTCTGGCGGATGCGCACCGGCAGCCGCTCATCGACCGAGCTGACGTTGGCCAGCAAGGCGCTCACGGCGCGGTGGAACGGCTCTTCCTGATTGAGCATCGAGTGCGCTTCTGCGACGTGCAAGTGCAAGGCATAACCGAGCCCATACGCGGAAGTCCATGCATCGGGACCCAGGATTTCGATTCCGGCGTGAAGGTAGCGAACCGCAGCTTGATACGCCATGGAGCCTTTGCCGCGGATGCCGGCGCGCAGATTCAACTCCGCCACCGCGCGCCGTTCGTCGTCGTCGACCAGTAGCGCGGACGCGTGATTGAGCTGATCGACAATGTCGAACACGCGTCGGTCGAGATCCTGTGGCGGCGTGTCGCGCCAGATCTGCCTACCGATCTTCAGATGCAGCGCTTCCGGACCGGAAGTGTCTTCCATGCTGAATGCCGCTTGTTGGACCCGGTCATGCACAAACTGGAACTCGCGCGTATCTGAACCGCCTCCGAGTGGCAGCAGCAGTTCCTCTTGCAATGCGGGGGCAAGCCAGGTCAGTGCCACGGATTCGTCGCCGCCGCAAACGGCCGCCAGCAACGCCAGATCGAAGCGCTTGCCGATACAGGCGCCGACCTTCAGTGCTGCCTGCGTGGCAGCGGGGAAACCCCGCAGGCGCCGCATCATGAGGTCCACGACGTTTTCCGCGGCGTCGCTCAGGCGCGCCTCTTCCGCACGCCACCGCCAGCCGTCCGCTTGGCGGTCGAAGTACAGTTGTCCGTCGCCGACCATGTTCTTGAGAAACTGCCTTGTGTAAAAAGGATTTCCCTCCGCTTTCTTCATGACCACGGCAGCCAGCGCGTCGGGATCGGCGATGTTGTAGCAAGTATCACGGATCAGTTGCACCACATGTTCCTGGCGCAGGGGATCGAGCAGGAGCTGGACGATCAAGGCGTCGTTCTTGCGCAGCGCCCTCAGCATGTGGGTCATCGGGTGTGCGGCGTCGACTTCGTTATCCCGGTAGGCCCCCACCATCAGGAGGTGCGCGCCCTGCCCGCTCAGCACGAACGTCTGTATCAGGGCCAGGGAGGCGTCGTCCGCCCACTGCAGATCGTCGAGAAACATTACCAGTGGATGTTCGACGCTGGCAAAGCGTTTCAGCAGCTGCGCGAATACCGCGTTGAAGCGTTGCTGAGCGGCAAAACCCACCAACTCTGGAGCCGGCGGCTGCGGTCCGATCAACCGTTCCAGTTCCGGCAGCACTTCGATGACCACGCTGGCGTTTTCGCCCAGCGTCGTTAGGACACGCTCGCGCCAACGGTCCACTTCCGCCTGGCGACCCGAGAGAACTTGGCGCAGCAGGCTTCTGAAAGCCTCGATCAGCGCCGAATACGGCGTCTCTCGACGATACTGGTCGAACTTGCCCTCCACCAACCGGCCGCCGCTGGCGGCAATGTCGGACCGCATCGCGCGTACCAGGGCGGACTTGCCTACCCCCGAGTAGCCGCCAACCATGCACAGCACGATCTCGCCAAGCACCGCGCGCCGATAAATATCTGCCAGTGCGCGCAGTTCGGCCTCGCGACCATACAGCCGTTCGGGAATCCGGAATTGTGAACCGCGATCCGTACGGCCCAATTCGAATGGCTCGATACTGCCCGTTAAATCGAGCTGCTCGATGCAGACGTTCAAATCGTCGAGCACGCCTCGTGCCGTGGCGTAGCGCGCATCGGGCGCCTTGGCCAGAAGCTTCATCACCAGATCGGACAGCACATTGGGCAGGTTCGGCACCAATCCGATCGGCGCACGCGGCTCTTCCGCCATGTGCCGGTGGGTCAGGTCGAGCGGATCGTCGGATTGAAAAGGCGGGAGTCCAAGCAACCATTCGTAGAGGATGACTCCCGCAGAATACAGGTCGCTGCGCAGATCCAGTTTGCCGAGTCGACCCGCCTGCTCGGGCGAGACGTAGCGCAGGCGGCTGGCGGTCACTGGCGAATCGTTGGTTGCGATCGTGCGGAATCTGATTTCGCCCTCGGTGCCGACCACAATCACATCAGGACACAGAGCATCCGAGTGCGGCGTAGCCAACACTTTGCCGGCTTTGTGGCTTGCCTCCAGTGCCACCATCAGGGCTTTGGCACTGCGCAGGAAGTCAGCAAGTTGCTCGGTTGTGATTGTTGTTTCGTCCATACAGAGTCTCCAATTGCCCGGTTACCCATCGCTGGGCCCTTGGTTGTAGCCGTATCCATGGGCAACAGGAGAGCATGCGCAGACCATAGGCGGCGGCCCAACGGTTTCTGCTTAACGGCACGGAGAGCAAATTCCTGAACGCACCGCGGCGATCTTTTTCTGGCGGCCCGCGTCGGCTGCCATTGCAACAACCGCGCGCCCGCCGGGCTAAACGCTGGCCGATGTCTCGATTCGGCGATCCGGGAGGCAAGTTCCGCGTCACTACCGACTCTCGCGGACTTCCGACTGCGGCCAGTCCCGTCGACTTCAGCCGAGCGGCCCGCCATCCGTCGATGTTCGCGCCGAACGATGCCCCGACTTCCTCCGCCTTGGTCGCCGATTTCGAGCGCGCCGAGCAGCCGGGTGCAGTCGCAAATCTCGTTGGCGACCGGACAGGTCCGACTTTGCCAGGTCTTCCGTGGCGACGATTTGCGCATATCGATCCGTTTGTGCTCCGCGGGTAAATAAGCGCGATCAACAGACTATCGCCGGACACACCACTCAACCACCGCTTTACTTCACGCAGGGCCGGTAGTACCTTTTCCGAAAACGCAATATCGCTATTTTTCGACGATCGAAGGGGAGCAACAATGCTGAAAACAGCGCGACCGCGTCGCAGTGTCCTCTACATGCCGGGCTCGAACGCCCGCGCCCTCGACAAGGCGAAGACCTTACCCGCCGACGGCCTGATACTTGATCTTGAAGATGCGGTCGCGCCGGACGCCAAGGAGGCCGCACGCAGTCAGGTTTGCGAATCCGTTCGGGCCGGCGGTTTCGGTATGCGTGAACTGATTATCCGGGTTAACTCCCTTTCCACCCGATGGGGCTTCGACGATGTGGCGATGGCGTCCAAGTCCGGCGCCGACGCCTTGTTACTGCCCAAAGTCGAGAGCGCCGACGCCATACGGCACATGGAAGCGATCATGCGGGCAAATGGCGCGCCCGAAAGTATGGCCATATGGGCGATGATGGAGACGCCGCGAAGCGTCCTCGAATCGCAGCGAATTGCCGAGTCCACACCTCGCATGGCGTGCCTCGTAATGGGCACATCCGATCTGGCAAAGGAACTCGACTGTGCACATACCCACGAACGGTTGCCGTTCATTACATCGCTCGGGCTGTGCCTGCTTGCGGCACGCGCGGCCGGGCTTGCCATACTCGACGGGGTTTATCTCGACCTTAACGACGAATCAGGCTTTGAATTTGCCTGCCGCCAGGGATCGGAACTCGGCTTCGACGGCAAGACGCTGATCCACCCGAAGCAGGTTGAAAACTGCAACAAGGTTTTCACGCCGAATTCCGTGGATGTCGAGTGGTCACGCAAAATCATCGAAGCACACGCCGCAGCGAGTGCCCGAGGCGAGGGTGTAGTCGTCGTCGATGGCAAGTTGATCGAAAACCTGCACGTCGAAAGCGCACAGCGAGTGGTCGCAATGGCTGAGGCGATCGAGAAGATGGAGACTTAGCAGGCGGTTGAAATTCACTCGGCGACGGCCGGGGAATTAGGGAAACACTGAATGCGTGGTGAACGATTTCTTCGTCATAGGGTCAGACGAAGAGTTTGGCTCACAAGGGACAAGACGATGTAGCAGATGACGCTGGCGGCAGGTCGAGGATTCGAGAACCACGGTCGGGCGACGCGCAAGG
>WBZS01002359.1_pt1 | contig 11936 bp, 19 predicted proteins | sample 5204201 | NCBI WGS metagenome assembly WBZS01 (sample SAMN12344357, study PRJNA552823) | activated sludge metagenome | biome: Activated sludge suspended growth; feature: Nitrification reactor; material: Wastewater; isolation source: activated sludge from nitrification reactor of wastewater...
TTTACAGGAATTTTACCGTGACAAATTATAAACGATGTTTACATCGAACATACATTGTTGCGAAGCGCGTCACTCGGAGTTGAGAATTTTCTTTCAATCCTGCAACGCGCTCGCAAAACGCCTTGTTCGGCTCTTTTCTTGTGACATCGAATCAAACGCAATATGAAATATTCTCACTTGCTGGTTTTATTAATGATTTGCGTAGCGCCTATATTCGCACAAAAGAATAATGGTAAGCGTTCAAAACAGGTGAGAATTAATGCCCAACAGCCAACGGTTTATCTAAAATTTAAGGAAATCTCCGAGACTCGCACTGAAACTGAATATCGATTAGAACTTCACAATAATACAAACTGGGCAATTGAATATACTTTAATCCCCGAAAAAACAAAGACAAACGATTTACCAGTGTTGTATCAAGTGGAATATGATCGGAATTTGGTTGATCGCAATTTAGGCGACGTGTTTATAACAACGACTTTAAAAGCGGGGCAATCTGTTTCGTTCCTTGTTGCAAGTAAATATTTCTCGAAAGGTCACAGTATCTATGTGCCCTACCATTATGATTGGGAAAGCGCAAATAATCGTTATTGCTGCAATTGGGAGCCAGAACACCGAGTATACTTTTGGCACTCAAGATTGCCTGCTGGCTTGAGAAAATAACAGCCAGCCGAACAGATATTGCAACGAAGCGGCGTAAGCAGTTAGCAAATTATTTTTCAATGGTATAACGCCGCTCGTTGAACGCCTTGTTGTGTGCCATTGAGAAAATAGAAAATCAGAAATTCTTTTTGCTGAAAAACATGTTTGAAAAGGCAATCTTACAAAACAAGAAATTTATGTCGAAATGGGTGGGAAAATTCGGTCGCCAAAATCCAACGTGATTTGAAATAAATCACCAATGCCAGCAATCACTGTCGGCACGGCAGGATTTTTCAGAAAAGGAATTACGTTGCAGGTGAGTGTCGCACCTAACAAAATATCAAAGACATTTCCTCACAAAAAAGCTTGGTTTGGGTTTGGCGTGATGGCAATCTAAATACGGGATTGGTTTGTAGCCAGCGAGGGAAAAACAAGAAAACCAAAGACCGCACACAACACTAATTGCAACGGAGCGCGACAATCCAGTGTTATAATTTCTCTCGACGACTGCATCGCGCCCGTTGAATAAATTGTTCAGTTTTACAGATTAAAATATGCATCTACATAATCAGAAATTATTTTTCCTAACTATTTTTACTGTATTTGGATTCTTGTTAGACGGTTATGCACAAGAAACACCTGATAAATTTCAATGCCGCGTTGCTGTGAAATTCTCTGGAAACGATGAACTGAAAGTATTGGCTAGTAGTTATATCAACAAAAGCTTGAGGTCTTTAGGTGACGTAACAATTGTTGACGATGGAGCCTTAATTAATATTTCGATAGTTGGATTGAAGAATAGAACTGAAAGCGGTAAAGCACTTGGTTACACCCTATCTGTTGTTATTACTAAAAGGCTGAATTTTCATTATTTAGTTGACGCTCTCAAAAACAAATTTGATAAACGTTTCATTGAACTGGCTGAAGAGGACACGAATAATCGCTACGAGTTAATTGATCATATAATTTACACAACATCCGCAGATTCCTTAAAGTCGACCTGTGAGGAAATTGTTGCCCAAATTGATTCAGAGACCATTGAGAAAGAACGAAAATACTATCAATATTTGTTAGATGTAATAAATAAAAAGAAGTAATAAGCTTTCTAGTTCAAACTGAACAGTTATTGCAACGAAGCGGCGTAACCAATCGGCAATTTTCTTTCAGTGCTACAACGCCGCTCGTTGAATAAATTGTTCGATGACATTCGTAAAAAATAAGGAGCTTGCATCCGTAGTAAAATTGAAAAATACCTTACAACCAAACGCCTCATAATTTTGATGGGGTTCATTTGTACTGCTTTAATTGCTCCTTTTGATATGGCGTTTACGTCAGGCTCAGACTCGGCTCGTATTACTCACCTGATAAAGGTTGTAATAAGTTCACTACTTATTTATCGGTGGTGTCAGGCTGATAGTCTTGAACGCAAGGAAAATATGCCTAGCGGTCTTTTCTGGGTTTTCCTATTATTGGGTTTTATCAGCTTATATTATTCATTGTTGGGAATCAGAGGATTCATAATATTTACGGGGCTATATTACTATTTCTTCAAGACAAGAGGCCTCAAGCAGGGGACGATTGGCATTGGCAAATCTTTTATTCTCTGGCTATCAATGGGGCTAATATACGCTTTGTCTGGTGCAACAGTTTTCACAATACTGGGTCTTGAAGTGAAATAAATCATCGAACAGCTATTGTTGCGAAGCGCGTCACTCAGAGTGATTAGGTTTCTTTCAATACTGCAACGCGCTCGCAAAACGGTTTGTTGGGTGTCATTCAGAGTTCGTTATTGGTGAAAATCTACAGCCCCGAAATTTTGAAAATGAGTGAGCAAATTTTCTGACAGAGAATAGTCCTGCAACGGTAAAAAAAACTTTGCAGCGCGAGAGATTTGGTCAAAAAAAACGCCAGTGAAAAATGTATCAGCCAGTGTTGGGGCTGCCAAAAATAACCAGCATTTCCTCACGAAAGACTTGGTATTTTGGTCAGACGCGAACGGCTCGGTAAAATCGGGATTAGTTTGTGAGGACAAGAAAAAACAAAACCAAAGACAATGTGCAGCGTGAGAAAATAAGTGCTTGCTAAAAATTAAAGTGACGAAAAAAAGAACACCCAACAGTAATTCTTGCGGAGCGCGTGACACGTGGGGGATTTGATTTCAATCAGTGTCACAACGCGCCCGCAAAATACGGTGTTGGGCGTTAATTCTAAAAAGCGATATGTCACAAGAGCAATTAACTGAACTAAATCAACCAAAATGGAAATGGTATTTAGCCTTATGCCTTGTGTTTTTCGGCAAGGAAATTATCAAAGAATATTCATTTGACTCGCATGTCGCGTTTGCTATTTCCAGCTTTATTGCCGCCCACATTTATTATTTTGTGCCACCTCGCGTCAAAATGGCTTACCTAAAATATTGGTTGGTGATGATTGCTGTAATGATTTGGTACCTGCTTCTAATATACTTACTAGCCAATTATTTGCTGCAATATATGCCTGAGATTTTGGCTAAAGGAATAGCTTATATTTTATTATTTCTACCCTTGATTGGCTGGTTTACAAAAGTGATCAGAAAAGAAAACCGATCTTTAAAAACTACGTAATTGATATTAGAAAAATGCCCAACATTTATTGTTGCGAAGCGCGTCACTCGGATATGTTTGTTAAAATCTAGTTCTGCAACGCGCTCGCAAAACTTATTGTTAGGTATTGTCAGGTAAATTCGTAAGAAAATGGTTATGTGGCTATGATTTTGAATCAATTTCTCAAACTAACTATTTTAATCTTACTGATAATTTTGTTTGCTAGTTGTACGAAACGTCTGGACGCCACATTTCGGGCAGAAAATGACCACCAAGCATATTTGACACTTAAATCAGACGGTACATTTCAGGGAAAAATGACAATCGCTACGGTTAGTGACGGGCAAAAATCGGCTCAGACTGAGATCATTCCACTGCAAGGAAAATATACGATTCAACAAAATAACGTACAGTTAATGCCAGAAATGATAATCGAAAACGTGGGTACGCAATCAAGAGGTCTAACTTCACAACCATTTGAGATGACAATTCAGAACGACAACTTGAAAACGAAAAATGGCGTAAACTATATCAGGCAGGAAAAAGCACCGTAATAAATACCTAACATCTATTCTTGCGAAGCGCGTCACTCGAAGTGAATAGGTTTCCTTCAATACTGCAACGCGCTCGCAAAACGCATTGTTGGGCATTTTAAGTTATACAAAATATGAAAATTGTTCTTGGAGTAATAAGCTTAATAGTAATTGTCACTGCAATGGTGCTTTATCCCAGTATGGTTACTCCGCAATCCATAAAAAATGAAATCGCCGCCCAAGCCACGCTAAAACAAATTTCTTATGCAGAAAAAATCTACCAGCAAATGCACAAAGGGCAATTGGGAACACTCAAACAACTTTATGATGCTAATTTATTTGGGCTCACCTTTGAGAACGAAAAAATTGAAATAAAAGATGGCTATAAATTTGAACTCAAAATAATAAATGATGGTTTTGTGGTTAATGCTACTCCAGCTAAATACGGAACCACCGGAAGAGTGTCATATTTTATGAATGTACAAGGTATTATTCATGCAGGAAGTCATGAGGGAAAAGAAGCATCTGAAACGGATGCGATTTGTTTACCAAATGGTGCATTATTATCTTTAGGGCTCGACAGTAAATAACGCCCAACATTTATTGTTGCGAAGCGCGTCACTCGAAATGATTAGGTTGCAATCAGTACTACAACGCGCTCGCAAAACGCGTTGTTGGGTAAATCAAGTTTTCTCGTAATGATGTATGAAGCAGGTATTCGTAATTATGCTGTTGGGGTTGCTTGGCAATGTGCTAGGTAACACGACACAGCTAACGCAAAAAAGAAACGCGAAGAAAATCCAGAAAAGACAAGAAGGAATATCTGTCGTTTGTGACAATACTTGGGGGCAAGTTGGAAAAATAAAAAAAACTCCGATCAAAAATTTGACGCAAAAGGCATTGTTAATGCCTGCGCCAGAATATCCGCTAACTGCCAAAGAACAACAAATTACAGGAACAGTTATGGCCGAGGTTATAATTGATATACAAATGGGCAAAATCCTGCGCGCGCAAATTAAATCTGGGCATCCATTGTTACAGACGGCAGTTGCCAAGGTCGTCTGTCAGGCAACATTCCCGGCTACACAATATGATGGGCCAACAGTGTATGTTGGCGTTGGCGTGCTAAAATATAATTTTACTTTGCCTTAAAATCATACCCAACATCCATTGTTGCGAAGCGCGTCACTCGGAATGAACTTGGTCAATTTTAATTCTGCAACGCGCTCGCAAAACTCTTTGTTCGGCGTCAAAATGTTGCGGTAGAAAATAAATGCTAAGCCAGCAAAGCAACGAAAAATATGAACAGGTCTTTACTTACCGCAAATCGAAAGTATATCTCTCGTTTGGGGTTTGTCTGCTGATTTCATCAGCAATTGGCTACGTCACAGTACAAGGAATTTTGGTTGGCTACATACCAATTTTATTACTATTTATTTTCCTCGTAATGGGCTTGCATTATTTGGCACGTGGTTATGAGAAAATCGTTTTGACTGACAACGAAATTGTTTGGGTGCGACTGCATAAAACGATTTCAATACCACTAAATAAACTTGATCAAATTGATACTTTTTATTCCATTGATGGGTTTGGGCTTGCCGTTAGATCAAATAGGCAATGTCTTCGATTCACGACAGACTTAAAGGAATATTGGACATTAAATCAGGCATTGAAAAAATATGTTTGCAACCATTAATTACATTACCCAACAAAATGATTTCTGTTCATTAAAAAACGCCGAACATTTATTGCAACGAAGCGGCGTAACTGGTCGGGCAATTTTCTAACAATACTACAACGCCGCTCGTTGAACGAGTTGTTCGGCCTCTAAACGAGGTAACCTCAAAACCACAGTATTCAACCGAAAGGAAATTGTTAATGAAACTTATTGTACTCACCTTGATGCTGGTAATGTCGTTTACCACGCTGTCTATGCCCACCGCAGCGAGCAATATAAAGATGACTATAAAGCAGAGTGCCGAAGCCAAACTTGAGCAAGAACTCACAAAACTCTTTATCGAATGGCTTGAAGCACGAAAGCGGGGCGATACCGAGGCAATGTCCAAAATTATGGGAGAGGAATGGACAATCACGAACGCAGGTGGCAGCGTCATTACCCGAACGATCACTTTGAATGCGGCAAAACAGGGGATTTTTAAAAATGCTACGGTTGATACAAGTGGGGTCAGCGACTCAAAAATAAATGTCTATGGTGACACCGTGGTGTGGAATTTTCGGCGAGACAAGGTTCGCAATTTAACGGTGTGGGTGAAACGTGATGGGCGTTGGCAATGGGTGGCTGGCGCACAGACAACCATTCCAGATTCAGGCGCAAAATAGCCCTCAATCAGGCCGAACATCCATTGCACCGGAGCGTGGACGTCAGGGCGTCTGTAAATCAGCATCACACGGCCACGCCCGGTGAACGAGTTGTTAGATTTGTCATTAAAATTGAAATGAATATTGAGCAAGAATGTAGATTTGAATGCGATACCCTGCGCCTATATGTCGATGCATTGGAACGATTAAATGATCAATATATAAAAGAGAACGATGGTTTGATTCAACAAATAAAAGTTTATGACCCAAACGTTTATGAGGCTCCAAAATATATTTCTAATCTGAAAGCACTGTTAACTAGCTCTATTTTAATTGAATGTCAGAGTTTACTTGATTTTCATTTACCGAAGATGATTCGCCTTTTAGCAAAAAGAAAAAACGTAACGATTACGCCTTTCGATAATACCTGGAAAAAGGGCAGTATCTTTTCTTGGGTCAAATATACCCTTAAAAAAGAAATAAAAGTGCATTTTGATTTCAATAAGCTCTATTTCAACCGATTGCAAGAATTTTATGAGATTAGAAATGATCAAGTGCACCACGGAGGCTACTTATCCAACAACAAAAAACGAATGATCGTAAATAAACTTAACGGGATTTACGTATCAAAGTATACAGATTTATATATAACAGAATTTACATATTGCAGGTTGGTAATAGATGATTTAGAAAGTTTCCTGAAAGAAATCACAAATTTATTTTGACCCTTTGCCTGCAAAATCTAACTTCCATTGTTGCGAAGCGCGTCACTCAAAATGTTTACAGTTACATCCACCACTGCAACGCGCTCGCAAAACGCATTGTTCGGCTTACTAATTTAACGGCGAGATTGATATGCAACTAAAATTTCTTCCGAAATGGAAAGTGCTAATCCAAGTGATTAGCAGCATAGGAATATTATTTATCACCGCAATCCTTATTTGTCGCCACGTCCCTTTCATCAATAAATGGTTATTAACGACAAATGAAGCCGTTCTCTATGCGCAAAAGACAGGTCAGACTCAATGTGAAAAACACGGAACAGCTTTAACGATTGATACAGTTCCAATTGTTTATGGTTTAGTGGATTATGATTTTGATTTTGAAAAGAAAGAGTTTCCTAACGGTAAATCTGTAGTTTTTGGCGGTTGTTTTGCACAAAGAAATAGGTGGTTAAATAGCCCTACTCCACGCTATGCAAAAGTGCTTTATTGTCAAAACTGTCGTCAACTCGAAAAAGCGTATTTTGAAAAAATAGCTGAAGGTAATAATTAAAAGATTCTGCCGAACAGTTATTGCAACGAAGCGGCGTAATGGTTGGGCAAATTATTTTTCAATGTTGTAACGCCGCTCGTTGAACGTGTTGTTCGGTTACATAGGTTTTCTCAAAAGGTAATAAACTCGAATGCTTAGAAAATACTATTATCTTGCAGCGTTAGTATTTTTTATTTTCATCTTGTTTACAGGGGCAAAACAGCAACCTTTAGCCGATAAAACTTATCAGGACTGGTTACAGGCCAGATATGAAGAAGCGACCAGTATAAAACCTGGTATGACACGGGCTGATTTACTTGAATTATTTGTGGTTGATGGTGGCATACAAAGATTTCCACCCATGATCTACTGCTTGAAAAGCTGTAAGCAAATAAAAATTGAGGTTGAATTAGATACGTTATACGGGCGGGAATACCAAGAAAAACCAGATACAGAATTGAAAATAATCAAAATATCGAAACCCTTTCTGGAACCCTTTAATTATGACTGAGAAAGGTGGCTCTAAAATTATTCCTCACTTGAGAAATAACCGAACATTCATTCTTGCGAAGCGCGTCACTCGTAGTTGACTTGAAAATTCCATTACTGCAACGCGCTCGCAAAACGCATTGTTGGGTTCTCTTACGGTTGATGAAAGGATAAACAAGTAAAGTTTGAATTACTATGGGATTCCCGAAAGCAAAACGATGGAAAAATGACAAAGAAAACCGTAATACATTTTCATATTCGTATGCCTGTTTTTCATGTCGAAAAGTATTCAGACACAAAAATGTTAAAGACAGCGAAAATGTAATTTGCCCGCAATGTAGCGGCAAATTGTGGTTTACAGGAACAGCCTTTAAGGCCCCTCGAAAAGATAATGTGCATCAATGGTTGAAAGTAGAAGAATTAATTAAAAATGGAACTCTCTTTTTTCGCGAGGGGGTTATATTTCCAGAGAAACTTAAAGAGGTATCTGATTTTATAAAAAGTCGGCATAAAAGAAATCCAGGGGAACAGCTTTTAGAAAAAATTGATGAAAGAAAAAATAAGGCAGTGTAAAAATACCCAACATCCATTGCACGGGAGCGCGTGACACGTTGTGTGTTTGGTTTCAATTCAATCTACAACGCGCCCCGTGAACGAATTGTTGGGTCTCTTTAAGTTTGCAGGTTAGAAAACAAAGGTCAGAATCCAAAAGATATAGTATTTCTTGAAAATGATTGCACTTTGGAAAATGCCATTTCCTTCATCTTGGGGCGTCAAAACGCGACTTGTGCTAGAACCACATCGAACGTTACGGCTAGAAATTCTTGATCAAACAGGTGAGCATAATGACAGTAGCTTGGTATTTTCAGATGTACAAACTTACAAATGCACATTTCTTCCGGCACTAACGGCTGAACAATCAAAAATTAGTTACGATTGTTTAGTTGAATTATCGGCAATGCGACTCAATGTTCAGGCGACAACACATAGATGTTTTATGATTTGCTTTGATGATGGCCCTTGCTATGAAATTGTGGCTGCCAGTGTGCAATTTTAGTAAGACGAAATCTCTTTTTTATCGCACGTAAGACCCAACAGTTATTGTTGCGAAGCGCGTCACTCGAAATGCTTATGATTTACGCTAGTTCTCCAACGCGCTCGCAAAACGAGTTGTTCGGCAATCATAATAAATATGGACACTAATTCTCTTAATGAGCAGGAATTGCTAGACACTTTGAGACACGAAGGATTTGATGTCGCTCTGATTTGTAACAATGGTCACGAAATAAATATTTTCGCAACAATGCAAACAGACAGAAATCAGAAATATTGTATTGAGTGCGGGGCGAAAACAATTTTCAAGTGTGACAATTGCGGGCAACTAATTAAAGGCGGTCGCCTACTTTCACTGCAACATTGGGTTGATTCAGAGTTTTCTTTCCCGAATTTTTGCCGACATTGTGGCGCGCCTTATTTTTGGATGGCTTCTAAACTTAATGCGGCAAAAGAACTTGCCGAAGAAATTAGCTCTCTAAGCTCAGCAGAATTAGAACAACTAAAAAATAGTATTGATGACATCGTAACAGATACTCCAAAAACAAGTGTTGCCGCAATCCGTTTCAAAAAATATGCTCTATCAGGCGGAAAAGAAATTGCGTCAGCTTTTAAAGATATTCTTGTTGACGTTGTGAGTGAAACTGCTAAAAAAATGATCTGGCCCAATGGTTAAAGCCGAACATCTATTGTTGCGAAGCGCGTCACTCGTGATGAATAAATTCCAGCCAGCACTGCAACGCGCTCGCAAAACGTATTGTTCGGTCATTCAGGATGAAATTATGAGTCAGAAGCTTAACAAAAAAGAAGAGCAGAAAGAAATTTACGAAAGGCGCATCTTTGAAAAATTTGCAGCGACTGTAAATTCGTTAAATCAATTAGAAATTGATTTAAAATCTATTTCTAATAATAGACCTCCTTGGCCTGATATTCGTTGTTATATCTCTGGAAAACTTCACTATTTTGAGATGACCGAGATTGTTGATGATGGACTTGCAAAAAACGTGGCGATTGGCAGGAAGGAAATGAAAATTACAGGAGGTGCTTTTTCTCAAGACAGTCCTTTGCTAAAGGCATTTACCCAAAAATCAATAAAAACTTACCCTGACTTAGATGGCTCACTTGAACTTTTGGCTTATTACGATAAACAATATCCGCCGCCAATTGAACTTCTCAAACAAGATACTCTTCACACTCTAAATTTTGTTGTTCAAAACATGACTGATAGCGGCAATTGGGATCGCCTCTGGGTATATGATGGGTGGAATGACCAAATTCTCGGAGTTATTTCTAGGCAAAATTGACCGAACAGATATTGCAACGAAGCGGCGTAACTGAGCGGATAATTCTTTTTCAATGCCACAACGCCGCTCGTTGAATAAATTGTTGGGCGATATATAAACTGCGAGACATAGAACAAATAAATTACTGATGAAGGTCATTGTTTATTCCAAAGAAATTGAAATTGGCTGGGCGGAACTGACTCGCTTTGATCCGCCAATGGGTTGTGCTGCGGGCGATTTTTACCCCAATGATAATTACAAAACGATCCAAGCAGTCATTCGCCAAAAAAATGATTGCACTGGCACATTAGGAAATTACGATGAAATAAAATTCCAGAATATTTGTGAACAAATTAAAGAGTTAGCTTTGTCAGTAAGGGCAACTTCACAAGAAATCCTCAATCCTGCTGGTGGTGTGCATATTACTGATTATGCAGATGAACTTGAAAATGAACCAGATGCGAGGCAACTCGATATTTTAGGTCTGGACACTGCTATTTTTAATCGGTTATTTCCTGGCGAGTATGAAAAATATGAAAATCAATTTTCTCGTCAGTGAGACGCCCAACATTTATTGTTGCGAAGCGCGTTACTCGGAGTGAGTAAATTCCAATCAGTTCTGCAACGCGCTCGCAAAACGAGTTGTTAGGGGATTTTAAAATAAAACGATGAACTTGGTTGCAAAAGGGAATATATGAGTTCTACGAAATATTTTTTCTGGCTTAGCAAACAAGCATTGGAAGGGCTACTTTATGCGTGGCAAATCAGTCTAATTTTAATTCTCATTTTACTCGTTACGCTTATCATTACTTTCGTAATCAAGAAAAATCCATTGCAAAAACAATTACTGGTTCCTGTTTTTTGCACCATATTTGTTCCTGCGCTAATTATTTTCATTGGAACAATATATCGTTATGAAAATAATTATCAGGCAGGCATCTCAAAATGGGCGGCAATTTTAGGAGACATCACACTACCAGTACAGCTCTTATTGGGGGGCTACTTAATTTATATCAATGAAAAATATCGCCTTGTGGTGATGAGCTTAACATTGCTTCAAATTTGGTTTTCTTATTGGGCGTTCTTTTTATCGGCAATGTCAATTACGAACCACTGGATATGACATATTTGATAAATACTCCCCTAACATCCATTGTTGCGAAGCGCGTCACGCGGTATGACTAAATTTCAATGAGTTCTACAACGCGCTCGCAAAACGAGTTGTTGGGTGTCAGCCAGAAAATGTTGCTACCAAAAATCACAGACGCAGAAGAGTTGAAAAACAAACGATCAATTTTCTAACAGGGAATCGTCCTGCAACAGTAAAAAAATCTTCTCAGCGCGAGGAACTTGGCAATAAAATAGCCAGGGAACAATGTATCAGCCAGTGTTGGGGCTGCCAAAAAAAATAACCAGCATTTCCTCACGAAAAGACTTGGTATTTAGGTCAGACGTGAACGGCTTGGTAAAATGGGGAAAGGTTTGTGAGGACAAGAAAAAACCAAAACCAAAGACAATTTCAGGCGCAAGGGAAAAGGTGCTTGATGAAAAGCACAGAAACCAAAAAAACAACACCCAACATCAATTGTTGCGAAGCGCGTCACTCGCAATGTGTTTGGTAAAATCTACTTCTACAACGCGCTCGCAAAACGGGTTGTTCGATGACATTCGTAAAAAATAAGGAGCTTGCATCCGTAGTAAAATTGAAAAATACCTTACAACCAAACGCCTCATAATTTTGATGGGGTTCATTTGTACTGCTTTAATTGCTCCTTTTGATA
>WBZS01000799.1_pt2 | contig 11935 bp, 9 predicted proteins | sample 5204201 | NCBI WGS metagenome assembly WBZS01 (sample SAMN12344357, study PRJNA552823) | activated sludge metagenome | biome: Activated sludge suspended growth; feature: Nitrification reactor; material: Wastewater; isolation source: activated sludge from nitrification reactor of wastewater treatment...
AAAACACCACGCAGATCTGGCAAAGGGCTGAACGGGCGGCAACAACGCTGCGCCTCGCACTCAGAACTTTGACCGCACAGGCGTCGAAATAATGATTGGGTGATTTTTTCGCCTTTCGAATGGGACGTTCATGGGTATGAAGTACGGTTTTTGGATCTATTTGTTGCTCGGCCTACCGATCGTTGCCGTGGCAGCTGGAGTATCATGGTGGCGCGCGACCGGCCCGGAACCGATCTCCGAGCCGATCCAAGTACCCGAAGCTCGTTTGCCGGAGGTTGCGTCGTTTTGTGCGGCATGCCACGCCTATCCACCGCCGGAAATCTTCCCAAAAGAGATGTGGCGAAAGGAAGTCAAGCAGGCGTTTGATTTTTATCGAAAGTCGAACCTCAACCTGCCTCACCCGCCATTGGAATCCGTCGTTTCCTATTACGAAAACCACGCACCGCTCGAACAGGTTGTACCACCGCAACCCGTCGCCGCTCGACCGTGCCCCATTCGTTTTGAGAAGAGTCTTTTTCGGTTGCCCGCGGAACCTGATAGCCCTGCGGTGAGTTTTCTTTCGTTGGCCCATTTATCCGATCCGAAGCGTCTGGATGTGCTCGTGTGTGACATGCGCTCCGGACAAATTCTTGCACTTCGTCCCTATGAACCGGCCAAGCCGTGGCGAGTCCTTGGGACCGTTTCGAATCCAGGACACGCCGAAGTCGTGGATCTCGATGGTGATGGAATTAAGGACCTTCTCGTGGCTGACCTTGGCAACTTCAAGCCCACGGATGAAAAGGTTGGGCGGGTTGTTTGGCTGCGGGGTGAGAAAAATGGCAATTTCAAACCGATCACCTTGTTGGAAAACGTGGGCCGTGTCGCGGACGTGCAAATCGGAGATTTCCGGAAATCCGGCAAGCTCGATTTGATCGTGGCGGTCTTCGGTTGGCGCAAAACCGGCGAGGTGCTCTACCTAGAAAATCACACCGACGATTGGACCAAGCCTCGTTTTTCCCCACGCGTAATCGATGACCGCCATGGAGCGATCCATGTACCCGTGGGAGATCTCAACAAAGATGGGAATCTCGATTTCGTGACGGTCTTCAGCCAAGAACATGAGATCGTGGTGGCCTTTTTAGGAAAAGGCGATGGAACCTTTAAAACCGAGACCATTTATGCGGCACCGCATCCAGCCTATGGTTCGAGCGGCATTCAACTGGTCGACCTCAATCAGGACGGCAACCTCGACCTGTTGTACACGAATGGCGACGTCCTCGATTCGCCCGCGACGTTCAAACCCTATCATGGTGTCCAATGGCTCGAGAACCGTGGGACATTTCCCTTCACTCACCATCCTCTCGCAGTGATGCCCGGCGCACACCGCGCCGTGGCCGTGGACGCGGACGGTGATGGCGATTTGGACATCTTCGCCGTCAATCTTTTTCCACCGCCCGATTCCTTTCCCAAGCGTAAAGATGCTCAGTTCGATTCGGTAATCCTTCTGGAACAAACCAAGCGAGGCGAATTCGAACGCCATTCGTTGGAAAAGGGGATTTTCGACCATGTCGCATGTGCCGCGGGGGATATTTTTGGCGATGGCCGAACCCACCTAATCGTGGGAAATTTTTCGTTAGCCAAGCGTTATACCTTGCCGGCGGGCGTGACGGTTTGGAAGAACGTCACACCTGCCCAAAAATAGTTCGTCGCCTTCCTTGTTTCCGAGGGTGGGAGTGCTTTCGTCACGCGAAGATGCCCGCTTGATGTCGAAACTTGAACCCGAGTTTCCGGATTGGAAACGAGGTTGCTTATTTCTTCGTCGTGGCGGACTCATGGAACGCCGCCAAGTCAATTCGGCCTCGGTCGCGATAATATTTAGCAAGCGCGCGATGGGAGTCGGTGTGCTGGGGGTCGATCTTCAAGGCGCTGTCAAGCCAGCGTAAACCATCGCTGTCGTGACCATTGCGAAGGAAGATCACGCCCGCTTCGTGACGAAGGTCTGCGGACTTTGGACGTGTCCAAATCTGGCTCGTTAAGTCAGAGAGCCGATGTCGGTCCGCGTCGATCTGACCGACACGTGCGAAAAGTTCATCGGCTTCTGTTTTCTTGCCCATCTGCTGAAAAATGAGGGCCGACGTATAAACCACTTCGCGATTGTATGGCAGACGTTTCAAGGCTTCCCGAATGAGAGGCTCCGCTTTCGGCGATTGGGATTTGGCGTTTTCGATTTTCGCCTGGACGAGCCACGCCCAGCCATCATCGGGAAATTGAACAGCTAAGCCCTTTCCAAATTGCTCGGCTTCGTCATCACGTCCCAATGCCAAGAGTGCACGAACCTTGCCAATAATCGCTTCTCCATTATTGGAGTCGGTCTGAAGGATGATGTCGAACTCTTGAAGGGATTCTTCATGTTTGGAAATCATGAAGAGGTTTTGCGCCAATCGAAGACGCGGGGCCACGGAATTGGGCTCGACTCGCACTAGATCGCGGTAGGCCTCGACGACTTCTTTTCTCGCGCTCAGACGTTCAAGGATTTGTGCTTTCCATAAAAGGGCACGCGCATTGTCAGTTTCTTCTTTGAGCCATTCGTTGACCAGCAGTAAAGCTTGTTTCATTCTGAAATCGGCCATGGCGCCGAAGACCAATGCTTCAAAAATCAGAAGTCGGTCTGGATGTTCTTTTTCGATGTACGCGAAAAGTCTGGGACTCACTTTTTCGAATTCGCCGCCTTGAGCTCTGATCAGCAACCTTTCGAGATCCACGGCTTCGGCAATCGCTCCTAGTTCGAGGCTTTTTTGCAGGTGGTCCTCTGCGGACTGTAATTCACCGGCTCGCCGTGCCGTTCGTCCCAGCAAGAAGGGGAAGTCTGGATTTCTTGGATGTTTTTTTTCCAGCTGCCGAAGAATCGTCTTGGCGGTCGCGAAATCTCCTTTCACCATGGCTTGATCTGCGAGTGCACGAGTTTTTTCGTCGTTGACGTAATGTGACAACGAAAGAATGCTCCAGCCAATGCCGATGACGGAAGAGACACCTAAAAGCAGCCTGCGCCAGAATGTCCGTGAAAAGGCCATGGTTCGCATGAGATCGATCGATGCTTTCTGTGAGTGGCCCCGGTGATTGAACAAGTTAGACACCTGGCTAATGCGTTTCACGAATATGCCGCAAACGGCATATTAACGACCCGCAACCGTTGGGAAAGCCGCTGGTTCGGATATTGAGCCGTGAACAGTGCGATTGCATCGAAATCCGGCCCTGAGTGCCAACAAGCAATGGCGTTAAAGCGTTTCTCGCTGGCGTTTAAGCTCGAACTAGGTTTAAAGCATCGGCGAACCGCTCGAAGAAGCTCCCTAACAGTCGAGGCTTGGTTCGTCTGCAATGCATCTGATGAATCGTTCGTTTTTGGCGGACGGTCTGCCCAAATAATATTGGGCCACCCGACTCGACTATGAGTGTGAATGAAGGTTCTTGCTGATTCCATCATTTTATCGGCAAGTTGGACGAAACCAAAACACCGATCCAGGGTTGAATTGAATTCCCGACGGTCAAGGTTTGGTTAGCAGAACTGAATTTTTTTAAAATTCGGCCTGAATTCTCTTGACGAATAGGCCACAGCACGGTTACGGTAAGAAATACCATTAAAAAAGCGTGAAGCGATTCAGTGAAATCACCATTCATTGTCATCGGTTTCGAGCATGTTCGCCCAAACAGTTAGTGGTACTTTTTTCCTTTCGTTGTATTTGGGAGAACCCTCATGTTAAAACGTTGGTGGCGATTCGGTAAAGGCTTTACCCTTATCGAATTGCTGGTAGTTATTGCCATTATTGCGATCTTGATCGCCTTATTGGTGCCTGCGGTCCAAAAGGTCCGCGAAGCAGCCGCCCGGTTGCAATGCACAAACAACTTGAAACAACTCGCATTGGCCACGATCGGTTATGCGGACCAAAACAAGGGGCTGTTGCCTCCAGGCGGTCGATTTGGCTACTTTGATCCTGCAGGGAACTGGGACTGGAACTGGGGTGATGATCGTGGAACTTGGCTCGTGTACACTCTGCCGTTCATGGAGCAATCCGGTTTGTACAAACAAGCCGAGAAAGCCGCTGGCGGTAGCTTGATGACGACGACCAATAGCGTGGGCATCGCGAACGGCACGTTTGCGGCTGCTGGGCCCATTTCTTACATGCGTTGCCCGAGCGACGATTATGAGCGCACTGCCACCGTTTGCAACTACGTCGGCAGCACTGGGCCACAACGCACGCCTGGTAATGGTTGCACCGCAGGTTACCTAGGCTTTTCCAACGGAAACGCCCAATCGCCGCCTTGGGGCTACGCAGACAGCAGCGACCATGGTAACTCCCCGAACACCTCGGACATCCGCGGTTTGTTCAATCGATGTGCGGCCAAAATGTCCTTCCCAAGTTCGATTCCGGACGGCACGTCGAACACGATCCTGATCGGCGAACAAATGATTGGCGTGAACGACCATTTGCAGGGCAGGCGATGGTGGCACTTCAATGGCGGGAACACGCATTCCACCACCTGTGCACCCATCAATTGGCTAAGCCCCGAAAAGATCACGGGGACATGCCCCTATCGAACGGACAATTGGGAAGTTTCATGGGGATTTGGTTCCCGCCACACCGGCGGCGCGAATTTCGCGTTTGCCGATGGGTCCGTTCAATTCTTGTCGCAAACGATCGCACATCATAACTACAACAAGCTTGGTTGCCGAAACGACGGCCAACCTGCGACCATGAACTAAGAGACCGTCAGGTGGTTCGAGCGTTAGAGAGATGCACGAACCTTGATTGGGTATTGGCCGATTCTCCGAAAAGGGAATCGGCCTTCTTTATCTAAAATCACACGGGGGATACTCAATGAAAACGATGCTGGGTTTGGCCGTTGTCATGTCTGCGGGCTTGTTTCTCGTTGGCTGTGGAAGTGGGCTTCCGTCTACGGTCGCCACCTCGGGTAAACTTCTTTGGGAAGACGGTACTCCAATTGGCGGCGCAACGGTTCGCTTCGAACCCGTGGATGCGAACGCAGGTCGTCTTGCATCGGGATTTTCCGGTAAAGACGGGGCTTTCTCGATGTCGACGTTTAGTGGCGGCGATGGAGCGATGGTTGGGGATTACGTCATCGTCGTTACCAAGGTCGTGGCGGCGGATGAAACCTCGGAAGTGAAGGCCAGCCCTGATGATCCGAAAGCGATGGCGAACGCCATGAAAAAATACAAAGAAACCCATACTGTAAAAAAGAAGGTTGCGGATCCCATTCCCGCAGCCTACGGGTCGGCGAAATCAAGTTCTCTCAAATGGCGCGTGGCCGGTCCGAAAACCGATATCGAAATCAAATTAAAACGCGGATAATGGTTTCACCCATCGTGAAGGCTCTCGTTTTTTCGGGCGGCTGATGATGCCGCCCGCGTCGTTTTCACCTATCGACCGCGTGTCCAAAGCTTTTCGAAATACTTCATCGAGTCGGCCCCTTAGGTAGTTTTAAGCGAGGGCTTTCTCATCCAATGAGCCACCATCTTCGAGCGATGGGATCCTTTTCGTCGAACCCATTTCGTTCACGACTTCCTGTTTTGATGATGGGTTTCGCGGGCGGGCTGGGAGTGTTCGCATTCTGTTGGTGGATGTTCGTGCGAAACGGCGCGGACGCAAGCTTGACGTTGGGTCGCGAAGCAATCATCGAGGGCCGATTGGAAGCTGCGCTTCAACTTGCAAATCGCCTGCGAATGGGCGGGTCATTCGCCCACGGCTCACTCCTCGAAGCGGAAGTTCTGCTGACGGAAGGAGACGCAACACGAGCATTGGAATGCCTTGAGTCGTTGAAAGTCGACGGACCACTGAAGCTTCACGCCGCCAATCTTACCGGCCGGTGCCTTTTGCAGGTGGGCGAGTTGCTCGAAGCAGAACGTGCGTTCTCCTATGTCTTAAGCCAAAATCCACGGGATGTGGACGCGCATCGTGGCTTGGCGGCCGTTTACCATGACGCTGGAAGCTTGGCAGAATCGCTGACACTTTGCCAAAAATGGTCGGAACTCGAACCCCGGGACGGCAGGCCTGACCGCATGCGAGGCGCCATTCTCAAAGATCTTAAAAAATACCCCGAGGCGATCTCGGCCTACACGGCGTCACTCGAGAAAACCCTGAAACCCCAGGTCAATCAAGAAGTTCGCGTCGAACTTGCGGATTGTTTGGTTCGCACGGGAAAGGCGGAGCAGGCGCTGGAAGCTTTGAATTTCGAGCCAGCGTCGCCTTCGCCCTTTCTCCTTGTAAAAGCCGATGCACTCCGGAATGTAGGAAAAGCGAAGGAGGCGCTCGAACTCATTGATCGAGCCAGGGAACTCGATCCCACAGTGTCGGCGGCCTGGAAGATCGGCGCACAAATTCACTCCGATCTTGGGCGACCGGAGGAAGCGTACGGTTTGCTGAAAAAAAACGAAGAAGTATTTCCGAACGATCTCGAAACGCAAAACCTTCTCGGACAAATCTGTAATCGCTTGGGGAAGCTCGAAGAGGCGAAACGCCATCAGAATCGAGTTTCGGAGTTGCATAAAAAGTTGGACGAACTGACCAAGCTTTCGAACGACCTGGTCGCGAACCCACGTTCGATCGACGCTCACCTTCGCATCGCGGAAGCCTATGAGAATTTAGGAATGCCTGCCATGGCGGCCCAACGTCGCCATACGGCAAGCCTGTTAAGGCGAACGCAGGCCGTGATGGATCCACAGGGTGGTACCAAAGTGCCGTAACGAGCCGAACGTTCGCGCTGCGTAGCGCCTGCGTCTTCGATTCTCAGAACTCCGCGTCTATTTTCGATTCACCGCAGCTGCCTTCCACGATTCGACCTGTTGATCGATTTGGGGAACCACGGCGGGCATCCGATCTTCTGCGATTTTTCTTGCCTTGCTTGCCAACACAAGAGCATGGGGCAGGCGGTTCGTCTGTTCGTAAGCCCGCCCAAGGGTAAGCAGGATATCGGGGTTCATTTCCTCACTCAGGCGAACAGCACGGGTTGCGTAGCCGATGGCCTCTTTGGCGCGATCCTGAGCGACCAGCGAATGAGCGAGGCCGTGTAATGCTCCGACGTGATTTGGATCAAGTTCGATCGTCTGGCGGAATTTTAATTCCGCGTCGTGCCACCGTTCAAGCTTCAGTAATGCCATGCCCCACCGAGACGTAAGCACATCATTGGCCGGGTCGATCGCACAGGCTTTTTCGTAATACTCGGCAGCGCGTCCGAAATCATTTTTCATTAAGGCATTCCACCCGAGCATGTTCCATCCATAGGGATCATCCGGGTCGTACTTCGCGACGACAGATAGGTGCTGCGTGGCTAACGTTTCTTGCCCCAGACTGAGATAGGCCGTTCCAAGTTTTCCGTGGACGAAAGCGTGGTTCGGCTTCACTTCAAGGACCTTTTTCAACAACGGTATGGCATCGTTGAATCGCCGGGCGGAGACATATTTCGAAGCACGCGACATGTCTTCTTCGATCTGGGCGTGCAACGCAACCGTGGCTTGAAGTTGCTTTTGGACTTCCTTGCTGGGATGGATTCGGTAGGCTTCTCGGCACGCCGCGACCGCGGCGAGAAACCGATGCTGTTTTCGCATCGATTCAGCTTCGTCGAGCCAATGTTTCGTGAGCGATTCTCGAAGGGAATCGGCTTCTTTTTTCGACTTTGCATCTTTCTGTTGCCGTATCCAGTCGAACAAGACCTCCTGGCGGGCAGCGGGATAAACTCCGATGCGATGCTCGGCGACCCGTACCGGCGGAACATGGCGTTCATCTTCGGTGTCAAATGTCACTTGAATCTTGAATTTCCCGGGCATGTGACAGGCATGACACTTTTGCTGGACTTCTGGCGGTAGATTTTTCTGGTCCTTACAGGCCGAGGATTGGTGGCACTTCAAACACGTGTTTCGCACGGAGCCGGAATTGGCCTCGCCTTCCACGCGATGGGGATTATGGCAAGAAACGCACGTCAGGGTATCGCTGTTCTGATAGCATTTGCTTTCGCGCATGTACCGAATCTGATTTCCCACGTGATCGGTCTCGGGAGTCGTACTCAGGTTGGTGCGAAAATACCTTTCCGCGGTTTCGCCCGGTCGAAAACGCATCGCGTGTCCACGCCCCTTGGGCGCGTTATTGTGGCATTGGATACAAACATCGATTTGCCGATCCCGATGGAAGGTTCCTGGGTGGGAAATCGCATGGGGTGTCTTGATGCCTGGATTGGACTTATGGTGATCGACGTGGTCTTTTCCCGGGCCATGACAGCGTTCGCAGGTGACTCCAAAGAGGAATGAATCTGGTTTGTACCGATTCTCGGTGCCATGGATGTGTTCGAACCAGGTGAAATGGCATTCCAGGCAGCGTGGTTGGGTCGGTCGCGAGCAATCGCCGGGCGCTCCGCGATCGAATGGCGCCGCCCCCCAACGGTTGAACGGATGAAGCCAAGCGATGGGAAGTTCGAAAAGGCGGTCCTCATGCCAGGTGAAATAAATTTCATCGAATTTGCCGGCTCCGCCATAGACGAACGCGATGGGCGCGACGGCTCGGGATTCTTCTTGAGATTCTTTGCGTACGGCAATTTGGACATATGTTTCGTCTTGGCGGACGTTTTCAAAATACAGGCTAGGTTCGTCGGACGAAAACCGGCCTTTGCCGGGCAAAAAACCGGTCGGCATTACCCTGGGCGTAGGCTTGATTGCCGCGAGGAAATGGCGTGTCTTTTCGAACTCATGAACTCTTGTCTGATGGCACTCGGCGCACGCAGCGGCACCGACATATCCAGGGTTTGGGGTGGTGGTCGCCAAATCGATTTCCGGTTCGAATTCCAGAACGGATTGCCCCACGAACCCACGAAGGTACACTGCGGCCAAGAGACCCAACAGGGCAAACAACGCGATTCCAAGTGTCAATTTCCAGTTTCTTGCCATTTTCCTCGCCAGCATCAAACATGCGGAGGGTCTCGGAAATGAATTCCCTTCCCAAGAACGGTCAGTTTGGTGGGTTATTTGGGCGCGGGCATCTTACCGACATAGATTTCCGTTTCGGGGTGTGCCTGGCGCCATTTTCCCCAGGTCGTCCTTTCGAAGCGGTGAAAATCGTGTCCGATTTTCGTGCCGAGTTCCTTGGCGGTACTTTCGCCCGTGTCTTGAAAGTAAAACGCATTGTCCGCTTTCAGGAACATTTTTCGCATGTATCCACCCAGATCAATCTTCAGGGCTTCGCCACGTTTTTCGTCGGTGTAAACCTGGGTGCAGTTGGAGCGATCGCAGTACGTGACGGTGATGGGTACGTCGCCGACCAAATCATTGACGACATGGCCGCCAAGCGAATGAAAGGCTAATACACGGTAGGCGCGATATTTCCCCTGCGCTTCGATTCCAATGATTTCCGTTTCATCAGGAAGTTCGACTTCGGACGCCTTCTGGATTTTCGGATTCCGAATTCCTGGCAAGACAAACGGCGTCATCTCCATGACGCCCGCAGGCTCCTGAGGTGGTGGTACGTGGCGCCTCGACGGGGGAAGGGTGCCCCACCAGACTCCTACGACCACGGCTGAGCCAATCACCGCCGTCAAGATAGCGTATTTTAGTGACCCGTTTGATTTGGGTTCCGTCGCAGGCGTTTCTTCGTTCGGAAAAGGAATCACGACGTGAACTCCCATGGTATCGTGCGGAATCAAACAGGAAAAGCGTTTTGAGATTCTCGATCGTACCAGAAATCCTGGAGGTCGAAACCCCTCTTTGAAACGAACCGCGTCGATTTTTGTTTACGCTCGCAACCCGGCTACCAAATCTTTTTCGCCGAGCGATAGGGCCGTTTCGCGCAATTGGGAAAGGGTGGTGTCGTCGAGTTCGATGCCATCGCGTAGACGTTGAGCTTTCGTTCGGTCCTCGATTTCGCCGGGCATGAGGATTTCGCCGTCGGGAGTGGCGGGGGCGGAGCTTTTAACCCAGGCGATGAATCGTTGCATCTCCGCCTGGAAAGCCGCGTCCTTTTGAAACGCCTGCGGATCGAGGAAGATCGAGAACATGCCATTGACCACGCGATCCGCGTGGGCGGGATCGCTGCAACCTCCACCGGTAAGTGCCCCGGCCAACACTTCGCACATGATCGCCAAGCCGTGACCTTTGTGCCCGGCGATGGGCAGGATAGCTCCGGGAGGAGTTCCGTAAAACACCTTGGGGTCGGTGGTCGGTTTTCCCTGGGAATCGAGGATGCAGTTTTCAGGGACGGGCACGCCTTTGTTCAATGCCACGCGGATCTTTCCCTCGGCCATGGTGCAGGCGGAAATGTCGAGCAAAAGCGGTGCTCGGCCCGTCACAGGTACGCCGGCTGCGATCGGATTGGCGGAGAGGCGTCGTTCGATGCCACCAAACGGCGCAACCAAGATCCCTGCCCCCGTCGTGTTGACATAGTGCAAGGAAATAAGACCTGCTTCGGCTGCCAGAAGGGGCCAATCACCGATTCTTCCTAGATGTCCCGAGTTTCTTAAGGCGATCACCGCGATGCCGTGTCGACGGCATTTTTCGATGCCCAACGCCATCGCCTGTTCCCCAATGGATTGGCCAAAACCAAATTGCCCATCCACCACGGCCAGGGCTTCATTTTCCAGCACCACCACCATCGATCGATCCGCGAAGACCTTTCCGCTCTTCAACCACTGGACGTAACTGGGCACGCGAATGACGCCATGCGAATCGTGCCCGACGAGATTTGCTTCCACCAGTCGACGAGCGATTCTTTCAGCTTCGGTCGAACTGCACCCGGCGCTGTGGAAAATCGTCTGCACCCAGCAACGCAATGGCTCGAATTGGATCTTCATGGGTTTTCTACCGAACGGGAACGAATTTTTGCAATGTATGGCAATGGCCTGGAACGCGGCCGATGCGAGCGCCGGCCGTCCAGGCAACTTCGGCCACGTAGACGGCACCTTGAGAATCCACGCAGATTCCGTGCGGCGCGAAGAAATCTCCTGGGACGCACGGATCGTCACCACCACCCCAACGCGCAAGAACGACCCCCTCGGGATCGAAGATGCTCACGCGTCCGCCGGTTTCGCCGGGTTCAGCTTCGCCCGTCCCAGGCCAACGTCCCGCACGGTAGCCTAATTCAGCGACATAGACGTTGCCGTCACCGTCGAAAGCAACTTGATTGGGTCGAGCTGCATTCCATTCGCCGAGGTGCTCGCCCGATTGCGTGAAGATCTGAATGCGACGGTTCTCGCGATCGGCGACGAAAAGTCGTCCGTGCGAATCGATCGCAATCCCATGAGGAACGTGGAACTGCCCTGGTCCGCTTCCCGGTTGGCCCCACGACGCGAGCCAATCGCCTTCGGGCGAAAAGCGATGAACTCGGCTATTGCCATAACCATCGGTCACGAAAATTTCGCCGTTCTTGGCGACCGCGACATTGGTGGGGTAATGAAACGGTGGCCCCGCATGGAGGATCGTGCGGTAATCTAGGCTGCTGGCTCCGGTGTCGGAGGATACGCCAGATTCACCCAACGTTCGTCTCCACCTTCCCGAACGTGAAAATATGCGAACGGTGTGATCGAGATCGTCCGTGCAGTAAACAAGGTCGTGACGATCCACGGTGATGCCGTGGGGACGCGTGAAGACGTCTGAACCCCAGTCCGCGATCGGAATGCCGGTAGGTTCGAAAACCTGGACAGGTCGTGGGCCACGCAGGAACACGAACACTCGATCGTGCGAATCACATGCGACGGCGACGGCTTCGCCGTCGGGACCGTTGGCCGGAAACGAGGGCCAACTTGGATCCACGCGATAGGTCCCACGAGGTCCAACCAATTCACGCATGATGAGTTCGTCGATGGAGGTCGTTTTGGCGAAACCATTCATCCGTGGGGCGTCACGGTTGATTCGTGAGCGAGACGGTTACGCAGGCAGCATACCGACTTTTTTCGCATAAGAAAAGAT
>WBZS01002360.1_pt1 | contig 11933 bp, 12 predicted proteins | sample 5204201 | NCBI WGS metagenome assembly WBZS01 (sample SAMN12344357, study PRJNA552823) | activated sludge metagenome | biome: Activated sludge suspended growth; feature: Nitrification reactor; material: Wastewater; isolation source: activated sludge from nitrification reactor of wastewater...
TGCGTCGCATCCGTACTGGCGATCCGCCGATTCAGCTTGTTTCGATTTTTCACGGCGTTTTTTTCGAATCCACGAATCCCAAGGCCGTGGCACGGATGCGACATTGAGTCAAGTGCTCTGTCACGCCCCAGATTTTGGGTCCTGCGTTGCCGAGACTGAGCGCCGAGCGACGGCTCAAGCGTTCCCTCGCTTGATGCTCAGGCTCGGACGACGGCAAAATCTTTTGGTGACAAAACACTAGGGTGGGTTTCGCAAGTACGCTTCACCCGCCCTGCGATCATCTTCGCGGCCATTCCCTTGATGAGCCGCGTTAGTCGACCATGTCTCCCTTTGGTTCGGGAAGGAAGAAGCAGGCGATGCTTCCAACCAGGTAGACGAAGAACGCCACCAATGCGGAAGCTGCCGCGAACTTGGCCGCGTTCGATTCCCCGGGAATGAAGTCCTGCACCGCCAACGCGCTGGTGACCCATGCGAACGAAGTGCCCAAAAGCCGACCGCCGATGTTGGCGGCGAAGCTTTCGCCGCTGCCCCGTAAGTGGACCGGATACGCCGTGGGCAGGTAATTGCCCCAAAAGCTGAACTGAGCGACGGTAACGAGGCCCGCGAAAAAGATTCCCAGCGAACAGACCGTGATCGGCAACGAACCGATGCCTAGGAAGTTCAGATCGATCTCGAAAAACTTCGTATTCTCCACCGTGAGGAAAAACCAGAAGATCAGCGGCATAAAAATCAAACCCGGGAGTTGAAACACCCGCAACAGGTTGCGCCGGCTGACGAAATACAATGCGATCATCGCCAACAGGAATCGGCCTACCAGTCCGCCGATTTCCTGCACCTTCGTGTAGTCGCTCGCGATTTTTTGGGCGGCCTGACTATTCAACCCCTGAAACGCTTTCTCAGGCAAATCCTCGACCTTCGCCACCCGCTTCGCTTCCGGCAACTTTGCTTGTTGCTTGCTGAATATCTTTTCGCGGTACACCGCCATATCGCGTGACAATCCCGGAACGATTTCCGGCAACTGTTGGATCGCACCGAAAGCTGCGCCATAGCTGCACGCGAACATGATCATCGTCACGATCGTGGTTCGGCGAAGATCGGGTGCGAAAAGTTGCGCGAAGCTGGGCCTTTTTAGCGTGCCCTCGGCTTTCTTTCGCGCCCAGGCGGGACTTTCCGGAAGGAACGGGCGAATCAACAGCAAAGGAATCGCGGGAATCAAACCCGACATCAACGTGTACCGCCAAGTCAACGAGTCGGCGCCTTCCGCCTGAATTTGACCCACGAAGTTCGCCAGGAACTCCGGCAACTGAACGCTTGGCAGACTTCCTTGAATCGCCAAATGGTTGGCCAACGAGTTCGCGCTCGCGACCAGCAGGCCGCCGATCGAGGAGAACGCCTGCGTGTATCCGAGTACGTTCTCCCGTTGGTGCGGGTTCGGGAAAAGTTCCGCCAACCACGCAACGGCAGCGACGAACTCCACGCAAACGCCGACGAAAGTCGTCGTGCGGAAGACCAGGAGCATCCAGGGGTTCGTGGAGAAACCAGCCGCGAACGCGGAGAAGGCGTAGAGGAGAATGCTCCAGGTGAGGACGCGTCGTCGGCCCAGGAGGTCGGTGAGGTACCCGCCCAGCATTCCCAGGATGCCCCCTAGAAACGCCGGCACGTAAAACAGCATGCCTCGCCAATAAGAGTAATCCGTCGTTCCGGGCATGATGCCGAATTCGGTGAGTGAAGGCCTGAGCACGAGTGGGAGCATCAACAATTCGTAGATATCGAATGCGAACCCGATCGAGGCAATGATCAGAATCAACCAGATCGACGTGGTGAATTTCTGAGGAGGTGGGATCGTAGGCGTGGTCACCAGTATTCTCCGCGAGATTGGGCGGGGTTGGGAAGGTCGGCGTGGTCCAAGCAAGCCTTTATTGTACGAAGCATTCCACGCGTTGCCCGCGCCCTTTTTCCACGTTCGGGGATTGTGCCGATCGCAAGCTGATCGAAGCATCCTTTTGCGAAAGGCAACGTGGCGAGCATTTCACCTTCCGATCCCTGGGTATCATGGCCACAATTTCACGGGAACCCAGCGGTCGAAGTGGGCCGCGTTCGAGGTCACGAAACGCCTAGTGCTTTGTCGCATCCCAGATTTTGGGTCATGCGTTGCCGATCCTGAGCTCCAAGCGACGGCTCAAGCGTCCCCTCGCGTGGCGTTCAGACTCGGACGCCCCCAAATCATCCTTTGACAGAACACTAGTGCTGTGTCACAGCTAAAAAGACGCCTTGCTACCTTCGCGTACGCACGAAAAAACCAGGTATCCAGGCATTACCTACTCGGCAATTAAGCTGTGACACGGCACTAGTGCATTATTTATGATCTTTGCCTAAGACTTTTGCTGTATAAACGCCACCCCGTAGGGGGTGAAATTCCTTAGCCCAGGGTCGCGAGTACCCGAGCGCACCCTGGGAAGCGAATCAAATAAACAGCACGAACCCTGAAAGGGTTCTACTCGAAACCGATCCCTGGTTGGTGTTCGCGCGAGGTCGAACCTAAGTCGTACCCTTCCAGGGTACAAAATCCATGGTTTCATTCCGTGACCCAGGGTGCGCTCGGGTACTCGCGACCCTGGGCTACGGAATAGAACCCCTACCGGGGTTCGTTATTTCCCGCATATGCAGCCGAATCGGTAACCGCTCGAATCAAGCTTGGGGATTCGAAATGAAAGGCGAGGGTTCTGTTGAAGAGCAACGCGAAGACGATCCGCTTCTTCGTCGGTTATCTTGCTGTCTTCTTCGTCCGATTGGGCGAAATGCGACTCCATTCGATTCAGCTTTTCTTCGCATGCTTCAGCAGTCGGCAACGTTGTCTCCCGTGGTAAGGGCTCAATTCGTACCGCTTGGCCTTCAACGAACGCGGCGTTGCCCTCAACAATGATGACACCGTTTTTCACGTGGCCCACGAGAGGCGTGCCTGAGGGTAGGTTTTCCGATTGCTTCATGGAAAAACTAGATCCGTTGAATCACCATTCCCATTGAAATTTCTCGACAACCACCAGGTGGCATAGGGACATGTCGGCATCATGCTTTGCGTGGTTCTTCGGGTGAAACGATTTCCAAAAGTTCGATTGCTGGTTGACCGTCGCAATGGATCAGGGCAAGTCGCCCAAACGTTTCTCCAGCAGAAGTAAGGCCAAAATGCCGCATCAGTTCCGCACCCGGGGTGATCCGCAAGAACGCTGTCGGTTCGATACGCCGCATTACGTTGTGCTCGATCAAGATGCGGCCTAGCGGCGTGGTGCGGGAAAGGATCCGTTCTCGGACCTCCGGTGCGCAAAAATGCAGGTGGATACGCACCAACCCGAAAAGGACGCATTTTCGCGAGCGTTTCAATCGAAGCAGGATTTTACGTGAATAGGCATCACCTTCGAGATGGTGGTCCAATACCTCGACATCCACGGCGTCGCCATGGTGGGCTTCGACGGTGACGGTCATGTGGAATTCGTGGACCAAAAGCTTCCGATAGGGTTCTGGCACGTCTTCGCCAGGGACGACTTCCGCATTGACGAAGTACGGGGCGGGCGGAAACAGGTCAAGAAGCGACGGTAGATCGAAGCCGGCATGCTCATTCATTGCATTCGCCCCCAACGCGACTCAGCCGCGTTTCCGAAGTCCGAATCAAATCGATCACGCAAACGAAGGAACTTCATGCATCCATCTTTAAATACGTTCCGCGAATCGTGAACCACGGAGGGCACGGATCTTTTGGGCGGCACTTGATGCGTGCGATCCGTGTCTTCGATGAATCGTTTTTTCCAAAACCTTCGCGTAAATTTCAAAGGCTCGACGGAGGGTCCGGAAAGCAGCCTAATTGATTTCCGTGGGTGCTTTGATTGTCCGGGCTGTTTCGGATTCGAATTCACGGCTGGTCGTTAGGTGTAACGTGTCCCCAGGTAGGCAGGTTCGAAGAACGTAGGCAAAAGCCGATCCACTTGCAGCAAGCCAGGGCGAGTTAGTTCGACGGAGGTTGGCGAAAGTTTGACAAAGCCCTCGTCTTGTAGACGTTGAAAGCCCGTGCCAAATTCAGCCAATACATCGCGGCCGAATTTGGCGCGGAAATATTCACCATGCAGGGTGCCGGTCTTCAGTTGAAGCATCATTTCGCGGCGAAGGAGTTGATCGGACGTCACCCTGAGCGCTCGGCCCAGGGGTAGCTCGCCTCGGCTTAGAATTTCCAGATACTGTTCCCATTTATCCACGTTTTGTACATGCACGCCGCTCACATGCCCGAACGAAGCGACGCCCGTGCCGAACATGTCCGCGCCATGCCAAAGACTGTCACGATAGACGAAATTGCTGTCGGCCTTTTCTTTTACCAGTGTGTATGCGCTTGAAACTTTGTAGCCGTGTTGGGTCATCTCGTTGAAGGCGTAATCGACCCACGCACGCTTCGTTGGCCAATTGGCGATCTGGTCCGGATCGACCGTGACTTGGTCGACCATCTTCAATTCCTTGGAAAAAACCGTGTTGTACGGCAATTCCATCTGATAAATGGTGACACTATCGGGCGATAGCTCCAACGTTTTGCGAACGTTCTCACGCCAAGTTTCCCACGTTTCGCCCACCATCCCTGCGATCAAATCGATATTGATCTGGTGGAATTGAAGATCACGTGCCCACTGGTACGCGCGAAAGATCTCCGACGACAAATGCGCCCGGCCATTCGATTCGAGCACGTGGTCGTCGAAATTCTCGACACCCAGGCTAAGACGGGTGACGCCGTGTTTTTTGAGCGTTTCAAGCTTGTGCTGTTGCAGCGTGCCCGGTTCGCATTCGAAGGTGACTTCCGCGGCGTCGCGCCATGGGACCAGCGATTGCAGGCGTTCGAACATTTGCTCGAGTTGGCTGGCCGAGAGGTAGGAAGGCGTGCCACCGCCGAAATAGACGAAATGGAGGGGTCTGCCTCCTACGATCGGTTGCTGCGCGTAGAGTTCGACTTCACGCAGCAGCGCGCTCACGTACGTTTCCACATCGCGTGCGTTTTTGTCCGTATAAACGCGAAAGTAACAAAATTTGCATCGTTTGCGGCAAAACGGAATGTGCAGGTATAACCCCAAGGGCGTGCCCGGACGCGGCGCCGCCTTCAGCGCGGCGAACGCGTCAGGCAGGTTCTCCGCCTTCCATGCTGAGAAAGGCGGATAATTCGCCACGAAGTAATTTCCCAGCCCCGTCTGTTCATGTGTGGAATCTGCGTGCATCATAAGGCGGTTACCCAATCGAGGAGAACCGAAAGGCAGGCACCCTTCATTCTAGCGGACGAACCGTCCTCGTTGACCTCTCTCGTCGCCGAAAGGGAAAAAAATCGCCTCAAAAATCTTGGGGTAGCCGTGAAACGGGGCTGAAGCGTCTGCCGAGCGTCCAATGCCGAATTGCATTGCTAAGGCGACCGGCAGAATGAAGACTACCTAGAACCTCGCTTGTCGTTTCGCGCTCGCCCAAATTCTTGCCGAGGTTCGTGGTTACCTGCAATTTGAAGGGATGCTGCGAGAGCGAAATAGCAAGCCGGGTTTTCGCTAAGTTTACTTTAGCTTCGACCTACTTTATTTGCGGTGTTTCTTCGCCGAGAATTTCTTTGCTGGAGATCTCATGAGCGACGGCGATGAACATGAGTTACCTGCCCGTCCGCTTGCGCCGGAAGTCGAGGCTAGCATTACGGGAAGTTGCTTGACCTTAACTTACCAACCATCGAGCAATAAATTGCTCGGAGTTGTCGCGTCGTTGATGTTTTTCGGTTACGCCCTGATTTCCTCTGTAATTTTCGCCGTTGAGCATGAAACCATTGAGTGGGGTATTGCCCAAATCGTCGGGGTTTTGGCATGGGGTACCTTCGGATTTTGTTTTGTCGGCCTCATGCTGTTTGGTTTTGTAGGAATGGAAACGATCGCTCTCGGACCGCATGGCTTGGAATACGAATTTTTCGTGCTTATTCGTTTCCGACGCGTCATTGCTACATTGCCAGAAGTATTGGGCATTCACGCCAAGGTCACCGAGTCGCAGGATTGTGATCTTCCCAACGATATACTTTCCGTCGAGTTCGAATTAACGGGTTCGCGTCAGGTTTCATTTGCGTCTGGGATCGACAAAAAAGAACAAGAATGGCTTGTCGCTATGATTGCAAAACATTTAGCCATGTTGCGTGCGCAGGCTGACCTGAGTTGATCGGCCGAATAATAAATGAAGTGATTTCATGTAGGGTTGGGGTAGCGAAACCGGCCGAGGCCGGCAGCAAACGCTCGCCTCCGTGCCACGAGACGAAGGAAGGAACGTGGCATCGTGTCAAATCTGCGGAGCGACACGTTGACCGAAGCTTTGGCGGGTTGCGCTTCGCTTCACCTACCCTACGGAAAACATCTTGCCGCTACCTAGCATGAGTAAAACAAACTTTCGAACCTGCCAGAGGACCACAACGTGACTGATCGCTTGACCTCGTCGCGGTTTCCTCGTTCCTCCCGTTACCATCCTGACTGGGTGTTGGCGAGCATGAGTGGCGGGGCCAATCCGCTTTGGTTGGCGGAGTGGTTGGCGGACGCGATGGATCTTCGGCCCGGGATGCGGGTGCTCGACCTGGGGTGCGGGCGGGCGATGTCGTCGATCTTCCTGCATCGCGAATTTGGCGTGCAGGCATGGGCCACCGATTTGTGGTTCAGTCCCTCGGAAAACCTCCAGCGCATTCAAGACGCCGGGGCAGGCGCGGGGGTTTTTCCGCTCCGTGCTGACGCTCGGTCCTTGCCATTCGCGGCCGAGTTCTTCGATGCCGTGGTCTCGATCGACTCATTCATTTACTACGGCACTGACGACTGGTACCTGAGCAATGTGGCACGGTTCCTCAAGCCGGGCGGACAAATCGGCATCGCGAGCGTGGGGCTGATGCGGGAGTTCGATGGATCGGTGCCCGACCATTTGCAGGGTTGGTGGACGCCAGAACTGTGGTGCCTACACACGCCCGAATGGTGGCGACGCCACTGGGCGCGGACCGGTATCGTCGAGGTCAGCACCTCCGACGCTCTAACGGACGGTTGGCGACTCTGGCTCGATTGGCATCGAACGGTTTGCCCAGATAACGCCACCGAGATCAACGCGGTGGAGGCGGACCAGGGCCGATACCTCGGTTACGTCCGCACGGTCGCGCACCGCCGGGCGGACGTGAGATTGGAAGATCCCATCGTCTCGATGCCCGCACATTACGCGCGACATCCGCTGTGCCGCGAAAACCCAAACATTGCCCCCGTCGATGCTTCTAAGGAGTAACGTCACTTCTTTGCATAAGACGCCCGTCGTGCTTCGACCGGAATACCCGCGGTTTTGCCGCGATGCATGATCGAGGGCAGGGTGAAGTTGCCTTATTCCGTTAGTTCGCGAATAACGCGGCACGGATTGCCCGCAGCGAATACGCCATCAGGAAGATCGCGTGTCACCACGCTTCCCGCTCCAATCACGCATCGGGATCCAATTCGAACGCCCGGGCAAATGATCGCTCCACCGCCAACCCAAACGTCGGGACCGATTTCGATCGGTTTGCCGAATTCTTGGCTGCGACGTAGTTCGGCATTCAGTGGGTGGGTGGCTGTGTAGATCTGCACGGCCGGGCCAAACAACGTATGGTCTCCGATTCGAACCTGACAGACATCCAACACCACACAATTGAAGTTGAAGAAACACTTTTTGCCGAGCAGGATGTTGGAGCCATAATCGCAATAAAAAGGCGGCTGCATCCAAACGTCATCGCCCCCAGCGCCGAACAACTCGCGGAGGATCCGCCGCCGTTCCTCGTGGTGGATCTCGCGGGTGGCGTTCAGATCCTGACATAAATCGCGTGCTCGATCCCGAGCACGGGCAAGGTCAGCGTCAAGTGGGTTGTAAAGCTCCCCTGCCAACATCTTTTCCGTTTCAGTTCGCATCGTGCGTTTCTCCGTCGTCTATGCCAAGAAGCGTCGAGGTAGGTCCACGTTTCCATTGATGCGTGGGACAGCCTAGTTGTCAAATCTCGTATCGCTAAGCTCAGAGCAACAAGGCTAAACGACTTCGACGACCGACTTCGCATAAAACGACGGTACGCACCAATCGGATTCGTAACTCAGCACGCGCACTCCTAAGTCTTCCATTTGCCGACGTGCCAGGTCGACGATAAACACTCGACTCCCGTCTCCCAACTCTCCTCTGGGTAGTTCGACTTGCCTGGGCGCGAAAAACCGGAGACGTCGCTCCTTTCCATCGCGAACGAAAACCAAATCAATGTAGGATTTGCACCAATCTGCGGAATCTCGGCGGTAAGTGAACTCTAATATTTCCCACGAATACGGGTCGGCCAGGATGGGGTGGCACGGATCGCCGTCAAAGTTCTTCACCAATGGAAACCCCAAAGCAGAGGAAAACGTCCCTTTTCTCCACGACCGCGACCAATTCGCGACACCCAAGAACCACCATGCAAGTCGCCCGAATGACGTCAATTTTTCACGAAGCCGGCTCGGCCACGCGAACGCCAAACCTGGATGATGACAATGACTCCGCCGACAAAGCCAACCAGGTAGCTCGCCAAATGGGCCCAAACGTCGACAAGGAAAGGGATGTGGCGATCAGGCGGAAGTTCGCGCGCGATCGGACCGACGAGGATCACCATTCCGTTCGCCGCCAGCAACCACCCTGTCAAGGCGGCTGCGAAAGCGAAACCCGCGGAGACCGCCAGAAGTGAAACAACCGGGCGGAAAAGCGAACCTGCCGATCGCTTGGGCGGAGAGCCTGCGTGCGGCAATCGCCAGTGGGACGCCGAGCAAAATGCCCACCCACCAGGTCGCCAGAATACCCCACCCAATGCCAAGCAAGGTCGGATCGTTGGTGCCGAATATCGGTGGATGACCCACGGTGAAGTACTCGACGCAAACGCGAGCCGTCACCTGATCGTGCACGATCCCGTACGCAACGGCCGCGACGACACACATCAGCACGATTCGGAACGACTCCATTTCGTGTCGGCTCCATGTCCCGCAGAACCAAATCCGAATACGGATCAAAAAATCGGAATCGTTTGGTTGCCTTTTTTGAACGTTCGTTAGGGAGATTCGTTCGTGGTTGGGCTTGGCATCGTCGCGACGTCTCGGCCGATCGCTTGCCAAACCAACTCCGCGCGTTCCTGGAGATTTCCTTCAGGGAGCCAGCTTGGCTTGGCCAGCTTCGCCCAGCGTTCAGCGTACCACCAGGCCACGCCCAGGTGTTGGCTAAAGTCGAATTGATGAAGGGGCGGTTCGGCCACCTCGGAGAGGACGCCGCTCAGGGGCCAACTTCGGAGCAGATTTTCGATCACCGGAGTCAGGAAGTCTCTGGCATGGATCGCACGCACACGCCGGTACAACGTCGGCAAGTAACGAAAAACCAAATCCACCGAAACGTGCTGGGCGATCGTGGCATTCGCGATTTCCCAACGGAAACGGGATTCCGCGGCTCTTCCATCTTCCGCGGGATGCGTGAAATACCACGCCAACTCGTAAAGAATTTTCCCGGCATGCGCGGACAGGGCGAAATCACACTCGAGCCGTGGCCCAGCCAAATCGAGTGTGAACACGTCGAATGCACGTTCAAGAACTTGCCGCACGCCCGCGTCGGAGGTCAGGCGGTCAGCCTCCACGCGCAACGTTCCCTCACGAAAAAGTCGATCGAGAAACAATGCTAGATTCGCCATGATATGGGCTCGCCGACACGCCACGTTTCGCTGCTGCCTGTTAAATTCCAACGCTCCCAATTGCAAATGCCAAATGATACTTAAAACAATAGTATTAAATAAATTTACCTTAGAGGAGAGGGTCCTGTTTGGAATTTGATTTCTTGACGCTTGACTGGTTGCGATCCGACCGGTCGAGGCTCGTATGCATGACGCATTTTCATCGCATCAGGAAATCACCGGTTCATCTTCGCCAAACTTTCGCGAAGATCGCATATACATCCCCGTTTCGTCGCGTTACAATTTCTTTATTCATTCCTCGTTGCCGGTAGAGTGTCCATGTCTTTCATTTTCCGAGTTTCTTTTTTCGCGATGGTGCTGTTGGCCTGTTCCACGGAAGCGTTCGGCTGCACCGTTCCGGTCTTTCGCTATGCCCTGGAGCGATGGAATCTTTCCACCTACGATCTGTACGTGTTTCATTCAGGGCCACTCGACGCTTCGCTTCGCGACAAGCTTCGGCTCGTCGAACGGGCAGGCGGAAACTGGCGCCTTCACGCCGTCGACCTACGCCAACGCCTGGAACCCGCCCTGGAAAAGCTTTGGAAAAAATTTGGCCAACCGCAACGTGGCGAGCCATGGGCGCTTTTGCAATTGGCGGAACCGAACACGGATCCCGTCGTTCTCTGGAAAGGAACGCTGAACGAAGAAGCGCTGGAAGGCGTGCTTCAATCTCCTCTTCAGCTGGAAATCCACGAACAACTCGCCCGTGGAATCACGGGAGTTTTCGTGCTTCTTGAAAGTGGGAACGATGTCAAGGATCGCGATGCGTGGGCGATGATTCGCGAACATCTGCCCCGATTCGAAAAGCAAATCAAGCTGCCCGTGCAAACAGGTGAAGGCCCTGAGTTGAAGCTTCCTCTGCCGTTGGAAGTGCGTTTTCATTCGGTGCGTCTTCCCAAGGAAGCGGGCAAGAATGCGTGGTTTCGCCATCACCTTTTGGCCACCGAAGATGGACTCGCCCATCGAGACGAACCGATCCTTTTCATTGTATTCGGCCGAGGGCGATTGCTAGGTTCTCTCTACGGCGAAGAATTGAATCCCGATCACTTGTTCCGGGCGGCGAGTTTCTTGTGTGGCGAATGCTCCTGCGAGGTGAAGGAGCTTAACCCAGGGATCGATTTACTTTTCAATGTGGATTGGACGCATCGATTGAGCCAGATCTCTATTTCCCCGCAACCACTCCCTCCAAGGGAGCCAACGCAAAAATCCGTGGAGATGGAATCCGTCTTGGAAAATGTTTCCCACGTCGATTCGCCTGCCAGCCCTTCGTCGAGGGAAGGCGAGCCAGATAGGATTCTGATTCGGTCCGACTACCCGCAGATTGGTTGGCTTCCCTGGGCCACGGCATTGGCGGGTGGGTGCGTCGTCGCCACCGGCGTCTGGGCATTTCGCTCGCGGGGTCGAGTTGCCGAGAGGACTTAACGCATGCGATCGTCGCCAGCCTGGTGGGCGTTTCTCACCTCCATCGGCGTATTCCTTGGTTTGCTGGGAGCGATGTACTGGACCGGTCAAAGCGACTCCGTGGCGCCGACCGATACTCCTCTGGTCGTTTTCGCCGCCGAGGCATTGCGCCCTCCTTTGACCAAGATCGCGGAAGGTTTCGAGCGCGACGTCGGGCAAAAAGTACACCTACAGTTTGGCCCTTCCCACACCATCCTTACGAACATTTTGCTGGTTCAAAAGGGGGATCTTTTCATTCCCGCCGACGAAAGTTTCATCGGCAAGGCACTGGCGAAGGGGATCCTTGCCGAGGTCGAACCGTTGGCCAAGATGCAGGCCGTCGTGGTGGTGCGTCCCGGGTTTCCTCAGAAAATCCAATTGGCAACCGACCTTTTCAAGCCTGGCGTCAAAATCGGCTTGGCCAATCCGGAAGCGGCGGCAATCTCCGTCGCACTCCAAGCTCACTGGAAACCGATCGGCCTTTGGGAAAAAATGGTGCAGCAGCAACCCAAACATTTAGGAAACGTCAACGAGGTCGCCACCGCGGCGAGCCTAGGTAGTGTGGATGTCGGTTTCGTCTGGGATACCACGGCCAAGCTTCATCCCCAGGTGACCGTCGTGCGGCTTTCCGAACTTTCAGAAGTCATCGCTCGGCTCAAGATCGGCATCACGAAATTTTCGGAACAGCCTGCCCAGGCTCGGCGTTTCGCACGCTACCTGCGCTCGAAAGATCATG
>WBZS01002361.1_pt1 | contig 11926 bp, 9 predicted proteins | sample 5204201 | NCBI WGS metagenome assembly WBZS01 (sample SAMN12344357, study PRJNA552823) | activated sludge metagenome | biome: Activated sludge suspended growth; feature: Nitrification reactor; material: Wastewater; isolation source: activated sludge from nitrification reactor of wastewater treatment...
CGACGACACCCTGCTGCGCGCCCTCTACCAGCGATGCTCCGCCTTCGTGTTCCTCCCGGTCGAGGACTTCGGGATCATGCCGGTCGAGGCCCTGGCCGCCGGGGCTCCCGTGGTCGTCCATCGCCTGGGTGGCGCCGCCGAGTCGCTCGCCCTCGTCGGGCAGCGGTACGGCGCGTGTGTCGACCCCGACGACGAGGCCGACCTGGCGGCCGGCCTGGCCGGGGTGCTGGCGCGCGGCACTCGGGTTCCGCCCGAGGTGACCCGGGCCTTCTCCCGTGAACGCTTCGTCGCGCAGATCCGCGACTTCGTGGCCCGGCACGTGCCGTGAGCCCCGAGCGCGATCAGTACCGGTAGGACGCTCCCGGGTACGTGTCCAGGACGGCCGTGCAGACGTCCCCGCCGCCGGCGGAGGTGTGCGGCAGGCTGTCCGCCACCTCGGCATGTCGCTGGGCACCGAGGTTCCAGGAGGTCCAAGCCTCCGCGGAACCCGCCGGCGCCGACGGCGAGGTCCACGTCCCCCGCACGGCGCAGGCCGCGATGTCCGTGGGGAAGGAGTCCCGGATCGCGGCGGCTCCGTCGACGGCCAGCGACTGGAGGTAGGCCACGTCCACCTTCCCGGTGGCCACGAAGCGCGCGGCGTTCAGTTCCGCCACCCGGGCGTCGACGTTGACCACCGATTGGCCCAGCAACGCGACGGAGGCCGCGAGGACCACGACGCGGGCGGCATACCGCCACGCCCAGCCGAGGGCGGCCGCTCCGACGACGAGCAGGACGAGGGCCAACCACAGCTCGACGAGAATCGCCGCGATCCGGGTCGTCGTGAAGCCGTAGGCCGACTGGTACAGCCACATCTTGTGCAGCGCGGAGGCGACGACGAGGAGGGCGAGAACGACGAGGACGACGACGGAGGAGCGCTTGACCGTGCGATCGCTCGGACTCGCCTCGGGCGCGAAGAACCGGACCAGGGCGAGAACCACGACGGTCAGCGCCGTGACGACGCACAGTTGGCCGAACCCCTGCCGGGCGTACTCGGCATACGTCAGGCCGGTCGTTTTCAGCACGTGGTCGTGTCCGCCGAAGAGCGCGCTCGCCTGGGCGATCAGGAAGACCAGGAAGGCGGTGATGACCGCCGCGACCGGCACCAGCCACTCGACCCGCTGCCGCACCGGAGCGCGGGTGAGCGACCGACCGGGATCCACCGACGGCGGGTTGAGGGCGACGTAGGACGCGGTCAACACCAGTCCGGTGACGAAGGTCCAGACGAACACCCGCACGGTGATGTCACTCCAGGCCCAGTTCGGGATGATCGCCTGCACCCAGGTGCCGACGATCGCGTCGGCCGAGGCGAACAGGGCGCCGAAGACGACGATGGCCAGCACCGCGAGCGCCGAGGTCCGCAGCAGCACCCAGAGGTTGCGGCGCGCACTCACGACCCCGATCGTGCGACCGAGCAGGGGCAGTCCTCGGGCGGCGGCCAACGGCCACGCCAGCGCGGAGGCGACCAGGCCGAGCAGGGTGCGCGCGTGGGTGAAGGCCGACATGAACAACGGGACCGCCAACAGCAGCCCGAGGATCGGTCGGCTCGTGTCGGCTCGCAGCGTGACGAGCAGGGCGCCCAGGAGGCAGAGGGCCCAGACCGTCAGTGCCCATCCCGAACGCCAGGCCTTGGCGACGACGAACCCCACCGACCCGCCAACGGCCAGCACGAGCGTGAGGGCCAGACCCGGCCGGTTGCTCAGTGGCAGCAGGATCGCCGCCAGGACACCGATCAGCGCGCAGGCGGTGACGAGGGCCACCTGCGGGGTGCGTACGGCCTCGGGCCAGACGCTGCCCCAGAGTTCTCCTCCGGCGGTCGGGGCCGGCGGGCGAGCTGGGACGAGGGGCACGATCGCCCCGGCTGCGGTCGACGCGGCGGGCGGCGGCGGGGGTGGGGTGGGGCTCGGGGCGACGGGGGTCATCGGGGTTCCCTCCTGGCTGGGGACGGCCGGAAGCGGGCCGACCTGAGGCGTATGCCGTGGGCTGGGGTCGGGGGCCGGGCGCGCGGCCCGGATCGGGAGACGGACGCGCAGGTGGGCGCCGCGGGGGCTGTCGAGGGCCGAGATGGTGCCGCCGTGGAGCTCGCAGATCCACCGGGCGATGGCCAGCCCGAGACCCGAACCCCCGGAGACCGCGTCGCTGGTCCCGAAGCGATGGAAGAGGGTGGCCCGTTGGGCCGGGTCGATCCCCGGCCCGTCGTCGGTCACGTCGAGGATCCAGTGCTCACCGTCGGCCCGGGCCCACAGGCGCACCGAGCCCCCCGCGGGGCTGTGCCGGTCGGCGTTGTCGATGAGGTTGGCGACCACCTGGGCCAGTCGGGCCGCGTCGGCCCGGACGACCAGATCCACGGGTTCGACCACAACCTCGTGCCGGATTCCTCGGGACCCCAACTCGGCCTCGGCGACACCCCCGCGGAGCAGGTCCGCGACCCCAATCCCGGCCAGGGTCAGCTCGGCGCCTCCGCCGTCGATCCGGGACAGGTCGAGCAGATCACGCACCAGACCGCTGAGCCGCTGCGACTGGGCCAACGCGGTGCCGAGGGTACGTTGATCCGGGGTAACGATCCCGTCGGCCAGGTTCTCCAGCAGCGCCTGCTGGGCGGCCAGCGGGGTCCGCAACTCGTGCGAGACGGTCGCGATCAGAGCTCGCCGTTGGGCGTCCTGGGTCGCCAGGTCCCCGGCCATCGCGTTGAACGACGTGGCGAGGGCACCGACCTCGTCCCGGGAGGTCACGGTGATCCGTTCCGAGTAGTCGCCGGAGGCCATCCGGCCGGCCGCCGTGGTCATCTCGCGCAGCGGGGCGACCATGCCCCGGGCCAGCCACTGGGTGACCCCCAGGGCCGCGACGATCGTCACCGGCATCGACACCAGGCCGGGCACGCCCGCGAGCCGACCGATGACGGCGACGACGAGGGCCGCGACGATGCTCGCGACGACGAGCAGGCCCAACTTGATCTTCAGCGACGCGAACCGGGCCAGGGGGCCGGGAGCCGAGGTCATCAGAGCGCCTCGATCGCGTAGCCGACGCCGTGGACGGTCCTGATCCGGTGGGCGCCGATCTTGCCGCGCAGCGACTTCACGTGCGAGTCCAGGGTCCTGGTGCCGTACGCGTCGGCCCATCCCCAGACATCGCGCAGCAGGTCCTCCCGGCCGAAGACTCGGCCCGGTTCGCCGACCAGGGTGGCCAGCAGGTCGAACTCGAGGGGGGTCAGGTGCACCTCCGCCCCGTCCACCCGGACCCGCCTGGTCGTGCCGTCGATCCTCAGCCCGCCCACGTCGACGGCGCCCGCCCGGGGCGCGGCGGCCAGCTCGGCGGCCCGCTGGACCCGGCGCAGCAGCGCCTTGATCCGGGCGATCACCTCACGCATCCGGAACGGCTTGGTCACGTAGTCGTCGGCGCCCACGGCCAGCCCGACGAGGACATCGGTCTCCTCGTCCCGCGCGGTGAGCATGAGGACCGGAACGGGCCGGATCGCCTGGATCCGACGGCAGACCTCCAACCCGTCGAAGCCGGGCAGCATGACGTCGAGGAGCACGAGATCCGGCGAGGTCGTGGTGAAGGTCTCGACGGCAGAGGGCCCGTCGAAGGCGCGCGACACGGCATACCCCTCGGCCTGCAGCCGGAGGGCCAGCGCCTCGTTGATGACCTCGTCGTCCTCGACGACCAGGACGCGCACCGAGGGCGCCGGGCTGCTCTCGCTCATGCTCTGCAGCCTAGGGACGCCGACGCGGGCACCGAGGGCGCGAAGTGTGCCGATCGTGTGAAGGAGGTCGACTCAGCGACGGCTGCGGCGCCCCAGGAAGTAGCCGAGGGCGATCGCGACCAGGGCTCCGATGGCGTGCGGGGCATAGGCCTTGAGGATCACCGGCAGCACGGTCGCGCCGAGGTCCACGGCGTCGTCGGAGGCAGCCGCCGCGCCGGACGAGGACGCGCGTGCTGGCCCCGGACCCGGCGAGGGAGCCGGCCGCGGCGGGATGTCCGCGCTGGCCGCTTCGGCGGCACGGTCGGCATCCCCGGCGGCGGGGGCCACGTCGGCAGCGCCCGACGACGAGCCGCCCCCGCTGTCCGCCGGCTGACCGTCGAACTGGCCCTCGACGCAGGCCACGAACTGCTGGAGCAGTTTGTCGGAGACGTCCTGCATGACCCCTCGACCGAACTGGGCCGGCTTGCCGGTGATCGACAACTCGGTCGTCACGTCGACGCGGGTCGCCGCGCCCCCCTCGGCCGGGGCCAACTGGAGGGTGACCGTGGCCCCGGCCGTGCCGTTGCCCCGCTTGTCCTTGCCCTTGGCCTCGATGACGGCGCGATGGGCGGCGTCGTCGCGCTCGAGGAAGGAGCCGGCCCCGGCATACACGAGGGCGATCGGCCCCAACTTGACCTTGACCGTGCCGGCGAAGGTCTCGCCGGTCGCCTCGGTCACGCTGGCGCCCGGGAAGCAGCCGCCCACGCGTTCGAGGTCCATGAAGGTCGCCCACGCGGTCTCGATCGGGGCGGGCACCACGAAGTCGTGGGTCAACTCCACACGATCAGCTCCCGGCCGCGGAGAGGAGCGCGCGTCGGGTGAGCACCGTCGCCAGGTGCCGGCGGTAGTCGGCGGTGCCATTCAGGTCGCTCGGCGGGTTGGTGCCCTCGGCCGCGCCCGCGCACGCCGCCGCGACGGCGGCCGCATCGGAGACCGCGACCCCGACGATTGCCGACTCGACGGCCCGCGCCCGCAGGGGCGTGGATCCCATGTTCGTCAGACCGATCCGGGCCGTCGTGAAGCGGCCATCGGCGACACAGACCGAGGCGGCCACGGCCACGATCGACCACTGCTGGGCGACCCGGACGAACTTCTCGTAGGCCCCGCCGCAGCCGGTCTGCTTGGGAATCCGGATCGCGGTGAGGATCTCGTCCTCCCCCACGGCCGTCGCGAACAGGTCCTCGAAGAAGTCCGCGGCGGCGACCGTGCGCTCACCGTGAGACCCGGCGATGACGAACTCGGCATCGAGCGCGAGCAGCGGTGCGCCGACGTCACCGGCCGGGTCGGCGTGCACGGCCGAGCCGCCGAGCGTGCCGCGATGGCGGATCTGCGGGTCGGCGATCGTGCGCACGGCGGCCTGGAGGACCGCCGCGTGCTCGGCGAGCATCGCGTGGTCGACGAGGTCGGCGTATGCCGTCATCGCCCCGATCCGGATCGCCCCACCGTCGTCGGTGACACCACGCAGCGACTCGATCCGGCCGAGGTCGACGACCTTGTCCGGGGCGTTGAGCCGCATCCGCAGGACCGGGAGCAGCGACTGCCCGCCGGCGAGGACCTTGACGTCGCCGCCGCCGGCGAGCGCGGCGAGCGCGTCCTCCAGGGAGGTCGGGGCCACGTAGTCGAATGCCGCGGGGATCATGCCTGGCTCCCTTCACCCGTGCTGCCGGGATCGGCGTTGTGCGCGGTGGCGTCGAAGTGGGGTTGCGGCGATGCGGCGGCGGCGTGGGTCGAGGCGCTGTGGAGAGCGGCCCAGACCCGCTGGGGGGTGCACGGCATCTGGATGTCGTTGATCCCCCGGTCGCGCACGGCGTCGACGATCGCGTTGACCACCGCGGGAGTCGAGGCGATCGTGCCGGCCTCACCGACGCCCTTGGTGCCCAGGGTGTTCGTCGTGCTCGGGGACGTCGTGTGGTCGGTGACGAAGGAGATCGTGTCCGCGGCCGACGGCAACGTGTAGTCGACGAAGGAGCCGGTCACGAGGGTGCCCTGGTCGTCGAAGACCGCCTCCTCCCACAGCGCCTGGGCGATCCCCTGGACGAGGCCGCCGTGCACCTGGCCCTCGACGATCAGCGGGTTGATGACCTGACCGATGTCGTCGACGCAGACGTACTTGCGCATCGAGCTCGCCCCGGTCTCGGTGTCCACCTCCATCGCGCACAGGTGCGTGCCGTGCGGGAAGGAGAAGTTGATCGGGTCGTAGGTCGCGTCGGCGTCGATGCCGGGTTCGAGGTCGTCGGGGTAGTTGTGCGCTGCGAAGGCGGCGAGGGCCACCTCGGTGATCCCGATGCCCTTGTCGGTGCCCTTGACGGCATACCGGCCCGCGCTGAACTCGAGGTCGTCGGCGTTGGCCTCGAGCAGGTGGGCCGCGAAGGCCTTGGCCTTCTCGATCACCTTGTCGGCGGCCCGCACGATGGCCTCACCGCCGACGACGAGGCTGCGCGAGCCGTAGGTGTCGAGCCCCTTGTAGGCGACCTGGGTGTCGCCGTGCAGGACCTCGACGTCCTCGAACGGCACGCCGAGCCGGTCGGCGACGATCTGGCTCCACGCCGTCTCGTGACCCTGACCGTGCGGACTCGTGCCGGTGATGACCTCGACCTTGCCGGTCGGCAGCATCCGGATCGAGGCCGATTCCCACCCGCCCGCGCCGTAGCTGAGCTGGCCCAGGACCCGCGAGGGGGCGAGGCCACACATCTCGGTGAAGGTCGAGACCCCGATGCCGAGCTGGACCGGGTCGTTGCTCTCGCGTCGACGCTTCTGCTCCGCACGGAGTTCGTCGTAGCCGAAGAGTTCCTTGGCCCGGGCCGTGGCGGCCTCGTAGTTGCCCGAGTCGTAGGTCATACCGGCCACCGAGGTGAACGGGAACTCCTCGTGCGTGATCCAGTTCTTCTCGCGGATCTCGAGCGGGTCGACCCCGACCTCCGCGGCGAGCTCGTCCATCATCCGCTCGATCGCGTAGGTGGCCTCGGGCCGACCGGCCCCGCGGTAGGCGTCGACCCATGTGGTGTTGGTGAGCACGGTCTGACAGTTGAATTGGTAGGCCGGGAACTTGTAGATCGCGTTGAACATCCACGCACCGAGGACCGGCACACCGCCGCCGACGATCGCGACGTAGGCGCCCAGGTTGGCGACCAGATCGACCTTGAGGCCGGTGACCCTGCCGTCCTTGGTCGCCGCGAGGGTGAGCTTCTGGTACTGGTCACGGCCGTGGTGGCCCGAGACGAGGGACTCGGACCGGGTCTCGGTGTACTTCGCGGGCTTGCCCAGCCGGCGGGCGACCGCGAGCGTGATGAACTCCTCCGGCGTGGTCTGCAGTTTGCCGCCGAAGCCGCCGCCCACGTCCGGGGCGATGACGCGGATCTTGCTCTCCGGCATACCCGTCGTCGCCGCGATGAGGAAGCGGAGGATGTGCGGGATCTGCGTCGCGGACCACATCGTCACCTGCTCGCCGGTGGGGTCGACGACGGTCGAGCGGGGCTCCATGAAGGCGGGGATGAGCCGCTGCTGCCGGTATTCGCGAACCAGGAGTATGCCGTCCGCCTGCGCCTGCGCGATCGCCTCGTCGATGCTGCCGCCCGTGCCGCCGGTCAGCGAGTCGAGCTGCCAGAAGGCCGACTTGTTCGTGCCCTTGTCGGGGTGGGCCAGGACCTCGTCCTTCATCGCCTCCATGGCGTCGAGGACGGCGGGGAGCTCGTCGTAGTCGACATCGACGAGCTCGGCGGCGTCACGGGCCTCGGCGCCGGTGCGCGCCACGACGACGGCGACGATCTCGCCGGCGCAGGCGACCCGGTCACCAACCATCGGCAGGTGGTCCGGGGTGACCTGCTCGGGGGTGATCGGCCACGCGTTGGCGCAGACCCCCAGGCCCTCCGGGAAGTCCTTCGCGGTGTAGACCGCGATGACGTTGGGCGCCTGCTCGGCCGCGGACGTGTCGATCCCGGTGATCGTGGCGTGGGCGAACGGGCTGCGGACCATGGCCAGGTGGACCATGCCCTGCAGGGTGATGTTGTCGGTCCACTTGGTTCGGCCCGTGATCAGCCGCTGGTCCTCCTTGCGAAGGCGCCGGTTGCCGATCTCCGGTGTCGCGTCGGTGCTGACCGACATGTCACTCACCTGCCTTCGTGCTGGAGTTGCCGGCCATGGCACCGGCCGCGGCGGCGACCGCCTTGACGATGTTGTGGTAGCCGGTGCACCGGCAGAGGTTGCCCTCGAGGCCGTCGCGGATCTGCGCCTCGGTGGGGTCGGGGTTCTCACCGAGCAGGTCGATGGCCTGCATGATCATCCCGGGGGTGCAGAAGCCGCACTGGAGGGCGTGGTTCTCGTGGAAGGCCTGCTGCACCGGGTGCAGCCCGCCACCGGTCGCGATTCCCTCGATGGTCGTCACCTCGTGACCATCGGCCTGGACGGCCAGGACGTTGCAGGACTTCACGCTGCGCCCGTCGAGGTGCACGGTGCAGGCGCCACAGTTGCTCGTGTCACACCCGATCACCGTCCCCACCTTGCCGAGGCTCTCGCGCAGGTACTGGACGAGGAGCATTCGAGGTTCGACGTCGTCGGAGTACTTCACTCCGTCGACCGTGACGGTGATGCGAGTCATCGTGACTCCTTCGACAATCTGGATGCGCCCGGTGGAGGGTTCCTGCGGGACCGTGATGTCCTCGTGATCTTGGCCCACCCCGACCCGTGTGACAAGGGTCACGGTCCACGAACCGAGCACCGGCTCACTTCTGCGGACGGACGGTGCCCGAGGGCGCGTCGTCGTCCACTTTCCGGCGGGGCACATCATGGGCCGACCGGCTCAGCCCGGATGGATCGCACCCTCGGTGTGGGCGAGCCGGTCGCCGCGCCCGCCCCACTGGAGCGCGATCACCTCCGCGGCGATGGAGACCGCCGTCTCGGCCGGTGTGCGCGCCCCCAGGTCGAGCCCGATCGGCGACGACAGCCGGGCCAGTTCGGCCTCCGACAGGCCCGCCTCGACGAGCCGGGCCAGCCGGTCCTCGTGGGTGCGACGGGACCCCATCGCCCCGACATACGCGACCTCGGGCAGCCGCAGGGCGACCTCAAGCAACGGCACGTCGAACTTCGGGTCATGGGTCAGCACGCAGATGACCGTGCGGCCGTCGATCCGCCCGGCGTCGGCCTCGACGGCCAGGTGCTTGTGCGGCCACTGGACGACGACCTCGTCGGCCGCGGGGAAGCGGGTGCGGGTGGCGAAGACCGGGCGGGCGTCGCACACCGTCACGGCGTAGCCGAGGAAGGCTCCCTGCTGGGCCATCGCCGCCGCGAAGTCGATCGCGCCGTAGACGAGCATCCGTGGTCGGGGGGCCTGCGAGGAGACGAAAACCCGCATTCCCTCACCGCGCCGCTCGCCGTCCGGCCCGTAGGTCAGCGTGCGGCTCTCGCCGGCAGCCAGCAGCCCGCGCGCGTCATCGCCCACGGCGTCGTCGATGCGGGCCCGACCCAGCGACCCGGACACCCCGTCGCTCCCGATCACGAGCCGCCGGCCCACCAGGTCCGCCTCGGGGTGTTCGACGACGGTCACGACGGCCACCGGCTGCTCGGCCGCAATGGCGGCCGCCACCTCCCCCAGCTCGGGGTAGGCCTGGCGCGACACCTCCTCGACGAAGATGTCGAGGATCCCCCCACAGGTCAGTCCGACGGCGAAGGCGTCGTCGTCGGAGACTCCATAGCGCACGAGCCGGGGCGTGCCACCGGCCAACACCTCTTGGCCCAGCTCGTAGACCGCGCCCTCGACGCACCCGCCGGACACCGAGCCGATCGCCTCGCCCTGCGGCCCGACGAGCATCGAGGCGCCCGGCGGCCGGGGGGCCGAGCGGAAGGTGGCGACGACGGTGCCCATGGCCACCCGGGCGCCGGACTCCCACCAGGGCAGCAGGTGGTCGAGCACGTCACGCACGCGAGATCACCTCGGTGAGTTCCTCGAAGGCCGCCAGGGAGTGGCCGGCGACGAAGTGGTCGAGGTGGGGCATGGCCGCCATGATGCCCCCTTGGACGGGCTCGTAGGAGGCGGCGCCCTTGTGCGGATTGGCCCAGACGAGGCAGTGGGCCAGGCCGCGCAGTTGTCGCAGCTGCTCGCCGAGGACCGCCGGGTCCCCGCGCTCCCACCCGTCGCTGAGGACGACGACGACCGCCCCTCGAGCCATTCCCCGCCGACCCCATCGGGCCAGGAAATGCCGGATGCCGTCCGCCAACCGGGTGCCTCCCGACCAGTCGGGGATCGCCTCCCCGCAGGCGACCAGGGCCCGATCCGGATCGCGTTGGCGCAGCGGCCGGCTCACGTGCGTCACCCGGGTGCCGATCGTGAACACCTCGACCGGGTGACCCGCGCGCGCCCAGGCGTGGGTCAGGCGCAGGAGGGAGTCGGCATACGGACTCATCGACCCGGAGATGTCGAGCAGCACGACGATCCGGCGCGGTCGGCGGGCACGGTCCCGATGCCTCAGCCGGCCGGGCTCGCCGAGCCGGGCCCGCATGTCCCGCAACGTCGCTCGTGCGTCGAGGAGTCCGTGCCGGTGGGGGGTGTGCCGGGCCGCCCGCCGGGTGGGCGGGGTCAGCTGGATCCCGGCGAACAGGGCGTGCAGCCGGGTGCGTTCGGCGCCGGTCAGGGTCGCGACGTCCCGATGGCGGAGGACCTCGGTGCGGCTCGCCCGGGCGATGCTCGACTCCTCCCCGTCGGCGGCCGCGCCGCCCGGCTCGTCGGTGGCGAGGCTCGCGCGTTCGGTGACCACGGCCGGCGGCGGGGCGGGCTTGAGGGTGGCCTTCTGCCCGCTGAACCACACGGCATACACCTGGTCGAAACGTTCGAGATCGGCCGGTGAGCTGCACAGCGTGGCCCGCCCGGCCCAGTAGGCCCCGACCTGGTCGTCGGCCCCGACGGCGGCCACGGCCTCGAGGTAGCCGCGTTCGCGGTCGGCGGTCACCGGCACCCCGGCGGCGCGCAGGGCGCGGGCGAAGCCGAGGAAGATCTCGATCGCGGCGGTCATCCCCGGGCCGATCAGCGGGCGATGATCTTCGCGAGCGCCTGCTGCACCCGCTCGCCGTCCTCGCGGTACTTCACGGCGACGCCGAGGGTCGCGGCAGCGGTCTCGGTGTCGAGTTCGCGAGCACCCAGCTCGTGCAGAGCCCGGGCCCAGTCGAGGGTTTCGGCGACACCGGGCGGCTTGAGCATCCCGTCGTCGGCGCGCATCCGCGACACGGCGAGCACAACCTGCTCGGCGAGCGTCGGCGCGATCTGCGGGGCACGTCGGCGCACGATGTCGATCTCGCGAGCGATGCCCGGGTGGTCGATCCAGTGATAGAGGCAGCGGCGCTTGAGGGCGTCGTGCAACTCGCGGGTGCGATTGCTGGTGAGCACGACGACCGGTGGGGTGGCGGCCGTGACGGTGCCGAGTTCGGGAATGCTGACCGACCAGGTGGACAGCACCTCGAGGAGGAAGGCCTCGAACTCGTCGTCGGCCCGGTCGATCTCGTCGATGAGGAGGACGACGGGAGCCTCGCGCAGCGCCGTCAGGATGGGTCGGGCGAGCAGGAAGCGCTCGTCGAAGAGGTCGGCCTCAATGGCCTCGAGCCGAGCGGTCGGGTCACCGCCGTGATCGTTGCCGGGCCCGCCGCTTGGCCCGCCGCTGGGCCCATCGCCGGGCCGGTCGCCGGCCCCATCGCCGCTCGCGCCCCGGGCGAGCGCCTCGATCGCGCGCAAGTGGAGGATCTGGCGCGGAAAGTCCCAGTCGTAGAGGGCCTGCGCGGCGTCGATGCCCTCGTAGCACTGCAGGCGCACGAGCGGCAGGTCCAACGCGTCGGCCAGGGCCTCGGCGAGCGCGGTCTTGCCGGTGCCGGGCTCACCCTCGAGCAGCAGGGGACGCCCGAGCCGCAGCCCGAGCCAGCCGATCGTCGCGAGGGCGTCATCGGCGAGGTAGCCGGTCTCCCCGAGGGCGCTGGCCAACTCGGCGGCGTCGGCGAAGCTGCTCCGGGGATCCATCCCGTCAGCATCCCCGTCCCGCGGGCGCCCGGCAAGGGACCCCGCCCGGACCATCCGCCACCTCGCCCCTCCCAGGCCCCGTTCCCCCGCCCCTCCCTCGCCCCTCCCTCGCCCCTTGGGTGCGTGAAGATGTGTCGTGATCGCGACACATCTTC
>WBZS01002362.1_pt1 | contig 11925 bp, 11 predicted proteins | sample 5204201 | NCBI WGS metagenome assembly WBZS01 (sample SAMN12344357, study PRJNA552823) | activated sludge metagenome | biome: Activated sludge suspended growth; feature: Nitrification reactor; material: Wastewater; isolation source: activated sludge from nitrification reactor of wastewater...
AAGCATTGGCTACTGGATCGATCAACTTGTTGATTTGGGATATTTGGGCCTCACGGAGGAAGAGTTTCCGGTCATTTCCATATCGGACCTGGGCCGCTCCGCTGTCGAATCAAGTCGCGAGATAGCACTTCGCAAGGCTCACACTACTCCGACGCGGCAGCGCCGTGCTTCTCAAGTCGAATTTGAATACGACCAAGGCCTCTTCGAAGAACTCAGAACTTGGCGGCGACAGCTTGCAACCGACCGCAATGTCCCCGCCTTCGTCATTCTCTCGGACCGAACTCTAATGCACATCTCAGCTATCCGCCCAACCGATCTGCCTTACCTCGCAGGCGTGCCGGGTATTGGCGAGCAGAAGCTCGCTGAGTTCGGCGCAGATATCACTACCTTGGTTAGAGACTACGTTGACGGAAAAGGCATAACTTCAAATGTGCAAGATCTAGAACGGACGATAGAGCCAGTCCGAAAGCCCAAGACAACCTCACAAGAGCTGCTCGAATCACTGTTCGAACGGGGTGTGAGCATTCCAGAGTTGTGCGAAAAGTCTGGGTTGAAAGTCTCGACAGTCTCCGGCTACCTAGCCACCTGGATTCGGGAGACCAAGCCCGCCAGCATCTCAGCATGGGTGTCGCCCGAGAAGTATTCGCAGATTGAAGAGCAACTCCTAGCCTCAGAAGACGGCAGACTAAAGCCGATCTTTGAGGCGCTGAACGAAGAAGCCTCATACGAGGAGATTTGATTTGTGAAAGTGCACCTGGATGCAAAGAGTTATTAGTCTTTAGTTTGGTCATAGAAGACGTGCGTAATCCTTCTTATCTTCTTGGACCAATTTTGAACTCACCTACGAAGGATTCAGTCATTGAGAATGGATGAGCAAATGGAGTCATTGAGGAGTGCGTTCACACGGTTGGGTTGCCTTATCCCCATGACCTTGTGGCCGGTGATGTTGTGGATTTCTGCCCAAGGATATTACTCATGGAGCATACACCGGGCCAGAGCGCTCGTCTCCGTCGGCCATGAAGTGTTCCTTCTTGCGCACATTCTCTCTACCGTGGGGGTCCTGTTTGTCCTGCTGGGCTGCGGGGCAAAGCACGTGCGCCTTATCATCTTAATTTGCATCCTCTTGAACTACCTCTTGATGCTGATGTACATTGCGCACAATACGGTTGTATATCTGTAAAATTCTAGAGTTGTTCTTCACAAGAAGAGCCCAACTAACCAAGAGATTAGTTGGGCTCAATTGATACGCGAAGCAGAGAGTCTTACTTTCTGCGCCGACGCACAAGCGCTGCGACGCCGAGTCCAAGAACCGCAATGGTCGCTGGCTCGGGAACAACCGATCGGGTTCGGATATTGTCGAAGTACATATTCGAATCTCCACCAGCACCAATTGAAAACATTCGAACTGAATTTATCGTACCGAGACCGTTACTAAAGACATTCAAGGAGGCAATGTCCCCAGGTATTCCCAGTGTCGATGGGTAAACGACAAAAGCTGTGTCGACAAGGACTCCAGTGCCGTTCAGTCCGCTCCATCCTTCCAGAGTGATTGTGTCGGTGTCGGCAAAGAAATCGCCTGCCTCAACGCCAACGAAGGCTTGCGGCTGGCTAAAGTTGCCAATGATGACGCTGGCGAAATTGGTGTCAGGCAACAACGTTCGGACACCCCAACTGGCTGGACCACCAGGTCCTGTGAGGTCCATTACCTCGAAATTTCCTGCTGCTTGAGAAACATCAAGCGTGACTCCAGCATCAGTAAAGCTCAACGCAGCATGCGAGCCTGTAGCGGCCGTTTCAAAATCAAAGAACGAAGCGTAAGCCGTTCCAACACTCGCAATCGCGATAAAAGAAGCAATGACCAATTTGGTCATAGAAGTTTTGTTCATCAGATCCTCCCTTAGATCAATGGTAGGCACTCTTATCAGACCGTATTGCTACGGGTGCCGACCCTATTATATCACGGCATAGCTTCCAAGTAGGACTTTAGCTTGCGGGGACCTTAAACTGCTCCACGTACTTCAGGCAGCAGGCTCTCACACGGGCGCGAATGCGATTGATGTAGGCTGCCCGTTCGGTGACCGAGATCGCTCCCCGTGCATCTAGAAGATTGAAAGTGTGGGAACATTTGAGCGCAAGATCCAGAGCCGGATAAACCAAAGACATGGGTGCAAGGTCCGGAGAATCAGCTCCCGCGCCCGCACTCAGTACACCTGTATCCGCATCCCAATGAGTCGGATGCTCGACAACCCGCTTAGACTCAGCCTCGAACGTGTCAAACAAAGTGAATAACATGTCGGTCGAAGCGACCTCGAAGTTGTAAACGTTATGCTGCATCTCTAAATCGTAATCAACATCGCGATAAGAAAGCTTTTCGTTCCACTGCAAATCATCCCAAAACGATGCTTGGTTGTTGAGCATTAAGCACAAGCGCTCGGGGCCATAGGTTATTTCTGCACAAACCGGGTTGCACTCGATTCCACCCATTTGTTGGAAGAATGTAAACTGCGTAACCTCTGTCCCATCCACCCAGACTTCCCAACCCACGCCTGCCGCACCAGCCGCCTGAGACTCCCAATCATCTTCAACTAATCGAATATCATTTTTCTTAGTATCAAAGCCAACCGCGTTTAGCGAACCCATATAGAGATCGACAATGTTGTCTGGGCTCGGTTTCATGATTACTTGAAACTGATAGTAGCGCTGACTGCGCATCGGATTACGTGTGTATCTTCCATCAGCGGGACGCCGCGAAGGCTGAACAAAAGCCACGTTCCAAGGCTTGGGACCGAGGCACCGCAACGTTGTTGCTGGATGCATAGTTCCAGCGCCAACTTCCATATCATAAGGCTGCAAAATTGCACAACCTTGTGCCGCCCAATAGCGGTGAAGCCGGTCCACAAGTTCCTGGAACGTGACCATGTTGTTTAGAATCGAATTCCGACGCTTAGGGCTCCACCCGAGAACTGGGAATTACCGAAGTAATAGTCAATCTCTAAGAAGGGTCTCGTACCGCCTGGCTTACCAAATAAGTAACCAGCACCAACGACACCGCAAAAGCCTTTGCGCTCATCAAATCTTGCCGAGCCGCGAGGCTTGCTTAGAGCGTATCCTCCGCCAAGCAATCCGTAAACCCTGGCATCGGGCGCTTGCAAAACACCGGTGATCAGCCCGCGATAAAGCGTGCCATCGGTATCGCCACCCTTGCGATTAATGCCACCGAACATGACGCTAGGAGAGAAACGCAACCTCGCCCCTTGACCAAATCGCATAAGCGTCCAGTCAACGCCAAGCTCTAAGCCTTCAAGCTTAATATCTCGGCCTGGATCGAGACTTTCAAAGGATTGTCCAAAATAGAACCCCGCCCGAACAGCGACGTTATCTCCAGTTGCCTTCTCCTGGGCCGGAGCCTGAGTTGCTAATACCAGACCTAGTGCAATGAATGTTATTGTTTTACGCATCATCATATTCCTCCTTGAAGATGATTATCTAAAAAAGTCAAACTTCTCAAGCTTCTGTTTAACGGCCTGCAAGAATCTACCCGCGAGGAGTCCATCGATCAATCGGTGATCATAAGTCATTACGAGATTCATAATCGACCGAATCGCGATCATGCCGTCAATAATGACTGGAGCCTGTTTGAAAGTATAAGTGCCTAAGATAGCCGCTTGTGGCGCATTAATCATTGGTGTCCCTAAGATTGCACCGTAGCTTCCAGGATTTGTTAGAGTAAACGTCCCACCTTGAACATCAGCAACGGTCAAAGAATTTGACCGCGCCCGAGCAGCAATCGACTCCAGTTCTTTAGCAAGTTCGATCAAGGATTTGCTTTGGCAATCGCGAATCACAGGAACGATCAACCCCTCGTCGCCTTTTGCTCCGAGAGAAACCGCAACGCCCATATGCACGCCGCGAGATTTGACGATGTTGCCGTCTTGCAAACTGGAATTGACAAGCGGGAATTCCAAAATCGAATCGGTAATGGCTTTGATGAAGAACGGAGTATAAGTCAGCTTAACGCCGAACTGTTCCTGGAAACTGTCCTTGTTCATCGACCGGAACTTCACCATCGAAGTAACATCGACCTCTGTTAAAGTGCTAACCGTTGGCACCTGCGAACTGCGCACCATCGCCTCGGCGATCATCTTGCGCATCCCGACGAGGGGAACAATCTCTTGATCCGGCCCAGCTTGAACGGGAGCAGCACTCTGCTTAACTTGCAATGAAGGTCCACCGGCAAGGAATGCCTCTAAATCTCGCTTAGTAACTCGACCGCCTTCGCCTGAGCCTTTAATCTGCGAAAGACTTGCTTCAGAAACCCCGTGTTCTTTGGCCATCGATCGAACAACCGGCGTGTACCACTTGCGCGCGCCATTGGAAGGAGCAACAGGCTCAGGAGCTTTCGCCGCTGGAGCAGGAGCCTCGACCTTTACAGGCGGCGGAGCTGGAGTAGCAACAGCATCAGAAGCGACGCCGTCATCTATAATCCCCATCGCGTGGAACACCTCAACGAGCCCACCCTCAGGAATCAAAATCTTCGAAAGCACCCCAGCTGCCGGCGCGCCAAGCTCGGTATTGACCTTGTCGGTCATGATTTCAACAACCGGCTCATCTTCTTTGACGTAGTCGCCTTCCTTCTTCAACCAGCGACTCACGGTCCCTTCGTGAACCGATTCACCAAGCTCGGGCATGAGTATCTCAACAGCCATTTTTTTAGTGTACCGAGCCAGCCTCGTGAACCGCTCAGAAAGAACCAGGTAAATCAGGTACGGCATTAGCCTCAAAATAGCGTATCCTATAGGCCTTGCTTGCGCTTTTGGGCGCAGGGAGTTTTTTGCGTGTAGAGGAGCATTTATGAACTTACGTCAAGTTTTGCTAGGAATCTTAGTTATTGGAGCCTGTGGAAGGGCAAACGCACAGTTTGTATATTCGACCAGCTTTGAGGAAGCCCAAGGCTTCGTTGCCGGTCAAACCTTAGATTTGCAAGGCTTAGATAGCCTTGGAGTCTGGCACGCGAACCCGCCTGAGAGAGTTTTCGTTGTTAACGATCAAGCAAGAACTGGAGTCCAAAGCGTCCGCATGACGCCTTCGAGCGATGTTGGCGGCTCCAATGCGGCCAAAATCGTCAGCATTCGAAATCTTACGCAGCCTGTCGTAAACGGTCAAGTCAGCATGATGATCCAACCAAGCTGGTTCCCAGGAGCAAGCGACTCGGCCCAAGCCTTCACGCAGTTCGACTTCGTAAAGGGCAGCCACGCCGTTAAGATCGGCCTTGGTTTTCAGCAAATGGGTACCGGCCCAGCGCAAATCTTGATGAAGTATTCAACCAGCGAGCCATTCGCTGCGGCAGTTGTGGCACCAATTTCCCCGAACGCAAACCAATGGTACGACCTTCGGTTTGCCTGGAATGTGGGCGCTGCAAACGTAGCGTTTTATCTCAACAACCAGCTCATCGGCTCCGTTGACAACTTCATCTGCAACTGTCCGCTACGATCCGATCAGATTTCTTTTATCAATCAAAGATCAACTGGCGAAGGCGAGCACCCTGCTTATTTCGACGACCTTGGACTTGCCGCTGCAGTTCCCGAGCCCTCGACCTACCTGGCGATGGGCATCGGTTTCGCACTTGTAGTTCGAAAGCGACGCAAAAAGTAAGCCTAGTAATCGACCGGACGTAAGTAATATTCGCCGATAGCAGTCGTGCTCAGCATGGCTACTGTCGGCGTCCTTCTTTTCCAGTGGGTCGAAGAGACTCTTTTCGCAACTAACCGAACCTTCTCAGGTTCAAATCCGAGTTCGATGACTTTGTCAGGAGTCATCCCGCCGACCAAGTAAAACAAGATCCGGTCCGCCTCTGGGTACGAGATTCCGAAATCGCCCTCATCAGTTTGCCCTTCCATCAGATCAGCCGATGCCGGCTTATTGACGATCACGTCAGGCACGCCAAGCTCGCGGGCCAACTGCCAAACCTGAGACTTGTAGAGATCGCCCAAGGGATTGATTGGCGGGGCATCGTCGCCGTGCCAAGTGAAGTAGCCAAACAGCCGCTCAGTCTTGTTTCCCGTTCCAATCGGCAAACTCCTGGTTCTGGCGGATTGGTCAAACAGCGCCGTCATCCGAACCCGAGCGCAGACGTTGCCCACGCGAGTCGGGTCGGGTGCATCATCAATTGAACTCAAATACCCGTCAACCGCAGGCGTGATATTGATCGTCATCGAGTCCAGCCCAAGCTGATCAATTACTAACTGGGCATGAGTCAAGCTCGCTTCGGAACTCAAGCGATAGGGCATCCGCACCGCCAAAACATTGCTCGGCCCAAAAGCCCTCGCACACAAAAAAGCAACAACCGCCGAGTCAACGCCGCCGCTCAAACCAAGAACTACGCGGTGCATTCCTCGCCGGCGACTAACCTCATCCTTCAAGAAAGCAACCAGCCAGTCCGCAACGAGGCTCGCATTGATCCTCAAAGAACCATCCGAATCGGGACTGAATGCAGGCGAGCGAAAGACGGGAACAGGCATAAGACTTACTCCAAGCTTACGAGAACTTCGGGACAAAAGTCCCTTGCCTGCATCCTAGATCGGGCAGAAACCGTTTACACTGAATGTTGGGGGCTCGAACCGATCAGAGTCCAGGAGCGAATTAGAAATGTCAACCGGCTTAAAGTATGCGATCTACGGGGTGCTTGGACTCATTGGCCTAGTAATAGCGGTCAATCTCTTAACTGGCTTGCTGATCTTTGCACTGAAGGTTCTGGTCCCGATAATTCTCGTGCTCGGTGTTGGCTACGTGGTCTACCGAATTGTTGACCGAAAAGCCCTCGGCAGTGGCCCACCTAGCATCCGCTAAAATCATCACCCGCAAGCGAGTAAGCTCCGACACATGATCAGTGTCTTACTCGCTTGCGCGATCGCCCTTCAGCAGCCCCAAGGATCGATTTCCCGCGATTCCTACGGGGTTCCAAGTATCAAAGCGCCAACGGGTGAAGCAGCTTGGTACTGGGCAGGGCGGGCCATCGCCCAAGACCGGCCCTGGCAGCTCGAAGTCTCCCGCCGCTCTGCTCGAGGTCGTCTCGCTGAAGCGCTCGGCGCAAGTGCCGTAGCCTCAGACAAAGAGGTTCTGAAAACTGGCTACACCGATCAGGAGTTGCAGAGGCAATTTGACGGCATGTCGCAGGCCTCTCGTGCAGAATGGCGTGCCTACGCGCAAGGAATCACCGATGGCTTTGCCACCCTAACCCTAGAAAACAAGCTACCTCCCGAATTTGCTTCGGCAGGCGTAGAGCCGGAAGCTTGGAGCGTGCTGGACTCGGCAGCAATTGCCGTTCGAATGGCCCGGCTTTTTGGAACCGGTGGCGGAGGCGAACTGCGCAACTACCTTTTGTTCCTCTATCTAAAGAGCCAGCCTTGCAAAGACCAAGTCTACGACGTAATCGACGACCTCGCATGGCAGCTAGACCCAGGCTCAGTTCCCACGGTGCCGCCAGCCGACGACCCAATCAAGCAGCGACCTAACTTCGGCAAGTTCACTCGCGAAGACACAATTCGCCAAACGACCGCCCTACCTCCATCCAGCCTCTTCGAGCTCCTTCCAGCGATCAGACTCGCTGAGCGCGAGAATGAGCGGCGAGTCGCCGAGCGCGAGAATGTGCTCTTCAAAGCAGGGAGCTATTGCATTGTAGTCTCGCCCAAGCGGAGCGGCACGGGCTACCCCTTGCTTCTGAGCGGACCACAAATGGGCCACCGCACGCCAAGCATCGCGCATGAAATGGCAATCAACACCCCTGGACTGAAGGTCAGCGGGCTTAACGTGCCCGGAATCCCAACGATCATGGTTGGGTATTCGCCGACCTGCGCCTGGGGATTAACCAGCGGGATAGGCGACCTGTCTGATGTCGTGTTCAACAAGCTAAGCACGGCGACAACCTATAACGTCGACGGAAAGGACTTGCCGCTAGAAGTGATTAGCCGCACGTTCAAAGTCAAAGGTGCAGCCGACGAAACCGTGATTCGCAAGCGAACCCAGTTCGGCCCGGTCGTTCTGGAAAGCTCATCCGCAAAGGTTGTCTACAGCCTGAAAAGTTCGCTATGGATGCGGGAACTAGCAGGCTTCGACAATTTCAAGCTGATCGGCATGTCCAAATCTCCCAAAGATTTCGCGAAGATTGCCGCGGTTACGCCCGTCACATTCAACCTATTCTTCGCCACAACAGGTGGCGACATCGGCTACTACTATTGCGGCGACATCCCCCTCCGACCCAAAGGAATCGACCCCAGATTCCCGGTGCCAGGTTCCAAGAAGAACGCATGGCTTGGCTTCGTCCCAAAGACCCAGATGCCGCACGTAGTCAATCCATCCGGCGGCCTTCTCGCCAATTGGAACAATCAACCCGCAAGCTGGTGGCCCAACCTAGACACCCCCGCATGGGGCAAGGGATTCCGCAACGAGGCCCTGCTCGGATTCCTCAAAGCCAAGACAATTGGAGTGGCTCAGCTAGAGGCAGCGATTCGTGGCATCGCGATGTCCGACACCGATTACTGCAACTTGCTAGCTCCTTTCGTCAAGAAAGCAATCAATCCTGAGAGCAACGAATTCAACGCCACAGAGAAAGAAGCCGCTCGCCTCCTAGTCGCCTTCGACGGCAAGATGCTCGACGGCTCCAAGTCGTCGGCACTCTATGCGGCATTCACTTCGGCGCTCCGCGATGAACTGTTTGTCCCTTCGGTTGGAACCTTCTTGTCGCCCGCGAACATGGCACTTGTGGTTCGCGTTACTGTGATGCTGAACGCCCTCAACCGCGAAACCAAGTTCGATTATCTCGGCAAGCAAACTCCCGAGGAAGTTGCCGAGTTAAGCAGAAACGGCAACCCCGACAAGAACAACTATTGGCCCCGCACGGCTGATGAAGCGATCGTCAAAGCCTTCAAGAAGGCAGTTGCTGCCACCGGGACTTACCGACCCGAAACGATCAAAGTACCTGGCGAGCCCGACATTCTGTACGGCAACCGAGGCACCTTCATCCAGATCGTCCAGCTTGCCAAGAAGCCAATCGCCCGCTCCGTGCTTTCGCCAGGTATCACTGAGGCAGGGACGCACAGCCGCGACCAAGCGCCACTAGCCCGAGAGTGGAAGTTCAAGACCAGAAACCCCTGGTAGCTGGATCAGAAATCTGCAGGCGTTGAACCGAGCTGGATCGCCTGCAGGGTGCTACCATCTGGGTCTTGAAAGTCCATTAACATGCCGCGAGGAGTTTCGTGAAGCTCATCAGCGATCCAAACTCCGGCTTGTTGAAGCTGGGCTTTCAACGCCTTGAGGTCAGATGCGACGAGGCAAAGGGTCCAACCTCTAGGCGCGGGAGTTCCATCGCCGCCAGCGTGAATGCCAATGCTACAAGAACCGCACTGCACGCTCGACCAATAAGGGGAAGTGTAAGTAACCGGTAACCCAAGGATGTCGCGATAAAAGTTGACCGCTCGATCCATATCACTCGTCGTCATCCAAACAACGTCCACACCATCAATCATGCTCATGGCAATATTATAATCCTGTTTCCTCGGAGTCCTCGAGATCGTAGGTCTCAAACGGATCGGTTAGCTCGACGTAGTTATACCGATCAAGCGCAACCCCGTTCCAATCAAACATATAGGCTCGATGGCCTTTGCGATTCATGACAAACTCGACAAGCATCGACCGCCCCTTTGCGCGAGTATTAGAAGGAGGAGTTGTCATGGAGTCGATAACATCAAGGTCATCGACAAACCGCTTGGTTTGCCCCATTTCTTGCAGAGCATAGAATAAGCTCTTTGCTGGATCGATGTTGTGATATTCCAAATCAATAGAATGCAAAGCATCGTCTGACCATTCTAGATTCTCGGACACACGATATTGCTCAACCATCGACTTCTTGGCAACCCAGTCAACACGATCACCGAGCGACATTGGATCAGTTTCTAAACCATCAAGAATCGCAGCCCATTCATCCAGAATCCAATTCGTTTGCGCCGATTCATCGCGATATCTTTCGCATAGTGCTAGGTACTGCCGCTGCACATCAATCGCCGAACCCATCGACCCGTCCGCCATCATGACCGGCCACTTATACGTCTTGTCGCGACTGATCTCGCGCAACGCAATTAGAGGCTGGGCAAGGTGCAATTCGTCAGGAACGAGTCGATCCTCAAGTAACCGCAGCACCAACAAAGTTGTGCCAATTTTCAAAGCATAGGCAAACTCATTAGGATTCGATTCCCCAAACAGCAAGTGTAGCCTCTGCATCGCTTCATGAGAATAGAAGTGCTCCCACTTAGGATTAATCAACGCCCTATTAAAGCGGACACGACTAGCGACAGTCTTAAGAATATGATCTGAGCGTTGGCTTAACTGAAACTCAACCGCGTCATCAGGTCTTACGCCATAAATCTGGCTCACCCAAATGTAGTCAACCGGGTTATCAGCAACATCCTGATAGTTCGGCTTAGCCCCATCAGCGTAAAGCACATGCCCGCCAACTCTTCCCACGCCGGCAAAGATTTGGCGAGTTACCAGGAATGGATAAAACTGGGTCACCGTACGCGCAAAGAAATCTTCATCAACACGAGCAAGAAAATTCTCATGGCACCCAAAGGTATGACCGCCAAAATGGTCAACCGAATTGTTGTAAACGCTAACAACATCCTCAAGCCCCAGCTCTTTGATCGCACGCACAATGAGGCGTTGCCCCGCCCCATCATTGGCTACCAAATCACGCAAGGATCGGCACTCAGCGGTTGCATACTCCAGATGCGAACCCACCGCATCGATATACATCCGGCCGCCATTGAGCAAGAATCCGCCGCTAAACGCAGGTTCAAAGAACTCATCTCGCGCATGCTGATCAATCGCCCCAATCCGCATTTCGTAAAACAGGTGGTTCTTAATCTGCTCGACAATCTGCTCGGGCGTGCCTACCGATTCATCCGCCACCAAGCAGCCAAATTCGGTCTCGACCCCAAAAATTCGCTCGTGCGGAAGACGCGGCATTACGTTGCCAAGTATAGAAGTTTGACCTTGCCCCTTGCTTTCGCTAGGCTAAGTTGCCGACAATAGAGAGATACATGAGCAAGCAACGGATCGCAATTATTCCCGGGGACGGCATTGGCCCAGAAATCATGGAGGCCACCCTCACCATCCTCGGCGCAACCGGCCTCGAGGCCGAGTACGTCTACTGCGATGCAGGCCTAGCGGCGCTTGCAAAAGGGAAGGATTCCGTCCCCCAAGAAACCATCGACACGATCCGCGAAATCGGAGTCGCACTTAAAGGCCCTACCACTACCCCAAGTGGCGGTGGCCACAGCAGTGCAAACGTCGCTCTCCGCAAAGCCCTAGATCTCTTCGCGAATATCCGACCTGCAAAGACTCTGCCTGGCCTCAAAGGGCCCTTCGCTGACAAAAAGCTCGACATGATCATCGTGCGCGAGAACACCGAAGACCTCTACGCAGGAATCGAGTACCAAGCCCACCCCGACGTTGCCCAAGCGATCAAGGTTATTACCCGTCCGGGCTGCCGGCGCTTAGTCAAATACGGATTTAAGATGGCACGGGAACAGGGTCGAAAGCGAGTAACTGCCGTGCACAAGGCGAACATCATGAAGCTCACCGACGGCATGTTCCTCCACGAGTTTTACGAGGAAGCGAAAGACTATCCCGACATGAAAGCGGACGATATCATCGTCGACAACTGCTGCATGCAGCTTGTAACCAAGCCCGAGAGCTTCGATGTGCTCGTCACCGAGAACCTGTACGGCGACATCATCAGCGACCTGTGCGCCGGCCTGGTAGGCGGTCTAGGTCTTGCTCCAGGAGCCAACATCGGGGTCGATTGCGCGGTTTTCGAGGCAGTCCACGGTTCAGCTCCAGACATCGCAGGGAAGGGGGTCGCCAATCCAACAG
>WBZS01002363.1_pt1 | contig 11924 bp, 10 predicted proteins | sample 5204201 | NCBI WGS metagenome assembly WBZS01 (sample SAMN12344357, study PRJNA552823) | activated sludge metagenome | biome: Activated sludge suspended growth; feature: Nitrification reactor; material: Wastewater; isolation source: activated sludge from nitrification reactor of wastewater...
GATCGGAAACCAGCCGCCAGCCGGAATCTTGAGGATATTGGACGAAAAGAAAGCAAGATCGAACATGAAAAGGGTGCCGGCAACAACGGCGACAATGCTCCAGTGCCAGCGCCACATCAGCACCATCACGAATGCGACAAGAATGGTATCGATCATCATCGTTCCGGTTACGGCAATACCGTAGGCAGCCGCCAGATTGGAAGAATTTTTGAAACCGATGACCAGGGCGATCACAGCCAGATACAGGGTCCAGTTGGTGAAAGGCACATAGATTTGCCCTTTGGCTTTGCCCGACGTATGGACGATGAGCATGCGCGGCAGAAATCCCATCTGGATGGCCTGGCGAGCCACCGAAAACGCACCGGAAATCACTGCCTGGGAGGCAATGATTGTGGCCATCGTCGCCAGAATGACCAAGGGTACCAAAGCCCAGGACGGCGCCATGTGGAAGAACGGATTTTCGATGGCTTGCGGTTCATAGAGCAGCAATGCCCCCTGGCCGAAGTAATTGAGCACCAGCGTCGGCATGACGAAACCGAACCACGCCAGACGGATGGGGAACGGTCCAAAATGCCCCATGTCGGTATACAACGCTTCGCCACCCGTTACAGCCAGTACGACAGAACCCAAGGCCAGAAATGCGAGGCCGGTGTGCGTGCTGATAAAATTGACGGCATAGACCGGGTTGAGTGCCGCGAGTACACCCGGGAAATGAGCCACCTTGATGACACCGAGCACACCGAGGATGGCAAACCAGAGAATCATAACCGGCCCAAAAAGCATGCCGATTGTTCCGGTTCCGCGTTTCTGGATGAAGAAGAGTCCGCTCAGCACGCCCAGTGTTACCGGCACAACGTAAGGTTTCAGCGTCGGCGCGACGATTTCAAGGCCTTCAACGGCCGATAGCACCGAAATGGCCGGGGTAATCATGCTGTCGCCGTAAAACAAAGCGGCGGCAAAAATGCCCAGGAGCGTGATGATCCAGGTCAATCCGGAGCTTTTGGCGCGATCGGTAATCAGGGCCAACAACGCCAGCGACCCCCCTTCGCCCCGGTTGTCGGCACGCATGATGACCGCGACGTACTTGATTGTCACCATCACCATGATCGACCAGAACACCATCGACAGGATGCCGAAGATATTTTCGGGCGTCACCGGGATCGGATGGTGCCCGTTGAATATTTCCTTCATCGCGTAAAGAGGACTGGTACCGATGTCCCCGAAAACGACACCGATGGCACTGATGGTCAGTGCGGGCAGTGCATGGCGAGAATGCATAACTCCCTCGGGTGCGCTTTGAGCGCTTGTGTTTATGATGAAAGTTCTACGAGTTGATTTTTTGGCTGGCGGTCCGACGACTTCAATCAACCTTCATGCTGCGGAACCTCTAATTCTATCCAATGGCGTTTGCCGATGGCACAAAATTTACACCGCTACTCGGTATCTACCCGTCCACGCAGCACTTTGACCAAGCCCCGCCTTACTTTGCTGTCGATTCGTTTCATTTGCGAGCCGCGCGTCGGCCGGGTCGGCCGACGAACTTCAGGCACATGAGCCGCACGGGCGATCAGTTCCCTCAGTCGCGTCATGGCGTCGACACGATTGCGTTCCAGGCTGCGATGCGACTGCGCTTTGATCACCACAACGCCGTCTGCACTGACGCGCTGATCGCGTAGCAGCATCAGTTGCCTCTTGATTTCTTCAGGTAACGACGAAGCAGCGATATCGAAGCGTAGGTGGATGGCGTTCGATACCTTGTTGACATTCTGACCGCCTGCGCCCTGCGCCCGAATGGCGAAGAATTCGACTTCTTCCTCAAGCAACAGGATTTGCGGGAATCGAACGGACATGGCCGGGAATGTCTTTCGACGATCGGGTGCGATCGGACTCGCTGGCTAGCGATCAGCCAAACAGGGCGTCAATGTCAAAGGCTTCATCAACCGGTGCCTCGGCTTCCGGCGCCTTGGCAATCGCGCCCTCGATCACCAGCCGCTCGTAACAGCAGACCTGGTTCCGGCCGTGTTCTTTGGCGTAGTACAGCGCCTCGTCGGCACGCCCGACCACATCGGTAGGCACATCCATCGCCAAAACGGCGGTAAACCCGATCGAGCAGGTCACTTGGCCAACCTGGGGAAATTCGTGGCTTTCCACAGAGTTGCGGAAGCGGTTGAAGCCTGCGGCCGCCATGGTCTCGTCCGGTGCATTCAGGATCACGACGAATTCTTCACCGCCAAAACGAAACAATCGGTCGGCGCCACGGAAGGTGTCGCGCATCAGGTTGCCCATGCGCAGCAATACTTCGTCGCCAAACAGATGGCCGAACGTATCATTGACGCGTTTGAAATGATCGATATCGACGACGCACAACCACGCCGGAGAACTCGCGTCGGAACCCGAACGTCGATCATCAAAATCATCGTCAGGCGCATCCGGAGAAGACGCTGTAAGCAACCGGTCGAACGTCTCGTCGAATGTCTTGCGGTTGAGCAAGCGGGTCAGCGAATCGAGTTCGCTGTAATCGAGCAGCTTGATCTGATTGCCATAGATCCGCGCCAGACTGACAATTTCTTCGGCATGCTCGGTGGTGTCCGAGCGATTCACGTCATACGCCAGAATCATCTTGTCGGACCCGAGCTCGGAAGCCTGCAACATCAGGGCACCGCAATTTCGGCCCTGGATACAGCGGGTTACCAGCTTGCCGTCATTCTTGACCTCGTTGAGAAACTCGGGCCACAGAAAAACAGCCGAGTTCATGATGGTCGTCCCTGAAAACACCCGCAATTCCGTTTCGCCCTGCGTATCGCGTGACAATACACCCACGTCTGCCCCGTCACCCAGCAGGGCCGCTACCGCACGCATCAGGGATCGGTGCAATTTGCTCCGGTCCCTGCACGACGAGATTTCTTCAACGCTGCGTAACAGGGACAACACGGTTTGAACGCTCAAAATTTGCCTGAAAGGCGATCTCAACAGAGATAATCGAAGTAATTCTATGTGCGTATGACGCACGGTACAACTCCAATCAATCCATTTGCGGGTTTTCCCCATGCGCCTTGTGCTAGATACCAACATCGTGATGGACATGCTGCACTTCGGCAATCATCACGCCCAACCCCTGAAGACAGCCCTTGATGCCGGGGAAATGCTGTGTTTCAGCGACAAGGAATGTCTCACCGAGCTGGAAAGAATCGTCTGCTATCCGGAATTCGGGCTCGATCTTCGCGCACGCCAAGCCCTGATCGAGAATTACCGGAAATTCGCCGCGATCTGCAACGCTTCCGGCCATGAAGATTATCTTCTGCCATGCTGCCGCGACCCGGACGATCAGAAGTTCCTGATTCTTGCCGCCCGCTGCAAGGCTGACCTGCTGATTACCCGGGACAAGGGCTTGCTCAAACTGGCAGGACACCGACACAAGCCGCCCCCCTGCCCCATCGTCACGGCGGAAGCCGCGTGCCGATTGTTAGACCTTGCGCCGGAACACCCAGCGGGTTTCATCTGAGGCCAGCGCGGCGTAGGCGTAACCTTCTTCTTCGAATTGCTGCAAGTCCCCAGGCGCCTGCAGACGACCGGTAATGGCAAAGCGGGCCATCAGCCCGCGAGCGCGTTTGGCGAAAAAACTGACGACCTTGAACCGGCCCGCGCTCCAGTCTTCGAAAACCGGCTGTATCACCGGCACGACAAGCCGCTTTGTTTGTATCGATTTGAAGTACTCCGATGACGCCAGATTGATCAACGCGGGCGCCGCGGCTTGTTGCAGGGCAACATTCAACGAATCGACAATACGCTTCCCCCAAAAGGCATAGAGATCCTTGCCGCGTCGATTGGCCAGTTGCGTTCCCATCTCGAGGCGATAGGCTTGCATCAGGTCGAGCGGTCGCAGCACCCCATAAAGTCCCGAAAGGATTCGCAGACGATCCTGCGCAAACAATAGATCGGCACGCGTCAGCGTCTTTGCATCCAGACCTTCGTATACGTCGCCGTTGAAGGCCAGCACGGTTTGTTTTGCGTTTTCGGCCGTAAAAGGCCGAGTCCAATCGGCATAGCGTATCGCATTCAATGCCGCAAGCTTGTCGCTGATACTCAACAGCTTGCCGATTTCGAGCGGCGACAACGTGCGGAGGCGATTGACCAGCAGTTGCGATTGATCGAGGAATTCGGGTTGGGTAAAGTCTCGAAGTCTGGCCGGTGTTTTGAAATCCAGTGACTTGGCAGGTGAGAGCACTAGAATCATGGTAAATGGCTGGAATTCGACACGTCAATTCCGATAGACCTACTTGCGGACTGCGTCTGCCCAGCAGTTGGGCGTTTCGTACAGGCGAACCCGCTCGAGGCGCAAATGATTGCCGTAGGTGTCTTGAAACACGCTGTCGAGGAGATTGAAGGCGTACTCGGCAAGGTTTTCCGAAGTCGGAACACAACCGAGAATCACGGTTCGATGGTTTGGTATCGATTGCAAAAACTCGACAACCTGAGTGTCACCGGCATGAACCAGGAAAGCGTGATCCCAATGATCGACGAGGTGCTGTTGAACCAGTGTTTTGACTTCCGCAAAATCCATAACCATGCCGTTGGATGGATCACCCGCTTGCAGGATGATATCGCCGCCGAGGGTGACTTCCAGTGCGTAGCGATGGCCGTGCAGATGACGACACCGGCTCTTGTGATCCGGAATACGGTGACCGGCATCAAATTCGAGGCGGCGGGTGATCAACATTAAGAAACTCGGAAGATTTTCGACCGCGGATTATATCATTGACCATTTGGACACCTTAAACTGCAGCGGAGTGTCTTTCTGGAGCTGATCCAGCACGCCACGCCATCGAGAGCCGACCATGCTGAATATCAACAACCATAGCCGTGACAGCGCGGGAATGACCTACGTCTACCCCGTGTTGTCAAGACGGGCGGGCGGCGTTTCGGTCGGCATCAATCTCAACGTTAACAATGCCTGCAACTGGGCCTGCGTCTATTGTCAGGTTCCCGATCTTTCGCGTGGCGGCCCGCCACCCGTCGATCTCGATCTCCTCGAAGCCGAATTAGGCCGTTTTTTGAAGGCGACGACAATGGAGGACGAATTGCTCCGAATAGCGCCGCCGGACTCAAGACGGCTGGCTGACGTGGCTTTCTCGGGAAATGGCGAACCGACCAGTGCGCCGGAGTTTGCCGAAGCGGTTGATCGCGTCGGACGCCTGTTGCGTGAGTTCGGGCTGCTGGAAGGCGTCAAGATCAGACTGATTACCAACGGCAGCCTCATGCATCGGTTGGCCGTACAACAGGGAATCGCCAGGATAGGCGCGCTCAATGGCGAGGTCTGGTTCAAGCTTGATCGGGCGACTGAGGGTGAAATCGAACGTATCAATGGTATCCGGATCGCACCGCAGAAGATCAGGGAATCGCTCTTGCTCTGCTCGACACTAGCGCCGACCTGGATTCAAACCTGTTGCTTTGCCATCGATGGCCAAGAAATAAATGAGGCCGAACGATCGGCGTACCTTGCGCTGATCGAATCGCTCAAGGACAAGATAAAGGGCGTGCACCTTTACGGTTTGGCACGCCCTTCGATGCAACCTGATGCAGGAAGGCTATCCAACCTGCCCCCGGAACACTTCCGGCACCTGGCCGAAAGCATTTCCGCGCTGGGCATCGAGGTTGTCGCCAACCCCTAATGACTTCCCTAAGCCTTTGTTAAATCAGGATGCTTTCTTCTTCAGCTTGGCAGATTTCTTGAGTGTCTTGTAGAGCTCGGACTCTTCACTCTTCAAATACTCGATGACATCCATGTCTTCACGCTTGATGCGCTGGATGTCGATCTGCTCGACGTGAACAAGACGGAGCAACTCGCGCACCGGGCGCGGCATGTTGCGCCCGCTTTCGTAGCGCGAACCGCCGCTTTGCGTGACGCCAATCTTTGACCAGAATTGCTGCTGATTCAAACCAAGCTTCCGACGTATCTCTCGGGGTTCGGTCTTGTCGGTAGATTTGCTATTAGTCATTTTGATCCTTTCGTGCGGCAGGCGTGCCATTGGGAAGTCGAGGCATTAACAGACCTCGGTCGATCACATGGGGCATGTGATTGTCTTAAGTGGGTACAGTATAGAACGACCACATAAATGTTTGCAAGTAGCATGATTAAAGACCATGTAACTAACCGGGATTTGAGCCAGCGCGAAAGCGTGACCCTTACGTTTCAAGCCGACATTGGGTAAAATCGCGTCCTTTCGTAATTAAAAGTTGGATTGCGCATGGCGCTGATCGTTCAGAAATTCGGTGGTACGTCGGTGGCCACGACGGACCGGATCAAACATGTGGCCAAACGCGTGGCCCGCTGGAAATCCCAGGGGAACGATGTCATCGTGGTTCCTTCGGCCATGTCCGGCGAAACCAACCGCCTGATCGGCCTGGCCCGGGAAATATCAGCCGTTCCCGACCCTCGGGAGCTGGATGTCATTGCCTCGACCGGCGAGCAGGTGACGATTGCCCTGTTGGCCATGGCCATGCACGAAGAAGGACTCAAGGCGAAGAGCTATACCGGCCCGCAGGTAAGGGTACTGACCGACAGCACCTTCACCAAAGCACGTATTCTGCAAATCGATGATGAAAAGATCCGCAAGGATCTGGCCGAAGGTCATGTCGTTGTCGTTGCCGGCTTTCAGGGTGCCGACGAGAATGGCAATATCACGACGCTTGGCCGAGGCGGTTCCGACACCTCGGCGGTCGCACTGGCCGCAGCGCTAAAGGCCGACGAATGCCAGATCTATACCGATGTCGATGGCGTCTATACCACCGACCCGCGGGTGGTGCCGGAGGCCCGCAAACTGGACACCATCACCTTCGAAGAAATGCTTGAAATGGCCAGCCTGGGTTCAAAGGTACTGCAGATTCGCTCGGTCGAATTCGCCGGCAAATATAAAGTCAAACTGCGGGTGTTATCCAGTTTCCTGGACGAAGGCGAAGGCACCCTGATCACCGTTGAGGAAGACAAGAAAATGGAACAACCGATCATTTCCGGAATTGCCTTCAACCGCGACGAAGCCAAGCTGACCGTGCTCGGCGTTCCCGATCGCCCCGGCATCGCTTACCAGATTTTGGGCCCGATTGCCGAGGCCAATATCGACGTGGACATGATCATTCAGAACGTCGGCCATGACGGCACGACCGACTTTTCATTCACCGTCAACCGCGCCGACTACACCAAGGCACTGAGTGTGCTTGAAGCCGTCAAAAACAAACTGGATGCGCGCGGCGTCGTCGGCGACAACAAGACCTGCAAGGTGTCGGCGGTCGGTGTCGGCATGCGTTCGCATCCGGGCGTGGCCAGCCAGATGTTCGGCGCACTGGCGGCTGAAAGCATCAACATCCAGATGATTTCGACCTCTGAAATCAAGATTTCGGTGGTCATCGAAGAAAAATATCTTGAGCTGGCCGTGCGCGTCCTGCACAAAGCCTTTGGTCTGGACAAGGCGGATTGAACACGCTATTGGTTTGACCGGGCGAGGTGGACAGGCTATCATCGCGCCCTTCCGGAGACGTGGCCGAGAGGTCGAAGGCACTCCCCTGCTAAGGGAGCATTCGGGCAAAACCTGAATCGAGGGTTCGAATCCCTCCGTCTCCGCCAGTGATGCATCAACGACGCCACTTACGTGGCGTTTTTGTTTTCTGTCTACCTTAGTAACCACCGTTTATTTTGCGCTTAGCTGACCCGCTGCGACACAGAAACAGGCAACGTATACCAGAGAAGAAACCCGTGCTCTGGCTCCGCTCTCTTTAAGCAAGATGCAATGCGGAACGATTGAGGCCGCGGGAACAAGAAGCCGATGCAACTGCAATACGCAGTCCGTCAACGCGAAAAATTCCTTGTTACAGAAAACATGCGCCAGAATAGGGATGCGATGAAAAGCGGCCGGCCCTTGTGTTGTATCATCACGGCATACAAAACACCTTGGGAACATCGTGCTAAAGCGCGTCCTGTTTGTCTTCGCCGGGCTGCTCATCAGCCTGGGCCTGTTGGCCGACCAGAACCAAAACTACCCGTTTTCAATTGAAACCGAGAAGGAAGGCGACGGGCATCGCATCGTCGCACACAACAATGGCCCGGCACCGATCTCGGTCAAGGTTTCCATAACCGATTCGCGGAACATTGCTCCTACCGTGCGTTCCCGGTGTTTGCCGTGGTTCCCCCCGGCGGCGGGACACTGTATCTGGCGCGAATTCGCTCAGCGACGCCGGGAACCGGCTACACATTCGGCACCCAGACCGGGTGGATGTTGGGTGATTTCAACGCCAGGCAGAGTCCCGACGCGCTGTATCGCCTTCCCTATCAGGATGGTACGGCATATCCCATCGGACAGGCGGCCGGCGGCCCAATCACCACGCACACGACACCGGACAGCCAATTTGCCGTCGATATCGGAATGCCGCAGGGTACGCCCGTCGTTGCTGCCCGTGACGGCGTAGTGATCTACACCGAGGCCGGTCAGGTTTATGGCGGCCAGAGCCCAGACATGATGACCAAGGCCAACGAGGTCCGAATACTGCACGTTGACGGAACGGTTGCTTCATATGCACACTTGGCCCACGGAGGCGTGTTTGCCTACCCCGGCCAACGAGTAACAGCGGGAACGCAAATCGGTTTGGCTGGCTCCACCGGTTATTCCTCGGGACCGCACCTGCATTTCGTTGTTCAGACCGTGGTGCAGTCCGGTGATCGTTTGACGACGGTTTCCGTGCCATTCCAGTTTTATGTGGGTAATCCGCCAGCAGTGTTCGCTCCCCAGTTCGGCATGCGCGTGTCCGCCGAGTATTCGTCACCGGGTCGGCTGCCTGGGACAGGACGCCAAGTCCAGGTCGCCACTGCATCCCCGCCGGCTGCCCAACAACCGGGCGCAGCGGGATCACCTGAGATGGTCGTGTCGATTGAAGTCTCCGCCCCGCTTCGCTCCTGGTTGTTGACCATACCAATGTGGAAATCGATGAGCGGAATGGTGGCCCTGATTGTTCTGCTGGCCCTATTGGACAAAACACGGCAATCTCGACGACGCCAGACGTTAAGTGCTTACCGGGAGCCAACGCTACGTTCGAAACTGGCCGACGAACCCATCAGGCACGGACTTACTCCGCGTGACCGCTTGGTGATCGCCTGTGGCGGTGATCGACAACTGGCGGAACGCCTGCAGACGTACGAATTTCAGCAATCTCCCGGCATCAGCAATGAGGATGCCGCCCAGCGAGCCTGGGAGAGGCTTCAACGGGATCGGAGATAGTCTCCGCAACTTGATGATGCCTGTTGGCGCTATGCCCGGATGTTGAACGCCGGCTCTCGATTTTGTCGACACCGGGCATCGGGCGTTGCTGCGGATGTGGGAAAAACGGCAACGGGGCCATCGAGCGATGGGGTACAAAATCGGTAGCCACACAAATTCCCAGGAAACTACACGTCATTGACGCACAATTCAGCGTGCCGGCAATGGTTGAGACTCCTGCCTTCTCCCGCCTCTAACCCCATTACCGGACTGAAAAGGAGCGAGGTGAGTTTGCAGCGTGGCTGGCAGAGAATCCTAAGTCCGGGGGAGTTTGTGTTGTTTAGGTTCGTTGGCATACCTTCTGCCCCGCCATCTATTCCTATCACAGACTGTTTCAGTGGCACTCTATTTCTGTATCTGATATTTCCACCGAACTATCTGCGCAACGCGATTCGGAACGGACTAGCTTGGCCTTACCTGGGGGTGAACTACACACTCGGCCCGAAAAGGTTCGATTTCCGATCAATAGGTCCGGTAGACCGTTTCCGCTTTCGGTATGTAATTGATGCGACGGAACTCCTCGGGCAGTGCGCCGATACGCGAGAGAAGAAACCGCCCCAATCCGTCCAGCATCGCTTGATTCACCTGGTGCGCCTCGAGAATAAAGGCCGAAATATAGAACCCCTCAAGGTTGCGGCTCAAGACGTCGATACATTGTTCTTTGTAGTTCCCTTGGAATCTTATCTGAACCGGGAAATCCGGGGCCAATTGCACCTCTACTAACTCCTGCTCGGTCTTCAGGTCAAACACCGACTCGTCCAAGGCACGCAAATTAAGCGTGTGCAGATCTCTTCTCAGCAAGTCCAACTGATGCCAACGCCGGGTCAAAGTGATGGGTTGCGGTGCTACCAGACGCACGCGAAAACTGACGTGGGACAGAAACGATTTGTCGGATGAATCCTGCTTTCGGGAATCAGCGTACGCATCTTTCCACCGAAGGTCTCGGTAGAAGGTTTGCGAATCAAGACGATAACTTCGCGAAATCTTTGGCTGCAATCGGTTTGCGTGATGAGACATCCGGTGCAGGAAGAAAAATATGCGGGACAGCGCCTCATGCAGTTGTTTGGACTGCCGAATACGATCCTCACTGGCGGACGTCTCTTGATCGAGTTCGGCGACTTCCCGCTCAAGTTCAGCGAGAAACCCGTCGGCCCTGCTCTCATCGTGCACCGCTGGGCCGGCATCCAGCTCAATGGAAGTCTGGATTGGTGCATAAACGGGGCCTGCCGTGCGCCTTGTTTCGTCTGAGCCTAGAAATGAGGCTGGATAGCCCGTCACTCGACGAAAATGATCCCAATTCCTGTACTGAAGAACATCCTCGGTTGACAAGAGCTGGTCCAGCTCATTCAAGGTATCTTCGTCGATATCGTCCAAAACATTTTTGCCATCGTCCGCCATATTCGCTCCAGTGAATCTCGTTTCCCCTGTGGGCAATATTCTGAAGTACGTATTCTCTCACCAGACAAAGAGACACAATCAACAGGAACGTCACTATCCGAAACTAATACGGAAGCGACCGGACAGGCAGCCCGAAGGATGAACGCCTTAATTGTCATTTGACCCGAGGAATCGGATCGGTTGCCATGGTGAAAGCCTGTTTCTTGCAGATGTAAAGCGGACTTGCATGATCTTTTGATTCAGATACACAAGCTGCTAAACTTCGCGCTCAAGTAGGCAGGCCGACGATCGCTGAAATCTCGGGGATTTCTTGATTGGTTAGAGCGGTTGTTGTTCTCGCGATTCCGGCAAGACTCATGATCGCGCGCCAACAATCACAATTCCATTTACATGATATTCGTACTGAACGCAAAGTCGATTCCCGTAAATCAATCCGGAAACTACTGAGGCGCTATGCCAGGCAACAACGAGTTGAATGCTCACACGCCGATGATGCAGCAGTACCTGGGCCTTAAGGGACAGCACCCGAACACGCTGCTGTTCTACCGGATGGGCGATTTCTACGAGCTGTTTTTCGACGATGCCGAAAAGGCCGCCCGCCTGCTCGACATCACGCTGACCACGCGCGGTCAGTCGGCCGGGCAGCCGATCAAAATGGCCGGTGTACCCTACCATGCGCTTGAGCCCTATTTGGCTCGGCTGGTCAAGCTTGGCGAATCGGTTGTGATCTGCGAACAGGTCGGAGATCCGGGCGAAGCCAGCAAGAGCGGCAAGGGGCCGGTCGAGCGCGTTGTGGCGCGGATCGTCACCCCCGGCACGCTCACGGACGCGGCCTTGCTCGACGAAAAGCGCGACAACCTGTTGATGGCGCTGGTCGTAAGCCGGCAACATGCCGGGCTGGCCTGGCTGAATCTGGCCAGCGGCGAATTCCGCATCTCGGAGGTAGCTCCGGACAAGCTCCCAGCCACGCTAGAGCGCATCCGCCCGGCCGAAATTGTCGTTGCCGAAAGCCTTCAACTGGCCTTTACTCCCGAAGCCGCGCTCACCCGCCAGCCGGACTGGCATTTCGATAGCGAGGCGGCAACACGCGACCTTTGCGCTCATTTTCAGACGGCTTCGTTGTCCGGCTTTGGCGCCGACGGGTTGCACACAGGCCTTGCTGCGGCCGGGGCCCTGCTGCGTTACGCGCAGGCTACGCAAACGCGTGCGCTAACTCACGTCAAG
>WBZS01001723.1_pt1 | contig 11922 bp, 10 predicted proteins | sample 5204201 | NCBI WGS metagenome assembly WBZS01 (sample SAMN12344357, study PRJNA552823) | activated sludge metagenome | biome: Activated sludge suspended growth; feature: Nitrification reactor; material: Wastewater; isolation source: activated sludge from nitrification reactor of wastewater...
ACCCAGGCACAGCGAGGAGCTTGACCAGGCCATTGAATACGCGCCCCATGAGGTGGCGCATCGGCGGCTCGTCGTAGCGCACCGCACCCGGCGCTTCCCGCGAGGCAATGGCGATGTCGTAGTCCGGTTGGGCGCCGCCGGGGAAGAATCGGTCCAGTTCAGTGATGGGCATCGACAGATCGGCGTCGGCCATGAACAGCCAGTCGCCCTCGGCCGCCAGCATACCTTCGCGGACGGCGTTGCCTTTGCCGCGCGTTTGCGCCTGTATCAGCTTGAGCCGCGGGGTGTCGGCCAGCATGGCGCGCACGATATCGGCCGTGGCGTCGGTGCTGCCGTTCTCCACCACGATGACTTCGGCAGCGTAGGGTTGGCGGGCCAGGTAGTCCAGAATCCTGGTGAGGGAGGCGGGGAGGCGGTTCGCCTCGTTATAGGCCGGGATAATGATCGACAGAAAGGGCGTAGTGGATGTCTCCTCTCGAACGCTCCCGACGACCTGCCTGGACACTTGCATGACGAATCCTCATCCGTGACGTAGCGGCGCGGGCGCCGCGCGAATCATACTCGCCCGCACAGCCCTAGTCAATCAGTAACGGGTCCAGGTCGGCGAGGTTCACACGCCGCCGCGCCTGAACCCCACGCCGCTTGCGCAGTACGGCCGGCAACCCGACCAGCCCAGCTAGCTGGCCGCGCAGCCGCGCCCGCGCCGCGTCCCCGCGCCAGGCCCGCACGGCGTCCCAGGTGACCTTGAGTTGCGCGCCCAGGATGCGCGGCCAATCGCGGCGTAGCCACTCGGCGGGATAGTCCTTGGCGATGAGCCAGAGGCTGTTGCGGCCGGTGTAGTAGGATGCCGTGACGCCGCCCCCCGTGGCGCTCAGCTTGTGATAGACGAGGGCGGTGGGGACGAAGACGCACTGATAGCCCCGCAACTGCGCCCGCCACGCCAGGTCCATGTCCTCCAGGTTGAAGAAGAAGTCCTCATCCAGCAGGCCCACGTCGTCGAGCATGGCGCGGCGATAGGCGACGGCCCCGCCGCACGCGCTGAACACCGGCCCCTCGTGGTCGTACTGACCGCGATCCTCCTCCCACACCCCGCGACTGTTGGCCTGCCCCGTGCGGCTGAACGTGTCCCCCGCTGAGTGCAGCACCGTGCGGCGGTCGAACAGGCGCAGCTTGGCAGCGGCGAAGCCCGCCGCCGGGTGGTCATTCAGGGCGCGGGCCAACTCCGACACCCAGGCCGGGTCGGCCTCGGTGTCGTTGTTGAGCAGGGCGATCACATCACCGCGCGCCACCTCGATGCCCCGGTTCACCGCCCCGGCGAAGCCCTGGTTCGTCGGCAGCGCCACAACCTGCGCCTCCGGGTAATCGGCCGCCAGTAGCCCACGCGACTCGTCTGTCGAAGCATTATCGACGACGATGACCTCGATGGGCGCGTAGGTCTGCCGTCGCAGCGCATCCAGACACGTCGGCAGATGCGACGCCCCGTTCCAGTTGGGAATGATGACGGAGACCAGGGGGCGGCGGGGCGCGCTACTCATGCTCAAGTTGGTCCTTAGTCTTTCGTCCTCGGTCCACTGTGCTAAACGCTGTCACCCTCAAAGACCTTCAGCCAGCGTCAGATACGCAGCCAGCGCGGCCTGCCACGGGCGCAGCCGGATGCCCAGCGCGGCGGCGCGGGTATTCGCCAGCGGCGCGAAAGCGGGCGGTCGGGCCACGCGCGGGAAGTTCTCGGCGGGGGTCACCGGGATATGCGCGCGGCCCGACGCGGCCAGAATGGCCCGCGCAAACTCGTAGCGCGAGACGTAGCCTTCGTTCATCAGATGGAAGATGCCGCCGACGGGGTGGGGGATGAGCTGCCCGATGGCGTCGGCCAGGTCGTCAGCGAAGGTGGGGTTGCCGACCTCGTTCGTGACCACCCTCAGCGCGCCACGCTCGTCGGCCAGTTCCATAATGCGGCCGACGAAGTGCCGCCCGCCCAGGCCGTAGAGCCAGGCCGTCCGCACCACCTGCGTCGAGGGATAAGCCGCCAGCGCGCGCCGTTCCCCATCCAGCTTCGACGCCCCGTACACCGACAGCGGGTTCGTCGCCGCGTCCTCTGGGTACGGGATGCTGGTCACCCCATCGAAGACGTAGTCGGTACTCACGTGAACCAGAGGGACGCCCAACTCGGCCGCCGCACGCGCGCCATGTTCCGCTCCCAGGCCGTTGACGCGGAAGGCTGTCGCCGGATCGCGCTCGCAGCCATCGACATTGGTCATCGCCGCCGCGTTGATGATGCCGTCGGGGGCCAGGTCGACCAGGTGCGCAATGATCCGCGGGTCCGCCACGTCCCATTTCCCCTCCGCCAGGGCCAGTGGCTCGTGACCCCAGCACGGCAGCCGCCGCGCCAGCGCGCGCCCCAACTGCCCACCCGCGCCAAGGATGGCAATACGCATCCCCCTTACCTCTTGCTGTCCCGGGGCGGCAGGGGGACAGAAGGCTCATCGTGACCCACCTGGGGTTGGTGGGTGGCCATCTCCTCCCAGAGGGTGATATCCGGCGTGCCGAGGTCGCGCAGGTGCAGCACGTCGTTGTAGGCCACCAGCCGCCAGTAGTAGCTATCATCGGCGCGCTTGCGGCGCTGCCAGTGGGTGATGGAAGTATTGTGGGGGAAGAAGTCGATGCGCGGCGCGGCCAGGGTTGGCAGGCCCATGAAGTAGGCGAAGGAGCCTTCGATAACCCCACCGTGGCTGACAACGACGATGCTCTGGCCCTCATTGACGTGGGTGATGCGATCCAGCGCCTCGCCCACGCGCAGCATGAAAGCAGGCCAGTTCTCGCCGTTGGTCGCCAGGGGGCGGAACGGGTCGCGGCGGAAGTCAGGAATACCATAGCGCGCCTTGAACTCGTCCAGGCGCATGCCATCGGCGTCACCGGGCCGCATCTCCTGGACCGACTCATCCAGGCGGACAGGCACACCCAGCGCAGGTTGGATGATCTCGGCCGTCTGGCGCGCGCGGGGCAGATTGCTGGCGATGAGCACATCGGCGGGAATCTCGTGGGTCGCCGCCAGGCGATCGCGCAGTCGCTCGGCCTGGGCGATGCCCAACGCGGTCAGGCCCACGTCGCCGCGCATGCCGCCGATAATGGGTTCCACATTGCTCACGGCCTCGCCATGGCGAATCAAGTACAGGTTTGTCTTTGGTCCGTTGTTCTCCGGCATGCCTCGCTCCTATTGCAGTGAAATACCGTGCGCTGGCTGCCCCACTTCTTCCCATCGAAGAACGCCGGCCAGGGCCGCGGCGGCCGCCAGCCACGGTAGCAGCAGCCCGCCCACCGCGACGGTTTGCAGCCGCGTGAGGGTCAACATCTCACCCACCACGTACGATAGCGGCGGCAGGAAGCCGGTGATGGTCGTGCCCGCCTGCCACCAGAAGAAAGCCAGTTCGGCCGCCAGCAACCCGACCAGGGCCAGGCAGAACTGAGCCGCCAGCCAGGCCGCCTGAGCGGCGACGTCCCCCTCATCTCGCCACCACACCACCGCCACCGCCGCCGCCCCACCCCACACCAGCGCCAGCAGCGTAGGCCACGCCCCGCCCCGCAGCCCACTGCCCCAACCCGCCAGCGTCCCCAGATCCGCCGACGGCGTGATCCACGCGCCCAGGGTCAGCGCAGCCAGCCCAACCGCCCCGGCCACGGTCAGCCGCGCGGCGCGCGAGTCATGCCCTCGCCAGAGCCAGACGAGACCGGCCGCGACGGCGGCGGCCCCAGCCAGGGGCAAGGCGAAGGACGTCGGGCGCGGGACGTTCAGCGCATCCAGCGGTCCCAGCAGGGCCACCAGCGCCGCACCGATCATCAGCGCGCGCGTAGCCGTCGCACGCCACGCGGCGGCCACCACCAACCCTGCCATCAGCGCCAGGAACGGCAGCGTGCGGCCGTCAACGTTCTCGGCCACCGCCCGTTCGCGGATCGATTCAAGGCGGCGTTGCGCCTCGCGCACCGTCGGCTCGGCCAGCCGCCAGCCCGCCGCGTTGTTGCCCAGCGCCAGCGCGGTCTGGACGACCGGCAGGCCCGCAATCTCATCGGCGTTCACCTGGCGGTCCCGGTCGGCGCCATAGGCCCCGGCGGCGGCGCGCTCAACGGCCAGTTTCTGCCGCGCATCAGCGACTGCAACGAGCGCGCGCACCTCGTCGGGCGTCTGGAGCATGTCACCGCGCGCTACGCCCTGGGCCAGCATAGGCGGCCCCAGACCCAGCAGCGCCGCCGCCGTCGGGGCGATATCGAGCTGCGGCATCCGGCCAAAGTCCCCCGATCGTACGGCCCCGCCAAGCATGACGAACGGGGCATGCGCGGCGTCCTCACCCTCCGGCGCGTCGGTCAGGCCACGGTCGCCCGTGACAATGACCACGCTCCGGCGCAGGTCCAACCCGCGCAGTAAGTCCTGGACCTGACCATCCACGGTCTGCGCGGCCCTGTCGTACTCCGCGCTCCGCGGCCCGAAAGCCGCCGCAGCCTGGGCAACGTGCCCATAGCCGACAACAGCCAGGCCCACGTCGGCGCGGCTCAGAGCCTCGCGGGCCGCCTGGGTGGTCGCCTGGTCGGCGACGGCAGCTACGTTGTAGGAGGTCGGCGCGCCACCCTGGATCGACTCGCCAGCCAGGACGCTCGACCACGGCCCCTGCCCGAATATCGCCGCTCGCAGTCCGGCGCGCCGCGCCGCCGCCAGGAGCGTCTCGGCCGCCAGCGGATGCGCCTCGCTGCCGGGGGAGTCCGCCAGGGCCGCGCCACTCCACTCTGGCGGCGCGCCCGTCAGCAGCGCGCCCCAGGTGGCTGCCAGGCTACCAGGCTCGGTCGCCATAACCTCGCCCCGCGCCCCGCGCCCCGCCAGATCGGCCAGCGTCGGCAGACGGCGTGCCGCGTCGGCGCGCAGCCCGCTGGCAACGATGAGGATGACTTGCTGGGCCACTGGTGGGCTAGTGAGAGCGGCGCTGCCCTCGCCGGGCGCCGCCCCCGGCCGGTCGAGGGGTCGCACGGCCAGGGTCGGGCCTGGCGCGCGATAGTCGCGCAGGCTCGCCGCCAGTTGTCGGTGCCACCATGTCGTCGCCAGGGCGATGCCCGCCAGAAATAGCAGGGCCAGGAGGGTCGGCCGCCACGCCGGCTGCACACGTGATAGGGGCATGAATTGCACACAAGAAAAGACGCGGCGTGTCCTCGCTGGACACGCCGCCTAATTATAGCACAATTCGCGCCTAGCCCCGGACCAGGTCCACCATTGTTACCCCCTCGTCCCCCTCGTAGCGGTCGCCCGCCCGAAACGCCTGGACCAGGGGATGGCTGGCGAGAAGGTCGCGGGATGCCTTGCGCAGCGCGCCGGTACCCTTACCGTGGATGATGCGCACCCGGCTCAGCCCCGCCAGGTAGGCGTCGTCGAGGTAGTCCTCGATGAGGCGCAGCGCCTCCTCGGCGCGCTCGCCCCGCAGGTCTAGCTCGGTCTTGACCGCCGCCAGGTCCGACGCGGGCGTGACGTGGATATCCTGGTCCATCCGCACCACAACCTTACCCGCATCGAGCGGCTCCAGGCTGGTAAGAGGGACCTTGACCCGCAGCGCACCCACCTGGACCTCGGCATTCGGGCCGTTGACCCCGATGACCTCGCCGATGGTGTTGAGGCTCGCCACCCGCACCCGGCTGCCCGTCTCTAGCTCGTCCAGGCCCGGCGCACCCACAGCCGGCGGCGGCGCTTCGGGGGCCACGTCGTCGGCCAATCGTTCCACCCGCTCCATCAGCGCGTTGACGTGGCCGGGGGCGGCCATGTCCCGGCGAGCGCGGCGCAACTCGGCGCGCAATTCGCGCAATTCCTCGCGCACCAGGTTAAGCTCGGCCTCGGCCTCCTCGCGGGCACGGTTGATGATAGTGACGCGCTCGCGTTCGGCATCCACCATCTGCCGCTTGAGCGTATCCTCGGCGCTGGCCATGTCGCGCTGGCGCTTCTCAGCATCGGCGCGGGCGGCGAAGGTGGCCTCGCGCGCCTGCTTTATGTCGCCTAGCATCTCCTCCAACGCCACGTCCGACTCGCTAAGCCACTGCCGCGCCCGGTCCAGCACCGGGCCAGCCAGGCCGAGGCGCTGGGCGATAGCAAAGGCGTTGGAGCGGCCCGGCAGGCCGATGGTCAACTCGTAGGTCGGCGACAGGGTATCAACGTTGAACTCCACCGACGCATTGGCGACGCCGGGCGTGGCGTAGGCGAAAGCCTTCAACTCCGAGTAGTGGGTCGTCGCCACCACCAGACATTTGCGCTCCAGGAACGTCTCCAGGATGGAGCGCGCCAGCGCCGCCCCCTCGACCGGGTCCGTGCCCGCGCCCAACTCATCCAGCAGCACCAGCGACCGCGCGTCGGACTGGCGCAGGATCTCGATGATGTTGCTCATGTGGGATGAGAAGGTGGACAGGCTCTGCTCGATGCTCTGCTCGTCGCCGATATCGGCGTACACGCCGCTGAAGGGCGTCAGGCACGAGCCGTCGGCGGCCGGAATCTGCATACCCGCCTGCGCCATCAGCGACAGCAGGCCCACGGTCTTGAGGGCGACCGTCTTCCCGCCCGTGTTGGGGCCGGTGATGAGCAGGATACGGAAGTCCTCGCCGTCGTAGACGTCGATGGGCACGACCTTCTCGGGGTCCAGCAGCGGGTGGCGAGCGCGCAGATACTTGAGGCGCGGCCCATTGACCAGCGTATAGGGGTCCTCTGCCTCCGCCCCGTCGCCCTGCTTGCGGGCGGCCTTGCGGCGTTCCTCGAAGCTGCGCGTTCGTACCCGCATCAACTCGGGGGCCGTGGCGCGCAATGCGAAGGCGTAGCGGCCCTTCGCCAGCGCCAGGTCCAGGTCGGCCAGCGCGCCCACCGTCGCATGCAGGTCGTCGGCGTGGCCGGCGACCTGGCCCGACAACTCGCGCAGGATACGCTCGACCTCGCGCTGCTCCTCACTGATGAGTTGCCGTACCCGGTTACCCGCCTCGACCACCGCCAGCGGCTCGACGAAGATGGTTGCGCCCGACGCCGACACGTCGTGAACCAGGCCAGGGATGCGGCCCTTGAACTCGGCCTTGATGGGCACGACGAAACGCCCGTCGCGCTCGGTAATGATGGCGTCTTGCAGGTACTTGCGAGCATCGCCGGAGCCGAGCAGGCGATTCAGCCGCTCCATGACCTGCGAGCGCGCCACCGCCAACTCGCGGCGGATGCGCGCCAGATCGGAGCTTGCCGTATCGACCACCTCGGCGCTGTCGTTGATGGCCTCAGTAATGGCGCGCACCAGGTCGGGCAGCTCGCTCATGCGGCGGGTGACGCGGAACAGCAGCGGCATCCGCTCGCCGAGCCGCTCGATGTCCTTGCGCAGAAAACGGGCCGCGCGCAGTGTATCTGACACCTCCAGCAGGTCCGTCGGCGGCAGAACCGCGCCAATGGTCGCTAGCTTGATGTGGTTACGAATGTCGCGCGCGCCACCCAGCGAGACGTCGCCTTTGGCGGCGATCCAGCCTTTGGCCTCGGTCGTCTCCTGCTGCCGCCGCGCCACCTCGTCGAAGTCACCGGTCGGCGTCAACGCCAGCGCCAGCTCGCGCCCCGCGCTGAAGGAGGTGTACTGCGCCAGGTGGTCCAGCACTTTCGGGTATTCCAGAATGCGTAAAGATTTCGGGTTCATGAGCGACGGTAGTTCCAACTCGTTCCGATGGTGTAGCCCATGCAACGCGAAACGTGAAACATGATAACACTCGCGTGGTTCACGTTTCACGTTGCACGTAGCGTTCAACGACAATTCTAGGGTCAGCCCGAAGCTGTGTCAAAGGGCGTTTGGGCTATCTTCGCGCCTTGCCTATCGTCCAAACGGGGGACGCCACAAGCCTGGCGGCCAAACAAGTTGACGCAGGGCTATATTTCGCTCAACCTTCTGAAAAGCCTACTCGCCAGGGGATGGGGTTCGAGTGCCTACGCTCAATTGGACAGAGTATCTACGCGATCGAGCCGCACTGCGCGGCTTCGATCTAGCCCTGTTGGAGAACATAGTCCAGTATTCGACCGAGCGATACTTCGACACCGAAACCGGACGGCATGTTGTGGTCGTCCGCCATGACGACCAATTGATTCTGATCCCGTTTGAGCTTGAGGGCGATCAGATCACACCCGTCACCGTTCATGCCATCACGCGCCAGCAGATACGGTTCCGCCTTAGCACGGAGGGTCGTTAATGAATAAGACGAAAGTTCAGTACTTCGAGCAGGAGGATGTGTTGCATCTGGTCATCGCCGACGGGCCAGAAAGCCGCAGCCTGGAACTCAGCCCCAACATTACGGTGGAGTTGAACGACAGGAATGAGTTGATTGGCGTAGAGATTCTCCATGCCAGCGCCTTCCTGCGTGACGCCGTTCTGGAATCGATTCAGGCCAGGACGCTCCAACTCATCGAGGCCGAGACCGGCTAACGCCTTGCAGTCGAACATCGCCGGCCGTCGAACTGGTGGCGTCGCCCCGCTGACGTCTGTCTGCTACCCTCTGACTTCTGACGACTGCCCTCTGACTACTGTCCCCTGGCTACTGTCCTTCCCCACCGCACAATGACCCCCCGCTCCTCGACCGGCGTCTGCGCCGCCGTCTCCAATATCATCAGTACCGCCGTGATACCGTCTTCGACCGGCCACGCTGCCAGCATCGCGTCGAGCGCGGCAGCGACGGGAGCCGCGCCGGTCCCGACCATCGGTAGCAGCCGACTGCTCTGGCGCACCTCACCGTTGAGCAACTCCCCCGTCAGCCGCACACGGCGCGGTCGCAATCCACGCTCCCCCAGCCGTACCCGCAGGTCGCGGGCCTGAAGGCCGACCAGGGAGCGCAGGCGGAAGCTCTCCCAAACAGGGTTAGGGAAAAGCTGGCGCGACCCTTCGCGCATCGTAGTGTGGCGGGGCGTGAGGGGACGGACGGCCTCGCCCAGAATCAACCGCTGGGCATGCCGCGCCGCCAGTCCGAAGCGCGCCGTGACGGTGGCCGATGGTAACGCAGCCAGATCGCCCAGGGTCGCCACCCCCCTGTCCCCAAGGGCCTGTCGCGTCTCACGGTCGAGGGGGATAACATCCAGCGACATGGCTGCCAGGCGTACCGCGACGGTCCCCGGCTCCCAGACTGTCTCCGTGCCTGGCGAGGTGTGCTGCGCGGCCAAGCGCGCGGCGAAGGGCGTGTCGGCAATGGCGACCGATGACCGCGCGTGAGCGACATTAGCCACAGCCTGCGCCAGCAGCCGCGCCAGCGCCTGCCCGTCGCCGTAGAGGGCCTCGAGCGCCGCGACATCCACCCAGGCCTGGCCGGGGCCAGGCGTCTCGACCGCCGGCGAGAAACCCTCCAGCGCATCGAGGCAGGCCGCCCATAGGCGCGGCCGCTGCTCGACGTCTGTCCCAGGCTCTAGCAGCACACACGCGACGCGCACCATGCCCCCTTCTCTGCCCCAATCCGGTAAATCTGCTTCCATTATACCCGAACGCATGTTCCGATGTCAATGGCCCGCGCCACGTGTCACAACGCGCGAACGGCCGGCGCGCGGAAGAAAATGAACACGGCGTACATCAGGCTCAGCAGCGCGCCCAGGATGATCGCGGGTGGCGCGCCGATGCGCTCCGCCAGCGATCCCATGAGTAAGCTACCGATGGGCATGAAACCGAAGAACACCAGCATATAGATGGACAGCACGCGCCCGCGCAGATGATCCGGGACGGTGGACTGGATGAGAGTATTGGTCAGCGCGCCCTGGCTGACCATCGACCAGCCGGCCACAACCAGCGCCGCCAGCGCGAGAGGCAGCCAGCGCGAGGCAGCCAGCGCTATCAGCGCGAGGGGAAAGATCACGTTACTCACCGTCAGCAGGATGCCCTTGGCCCGAAAGTTGCCCAGCGACGCCAGGATCAAGGCCGCAATGACGGCCCCGATACCGGTGGCGCTCATCAACACACCGTAGCCGGTTGCGCCCAGCCCCAGCACGTCGCCCGCGAAGACCGGCATCAGCGTGCCGTAGGGTAGGACGAACAGGCTCGATACCGCCAGCAGCGAAATGAGCGCCAGAATTGTCGTGTTGGTGCGGATGTAGTCCAGCCCCACGGCCGCCGTCTTCCACATCGAATCGTGCTGCTGGGGTGGGGTGTGGGCGGGCAGCCGCATCATTGCCAGGGCGACCAGCACCGCTGCGAAGGACAGGCCGTTGAGGAAGAAGGCCATCGCCACCCCCGTCAACCCCACCAGAATACCCGCCGCCGCTGGCCCCACCACCCGCGCCACGTTGAAAGCCGTCGAGTTGAGGGCTATCGCGTTCATCAAGTCCTCGCGCGAGGCCAGGTCAATGGTAATGGCCTGGCGCGCCGGCGCGTCAATGGCGTTCACCATGCCTAGCAACACAGCCAGGACAACGATCTGCCATACCTGAACCAGATTCGCAACCACCAGCGCCGCCAGGACGAAGGCCAGTAACATGGAGGTCGCCTGGGTGACATACAGAATCGTCCGTTTGTTATAGCGATCCACCCACACCCCACCCGGAATCGACAGCACAAAGGCCGGCATCGACGACGCGAAACTCACCACACCGAGCAGCAGCGACGAGCCAGTCAGTTGGTATACCAGCCAGCTCTGCGCCACGATCTGCATCCATGTGCCCACCAGGGAAACCAGGTTGCCCATCCAGAACAGGCGAAAGTTGCGATGGCGCAGCGCCGCAAAGGTACGCGGCGCACGCATCCCCGGCACTGCCTGGACATCGCGACGGGGCGGGGCTGCCAGATCGACATCCTCGCGGCGGTCGAGGGCCTGAGTCTCGTCGGTGGCCGCCAAGTCTGGTGTGGCCGAGGCGGGCGTTGACATGGACTCTCCATTTCTAGAGCGTTTCTAGTACAATACGGCTTGATATCAGACCACCGCGTGTGTCACAGGCCAGGTGGTAGACATCAACAGTCGGACGAGCCTGTAGCCCCGCACAGGGGCGGCTGGGGTACCGGGTGGATGAAAAGATTATACGTGGCGCACCAAAGGTCGAGCAAGAATCCCCCAGGGGAAGACGACATAATGACCGCGCGCGTTGTACATCCTCCGCGACCCGGCTATACTAGTGAGCGCCACGTCTGGTGCGGCCCATCCGCCGCCAAGCGGGAGTTGTCATCATGCCTGTCCCGCCTCGCACGCGCCCCATCGAGCTAGTCGAGCGCCTGCGGTGGGGTTTGCCCATCCTCATCTTCCTCTTTGTCGTCTTCCACCAGCTTTTTACGCTGGACTGGATAGATCCTCTCCCGACGCCGCTTCGCTTCATCGCCGGCCTTCTCGTCTACGGCCTTATCGGTCCGCTCATGGCCTGGTGGGTGTTTACCTGGATTGCCGCCCACCTGCGCGAGCAGCAGCGCATCGAGCAGCAGATGCGCGAGCGGGAACAGTACCTCGCCAGTATCACCACCGCCTCGTCCGACGCCATCATGAGCGTCGATACCTGCGGCTGCATCCAGTCCTGGAACCAGGGCGCGCAGACCATCTTCGGCTGGACGGCCGACGAGATTCTCGGCCAGAGCATGGACGTGCTGGTGCCGGCCGAGCGCCAGGCGCGGGGTGAGCCGGCCAACATCCTCGTCACCGTCGCGAAGCGCGGCGCTATCAGCCACTACGAGACCGAGTGGATGCGCAAGGATAGCCGACACCTCGTCGTCGATGTCACAAGCAATGTTCTGACCGATGCGACGGGGCAGATGATCGGCAGCGCGACCATTATCCGCGACATCACCGCCCGCAAGCGTGCCGAAGAGCAGGTGCGCGAACTGAACCGCGAGTTGGAAAAGCGCGTCGACAAGCGTACTCGCCAATTGCACATCGCCCTCCAACAGTTGCAGGGCCGCGCCGACGAGTTGGAGCGCGCCAACGAAGAACTCACCGAACTAGCCC
>WBZS01002364.1_pt1 | contig 11915 bp, 13 predicted proteins | sample 5204201 | NCBI WGS metagenome assembly WBZS01 (sample SAMN12344357, study PRJNA552823) | activated sludge metagenome | biome: Activated sludge suspended growth; feature: Nitrification reactor; material: Wastewater; isolation source: activated sludge from nitrification reactor of wastewater...
TCGATCGAGGACAAGGTCGCCGCCGCCCGCCGCTTCTACAATTCCGCGGTGAACGACTACAACACGGCGATCCAGCAATTCCCCGCTTCGGTCATCGCGGGCTCGCGTCGTTTTCTGCCACGGCCTGCGCCAACGCTGCCACCGACAGCGGCGCAGAGCCTTCCGCCTTGTTGTTGACCGTGATGTAGGCACGTTGCCCGGCGCCAGTAGTAGCCGCGATCACGCGGGCCAGGGTGTGTCGCGTGTCCAGATCGGGATCGACCAGTTGGTTGAACGGCTCGTACTGCGCTTTGGCCGCCTCGTAGCCGTACGCGCCGTGTCGACGGTGCAGGTTCCAGCGGCAGACCAGCGGGCCGGGCCACAGGGCGCGCAGCAGGGGCAACTGGTCTTCGACGGGCGGCATCTTGGCGTGCAGGCCAAGGCAGTAGGTGACCGGGTTGCCGATGGCCTGGCGCGCGGCGCGCAGGGCGCGGGCGAGTAGCGGTGCGTTTGCGGGTGCCAGAAAGGCGGCGTCGCGCACTTCCAGCGCGATCACGCCGTCGGGTGCGGTGGGCGCCAGACGGGGCAGGGCGGCCAGCAGGGCGCCGATGCGGTCGATGAGCGCAGGCACAGCGGCCAGCAGCGAGCGGGGCACGGGGCTGATCTGGAACACCAGCGCGCCGACCTTGTCGCCCAGGCCGTCCAGCGCGGGCCGGATGAACTCCTGCGCCGCCAGATCGGCGTTCAGGAAGGCGGGGTTGGGCGCCATGCCACGCCCGTCTTCGGCGCGCACCAGGGCGTCGCATACCAGTGACGGTGCCTTCACAACGAAGCGGAAATGCGGCGGCACTTGCGCGGCGTAGCGGGCGTATTGACTGGCCGACAGCGGCCGGTAAAACGCGCGGTCCAGGCTCACCGTGGTCAGCAGTGGGTGCTGGGCGTAGGCAGCCAGGCCGTCCTTCGACAGTCGGCTCTCGGCGTAATCGCCGCCCCACACCAGGCCGGCCCAGCCCGGAAAGTGCCACGACGAGGTGCCCAGATGCAGGCCGGCGGGCAGGGCGTGGGCCAGGGTGCGGGTGGCGTCGTCGATGTCCGCCGCCTGCACGCCCGGCGGTCCGCGGCCACGACGAGCAAGGCCAGACGGCGGCGCATCGCCTTCGGCTGGGCCCGGCGCGGGTGCGCCGTGCGTGACCTCGCGCATAGACGGCACCGTAGGGGCCAGTTCGTCAAACAGCCCAGTTTGCTCTGGTGGCGATGGCACTTCAGGCATGGAATGTTGGGTGGAACAGGGCGCAGACCCGCGACCTGTCTTCGGATCAAGCTATGTGAAGCATAGCATCGAGCATCCGCGCGCACCAAGGCGAAGGATGCGCCAGAATCGGGACACGGCCAGCCAGCCGCCACCCGAAGCGCAGCCATGTACCTTCCCCTTCACTTCAACCAGCGCGACCCTGCTGTCGCCGCGCGCATCATGCGCGAGAACCCGTTTGCGAGCCTGATCACGACGGACGACGACGGGTTGCCCTTTGTGACGCACCTGCCGCTGCATCTTCAGGAGCACGACAGTCAGGCAGGAACAGCGCCAGAGGGGGATTCGGGCGCAAAATTCACCTTGCTCGGCCATGTGGCGCGACCCAATCCGCAGTGGCGCCATCTGGCGGAGCGGCCGCGCGCGGTGGTCACGTTTCTCGGGCCGCACGCCTACATGTCGCCGCGCGTCTATCCCGACCTGGCGCGCGTGCCGACGTGGAACTATGTGACCGTACACGCCACCGTGACGGCGCGAATGCTGGCGCACGACGACGTGGACGCCAAGGACCGATTGCTGAAATGCCTGATCGGCGACCATGAGCCCGCGTATGCCGAGCAATGGCGTGCCATGGACACCGAACTGGCGCACAAGCTGCTGAACGGCATCGTCGGATTCGAGCTGACGGTGACCGACTGGCAGTGCAAGGCCAAGCTCAACCAGCACCGCCCCGAGGCGCGCGTGGCGCTGCATGCGGCCTACGCGGCGGGGACGCCCGATGAGCGCGCGCTGGCCGAGTGGATCGAGCGGCTGGGCTTTGCGGTGCCGCCGACGGCCGTGTCGGCAGCCGGCTGACGCCAGGAACTACAGCGCCATCGACACCGAGGAAATGACATGCGCATGGTCGGATTGATCGGTGTATTGCTGGCCCTCGTCATTGTGGGCTTGCTGCTCAGCAAGCAACTGCGCGCCACCCGCACCGCGCTGCCGGACGCGGTCACGGCGGTGCCTGGCGCCGCGCCCATCGCACCGGCCTCCACCGTGCGGGCGCAGGCGCTTCAGACGCAGCAGCAGGTAAAAGAGGCGCTGGACGCCGCCATGCAGCAGTCCGTGCGCAGTCTGCCGGACGACGCCAGGTGAGCGCGCCCTGACGGAGTTCCGCGCAAACGACTGCCGCATATGGAGCCATAGCTATCATGATTAAAGCAAACGTGCCACTGGACGACGTCGGTGCCATGCGCCTGGCGTTGGCGCAGGCGCGCGCCGCCGCCGCGGGCGGCGAGGTGCCCGTGGGCGCCGTGGTGGTGAAGGAGGGGCAAGTCATCGCCACAGGCCGCAACGCACCCCTGACCGGGCACGACCCCACCGCACATGCCGAGATCGCGGCGCTGCGCGCGGCTGCTCAGGCGCTGGGCAACTACCGTCTCGACGGCTGCACGCTTTACGTCACGCTGGAGCCTTGCGCCATGTGCACCGGCGCCATGCTGCATGCGCGGCTGGGGCGCGTGGTCTATGGCGCGGCCGACCCCAAGACCGGCGCGGCGGGTTCCGTGGTCAACCTGTTTGCCGAGCCGCGCCTGAATCACCACACGGCGGTGCAGGGCGGTGTGCTGGCCGACGAATGCGGCGCGCTGCTGCGCGAGTTCTTCAAGCCGCGCCGTGTCAATGCCAGCCCGCTGCGCGACGATGCGCTGCGCACGCCCGACGCAGCGTTTGCCGACTTGCCGGGCTACCCCTGGCCGCCGCAGTATGTGAGCGATCTGCCGGCCCTGAACGGCCTGCGCATGCATTACCTGGATGAAGGGCCACGCGAAGCGCCGCGCACCTGGCTGTGCCTGCACGGCAACCCGGCCTGGAGCTATTTGTATCGGCACATGATTCCGGTGTTTCTGGCGGCCGGCGACCGGGTGGTGGCGCCGGATCTGATCGGCTTCGGCAAAAGCGACAAGCCCAAGAAGGAGGGCGCGCACCGCTTCGGCTGGCATCGGCAGGTGCTGCTGGAATGGGTTGAGCGGCTGGACCTGCGCAACGTGGTGTTGGTGGTGCAGGACTGGGGTGGCCTGCTGGGGCTGACGCTGCCGATGGCGGCGCCGGAGCGTTTTGTGGGGCTGCTGGTGATGAACACCACGCTGGCCACGGGTGATTTGCCGCTGTCGGCCGGCTTTATGGCGTGGCGTGACTGGTGTGATGCCAACCCGGCGTTCGACATCGCCCGCCTGATGGCGCGCGGCAATCCGCAGTTGAGCGCCGCCGAGTGCGCCGCGTATGCAGCACCGTTTCCAGACGCGGGGCACCGTGCGGCGACACGGGCTTTTCCGCGCATGGTGCCCGAGCTGGCGGACGACGAGGGCGCGGCCACTTCGCGCGCCGCGCGCGAATTCTGGCGCCATCAGTGGCAAGGCCGCACCCTCATGGCCGTGGGCACGCAGGACCCGGTGCTGGGAAAGGGCGTGATGGCAGCCTTGCAGGGCGACATCCGTGATTGCCCCGAACCCTGGCTGCTGCCCGATGTGGGCCACTTCGTGCCCGAGCAGGGGCGGCAGATCGCTGAGCGTGCGACGACGTACTTCGCACGCTGAATGGCGTGATCCGTCGATATAATTTTGATAGCTGTCAGCGCAGCAGGTGAGCGCGCTGACGGCATTTTTTACTTGCAATCGGTTTGATCATGGCGCATGTCTACGTCTATTCCCCCTCTGGCGCCGTACGCGACCGCGCGGCCTTCAAGCGCGGGCTGGCGCGCCTGAAGGCGCTGGGCCACGAAGTCGAAGTCGATCCGGCGGCGCTGGCCAGCTGGCAACGCTTTGCCGGAGACGATGCCACGCGCATTGCCGCCATCGGCCGCGCCGCCGCCAGCGGTGCCGACGTCGCGCTGATATCGCGCGGCGGCTACGGCCTGACCCGCGTGCTGGCGGAGCTTCCGTACCGGCAGATCGCCCGCGCCATCGACAAAGGCACGCAATTCGTCGGCTTCAGCGATTTCACCGTGCTGCAAATGGCGCTGCTGCAAAAGCACGGCAGCGTGACCTGGGCCGGGCCCGCCTTGTGCGAAGGGTTTGGGGCGGCCGATGCTGGGGACGCCGCCGAAGGCCATGGCGGCACGGGGCAGGGTGGCGGGGCGGACGAGATCATGCTCGCCTGTTTCGACGACTTGGTGAGCGGGGCCGGTGAGGGCACGGGTTGGCGCCTGTCTTCACGGGACCTGGCCGCGCTGGGCGCCAAGCGCGGCGTGCTGGCTTCACGCGCGACACTGTGGGGCGGCAACCTGGCGATGGTGCTTTCACTGCTCGGCACGCCCTGGTGGCCGCAGGTCAAGGGCGGCGTGCTGTTCCTGGAGGACGTGGGCGAGCACCCTTACCGCATTGAGCGAATGCTGACGCAACTGCTGCACGCTGGCGTGCTGACGCGGCAGAAGGCGATCGTGCTGGGCCAGTTCACCGACTACAAGCTCACGCCGCACGACCGGGGTTATTCGATGGCCAAAGTGGTCGATTGGCTGCGCGCGCAGGTCAAAGTGCCGGTGCTGACCGGCCTGCCCTTTGGCCATGTGCCGACCAAGGTGCTGTTGCCCGTCGGCCTGTCGGTGGATTTGCTGGTGGAAGAGCGAGACGCTTTGTTGCTGTGGGGGCACCAGCACTGATGGATGGATCCGCCCGCCGTACGTGCGGGGCGCGTTGGCGCATCAAATTCGCAGCGAGGTCGAGCGACTGGCCATGCCCTTGGGCAACATGCCATCGAATAGTTCAGACAGGCCCGCCATGCGTTTGCGGGCCTTTTTTTCGCCATGCAGGCCCGCCAGTGCGGCCATCAGATCGGCGCGGGCGTACCACAGGTCCAGTGCGTCGGCAGCCACGCGAATACGCCGCGCCACCTGCGGATACTGACTGGCGCCCAAGTCGCCCAACAAGTCCAGCATCGCGAACCGGATGTCTTCGACACGGGCATGTTCTGACTTGTGACCCGACAGGCGTGCGTACCAGGCGCCCAGCCCATCCAGCTTCAACCATCGCATCATCGGCTTCTCACCATTTGCTACTTGCGATTACCAATGGTTGCGATGTTAGTCGGCAGAACGGCGGTGTCATAGCCATGTCCCTACGGGCGTGGCGAATTCCGTGAAAAAACAACGATGTGCGATGGGTTTCGAATGTGCGCCGAGTGACCTTGAGCCGGTTGACCTGCGCGTGTCTCTGTCTCGCCGTGCCGCACGATGGGTTCAGTTGACTTTGGTGTTATCAGCTGACCGCATTTTGGTGCAGCAGGTGGTTAAGGCCAGAAGCGCCAGGGGCGCCGTGCAGATTCAGTTCCAACCCCAATTGACTATTAACATAATACACATCGTGTTAAGTGAAAAGCGGAGCCAACTGCCTGTCCAACAGCGCCAACGCCACGGAGATCTATGGGCTGCGGCGCCACATCCGCGCGGGTTTCACCACGTCCCGCGAGGCGTTTGGCCGGTCTGGCGTTGCCTGCGCAAACCAGAGTCGATCAGTTCGACCGAATCCGGGCGCTCGGCGCGCCGCGCAAAATCCAGCGCAGTCATGCCTTGCTGGTTGCGCATGTTCAGGTCAGCGCCGGCTTCTATCAGCAGCTTGACGGCGTCTGGCGTGCCATACGATGCAGCCATCATGAGCGGCGTGGTGCCGTTGGGCGATTCGGCGTCGATGAAGGCGTGCTCTTCCAGCAGCAGGCGCATCATCTCCAGGTGCCCGCCCGTGGCCGCGTAATGCAGCGGCGCCCAACCCGGCTTGTTCACGTCGCCGCCCTTGGCGATCAACTGCCTGGCCATGTCCAGTTGACCCTTGAGCGCAGCCATCATCAGCGGGCTTTCGTCGGCCTCATTGCGTGTCTCGGCCTTGAAGCGCGGCGAATCGATGAGCTGGCGCGCGACCTTCATCGACCCTTCCTGCAGGGCCATGTACATGCCGGGCACGCCTTTTTCGTTCTTGCTGTTGGGGTCGACGCCGCTGGCCAGCAGGTTGCGCATGGCGATGTCGTTGTCCTGCTTGATGGCACGAAAGAACGCGCCTGTGTCCTGCGCCCAGGCCAGTGGCAGCGCGGTGGCGACGATCAGGGCGGCAGACAGCTGGCGCAGCCGGCGTGTGGTCATGATGAAACCCTCGAAAACAAACGGGTGAAATTGGCGCTGGTGATGTCGCCGATGCGCTCGGCGCTGGTGCCGCGCAGTTCGGCCAGGCGCGCGGCCACGTGGGGCACGTACGCAGGCGTGTTGGTCTTGCCCCGGTACGGCACCGGCGCCAGATAGGGCGAATCGGTCTCGATCAGCAGCCGGTCGTCAGGTACCAGCGTGGCCACTTCATGCAGTTCGCGCGCGTTCTTGAAGGTGACGATGCCGGACAGCGATACGTAAAAGCCCAGGTCCAGCGCGGCGCGCGCCACCTCAAGCGTCTCGGTGAAGCAGTGAAACACGCCGCCCGCACTGCCGGGCTCGCCGTCCTCGCCCTCCTCCTTCAGGATCGCCAGCGTGTCCTGCGACGCGGCGCGGGTATGGATGACCAGCGGCACGCCGCCCTGCCGTGCGGCCCGGATGTGGGTGCGGAAGCGCTCGCGTTGCCATTCCATGTCGGCCACGCTGCGGCCGCCCTTGCGCTCTTCCATCTGGTAGTAGTCCAGGCCGGTTTCGCCCACCGCCACCACCCTGGGCAGGCGCAACGCGGCCAGCAATTCGTCCACATCGGGCTCGTGCACGTCCTCGCTGTCGGGGTGCACGCCGGCCGTGGCCCAGAAGTTGTCGTATTGCGCGGCCAACGCCTGCACGTGGGGAAATTCCTCCATCGTGGTGCTGATGCACAGCGCGCGCGTGACCCGCGCGGCGGCCATTTCAGCCCGAATGCGGGGCAGGTCGCCCGCGAGTTCGGGAAAAGTCAGGTGGCAATGGGAATCGGTGAACATGCCAGGGCCGGCAGAAAAACAGGGGCACGGCACAGACAACCGGCATCTCTGCCGATGCTAGCAGAGCGGGTGCCCGCCCGCTGGCGCTCAGATGGTCTGCGTCGCGCGGTCGCTTCTCAGCGCCGAGCCCAGAATCTGCTCGATCCGCTGCTTCAGCTGTTCGGACTTTTCGTCCTTGGGAAAGCGGATGCCCACGCCCTGCGTGCGGTTGCCGGTCGACCGCGCGGGCGTGATCCACGCCACCTTGCCCGCCACCGGGTAGCGCTGCGGGTCGTCCGGCAGCGTGATCAGCACGTACATGTCGTCGCCCAGTTGATGCTCGCGCGTCGTCGGAATGAACATGCCGCCCTCGGCGAACATGGGGATGTAGGCCGCATACAGCGCCGCGCGTTCCTTGATCGCCAACTGGATGACGCTGGGGCGCGGCGTGGCGGCGGAGCCGGTCAGGGGCGTGGGGCTGGTGGACATGGCGGGGCGCAAAGTCGATGCGAGGGGTTCAGCGGCGTGAGTTTAGGGCCTGACGGGCCGCGCTGACCAGCGCTTCCGTTGCCAGGCCGGGGTTCAGCGGATGTTCGGCCGTGCGGGCCGACTGGGCCAGTTGCTGCCACCAGCGCGTCAGCGCAGACAGTGGCAACGCGCCCTGCGGCAGATCGGCGGCGTCAAAAAAACGCGGCGCGGCGCCCAACCGTAGCGCCAGCAGGTCGTGGCACAGCTTTTGTAGCCGCGCCACGGCTTCGGGCAGCGGCACGTCGGCCAGCGCCGTGACGTCGCCACGCGCCAGGGCGCGCGGCAGCAGGGCCCAGCGGCGGGCGCTTTCCTTGTGCTGCGCCAGGGACAGGGCTTCGGCTGGCCGGCCACCGGCGGCGCGCAGCAGGGCGGCGCCCTCCTCGCCCGCCACGCCCTGTGCCGCCAGCCAGGCCTGCGCTTCGGCCGCGGCGGGCCACGCCAGCGTATGGCTCTGGCAACGGCTGCGGATGGTGGGCAGCAACTGGTGCGCGGCATCGGTCGCCAGCACAAAGCGCACGTCGCCCGGTGGCTCTTCCAGCGTCTTGAGCAGGGCGTTGGCTGTGATCGCGTTCATGCGCTCGGCCGGGTAGACCAGCACCGCCTTGCCGCGGCCGCGGCCGCTGGTGCGCTGGGCAAATTCGATGGTGTCGCGCATGGCGTCGACGCGAATGTCCTTGCTGGCCTTGCGCTTCTTGTCGTCGATCTCGGCCTGCGCCTTTTCGGGCAGCGGCCAGTCCAGCGCGATCATGTCGGCCTCGGGCATCAGCACGGCCAGATCGGCGTGCGTGTGCACGTCGATGCCGTGGCAGCTGGCGCACTGGCCGCAGGCGCCCTGCGCGATCGGCTGGTCGCACAGCCAGGCCCGCGCCAGCGCCAGCGCCAGCTCGAACTGGCCCAGCCCAGACGGCCCCTGCAGCAGCCAGGCGTGGCCGCGGCGGGCCAGTAAGTCCTGCAGCTGGCGCTGAATCCAGGGCGCGGTCGGCGCGGTCACAGCCACCCCCTGCCCTGCACCGCTGCGTGCACGTCGGCCCACACGGCCTCGCGCGGCTGGTCGGCATCGATGTGCGCAAACCGCCCCGGCGATTCGGCCCCGCGGCGCGCGTAGCCAGCACGCACGGCGTCGAAGAAGGCGGCCGGCTGCGCCTCGAACTTGTCGGGCACGCGCGCACCGCTCAGGCGGCGGGCGGCCACGTCGGGCGGCAGGTCGAACCAGATGGTGAGCTGGGGTTGAACCAGCGTTTCATGCGTCAAATCGGGCGCCAGCGCTTGCGGGTCTTGCGCAAGGCGCTCCAATATCGATAGCGACTGCCAGTCAAAACCGCGCCCGCCGCCCTGGTAGGCGAAGGTGGCGTCGGTGAAGCGGTCGCACAGCACCACGTCGCCACGCGCCAGCGCGGGCGCGATGACCTGCGCCAGGTGGTCGCGCCGGGCGGCAAACATCAGCAGCGCCTCGGTCAGCGCGTCCATCGGCTCGTGCAGCACCAGCGCACGTATCTTTTCGGCCAGCGGCGTGCCGCCGGGCTCGCGGGTGCGCACCACCTGGCGTCCGGCAGCCACAAAGGCATCGGCCAGGGCGTCGATGTGGGTCGACTTGCCGGCGCCGTCGATGCCCTCGAAGCTGATGAACAGGCCGGGCGCGGTCATGCAGCGACGCTCGTGACGCTGGCCGGCATCGAGAACGCCGTGCACGCAGCTGTGCCGCGCAGCGGCGGTTTCCGGGGACAGTTCACTGTCCTCCCCGCTGGTATTTGTTGACGGCACGGTTGTGCTCGTCCAGCGAGGCACTGAAGTGGCTGCTGCCGTCGCCGCGCGCCACGAAGTACAGCGCCTTGGTGGGCGCCGGCTGCACGGCGGCGATCAGCGACGCCTTGCCGGGCATGGCGATGGGCGTGGGCGGCAGGCCGGCGCGGGTGTAGGTGTTGTAGGGCGTGTCAGCCTGCAGGTGGCTGCGCCGCAGGTTGCCGTCGAAGGCGTCGCCCAGGCCGTAGATCACCGTCGGGTCCGTCTGCAGCCGCATGCCGATGCGCAGCCGGTTGACGAACACGCCGGCCACGTTGGTGCGGTCGCCAGCCTGGCCGGTCTCCTTTTCGACGATGCTGGCCAGTATCAGCGCCTCGTCGGCGTTCTTCAGCGGCAGGTTGGGCGCGCGCGCTTCCCAGGCGGCCTGCAGGCGCTTGTCCATCAGTTGCATGGATTGGCGCAGCACGTCCACATCGCTGGCGTTCTTGAAGTAGTGGTAGGTGTCAGGGAAGAAGCGCCCTTCGGCGGCCACGCCCGGCTTGCCCAGCGTCTTCATGATGTCGGCCGGCGTCATGGCCTGCGTATCGTGGCGCAGGTGCTCGGCCTTGGCCAGCGCCTCGCGGAACTGCTTGAAGGTCCAGCCCTCGACCAGCGTCACCGCCAGCGCAATGCGATCGCCGCGCACCAGCTTGCCCAGCAGGTCGCCCGGCGTCATGCCGCGCGTGACGGCGTAGTCGCCCGGCTTGATGGTCTGCTCGCGCCCCGCCAGTCGGAAGTACCAGGCCAGCAGCTCGGGCTGGGTGGCCACGCCGCCCTCCACCGCCTTGAGCGCCGCCGTGCGGGTCGAGGCGCCCTGCGGCACGCTGATTTCCACCCGCTCGGCCGCCAGCGGCAGCGGCTGCGTGGTCCACCACCAGGCCCAGCCAGCGGCCGCCACGGCCAGCATCAGCAGCAAAGCCAGTAATTTGAGTAAGGTTCGCACGGGGTCGCAGGCGGTCTGAAAACGAGCCGGCCATGATAATTCAGCCCATGTCCCACGCCGCACCCGCATTTACGACCGCCGCCGCCCTGAACGGCATCGCCCCCCTGCCCCATCTGGGCGTCATCCGCGCCAGGGGCGAGGAAGCCGCCAAGTTCCTGCAAGGCCAGCTGACGCAGGACGTGGTGCTGATGAAGCCCGGCGAATCGCGCCTGGCGGCGTTCTGCAACGCCAAGGGGCGCATGCTGGCCAGCTTTCAGGTGCTGAAGACCGCCCCCGACGAACTGCTGCTGGTCACCAGTGCCGACACGCTGGCGGCCACGCTCAAGCGCCTGTCGATGTTCGTGCTGCGCGCCAAGCTCATGCTGAGCGACGCCACGGCCGACGTGGCGCTGGCTGGCCTGCTCGGTGATGCTGCGGTTTCGATAGCTGCTCGCGCTTTTCCAGCAAGCGCCAGCGGCCAGATTGACCATGAATTCATCATCCCGCTGCTGCCCTCCGACGGTACGTCGCGCGCGCTGTGGCTGGCGCCGGTGGGCACGCCGCCGCCATCTGCCCCGCCCGTCACCGAGGCCGATTGGCTGCTGGCCGAAGTGCGCGCCGGCGTGGCACGCATCACGCAGCCGGTGGTCGAGGCCTTCGTGCCGCAGATGCTGAATTACGAAAGCGTCGGCGGGGTGAACTTCAAGAAGGGTTGCTACCCCGGCCAGGAAGTGGTGGCGCGCAGCCAGTTTCGCGGCGCGATCAAACGGCGCGCCTTCGTCGGTCGGGTGAGCGGCGCGGCGCATGCTGGGCAGGAAGTGTTCAACGCCGCCGATGCCGCGCAGCCCGTGGGGCTGATCGCCCAGGCGGCGCCTGCGCGCGATGGGGCTACGGCGGTGATCGCGTCGCTGCAACTGTCGGCCGTGGTGCCGGGGGCGCAGCTGGTGGTCGGTGCGGCCGACGGCGCTGCGCTGGCCGATGTGCACCTGCCCTACGAGCTGCTGGCCGACCTGTAGCGCGCGCAAAAAAAAAGCCACCCGGCATGGGTGGCCCTGAAGAACCTTGGAAAAATGCGCCGTGCTTGACGGCGCCGTCGATCAGAACTTGTGCATCAGGCCCACGCCGTACGTGTAGCTGTAGGTGTAGCCGTAGCCGTTGTTGGTGCGGCGCACGTAGTCGGCGTAGACGGAGGTGCGCTTGGACAGGTTGTAGCCGCCGAACAGTTCGGTGGCGTTGACCTTGGCGGCGGTGTTGCGCGCGTACTGCAGGCCAGCGTAGAAGGGGCCGAACGGCGCGACCACGCCGGTGTGCCAGCCCTTGCCGCGCGCCACGCTTTCGCTGACGACGTAACCGGCCTGCACCTTGGCCACGCCAAAGTCGTACGAGCCGGCCAGCGCCTGCGCCGTGCGGTTGGCCGCGGTGCGCTTGGTTTCAGCGACGTAGCCGACCGACATCGGGCCGTTTTCGTAATTGACGCGGAACTGCACGCTCGACTTGCCGACGCCAGCGGTCACGTTGTCACCCGAGAACACATAGCCCACACCGGCCTCGAAGCCGCCGATGTTG